>ERZ791934.341-NODE-341-length-66094-cov-3.852360_pt1 | contig 66094 bp, 60 predicted proteins | sample MGYA00510125_ERZ791934 | MGnify/ENA primary metagenome ERZ791934 (study PRJEB30046, sample SAMN00993240) | human gut metagenome | study: EMG produced TPA metagenomics assembly of the A metagenome-wide association study of gut microbiota in type 2...
AAGAATATATCCTGTAATCAGCACGGTATCCCCAACCTGCAGACTTGCTGCCGCCACTTCAGAAATCGGTGTGCTTATCTCAATCGCCATAGTGTCCTCCAATTCTTTTCCACAGTGTTGGTTCCTGCCTAGTCCCTTTAGTCATTGACTGCAAACAGCCTCACATATGCGCCTTCGTTTTCAATCACGCCAAAAGCACGCGCGCGATTATAGATCTTCACCGCCCAATTCGTATGCGGCTTGATCTCATTCATTTTATTCGCACCACTGCCTTTTACCACACCGCCTTCACTATGGCCGAGGATCATACACGCATCATCATACTCTTCCTTCGTAACTGCCATCAGCGCATTGACAAATTTGACATGCGTCGGATGAATCACGGTACGCCCTACAAAGCCGTTGGCTTTGTCCAGAATCACTTCGCGAAGCAGACCATCTATCTCATTGTTCACAATTGGCAGCCGCTTCATCAGATAATCTTCCAGTCCATGTTTCGGAAGTTCTTCAAACATTAATTCCTTCGGCGCACGGAAATACTCCCATACAGGTCCGGAAATCACATAATCGTTATCCCGTCCACAGACATTGATAATATCTGTCAGGCATTCGCGGACGGTCATAATGTCGTAAATGGAATAATCGACACCCCTGCGCACGCCAAATACTGAGGAGAAATCTGTACCTCCGACCCGCACCTGTAGGACCAGTTCGCGATATTTGTCAAGAATCTTCTTGATACCTACCAATTCCGATATACGTGTCTCCTTGTAGGCTACTTCCGAGTCCTCAATAATTGGCATGCCATACAAAATCTCCTCAAGGCGGTCGTTTAGATCCTGCAAATAAGCAAAATATTCGTACCCATTTTCTGCATTAAACTTAGGGAAATTAATGCCGCACAGCGATCGCGCTTGTTTTTTGGTCAGGCCCTGTCCAAAATGTTTAAATTGTGTGAGATTACGTATGCGCACAAAAATAAGTGGAACCGCTTCCGGCGCCAGATTCCCCTTATCCACAGCATCCGTTACCGTATCCAAAAGCCGGTATACATTCTGCTCTGCTTCCTCCACCCGATCTTCCGGACAAGCATCCTCAAAGCACAAAACAATGGTCGTAAGTCCAGGCATAGCACCTCCAAGGATCTTCGGCGCAAAATCCTTGATACCAGGCATATACATCGTAGCGCCAAGGCAATACTGCAGCAGCTCCCTATCGGTATATTTATTGAATTCCTCCGGTTCTACTAAAAATTTGAAATCTTTGTTATATAGATGGTGTCTCATCTTTTTTATCCTTTCCTTCTATGTATTTTATCATTGCTTTACTTTTCTATATTAAGCTCCCCTTCGGTGACCACACAGCCTCCGGATAATACTCGTCGATCATACGTTTCACAAGCACGCACTGCTTTGCCCTCTTTCTAGCGTCATCCTCCGTACTATCCCAGCTGTGTGTAGCCGCAACAGAGCCCCCTGTTTTTAAATAGAGCGGTGCTGCGATCCGTATCATATCCGGCACCTCATAGTGACGGATAAACCCACCCGTGGACTTCGGATTTTCAGTATGAATGTCAATCGGGCAGTCCACTGCCTGGCGCATTGCCGCCAACATTTGGAGCTGTATATCACGAACTGGATTGATGGAATCAGCACCAATGCTCTCCAGCACCTTCGCCGATGCCGGGTTACCATGGCCGGCATGAGCCGATACCTTAAAATGACAGTCCGCGGGGATCTCCCCTGCCTTTCTCATCTGATCCAGCACCCACAGGCAGCCTTCATCGTAAACGAGGAATCCCCTGCAGCCGATTCCAGCAGCCCGTTTTACATCTTCTACTGCTCTTACGATCTGCTCCTGCCCTCTAAGACGGTACCCCATACGGACTCCTTCTTCGGTATGGACCGAAGCAGATGTATCTGTCGTTGCTCTTGGCCCTATGGCAAGGATCAGATCTGTCTCCCATTTATGTGCAAGCTCTACCATCCTCTCGATTTCTTCATCCGTAAGGCGCATAATCCCCTGTGTTTGTGTTACTCTGTGAAGATAGAGTCCATAGGAATCCATTGCCTCCAGAAGTGCCCTCATCACTTTCGGTCCCTGAATTCCCGGAACCTCAAATCGATACTGCCCATTGTCTTTAAATCGTTTTTTTGATTCAGGAAGGTCATAAGCGTCCCCTCCTGGCAGACCAATTGTTTTTAGAAATTCTCTCGTTTTGTCCATACTGTTCATCGTCTATCCATCCCTTCACTCAAGATAACTCACACATTATCTATTCAATTCTTCTATCATGGCATCAATGGCTTCTCTATGGGAAAAATCCAGCGGAGGCAGTTTTCCACTCAGCCCTTTATGAATACGCACATCAATAAAAGAAGCTTTTCCACAGTCTTTCAACGCAGCGAGTGCAGCGATCAGTTCCTCTTTTCCCGTCACAGGATGATGCACCGTTTCATATCCGCAGGCCTCCGCGATCTTTGTAAAGTCAATTTTATAACCAGCAGATGGCTGGCCTCCTACCGATTCATGTGCGCCATTGTTCAGAATAATATGTAAATAATTCGGCACATGCAGCTTACTAACCATAGTCATGGCACCCATATGCATCATAGCAGCAGAATCGCCATCCAATACCACTACCTTTCTCTCCGGTTTTTCCAATGCTATTCCTAATGCTACAGAAGAAGCATGCCCCATAGAACCGACATTCAGGAAATCGTTTTCCTTGCTTTCATTTCTTCTTTCACGCAGAAAGAATAACTCCCTAGTAGCCCGACCAGTTGTTGCAGAATAAACAGTGTCCTTCGGCATATGATCCAAAATCACCTCTATGGCCGCCTCGCGGCTCAAGGGATAAACAGTCCCTTTGTTGTTTATCTTCTCCCCAGCCATGACCTCCTTGGGGGCAATCAGTGCATACGGTTTGCGGTTAATCTTACAGTAATCGACGGCGTACTTGATACTCTCTATGAATTGGTTACTATTATCGGAAAGCACACGGTAAGGGATATGCATAATATCCAGAAGTCCCTGTGTAATCTCCCCCTGCAGTTCATGTTGTGGCCAGTCCCCTGTCCCCGGCTGTCCACGCCAGCCAATTAGTAAAATCATCGGAACGGAATAAACATGCTCATCTACAAGTGAAGCCAGGGGATTTACGATGTTTCCCATACCACTATTCTGTAGATAAACCAAAGGAATCTCTTTGCTTGCAAAATAGTGACCTGCTGCAATCCCCACCGCGTTCCCCTCATTGGCAGCAATAATATTCCGGGACGGAAAGTTATTAAGCGCATAGTTGCAAAATCCGTTCAGATAAGAATCTGGTACTCCTGTAAAAAAAGTCACTCCCTGCTTCCTTAATACATCAAATACAAGTCTTTGATCTAACATTTTACTATATCTCCTCCCCTTGTTTAGCAGCAGGATTTCCTTTAAACAGCGTAAAATATTCCGGACTGTCTGCTTTACTGATGTCCCAAGCTGCGTTAAATGCCTCCACGACAGCTTCCGGCAATGGCCCTGCATTTAAGACCTCGACGTTCTGTTTTAAATGATCCAGCTTTGAGGCGCCGATCAGAATTGCATCCCCTCGATCGGCCCTTAACATAGAATGATAGGCAAGCCATCGGTATGTTGCTTCAACGGTTGTAATCTTGTGTTTAACCACCGCCGTTTTGATTACTTCTACCGCGTCAAAATAGCTTTTTTTCCAGTAACGTCTCTGATAGTTTGGTCTATGTGTAAAACGGCCATCGGTTGGCTCTTCCTCAAATTTACCATATCGCCCCGTAAGAAGGCCGCCAGCCATCGGGTTATATGCACAAAAGCGCATTCCAAACTGGTTCAGCGCCGCGTTAAGTTCCACCTCCGCTTTTCTCGTCAATGGATTATAAATGCCTTCATATACGGTAGGCTTAACCCAGCCATTCCTATTACACCGATGCCACACATCTGCCGCCATCCACGCCGGAAAATTAGAAAGACCAAGTTCCTTAAATTTCCCCTGTCTATGGAGGTCTGCACAGGCTTCCAATACAGAATCAACCGGGGTAAATGGATCCGGAAAATGCAGATAGAAAGTATCTACATAGTCCACTCCCAAACGAATAAGAGACTCATCTAACTGCTTATAGGCTGCCTCACCATCCAACTTACCGGAAATTCGCGGATTCACTTTAGTAGAAATCTTTATTTTATTTCTATCTATTCTCCTCAAAACATTTCCCAGCAGTTTTTCACACGCTCCTTCGTTATAGACATAGGCTGTATCCAATTCCTTATACCCTAAGTCCAGAAATGTATAGACAAATCGTTCCACCTCTGGATAAAACACAGACTCTCCAAAGGTCATTGTTCCGAGGATTAAATTAATGCTACTCATGAGACACCTCCTCTCGGCACTCAAAAAATTTTAAAATATCTTTCACCGTTACTCCGTCTTTATGCACAAAGCAAAAAATCTTTCCACCGATATTCGGCTCTATACCAGCATATTTCATTAATTCATCATATCGTTTTCTAAACTCCTCATCATTCAATGGATTTTCCGGTTCACCTTTTGGAAAATCAACCCGTTCAGACATAACACCGTTTTTTGTCTTGATAGCAACAACAGCAGCCTGGATTTTCGGAAATACTTCACTCAGTTTCTCATCTGTAACTACATGGATTTTTTTTGTCAAAGAAAGTACATTCTCATCCTTTACACTCTTCTCATCAAATTCCTGAAGACCTGCCCTGCCATAAATAATACCTGCTGCCGTACTATATGGAATGCTCATTTTGGCAGAATATGACCCCAGTATCTCTGTATGGTCATGGCCATTAACTGCCAGTGAATACGTTTTAATATCAATCCTTTCTATTTCCTCCGCCTTCAAGCCATACTTGTTTCTAAGATGGATTGCGGCTTCAACAGAAGGATGTGTGTATCGACATGATGCGTAGGGCTTGGTATAGCTCTTCATAATTGCATAAGTTCCGTTTAGAAGTACCTGCTTCAGCTCTATGTCTTCTTGACCCGTCATCATCTTAAAATATCCTCGATTTCCTCCTAACGGATCTGGATGTCCTTTAAATCCTGCCTTTGCCATCTGAAGAGAGGTTAGGGCAAGCAGTACCGTTTTCGCCACATTATATGGTTTTAACTCCGATCCATCATCAAGTACCTTCAACATGCCTGTGGCAGAAACACAAGCTATAGCAAACGCCTGAAACCTTTCCTCTTCTGTGAAGTCCAGCATATAGGACGCCGCTATCGTTGCTCCCAATACACCGCAAGTACCTGTGGCATGAAATCCCAGTTCTTTATGCCTTGGTTGAATAGTAACCGCCATCGTATAGGAGGCCTCATAGCCAATCACTGCTGCTTTCAGCATATCTTCGAGTTTTATGTTGTATCTCTGCGCTAATGGTAACAGGAGCGAAAAAATAGGAGAGCCCAGATGAATAATTCCTGAATTCGTACCATCGTCAAAATCTAAGGCATGTCCGTTTAAACCATTGAGGAACACAGCTTCTTTCAACGCCAGACATTCCATGATTCCAATTACCGTGAATTCCCCTGGTTCCGGGGCAGCAAATTTTATGTACTCTTTTATTTTTTTGCTCTGAAATTTCGCTCCCGCCGAAGTAACAGCAAGATAATCCAGTAACGATTGTCTTGCTCTAGAAAGTACTGTCTCTGGAATTTCCTTAACAGTATTAATGCTTTGCAGAAATGCTATAGATTTATTCATATCGTTTTTTCACCTTAATTTTCCTGAAATATTTTCTCTATTTCTCTAATATGATTCTGTAAGATCAATCAATAAATCACGCCGCATAATATCATTTCCAGCTACATCAAGTATTTTTACAGACGCTACAAACTCTCTGTGTTTCTTATTGAATTCTTCTATTGTATCCGCCTGAATTGTTACACCCGCCACACGATCACTGCTGCTGGTAACGGCGCCCGTAAATATCGTTCCCTTTGGACGAATACAGCGATAATCCGAGATATTACCTAATTGAAGTTGCTCTTCAAAACCTTCCAGGTGATCAAACACTCCTGGTTTGCAATAGATGAAATCATTTACAATATATTGGTTTTCAGGAGGGCAGATATTAATTTCCGGTTTTATTCCCATCGTCAAATCTATCACACATTTTATTACATCAACCCCACAGGATCTTTGGATTAATAGCCACTTCATTGCACCTCCTGTCCGTGCACAAAATTCAAGAACCGTAACCTTATTCCCATCAGTGAGCATCTGAACCAGCATTGGCGCATTCTTTATTCCAAATGCATCTGCTATTTTCTGGGATACCCGCTCTATTTCAGCACGAAGTTCTTCCGAAGCATGAACAGGATATCGTCCTCTAAATATAACAAATTTATCAGCCTCCTTTACCTTCTCGCTATTGGAGACACAAAGAGTATGGGCTATTCCGTCAACAATAAAGAGATCCACACTTATTTCTTCGCCTTCGAAAAATTCTTCAACAATAACATTTTTTGTTCTGCTGATCTGAACAGCAGATTTAAATGCATCCCTAAGTTCCTTTTCATTGAGTACCTTACGGACTCCCTTAGAACTGTAAGCATCAACAGGTTTAACGATCAATGGGTAACGCAGATGTTGTATCAGAGCTAAGTCCAGTTCCGCCATTACAACATATTTAGATGTTGGGATTCCATTTTCAACAAAAATCCTTTTCATTAATTCTTTATCAGAAACCAGTTTTGCAGTCTCATAATCAATATACCACGGCAGTCCCAACATTTCTGAAACTTGAGCCACCACAAGAAGAACCTGATCGGCACATACTGTAATTAAAAAATCTACATTTTCTTTTATTGCAATATCTTTGACAGCATCGGTATCAAAAATATTGATTTTATAAAATATATCTGCATATGTTTGTGCTATCGCATTTTCATTTCCATCAAGTAAAATTACTTCTATTCCGTATTTCTTTAATTCATTTATTAATGTTATCTGAGGCAAACCACCCGAAACAACCAATGCTTTCATCTTTATTAACTCCTTATTTAGATTCATTTCATTTTGAACTTCTAAATTTCCGTATTAATTTTGTCAGTTCTTGTCTCTTAATCACGATTATCGTGCAACCAACTACAAATATCGCCATAATAAATCCAATTCGGATTACTGTATTCCTATAAAGAATCAAAGAGGCGGGTATAAAAGCCACACTGATGCCAAGAATAGCAGTCATATCCTTTACAGATACAATCATCTGCACCTCCAATCTCTGAGTTGCAACATAGTGCATAAAAATCAAAATCAACTGGCAAATAACAGTAACGTAGCATGCCGCCTGATATCCGAATATGAGGACTCCAATTACATCCCCCACCACATTCATGACCGCCACAATCAATGTAAAAAATGCCGCATAATGCGTTTTTTTATGATATGTCTCAAGATTAACAAACTGTGATGATAAAGCAGTAAATATGCCACTGAGCATATTTGCAGGCAGCACATAGACACTTTGTTGATACCCTTTTCCTCCCAATACTTTTACAATTTCTGGTCCAATCAGCAAAACACAAAATGTGCAAAACACAATAAACCACATATAAACACGAAATGTCTTTCTGACTTCACTGTATGCTTCTATCTTTAGCTTGTCAAAAAGCCAAGGAGCCCATGCATTATTTAATGATTGCACAAAAATCAAAACTATATGGGTACATGAGGCCGCCAGTACAAGCCAAGCGACTTCTTCTGAAGTTCCAATCTGCTTAACAACTACTCTGTCAGCTGTCAATAAAATCTGGCTTCCAAGGAAACTGAAAACCAAAGGAATTCCAAGTGCTAAAGCATACTTCCACGAACCTTTTATGTAAGTAATACTTTTCCGCAGAAAATACACGTATAATATCAGCCCCACGAAAACGTAAGGAACGTACTGTCCTAAAATCCGTCCAAGCAGCTTGTCCTCATCCAGAAAATAGACGAGGCCCACTGCAATTAGTGTAGATCCAATAATCATGATAAACGACAATGCCGCGCTGAATTTATAGCGATACTCAATTCGTTGTTTTGCTTGAAACATCTGAAATGCTGGTTGAGCATATAAGTATGCAAACATAATAAGTATATATTTCCGATCAAGTAAAAATAACTGGTCAAAAAAATGAGGAAACAATAGATATACTCCAAGCATGACTGTTGTAATGAGTGTACTCAATAATAGGCATGATGTAATATAACTATTTAAACATTCTCCTTCTTCATAATCAAAACGAGCTCTATTTAATGTCGCATAAATCTCAACTCCACATATAATCAAAAAAATAGATTGCCAGCTTGCAAATACTGAGAAATCACCGTATTCACCTTTTGTCATTAACCTTGTAAATATGGGAATAGTGATAAAAGACATGGCTCGCCTCAAAAAATTTGATATTATATACCAGAAGCTGGTTTTTACCAGTAACTTTTTACTAATGATATTGCTGTTTCTACCAGTCATAATTTTTCTTCTCTCTGTATAATCATCTTTCATTGATTATCCATATTTTGTCTTATACTTTACTTTCATATGGTAAGCATTCATAATAACAATAACAAAATACATCATGTAAAATGTACCGTGTGTATGTGCAGTAAAAAAAGAAATAATTACGATAATCAAGCTTGTCCAAAGTCCTGCCCCCTTCAGTTTAAATATTCCAGGGGCATAAAAAAGATATGATAACACAATGCCAATCACACCGTATTTATATAGCGTTGCATAAAATCCAGATAAATTAAAATTGATTTCATTTACATTTTCAGTCACACCCATCAGTAATGTTTTTCCTGACATTCCTTGCACAAGTAAACGTGCCAAACGTGTTCGCCCTTCAATTGCGGTTGAACTGCCTGTACTTCCGGAACTAAAAATCCTCAATACCATGTTTCTGAACACTTCCACCTGGCTATATGCAATTATTAACAAAATAAGAATGGATATGAGAATTATAATATTCTTTCCTGAGAATAAATTCTTTAACTTAGCAATATTCTCACGGCCATTTTTACTGTTATAAAGGGCAAAATAAATTCCCCAAATTCCAATCGCAACAGCTGCTGCCATACCAGACGTAGACAGTATCATTGCTGCAGAAACTAATACAGCGATTCGTTTTCTTCTTTTGTTTATATTAGGTGACAACAATAACAGGCATAACACAGGAAACGTATATAAAAACAGATGCGATGGTTCTAAGAAAAAAGCACTAGGCCTATAAAAGCCATTGCTTCTGCCATTAATTCCATACAAACCGGTTTGAGCACCCAATATCCATTGGCTGCTCTCAGGCAGCAGGAGAGAAGTCGGTACAAACTGAAGGTGAACCCCTGCCAAGTAATACAAAATATACTGTACAATCAAGCAACTACCTGCTGCTGTACTAATTAATGTAGTGCATTTCATGAAGTATTTTATATTTATACAGCCACACGAAATTGCCAAAAAAATAACAATAATAAATAGTGCATACAAAGTCTTCCCTGCATTAATTGTATGATCAACCATCTTATATAATTGAAATAACAGCAACGGTGTTATTGCTAAAATACAGTATGGATCATAATCTGTTTTTCTCAGTTTAACCAGCAATTTCAAAGTAAGAAATGGAGACATTAAAAGTAGCATTGAAAGTCCGGCATTCGCATATATTCCTTTGTAATGTTGTAAAATCGGGCCAACTGCAAGAAAAAAAGCAAATAATTTATCCAATGAAGACGTATTATTTAAGCCGTATGTAATAGCACCATCATATAGATTATCTCGAAATCCATAGATTCTTAATTTCATGCATACGCCCTCCTTAATTCTAAATAAAAGCTTATAGCCACTAAAAATTCAGCTATTATACTAAGTTATCTTTCCCAGCATCAGAGGCCGCATCCGGTACATAATGTTTTGAAAAACGATCAACTCCCCGATATTCTGGTATCACATCTGTACCTTCTTTTCTAAACACTATAAATATTGTTTTTATAATAATTTCTATATCCAAAATCACATTGAAATTTTTAATATAATTAAGATCATATTGGATGCGTTCCGGCCAGCGAATGTTATTTCGTCCCTTCACTTGAGCCAAACCTGTCACTCCAGGTCTCATTTCAAACCGTCTTAATTCTTCCCTTTCGCAACGCTCCATTTGATAAACCAACATTGGACGAGGTCCGACTATGCTCATAGTTCCATTCAGTATGTTGAATAATTGTGGTGTTTCGTCTAAACTAGTTTTTCTTAAAAATTTTCCTATCTTAGTAATGCGATTTTCAGTCATTATTTCCTTTCCATCATTATCATACTTTTCGACAATCATTGTTCGGAACTTATACATAGTAAAAGATTTTCCATTCTTACCTGCTCTCACTTGCCTAAACAATGCAGGACCTTTCGAAGTCAATTTTATTGCAATAGGTACAACAATATATACTGGTATTACCAAAAGTAATGCTATACAAATCAAACTGACAGTAATATCAAACATTCTCTTTATAAATAAATTTATTTTTCGCATACGAATATCATCTTCCTTACTACAAAATATGAACCTTATTTCTATCTGATCTTAGAGCTCTACCTCTAATATTACCGAAAACATCTTCGAATTATCTCAACAACACGGTCTACCTGTTCCGTAGTCATTTTATTGTCACTCGGCAAACATAGTCCTCTTTCGAAGATATCCGCGCTCACATCAACTGCACTTTCTACTGTAATATAAGCGTTGCTCTGTCCTCTGCCATTTCCATTTTTCGTCATAAATCCATGTCTCCTGTAAATCGGCTGCATATGCATCGGTTTCCAGATTGGTCTGCCCTCTGCGTTTATACTGGCAATAGCATCCAGAATCTCCGTCGGACAGCTCTTACCATGCTCTCCAACATAAAGCACTTCCTGCTCACCTCTTACCTGCTTGCACATAGCTTCTGGATTAATGATCATACAAGATAACCAATAATTTGGTTCAGAATTCTCTTTATCGAAAGGATTCATACTTACAGGTAAATCCTTTAACCCTTCTTTATATCTCTCATAGATAGCCTTTTTCTGTGCAATATGCTCATTAAGGTATGGCAACTGCCCTCTTACAACCCCTGCAATTACATTGCTCATGCGATAGTTGTATCCCAATTCCTCATGCTGGTACCATGGAGCATTTTCTCTTGCCTGGGTTGACCACTTACGAACCTTGTTGGCATCTTCAAGACTGTCGGTCAAGAACATTCCTCCAGAACTCCCTGTCACTATTTTGTTGCCGTTATACGAAATTGCATTGAAGTCTCCGAATACGCCAGTCTGTTTTCCTTTATATGTTGCTCCGAAAGATTCAGCTGCATCTTCAATGATCTTAGCTCCATGTGCATCACAAATCCTCTTAATTTCATCGATCTTACCTGGTGTTCCATATAGATGAGCCACAACCACAACCTTGACATCTGGATACAGTTCAAAGGCTTTTTCCAGTGCAACCGGATCCATATTCCAGGTGTCATACTCTGTATCAATAAATATTGGAACTCCACCCTCGTATACAATTGGGTTTACCGTGGCATCGAACGTCATGTCGCTCGCAAAAATCCGCATTCCGGGAGTAACCCCTGCAAGTTTTACTGCCATATGTAAAGCAGCTGTTCCAGCTGAAAGAGCAACAGAATATTTGCATCCAACCAAATCACAGACCATTGCTTCAACTTCATTAATATTTTCTCCAACTGTTGACATCCAATTGGTCTCGTAAGCTTCTTTGATATACTCCAACTCCGGTCCATGCATAGTTGGGCTGCTCAAATATAACTTGTTCTCAAATTTGCTTAATTGCTGATTGAAATCAAACATTTCCTCTTGCTCCTTTTACTCTCGCTTGTAATATGTATTTATAATTATTCTTGTTTATTTTCTAATTTTGTGTTATACTATATTCTGCAAAAGAACTCCCAATCAATACTGCAGAGTTTTAAATTAAAAAAGGCATAGCAAAACGCCCACACCTTTCAGTCTGAGCTTTGCCTACGCCTCCTTATAGATTTTTGATTTTGTACTCATCAATTTGTTTGGGTTAAATTTTACGAGTACCCAAGAAGCCATTACCGTACCTCTGGGGCTCGAAAATCTAACTTTTACCGACTTTTTTCAAAATCAAGCGTAAGCAAATCCTCTTTAAACCCTTTATTTACGGGACATTCTTGATATGTCCCTATTATATTGCTAGCACTCTTTTCCCTTCTACTGCTCCATGGCTAATTTCTGGTTTTCCATATAAACGCTCCCCAGCTAACTTCACGCACAGATGCAAAGCTGCCGTACAAGCTGATACTCCAACTGCATACTTTACCTCTGCTTTTTCTGCAGCAATCTTTTCAACCTCGTTTATGTTTTTTCCAACGGTACTCATCCAGTTTTGTATCGTAGGCCTCTTTCATATACGCGAGTTCAGGGCCATGCATTGTAGGACTTGAAAGCCAAATACGTTCAGGATTCTTTTCAATATTGTGATTCTCTGGAATAAACATACTATCTCCTCTTTTTGTTAAATATTATTGCTTTCTTAAATATTTTTACGTTATTGTTATCTTGATGGAATTTTGACTTTTCTCTAAGAAATCTATATTTTTTAAAAGGCATCATCTGCCTCTTGTTGTCCTATTCAATATGCTTTAAAATATATCTACATACACAACAAGCAGCCCCCGATAATCCATAGATCATCAGAAGGCTACCTGTTTCATATCTTGCCTTTTCAGTTATGGGTTTAGTAAAGACAATCCAACTTACCACCGTGATAAGCGTTTTCTTTACTTCCCTTCTTAGAAAATCAAAACCTAATAAAACAGGAAAGCCTCAGGATTCGTTTATTTCCAGCATTCTTGCTGGTTGTCCCTATTATATAATCTTCCCCAAATCTTATTTTGAAATCTTTCGAATTGATAATTTTCTGAATTAAACATATCCATGTCCCTCTCGTTTATTATAAATCGTTTATTTTTAATTTTTGTTATTATTTTATCCAAATATTAATGTCTAATTTTAATTTCTCCTGTGGGGGGCAAAAGTCGCCACCACTCGTAAAACGGGTGGCTAGAGACGCTGGCTATAAGCCCTTGCTAACTGACAGCGTCTCTAGGTGCCCTAGACTTTCTCTTCGCTCAAGTCACTATTGCACTTGACGCGTTGCTTATGCCTCTGAAGAGGCGTTTGTATTACTTCGACTTAACCCTTAAAAGGGTCTTCCTATTCCGTTACACTTAATTTGTCCTGCATGATATCGTATTTCTCCTGGTCCTGAATATACTTTTTGATTGTCGCTTCATTTAGTCCTTCTGTACTAACAAATATCCTTCTGACCCCAAAAGTCTGTTTCCAAATTTGTACTTCATCTTTGCATGTCTGTCGAATATCATAAGCGCTGACTTCCCTTTAAAATATCCCATAAAGTTTGACACACTCATCTTCGGCGGAATACTTACTAATATGTGAATGTGATCAGGCATTAAATGCCCTTCCATAATTTCTACTCCTTTGTAAGAACATAACTGTTTCAAAATATCTCTAATATCAACTTTTAATTGATTATAGATTATTTTTCGTCTATACTTCGGAGTGAATACAATGTGGTATTTGCACATCCATTTTGTGTGAGATAAATCGTTATTCTTTTTTGCCATAAAATCACCTTTCCTTTCTTGCAAAAGTGTCTGAACAGCTCTATTGTAACGGAAAGGTGATTTTTTTGTATAACGATTTATCTCCACCCACATAGCAGGTGGTTTTTGGTTTCGGGCATTTCCATTTTTCGGAACTCGAAAAACCACAATGCCCTCAGCAGGCTAAAGCCTATAATGCAATAAGCCCACGATAAACATCTTCATGTTTATACGCAGGCTTAGATATACCTCCTGTTTAGATTTTTGCTCTTTTCATTGGGTTGAATTGAGCACTCAGAGAAATACACCGAAATACCTCGGTCTGACAACTCATTCCCCTTTCTATGAGAGAAATTCTAAAACAGGAAACAACCTAAGCCGTCAAACCCTTGTATTTACCGGGTTTTGTCTGGTTGTCCTTATTATATAATTATCGATGAATATTCCTCAGTACTTTGTTAATATCTGGACTCATAGCCTTTTTACTTTCCATGCTTCTCTTCTTCCTTTTTCTTTAAAATCGTATTTCATTTACCTATAAGCACATTGTTACAGTTTCATATTCTTTACCCTTGGGTCACGGGATACTAAAAAATTTCTCCTGATATCAACTGAATATGCTTTACCTTCCCAATTGCTTTACGTTCAGAGTTAACACTACTCGATTCCTCAAAATCCCCTGCAAAACCATGTTTTATCTTCTACTTTTCTATTAGTGGCAAAACTAAATCAAACTCTAGCCCTTTTACATTATGTTATTTTTCAAAACGTTTAATTGCTATTGTGACCTCGTAATTACTTATATATTTCAAATAAAACTGAGGACAGTAATACTTAACATTAACAACATAACAACTATATAGAAACTGGCAAACCTAGTCACTATCCTATGACTAAATTTTCTTTCATAATTCTAAAATTTAATGATTTTTGCTAACTCCTCGAATATTCAAATTTCCCATGCTCCCTAGATTCCTTACATATAGGTACATCGCTATATTCTCCAAACCCTTTTTTAATAGGCTATTATAGTTAACCTTTTATAAACACTATTATATTTCTTTTGGGTGTAATATACTATTTCGCATCACCATAATTATGAGGATAGGATAGATTATCACATTTACAATAAAAACAAAACTATTTTAATATCGAAGATTTATATATTGACTCCTACTGCCCAATTCATTCCCCCACCCGATAAGTAGGCACAATCTCCGCTACAATATCTTTCATATTCCCATCTTCCCTATAACTGGCCTCATCCAACTGCCTAAGTTTCACTCTAAACCACTCATCGTCCATTTCAATCGGCTTCCCGATATGAATCAGCGAATTCCCCGTGCTTTCCAGGCCTTCCTCACTCATCAGCAATTCTTCATATAACTTCTCGCCTGGACGGAGTCCCGTATACTCGACCATAATGTCAACATCCGGCGTATATCCGGATAATTTTATCAAGTTTCTAGCCATATCATCAATCTTCACCGGCTCGCCCATATCCAGTATGAAGATCTCTCCGCCCTTGGCATAATACGCTGCCTGCAGAACCAAAGATACTGCCTCCGGTATGGTCATAAAGTAGCGAATTATATCTTTATGCGTTACCGTAACCGGCCCGCCATCCGCGATCTGCTTTTTAAACAGAGGAATCACGCTGCCATTGCTTCCTAACACATTTCCAAAACGAACCGCCACAAAGGTGGTATTCCTATATTCCCGGTTCATCATCTGTATTACCATCTCGCAGAGACGCTTCGATGCGCCCATGATATTGGTTGGATTAACCGCTTTATCTGTAGATATAAGCACAAACTTCTTAACGCCGGCCCTTGCAGCCGCCGTTGCCGTTTTATATGTACCAAGCACATTGTTCTTGATCGCCTCATTCGGGCTGTCTTCCATAAGCGGTACATGCTTATGTGCAGCCGCATGAAATACAATATCCGGCTTGTAGGTCTGCATCAGCCATGCCAGCCGATTCGTATTTCTGACGGATCCGATCAGAGTCACCAGATTCAAGTCTGGATATTTCCTAATCAGTTCCTGTTGTATATCATAAGCATTATTCTCATACATGTCAAATATGATTAACTGCTTAGGATCAGAGGTTGCTATCTGCCGGCACAACTCGCTGCCGATCGAGCCTCCCCCTCCTGTTACCAGGACAATCTTGCCGCCAATAGCATTTAATATTTCTTCATTATTAACCTTAATCTGTTCCCGCCCGAGCAAATCCTGAATCTCTACATTCTTTAATGTGCTGACGCTCACTTCTCCATTCAGCAGCTGGTATACGCCTGGCACGGTCTGAAGACGGCATTTCGTATCCTTGCAGATGTTCAGGATCTCTTTTCTGGTCTTAGCGCTGGAAGTAGGGATTGCATAGATAATATGGTTCACTTCATATTTCTCGACCATCTCCAGTATGTCATTCCTGTCCCCGACAATTGGAATGCCTTCCAATACCCGTCCTCTTTTGTTCGGATTGTCATCAATCACGCAGCACACCTTTGTGTGGAAGCGACTGCTGTTAATCAGTTCCTTGATCAGAACTTGGCCAGCCTCTCCGCCTCCGATGATCATAATCCTGTCCTGCTCTTCCTTCCCCTCCTCCTGCCTCTTTCTATTTGTATATGAGCGAAGCAAACGGTAGGAAAATCTTGTTCCTGCCGTCATGCAGAAGCAAAGCACGTACCCCATAAAATAATAGGAACGCGGCATACGAAGGTGCATAAACAGCATCCCTGCCACATCCACCACCATTATGATCAGATATGCCGTGATGATCATCCGCAGTTCTGCCACGCTGGCCAATCGCCAGATGCTGTGATACAGCCTGCAGATGTAAAAAATCACGATTGTGGACAGGATCCAATATGGCATGGACCACAGATATCCTTCCAGATAATTCACCGGAATCCGGGAAAATACAAAATCAAAACGCAACAATAGCGCTAAGAAATACGATATCAATACACTTAGCGCATCTACAAACATTATCAATATTGCTCTATGTACCCAAAGCACATTACTGCCCTTTTGCTTTTTTACACTCATGCCTATCTACCTCAAACCCTCTATAACTTTCCCTTTAAATCTCCCTCCGACAAAACTCCCTCTCATGAAAAAAACTGGCCCGCCCTCTTCCAACAGCCAGTTCTCTCCTATACTAATTCTCACCGCGGCGCTTGATGCAGGCGGCAATTCCTATTATCCCGATCAACCCGGTTGCGATTACGGCGTTGATTGGATCAATGCACGCAGTTATTCCTTGACTGGAAGTATCCACAATAGAATTCTGGGCAAATATAATAGTGGCAGAACCTAATGCCAGGCATCCCAATGCTCCGAATAACGCCAGCATCTTACCATATTTTTTCATTCGTAAATACACCCTTCCCTCATTCACAATAAAAACCTCTTCGGCACATTACCAAAGAGGCTCATGATCCAATACTATGTAATATCGAATTATGCAACTGGCTGTCGTACCTTAACGGTTTAGACCCTTTAGTTTTGCGCCATCAGTTTTCACTGAATTTGCTTTTTATAATCTTGTAATATTATATACCTACCCAGATTTTAAGACAAGTATTTATTAGGGTTATGTACTTTTTTGCTCGTTTTTTGTAAAAATGCGGCAAAAATAGTAATTTTCTTGTCTCCATATACATTCATTTTAGCATAAAAAGTATGAATTTACTACTATCCTTTTTATTCCAATCACATTATTTCAATCTTTTACAAATAAACGTACCGCCATCGTACTGATAATATATTTTATCTTTGACAAAATCAATCGTTACTAAAAAGTTAGTAATTCATCGACACATCTTGACATCTGATTTTATATTTCTCAACAATATTCTCTATAATTCGCTTTATTAATATATGCAAATTCTACAAAATAGTATATAATATACTTAGTTTCAGTCATAAAACTGCTAACATAAAATTCATGAAAAACATAAGCGAAAGAGAGGTAACAGGAATGATTGATTTTAAGAACAGCGAATATGTAAAAATGAAAGAGATAGACCCCGGGTCAATATTTGCAGAAGTCCAGCCACTATTAATCAATGGCGAAGAGGTCATCGGCGCTTATAAAGCCATGAGAGACTACTGTGTATTTACGAACAAGCGGGTAATCGCAGTTAACGTACAAGGAGTGACTGGTAAGAAAAAAGACTTTTCCTCCCTTCCGTATTCTAAAATAACTGCTTTCTCCGTAGAGACTGCAGGCGTATTCGATATGGACAGCGAACTGGAAATGTATTTCAGCGGTCTTGGCAAAGTCAAGTTCGAATTTACCGGCAGAAGTAATATCGTACAGATCGGCCAGATTATTGGTACCTTTGCATTATAATATTCTTTTTAAATTTCGATTGGCTCGGCAGAAAAGGCCGGGCCAGTCATAATTCCATTCATGAACCCCTTTTCAATTTCCTTCCTCACTCTACAATCCCTATTCCCATCCCTTCTCTAACAAGAATTTCAGAAGCACTTATTTCTATATCTTTTTAAAGGTGGTGATGCCTTATGAATGTCTAAAATCTACTTTTCCATTCCTATCCCCGCTACACCAAACTTAAGAAAGGAGCGCATGGGCAAGCCATGCAGACATATCTATGAACAACACATCTAATAGCATTTCTAGCAGCAAGTCTAGCAACACATCTAACAGCAATCGCATCTATCATATCTATGACAAAATTATCAAGAAGATACTGACTCTTTCCAGCCGCGCTGTCCTCAATCTGATCAATGGTCTTTTTCATACCGATTATCCGCTGGACAGTACGATAACTTACAATTGGACTGAGCATCATGACGATGATTTGAACCGTACGATCGCCGACACCATCCTGACCATCAACGGCATCCATTCCTACCATTTGGAAGCCCAGATGTATGCCGATGAGGAAATTGAATTCCGCGTATTCGACTATGGCTACAGACATGCTCTTAACTCCAGAAACGGACTGGATGTCCTGACCTTTCCTGAGCCGCAAATTATATACCTGTACAGCCATGAGAGAATTCCGGACTATAAGACCATACTTCTGGATTTTGGATCGCAAGGAACTTTTGAATACCGCGTCCCGGCGTTCAAACTACTGGAACACCGCTTAGAAGAACTAGATCGCCGTAAAATGATTATCTTGATTCCCTTTATGGTTCTGAAACTGCGCAGCAGCATCCAGAAGGAACGCACGCCTGAGACTATGGAAGCCTTGCGCAAGCTTATCCTGGATGATATAATGGGCTTAATAAGAAAGAATCATGAGGAAGGCAACATCACATCCGCGGACGCAAGCCGGCTGCGCAATCTGATTCATCAGTTATACAATCATCTATACTCTCATTACGATGAGTTTATCGAAGGGGGATTGAACGATATGATGGAGGACGGTCTTATTCTCGAATATGATATCATCGAAGCAAGGATGAAAAAGGAACTTAAAGAAGCAAAGGCTGAAGCCCAGCGGGATACCATCCGCAAATTATATTCCAAACTTCAGGATGCCGCCAAGGTGGCCGATCTTCTGGATCTGCCTGTCGACACGGTGGAGGAATCGTTAAACTAAGAAGAACAATTAAGGAGCGTGGAAAACTGATATGATATCATATCAGTTTTCCACGCTCCTTTCCTATGCTTATTTATTTGTACCTCTATTCATCCTTCTTACTGCATTCCGGCCAGATAATCCACGAACTGCTGCGCCGTCCTTCCGGATAGGCCGCCGTGGCTTAATTCCCACTTGTTGGCTTCCAGAAGGAGTTCATCTTCCGGCATGTCTATGCCGCTTTTCTGCGCCAGTTTTCGGACAATCTCCTGGAATTCTTTCTTATCCGGCTTTCCGAAATAGATGGTCACGCCGAATCTGGCCACCAGGGAGAGTTTTTCCTGCACCGTGTCATTGGTGTGCAGTTCTTCGTCCCGATCCGCCTTATCCTTAAAGGTCTCCTTGATCAGATGACGCCTGTTGGAGGTGGCATAGATCAGCACGTTTTCCGGCTTTCGCTCCAGTCCGCCTTCAATCACGGCTTTCAAGTATTTGTATTCGATCTCGAATTCTTCAAAGGACAGGTCATCCATATAGATGATAAATTTATAATTACGGTTCTTAATCTGGGCGATGATATCGTTCAGATCCTGAAACTGGTGCTTATAGACTTCTATCATGCGAAGGCCCTGGTCATAATACTGGTTCAGGATCGCCTTGATAGAGGAAGACTTTCCAGTCCCTGCATCACCAAAAAGCAGGCAGTTGTTGGCTTTCCTTCCTTCTACGAAGGCTTTTGTATTGTCGATCAACTTCTTCTTAGCAATCTCGTATCCTACCAGGTCATCCAGATGCACATGGGCGATCTTGGTAATTGGCACGATTTCGGTGCCCTCTTCCATATGCTCGATCCGGAAGGCTTTGTGAAGCCCGAATTTGCCCACGCCAAATTCTTTATAGAACTGGGTCAGGATCGCCTTGAACTCCTCCGGCGTTTCCGCCTTGGCAAGGCTTCTGCTCAGGTCGCAGATACGGTCCCGGATTCTCTGGTTGAATATCTTGCCGTGTCCGCTGGTACCTGCATAGTCCCGGATCATAGACAGGCAGTCCACGCCCATGGTCTCTTCCAGCGCCCGAAAATCATAGTCAAAGAGTTCCTTAAAGATAGCGAAGTCATGAAGGGCTACTTCGTTGATGCTTCCCTCCACCGGCCCGACGATCTCGCAGGAGGTGCTGTATGCATTCTCATGGCTGGCAAGAAGGTAGGTCAGGTAATTGTGCCACAGGTTTCCTTCGAATCCGTGGCTGACAGCCAGTTCTAATATCTCATTGACCAAATCAAAGAGGAGGCCTTTCATGTCTTCCATATTATAATAATCGTTGGCGTAGTTCTCCATCAGGAAGGTCATATCGTTTAATATCTGGCCTTCTTCCATATGTTTGTACAGCATCAGTTCATTCGTTCTCATTTGGCTCACCTCTTAATAATTTCCCAGTATCTTCAGATTAATGCTTTCTTCCCGCAGGCCGCGGATCGCGTTTTTTACCGCCGGATCCGCCAGATTTCCTTCAAAGTCGATAAAGAAGCGGTATTCCCAGTTCTTCCCTTCTACCGGCCTGGATTCGATCCTGGTCATGTTCAGGTCATTATATATGAAATGAGACAGCAGGTGGTACAAAGAGCCGCTCTCATGCGGCAGTTCGAAGCAGATGCTGATCTTCTTCGCATCTTTCAGGAAGATCTTCTGGTTGGTGACCACGATGAATCTGGTGGAATTCCCATGATCATCATTGATATTATCCGCCAGCACCGCCAGGCCATGCACCTTGGCCGCATAGGCGCTGCACACGGCCGCCTGGGTCTTATCCTGCTCATCTAGCACCTTCTTTGCCGCAATCGCCGTATTGGCCACGCTGATCTGCTGCCAGTCGCCGTGCTCGTCCAGGAAGCGGGATGCCTGCATCAGAGCCACGCCTTTTGAGTATACCCGCTGGATATCCGCCAGTTCTGTTCCCGGTAGTCCGGCAAGCGTATTGACGATCGGAATGATCGTCTCTCCTACGATATAGTTTTCAAATTCCACCAGCAGGTCATACATCTCATCCACAGAGCCTGCCGTAGAGTTCTCGATAGGAAGCACGGCAAAGTCCGCCGCTCCTTCTTCTATGGCTTCCATGGCATCCCGGAAGGTCCGCACGTAAAAGTTGTTGCAGTCCTCCCCAAAGTAATTCTTAGTAGCCGCCTGGCTGTATGCGCCCTCCGTTCCCGGAAATACGATCCTCGCGTTCTTGTCATCCAGGGAGGACACCCCGATAAATGGAAGCCTGCCCAGGGCCCCTGCTTTGACCAGCTGCTGATACTGCAGCTTCCTGCTCATGGACATCAGCTGGTCATAGAGTTCCTGCACCGCTTTCTTATTGAAGTCCGTGGCTACCATCCCGGCCACATCCTGAAGTTTGTCCCGCTCTCTCTGGCGGTCCAGCACTTTTCTTCCATTCTTTACCTTATATTCTCCGACTTCTTCACAGATGCTCATTCTCTCCTCAAAGAGTCTGACCATCTGTTCATCAACCTCGTCTAACCTTATTCTCAGTTCCTCTAACGTTGGCATATCTTTTTCTCCTTCTTTACAAATCAAGTTGTATTATAATACATTTTTGGTATAAAATCTACCTTCCGTTGCCATACTAAGACACATGAAGCATAATTTCTTAACCTGCGGAACCTGTGGGTGGTGCATGGAGATTCTGTTCACCGGCCTGCACTCTCTGCAGAACGAAAATCACAAGCTTACCGGGAATACTTCCATCTGGATGTTCCCTATCTATGGCATGGCCAGTTTCCTTTCTCCCATCTGCAAACGTTTAAAAGGCAAGAGTCTGGTGTTACGGGGAGGTGTATATACTTGCTGCATTTTTATTGGAGAATATATTACCGGCTCTTTCCTGAGGAAATTCGAAGCCTGCCCCTGGGATTACAGCGAAGCCCGGCTGAATGTTAATGGGCTGATCCGCCTCGACTATGCGCCTCTCTGGTTCGGCGCAGGATTGTTGTTTGAAAAAATTCTCTGCAGACGTTGAAAATCTTTCATATTTATTATATGATGTATGAAAGATTTTCAATATGGGAGGAAAACGAGATGAATACCACTGAATGTATTAGAACCAGAAGAAGCATCCGGAAGTTTAAGCCGGACCCGATAGACCATTTTCTATTAGAATCCATAATATCTACTGCATCCTATTCTCCTTCTTGGAAGAACAGTCAGATCGTCCGTTATATCGCAATTGAAGATTCTTCTATTCTTAATTCAATCATAAACAATTACACCCCAGATTTTAATTCTAATATTATCCGGCAGGCACCAATGCTGATTGCTGTATCCTTTGTCAAAGGCTGCTGCGGTTTTGAGCGTGACGGCTCCTTTACCACAAAGAAGGGCGACCGCTGGCAGATGTTCGATGCAGGCATTGCTGTACAGACGTTCTGCCTTGCCGCCCATGAGGCCGGACTTGGAACCGTTATTATGGGAATCTGGGATGAGGATGGCATCACAGAACTTCTGGATCTTCCAAAGGACCAGGAACTAGCTGCTCTGATCGCCATCGGCCACCCGGACATCCATCCGGATGCGCCCGGGCGCAAATCTGTTGATGAATTATTAACATATCGATAAGAGGAGGTTTATATGAGACATTTGATGAGTCCACTGGATTTTTCCGTGGAAGAATTAGACAAACTTATGGATCTTGCAGGGGACATTGAGGCAAATCCTGAAAAATACGCCCACGCGTGCGAGGGTAAGAAACTGGCAACGCTCTTCTACGAGCCAAGTACCAGGACAAGGCTCAGCCATGAGGCTGCCATGCTGAACCTGGGGGGAAGCATCCTCGGATTTTCTTCCGCTGACTCCAGTTCCGCAGCCAAGGGCGAGAGCGTTTCCGATACGATCCGTACCATCTCCTGCTATGCGGACATCTGCGCCATGCGCCATCCCAAGGAAGGCGCGCCTATGGTGGCATGCCGCCACTCTTCGATTCCGGTGATCAACGCGGGGGACGGCGGGCATCAGCACCCGACCCAGACTCTGACCGATCTTCTGACCATCCGGTCTTTAAAGGGTCATCTGGATCACATGACCATTGGCCTGTGCGGAGACTTGAAGTTTGGGCGTACCGTCCACTCGCTTATCCATGCCCTGGTCAGATATCCGGGAATCAAGTTCGTGCTCATTTCCCCGGAAGAGTTGAGGCTTCCAGGCTACATCCGCTCTGACGTGCTGGATCAGAAGCAGGTGGAATATGAGGAGGTCGTCCGCCTGGAGGATGCGCTTCCGAAACTGGATCTTCTGTATATGACCCGCGTTCAGAAGGAACGTTTCTTCAATGAGGAAGATTACGTGCGCATGAAGGATTTCTATATCCTGGATGCCAAGAAGATGGAACTTGCGCCAAAAGACATGTATGTGCTGCATCCCCTTCCGAGGGTCAATGAGATCTCCGTCGAGGTTGACAAGGATCCAAGAGCGGCGTATTTTAGGCAGATGCAGTATGGCGTATACATACGCATGGCATTGATCTTGACGCTATTAGGAATCGAAGTATAGGGAGGAAATCAATTATGGTAAAAAACACTTTGAATGTAGGCCGGATTGATGAAGGCTTTGTATTGGATCATATCCAGGCAGGCCGATGCATGGATATCTATAAATACCTGCATCTGGATAAACTAGACTGCTGTGTCGCGATCATCAAGAATGCCAAGAGCAACAAGATGGGCAAGAAGGATATCATGAAGATTGAATGCCCTATAGACTTCATTGACCTGGACATCCTTGGATTCATTGACCACAACATCACCATCAACATTATCCAGGATTCCCAAATCGTTGACAAGAAGCGTCTCCATCTTCCAAAGGAGATTGTCAACGTGATACGGTGCAAGAATCCCAGATGCATCACTTCCATCGAGCAGGAACTGGATCACATCTTCGTGCTTACGGATAAGGAAAATGAGATCTACCGCTGCAAGTACTGCGAAGAGAAGTATGACGGCCGATAGGCGCCGCATCTTTATTCATAAGCAGGCAGACAACTTTACAGGCCATGGACCGGCAGATGTTTTTCATCCTGCCAGACCATGGCCTGTTTTTATAGTCCTGTTTCATTTTTTATTCTAAAGGCAAGCAAGACGATAAGCCGGGTTATGTCGTTGAGTAATCATCTATCTAGACCTCCCGTTGCCGGAAGGTTCCAGCGACCTACCTAAGACGTGACGGGCCGCCACATCGTCTTTATCCGGTCTTGCTTCGGATGGGGTTTACATGTGCCCCTGCTGTTACCAGCAAGGCGGTAGTCTCTTACACTGCCCTTCCACCCTTACCTGCCGGGAACAAACTGTCCCCTCAGGCGGTATATTTCTGTTGCACTGGCCTTGGAGTCGCCTCCACCGGACGTTATCCGGCATCCTGCCCTGTGAAGCCCGGACTTTCCTCACCTGCGGCCTTTCGGCGCTTGCAGCTGCGATTACTTGTCTTACTTGCCTTGGTTACTATATCATAATTTTTTCCAAAAAACAAATAAAATATGATTTATGCAGGGGTTCCTTCATCCTCGATCAGCGCATCCCCGTCGGCAGCCGTGGTTGCCAATGTATCGCACCGCTCATTCTGGGGATGCCCGTCATGGCCTTTGACCCAGATGAACTGAACCTGGTGGGGGGCCTTCGCCTTCAGAAGCCTCTGCCACAGGTCAATATTCTTCACCGGCTCATTCTTTCCCCTCTTCCAGCCCTTCTTGATCCATCCGTCAATCCAGTGCTGGTTGAATGCGTCCACCACATATTTCGAATCGGAGTACAGTTCCACCTGGCAGGGCCGGTTAAGCGCCTCCAGCCCGGCGATCACCGCCATCAGCTCCATACGGTTGTTGGTGGTCCGCTTATAGCCTTGGGACAGTTCCCGGGTATGTAATTCCCCCTTGGAATCCACATACTCCAGAACCGTGCCGTAGCCTCCAGGCCCATCCGGGTTGCCCCTCGCCGCCCCGTCCGTATATATCTTTACCTGCATCTTCCTACTCCTTCCTCTCTTCCAGTTCAAACACCTGCTGCGTCCTGGTGATATGCATGACCTTCTGCCGGTATCCTTCCGATTCCGGCCGTTCCATCAGACGCTCATAAGCCTCATATCTCCCCCACATATGCATTGGGAATACATGACTCGTATCCGTATGCCGCATGAAATAGTCCATTCCCCAGAAGAACTGTTCGCCCTGGCGAAGATCCAGAGGAAGGAACGCTACGTCAATCCTTTCGCCCTCGATCTTGCCTATCTCATACTGATAATTGCGGCGCATCATCTCATTGTAGGCCTCGCTTTCATCCTCCCAGTGCCACCAGTTCAGATCCCCCGCGTGGAATATGGTCATCTCTTTGAAGCGCACAAAGAACGCCACGCCCTCATCCGTAGAGCGAAGCGTCCGGATCTTCATCCCATCCAGTTCGATCTCCTTGCGGGGCTCCAGATAGATCGTTCTGCCTTTTGGCCCCCGGTCCGTAATATCGCTGGACAGAATATATTTGACATTCTCATATGCATCCGACCACCGGAATATCTTCCGCTTAAAATGATCATAATGCCCATGGCTTGCGAATACATACACTTTTTTCTCTGCAGGTATATCTGGAAGCCGCCCCTTATAGTAATCAAATATCATGACCACGTCTTCATGCTCGATTGTAAATCCACTGTGTTCCAGATACGTAATTTTCATTTTTATGCCTCTCCCTTGATCACATTCACAGCATGTACCAGTTCGGGAAGCAGATATCTGAGGCTTTCCTTTACCGCCCCGGCCTTGCCTGGGAGATTCACGATCAGCACATCCTGGCGGATTCCCGCTGCGGCCCGGTTGAGCATGGAACGCTTGGTGAGCTTCATGGTGTGCGCCCGCATTGCCTCCGGTATCCCTAGAAGCGGCCGTTCAACAACGTCCATAGTAGCCTCCGGCGTGCAGTCCATAGGGCCGCATCCGGCGCCTCCCGTGGTCAGGATCAAGTCTGTCAGATGATTGTCGGCCATCCTCTGCATCACTGTTGACAGTACCTTCCGGTCTGTAGGCAATGCCCGCATGAATACGATCTCAAGCCCTGCCTCCTCTACAATCTTCTTAATTACTTCTCCACTTTCATTTTCTTCCCTGCCTCTGTATATGTCTGTGTTTGCTGTAATAATTGCGACCCTCATACTGTACCTCCATACTTTTCTCTGTTGTTTTCTATTAGAATATTAACCCTTTTACAAAAATAATGCAATGATTACGGTGCAGATTCCTGCAACTCCCATTGCTACTCCGCTTACGGCTCCTTCTACTTCCCCCATCTCAAGCGCCTTGGACGTCCCGATCGCGTGGCTGGCCGTTCCAAATGCCACGCCGATGGCCACCGGATCCTTTAGTTTCAGCATCTTGATAATAAACGGATGGAGGATGGCGCCTCCCGTCCCGCAGATAATGACCGCCATCATGGTAATGGACTCTATCCCTCCAAGCTGGGATGACACATCCAGCGCGATCGCCGTGGTCACCGACTTTGGAAGCAGGGAGTGCATCATGTCTGCGTGCAGGGCCAGCAGCCTGCATAATGCCACCGTGCTTCCCATCGATAGGATGCTTCCCATCAGGCAGCCGATCACGATAGGAAAGAACTGCTCTTTGAGCACCTTTCTCTGGCGGTAGATGGACAGTCCCAGCATGGCTGTCACGGGCACCAGGAACATGGAGACAAACTGGGCGCCTTCCATGTAGTCATCATAGGATATATGCAGGATCTTGAGCACCAGCACGCAGATCACCATGGCGATCAGAAGCGGGTTGGCGATGGGCGTCCTGGCCTTCCTTGCGGCCACGCCTCCAATATAGAATGCCATCACCGACAGCAGGATTCCGAACAAAGGATTGGACCATAGACTACTCATCTGCCTGTCCTCCCTTCCCCGCCAGCCTCTTCATGCACATCTGCACGATACGCACGCTGGCATAGGTTCCCAGAAATGTCATCACCAGCGAGATGCACACCACGATCAAGAATCCCGCCAGCTGGCCTTTCAGCAGCCCGAAATCTTCCACCATGCCGATTGAAATCGGCACGAACACCAGCGCCATATTCGACAGCAGGAAGTCTCCGGTCTCCCGGATATGCTCTTCTTTCAGTATCTTCGTAAACAGCAGAAGCGCCAGAATCAGGATTGCCATAACGCTGCTTGGAAATGCGATCGGCAGCAGCGACACGATGAATTCCGCCGCAAGACAGATTGCCAGGATGATCCCCAGCTGCTTTAATATTTTTGCACTCATAACTTTTCCTTCTCTCATTTGTGTAAAGACTATCCCGGTTATTATAGCAAAAAAAAGCGTCAGGTTCTACCCCTGACGCCATTTTTACCTTTACTTCCCCGCATCCGTCAGAATCCCGGGCCTCACTCCCAGCCCCATGGTGGCATCGATCATCGCCCCATGCAGAACGGTGGATTCATCCTTCATCAGCTCGCACACCCAGTAAGCGATCTCTTCTGGCCTGGTAAGCCGCTTCTTTGCCTGCGACTCATCGAACTTCCTGCGTTCCTCCGGGGACATCCACTGAAGGGTGCTGGAATAGAACATGGGCGTCTCCACCGACCCTGGACAGATACAGAATACGTCTATGGGCGTGTGGGTGTTCTCCACCGCCACCTGCCTTGCAAGGAAAGCCACGGCCGCCTTGCTCATGCCGTCGCTGGGCGTAAATTTCGGAAATGCGCTGATTCCTCCGTTTACCGAGGACAGGAATACGATCTTCGTCTTCTCCGTCTTCTTTTCCAGCATGCCTTGTATCTTCTTATAGATCCATAGCGGACCCAGCGCATTCACGGTCATAAGCGCCAGGTCCTCCTGGGCGTTCAGAAGGCCGCCTTCCTCCGTATACTCTTTGACCGTCCCGGAGCCCAAGGCGGCGTTAAAGATTACGCCATACCACTCATGCTCGGTCAGGAAATCCGCCTTCTCGATCTCTTCTGCCTTACCCTGATCCAACTTGTGTCCGTAGACCTGCCCCGGATACCGTTCCATCAGTTCTTTTGCCTTTTCTTCGGACCTGCGGTAGGTAAAATGCACCTCATATCCTTGCCCCGCCAGTCGTATCAGCGTCTCAAGCCCCATCCCCTGGGTTGCGCCCGTCACCAGTACCTTCTTCATTCCTATTCCTCCTTCGCCTTGCTGCCCTGCAAACTTCCCGGACACTTTTTGTATAAGTATACTATATACAACTTGACGACCAGAGTCAAATGAACCTGCATCCGAGCCTAGATGATGATGCACACCAGCCCGCCGTTGCTGTCATTGACGATCTTCTGCATGGTATCCTGCAGTTTTTCCTGGCTCTCGTCATTGATCATTGCCATTTTATTCTGCATGCCATCCATCACCAGTTCTTCGATGGATTTGCCAAAAATATTCGTACTCCAGATGCCTCCTTCGCTCTCCTTGGCATCCTTGATATAGCGGATCAGGTCTTCTGCCTGCTGCTCGCTTCCCACGATAGGCGCTATCTCCGTCTCGATATTGGCGCGGATCAGATGAATGGACGGAGCCTCGGAATGAATCTTTACGCCAAACTTATTCCCCTGCTTGATGATGGCAGGCTCTTCCAGCACGATCTCTTCCTTCTTGGGGCTGACTACGCCGTAGCCCTTCATGCGCACCGCTGTAAATGCATCCCGCACGCCTTCATACTCTTCCTTTAACCGGGACAGATCCCGCATGGCCGCAATCAGCTCATACTGGCCCGCAATATGGGTGCCCGTCAGTTCGCTGAGCATCTCGTAGTAGAACCGGTCAGCCACGCTGATCCGAACTCTCACGCATCCGGTATCCATTTCGATCTGGTCTACCTTCATCTCGTCAATATAAGGACTATCCGGCGTCTGAATTCCCGCGGCTGCGTCCTTGATCTCGCCGAACCGATCCATAACTTCTTTAATATGTACCAGCATATCCTGCTTGATTCTATGATCCCTTGGAAGCATCTCCACCCACTTGGGAATAAAGAACTGCACTTCCGATACCGGGAATTCATACAGCACCGCTTCCATGATCTGGTAGATATCCTCTTCTTTTAACTGTTCGCAGTTTACCGGCATGGCTTTGACGCCAAAGTTTGCTTCCAGTTCCGCTGCCACCCCTCTCGCCTCGTCATTAAAAGGCTTCTTGGAATTCACCAGCACTACGAAAGGCTTTCCGATGTTCTGCAGTTCCCGGATGGTCTTTTCTTCCGCCTCCTTATACCCCTCCCGCGGGATATCGGTAATGCTGCCGTCCGTGGTTACCACGATGCCTATGGTGGCATGGTCGTGGATGACCTTGCGCGTTCCGATGGTGGCCGCTTTTGTAAATGGGATCTCATAGTCGAACCAGGGCGTCTTCACCATGCGTTCTTCATTGCCTTCCACGTGTCCGGAAGCGCCGTCTACCATATAGCCGACACAGTCGATCAGACGGACATTGACCGTCACATCATCCGAAAGTTTGATCTGCGCCGCTTCTTTTGGCACGAATTTGGGCTCTGTGGTCATGATGGTGCGCCCGGAGGCAGACTGCGGCAATTCATCCTTGGTCCGCGCCTTGCCGTTCTCATCCTCCATATGAGGGAGTACCAGCATATCCATGAAACGTTTGATAAATGTGGACTTCCCTGTCCTTACCGGTCCCACCACTCCTATGTATATCTCTCCATTTGTTCTGGCTTGTATATCTTTGTACAACTGAAACGTATTCATTCTAATACCCCCTTGTTATGCTGATATCAATGTATGCCGCATATTCCGGTTTTAGACTAAGTTTTTATAGGCGCAGACTATCATTTCTCTGAATAATTGTAATTTGACTTTCCCTTCCTATTGATATTACAATAACAGCAGCACAAGCAATAGATACAGCAACGAAAAGGAGAGACTCTATGAATACGGTAAAAGTAAGAAATCTGGAATTAGGCGCGGGCATTCCCGCCATCTGCATTCCCAATGTGGGAAAGACCCGGGATGAGATATTGTCTTTCGCCGGGCAATATAGGAATATGCACATGGATCTGATGGAATGGCGCATGGACTGGTACGAAGATGTGGAAGATACGGACAAGGTACTGGACGTGCTATCGAATCTCAGAAGTCTATTAAAGGACATGCCGCTTCTTGCCACCTTCCGTACAGTGAAGGAAGGCGGAGTCCACGGCATGCCCAGGGAAACATACATTGCGCTCAATAAGGCAGTGGCTGCCTCAGGTCATGCAGACCTTATCGATGTGGAGATATTCACAGGCGACGAAGATGTCCGGGATATGATCGCGTCCATCCATGCCTGTGGCGCCAAAGTCATTGGCTCCAACCATGACTTTGACAAAACGCCGGCCAAATCAGACATTGTCTTTCGGCTGCGCAAGATGCAGGATATGGGGGCTGACATTCCTAAGATTGCCGTCATGCCAAAGAGCCGCAAGGATGTCCTGACCTTGCTTGCCGCCACGGAAGAGATGGCTTCCTGCTACGCTGACAGGCCCATCATCACCATGTCCATGTCAGGGCTTGGCAGCATCAGCCGCATCTCCTGCGAGGTATTCGGCTCCTGCCTGACCTTTGGCTCCGGCTCTAAGGCATCCGCTCCCGGCCAGATTGGCGCAGAGGAACTGTACCAGGTTCTCCATACCGTGCATCAGGCGTTATAAGAGGAGTTCTTTACTCCTCTTTCCACGCTTCTGCCGTTCTTTCGATGGCCATGCGGCGGATTTCCTCATCTCTCTTGCGATCAATGGCTTCCAGTTCTTCCGTCGTAGGAACGCCTAACTGCTTCTTCTGGAATTCCATGTTGGACAGAATGAAGTTAAGGGCAAAGCCCACCAGAAGCGCCCAGCCGGATCCTTTAAATGCCAGCACCGCAGCCATGATCCCGGCAATACTCTTGTCTGTGTTGGACTTGCAGTATTCCATGCCGATCCTTGCGCAGACATAAGCCTGGAACAGCAGCGTGATGGCGGATCCTACGCCCATGATCGGCTTCATGAAGGATACGATCGGCACCAGGATCACGCTTAAGAAGGTAGCCATACGGAAGGAACTCATGCCTCCGATCAAGGACTTCATGGCCTTCTTTCCCTCCCGGTAACGCATTGCGACGGAAACCGTCATGCCAACCCACAATGGGCCGGACAGCGGCGGAAATGGCGCGAATATGGCAAGGATCAGGTTCCGGAGGCCGCTGATCAGGTTGGAGCGGCTGGAATTAAAGTCAATATACTCGTCATCCCTGCTCTCCTGCGCTTCTTTTACCAGTGTCTCGCTGGTTACAAAGTCTCCGAACGCCAGGACATAACAGATCAGTGCAAGCGGCAATGCCTTAATAAACATGGACAGCGGCGGGAACCCTACCGCGAATATGCTGACTGTATGGAACATATTCGAAAAATCTGGAATTCTTATGACTGACCCCATCTCCAGAACGGGCTTCGCCAGTTCTCCCAGGGCCACGCCAAGAAGCATGGCGATCAGGTATGGGAACAGATTTCCATACTTAGCCATCACATCCAGAATCTTATATTTCCCCCTCTTCTTCTCGCAGAAGGGCGAAAAACTTAAGAATGCCAGTAGCAAAGTTCCTGCCAGCGTCGCTACCGGAGCCGTCAGCAACTGGCTGCCTTCTTCTAACTGTCCCTGAATAACGGTTATCGGCGCAGCGAGAAGGATTCCTCCCTTGACCGAGGTCGGGACGCTCTTTACAAACTTGTCTGCCAATTTCGTGACCCCCATAAACAAGAATATGAATGCCACCAGAAGTTGTACGGCGATCATCGCCTGGATGCGCTGCGGCCCTTTTTCGAACCCGCTGATGAACGCTAAGGTAAATGGCAGCGTCGGCGTGATCCAGCCAGGCACCACGGGATCTCCCAGCCAGCCGTGAAGCATGTATAAGGCCACTTCCAGAATAACGCAGCTCCATGCCAGTTCATAGGGCAGCCCCAGATAGTCTGTCAAGTATGGGATTGAACTAAGAGCTGTCGCTCCCAGGATCAGTCCTTGAAAGAACTCCACATATTCCACGCGGTAATGTACGCCTGGTATTCTCCATTGGAAAGGCCCAAGAGGAATATAGGGGAGTTCATTTGATTTTCTCGCTCTTCTTGCACTCATGATCGAGTACCCTCCTTAATCTTCTTTCGTCTATTTTTTAACAAATCAAGTCAATAAGGAACTCTGCCTTTGGAACCAAAGGCAGAGTGACGCACGGATTATTCCGACATTGCGCTCTTTCCAAATATTTTCTTATGCTGTCCCACCAGATAGAACATCATCACCGTCGCGATAACGGATGCTGCAAGCAACAGGCCCATCATCGTGTAGATGGCTGACGTCTCGCCGATGGACTTGGTCATTGCGGATACGATGTATGGAAGGAAGCAGCTTGCCAGTCCCATCCATGTATAGTAGATTCCGGTATTTCTTCCCTTCGGGCCCGGACACATCAGCTGGCGTACGCCAAGTCCTGTCTGAAGCGCTCCGCCTGCCGCAAAGAATCCAAGCAGGGCAATCGCTACATAGATGACTCCTACATTCTTTACAAGAAGCACGATCGCCAGCGCAACTGCCGTAAACACGGAATCAATCAGAACTACCTTCAGCGGATTCCATTTCAGCTTGCCCATCATGATTGCCCAGAATACGACGGCAATGATCGAGCCAACCGTATAGATGGATGTCATGCCTGCCGCCTGCATTTCCGTCAGTCCGCAGTTTGTCATTCCAAAGGCCTTGGTATATTGCTGCGCGCCATACATGATGAACATGCACAGGAATCCATAGAACATAGTAATAAAGTTTACCAATCCATTCGGCTTAACCAGCATGCTGGCTTTTGCCGCGTCGATCTCGGCCTGGGCCGCGTTCTTCGTCTCGCCATCCGCGGTCTTTACCGTCTCTTTCATATCATCGTCATAGGCAAATGGAGCAATGACTGCCAGTACGACGCATACAACGGACATCACAAGCGGAATCCATACATTGATGTGCCAGTTCCCGGAGTTGGAGAAATGTACGGCCATCAATGGATAGATAATGCCGGATACGGATACGAATGCCTTGATCCCGATTAACGCAGAACCGGCAAATCTTGGCTCAACAGCTTCCTGTACCGCCGGATATAAGGATGCATCCCAGAATCCGGAAGTCGCCACGCCTGCCAGGAATGCGCATACGCATGCTACCGTGAAGTTTGTTGAGAACAGCAGGCCAGCAAAGCACACGATATAGAGTATGCCTCCGGCAACCGCCATCTTCTTACGTCCTATTTTATCAGATATTTCTCCGCCAAGCCACACCGTCAGGAATTTTCCAAAACCTGTCGCTGTGATGGCCAGAGATACTGCTGCTGCTCCTGCCACTTCGTCTGTATATCCCCATTGGGTGAAGAAGTTTACTTTATTCTGTGACAGAATAATTGCCTGGATGCCATGGGTAAAATATGCCATATATACCATAGCCATAGAAAGAATATACTTCTTTGCTCTCATCCTCTCATTCTCCTTTTCTCTATCATTCTCTTTTGAATTCTGCTATTTGGCCTGCTCAGCCTGAAATTTATTATATTCCTCAAGCGGCATCTTCTTGCCTACGAACAGTTCGTAGTTCACCGCTCCCTGCTGCTGGAGCATTCCTTTTCCGCCAATCGCCTTGCATCCTGCCTCTTCCGCCTCCAGGATCATCTTCGTCTTCTCCGGGCTGTATACGGTATCGGCCACGACCAGATCCTTGCGGTATAAGGACTTGTCGATGAGAGAGATATCATCGTGAGGCTTCATTCCCATCGTCGTCGCATTGATGACGATATCGCAGTTATTTACTGCCTCGGCAAGTTTTTCCTTGTCTTCCAGGTCATTCACCGTAACGACGCACTCCGGGCATTTCTCGGCAAGCTTATCTTTGGTGCCCTCGGCCCTGTCAAAGAATTTGTCCCTGACATTGAAGATGGCTACTTCTTTTGCGCCGTCTAATGCCAGTTGTACCTGGATCGCCGTTGCGGCCCCGCCTGCGCCTAATACTACCGTCTTTTTACCTTTTACGTCAACCCCGTTGACTTCCAGATTTTTTACGAATCCTACGCCGTCTGTCACATGGCCCGTAATCACGCCATTGTCATTGACGAATACGTTGCAGGCTCCGATGATCTCGGCTGCCGGTGATAATTTATCTACCAGTTCTGCCGCAATGTTCTTGCAAGGCATCGTAAAGTTTCCTCCGCGCATATTCAGCAGGCGGATGGTTTCAAATACCTTTGGCATCTGCTCTTCTGTCACGTCAAATGCCAGATATGCATAGTCCAGCCCGTCGTGCTGGAAGCTGAAGTTGTACATTGCAGGAGATCCTGAATGTCCAACCGGCGTGCCGAATAGTCCCATTAATCCTGTGTGTCCGGATATTCTCTTTTCCATCGTCTTATCTTTCCTCCTTATATCTGCATTGCCGCTGCGTATGCTTCCTTAGTAGCGTCCAGTGCCCGGCGCGCTCTTGTGGCATCTCCCACGACATATACTTCCTGTCCTAACTCTTCCAGCTGTTCTGCAAATGGATTGTAGTTTCTGAATCCCATGGATAATACGACAGAGTCGAATCCTCTTACTTCATGCCGTTCTCCGTCCGGAGACTCATATTCCACGCCGTCATCATAGAAACGGCATACTTTTGCATTTACAATCTGCTCTACTTTATACTCATCGAAATCCTTCATCACATATTTGCGGTGCTCGGTGATCATGTCTGCGCCCATCTTGTCGCGGAATTCAATGATGGATACCTGATGCTGCTGCTCTCCCAAGAAGGCTGCGATCTCGCATCCCACCATTCCGCCGCCGACTACCAGAACCTTTTCTCCTGCCGCTCTCTTGCCATCCAGAAGGTCGGAGCCGTGGATGATTGCAGGATTGTCGATTCCCTCGATTGGAAGGATCAGCGTCTTGGAACCGGTGGATACTACGACTGCATCCGGTTTTTCTGCTTTTACAAGATCCAGGTCTGCCTCCTGATTCATCACGATCTTAACGCCTGCCTTCTGGCATCTTACGATGTAGCTTCGGATCATGTTGGAGATATCGCCTTTTCCCGGAGGATACGCAGCCAGACGCATGTTGCCGCCCAGTTTATCCGTACTCTCATATAAGGTTACGTCGTGGCCTCTTTCCGCGCAGATGAATGCCGCGCACATGCCGGCTACTCCGCCGCCGATGACCATGACCTTCTTAGACTTCTCTGCCTTCGGATACCCTTCTGACTCATGACCCAGGAATGGGTTGGTCAGGCAGCAGATAGGCTCTCCTTTGTACATATTGGCCACGCATCCCTGCAGGCAGGCGATACATGGAGTCAGATCCTCAAGCCTTTCTTCCATTGCCTTTTCCGGCATATGTGGATCTGCCAGTGACTGGCGTCCGAATGCCACCAGGTCGGCACGGCCTTCCTTAACCAGAAGTTCTGCATACTGAGGTTCTGTGAATCTTCCGACCGTGATCACTGGTATGCTGACTGCCTTCTTGATCTCGGATACCAGATCTGCTGAGAATCCTCCGTGGATCGTCGTAGGCGCCCACATATATTCGTCTTTGATATGTACCGCGCGGGATACGTGAAGCGCCTGAACGCCGCATTCTTCCAGATATGCCGCGATGGCCGCGCTGTCATGTACATCCAGTCCTCCCAGGACTTCATCGGCACTGTTGATGCGGGCGATGATCGCCACCTTGTCTCCAACCGCCTTCTTCACTGCTTCTACGATCAGGCGCGGGAAGCGCATCCTGTTCTCGAAGTTTCCGCCAAACTCATCTACGCGCTTGTTGGTTCTAGGAGACATGAAGGAACTTACCAGATAGCCGTGAGCCATATGAATCTCTACGGCATCCGCACCGCCTTCCATGGCGCGTCTTGCTGCCTCTGCATAGCCTTCTACCAGTTCATATACCTGAGCAGTAGGCACTTCTTCCGGCGTGTCTCTTCCTACCGTAGATGGGATGGCTGTTGCCGCCTGGATTGGCGCGCCTGCATTCTTTGCATTTCCTTCCGGCCCTGCGTTCTGCAGCTGGATAGAGACTTTAGCGCCCTCTGCATGACAGGCATCCGTAATCTTCTTCAGGCTTGCGATGCTGCTGTCATCGTACAGGCAAGGCTTTCTCGGGCCTCCCTTGGCTCCTTTATGTACAACAGTCGCCTCGATGGTAACCAGGCCAAACTGGCCTTTCGCACGTTCCGCATAATATGCGACAGACTGGTCGCTCCAGCATCCGTCCGCATTTGCGAAGTTATTGCCCATCGGCGGGACTACGAAACGGTTCTTTACTGTCATTGGTCCAATCTGGATTGGCTTGAACATATTTTCAAATTTCATATCATTTCCTCGCTCTCGAATTATTGCTTATCACAAGAATTATCGTTTATGTATTCTGTATGTTTTAGGCTTCCAAAATCTCCGGCCATGCTTCCTTCAATACTTTCACGGTATTGTCATAAGTATGCGCTGCAGCTTCTTTCAGGCCTCTTGACAGGATCTCGTCAGAGATGACCTCAACGCCTACCACCTTAGGATCGATTCCAGCTTCCTTGATCATCTTTACGAATCCTGCCGTATCCTTTGCTCCGGTTCCCGGTGCGAGACGGTCATGCATGGATTCGTCTCTTAAGATCGTCTTTGCGTATGGCCTCTCGTAAGCATCGTTGATCTGGATAGAGATGACTTTCTTAGCCTGCTCTTCTGTCAGGATGTCGTAGGACTGGTCTGCTCTTACCCAGTGCCATGTATCCAGGATCAGCATCGCATTGTCGCATCCGGATGCCTGAACTACGTCAAATCCTTTTTTGAGATCCGGGATTCCGCTGTATGGCATTGGCTCAACGCCGATGATGTACTTTCCTGCCCTCTGGCATAATTCCTTTAACTTCTGAGCCGTATACTCCACAGAATAGTTTTCCATAAGCCCGCAGTTGATATGGCCTACTCCAAAGAGTTCGCACATATGGAAGCACATCTGCTCTTTGTACTTCTGCTCGTAGGAACGGTGTTCCTCTGCCCACTGTACGATGTACTCTACCTCGGTAACCTTGATTCCGTGCTTATCCAGGATTGCTAAGATGTCTTCATCGTGAAGTCCTTCATTCAATGCATCCACATAGGTCTCTGCCCTCAGGCCGATTCCCTCATACCCAGCCTCTTTCGCCGCGATGACCCGTTCCTCAAATTTGCACTGGTCTCCCAATGTCCATGAACTTACTGTAATTGGATTTTTTCTTGACATAATACGTTTCTCCTTCCATTGTTAAAATTGAACATGATTCTTCTATTTTGCTGGTTCAATCTTGTGATTTTTACTATGCTTTGATTATATTCCATCGTTAAATTAAAAACAAATTGTTAATATTGACCGAATCCATAGATTTTGTTTATAGTTCATGTTAGAATATAGTCAAAATCGGAAAACAAGGGAGAAATCATAATGAATCTTTACCACCTTAGATACTTTGTGACGCTGGCACATCTGGAGCATTATACCAAGGCCGCGGAAATATTAGCGATTACCCAGCCAAGCCTTAGTCATGCCATCGCATCCCTGGAAAAGGAACTGGGCGTAAAGCTCTTTGAAAAAGAAGGACGCAACGTTGTCCTGACCAAATGCGGCCAGGCTTTCCTGACTGATGTGGAACATGCGCTTGATATGCTGGATTCCAGCGTCAACAAGCTGCAGATGACCGGAAGCGGCGAAGGACGTATTGACATCGTCCAGCTCAGAGTGCTCAGCAGCATCATCGTCCCCGGCTTCGTAAAAGGATTCCTGGATTCCAAGCCGGACAAGAATATCGACTTCCATTTTCATGGCTCCACGGGTATGTCTACCGACATGATCCAGGGCCTGAAAGACCGGAAATACGACGTTGCCTTCTGTTCCATGCTGGATCATGAGCCGCTTATTGAGTTCGTGCCGATCGCCCGCCAGGAACTGGTCTTAGTCGTACCGAATGGACACCCGCTTGAGTCCAGGGATCGCATAGATCTTAAGGAAACTCTTGAATATCCTCAGATTGCCTTCTCAAAGCGCAGCGGCCTGCGGCCTGTGATTGACAAGCTGTTCGACAAATGCGGCGGCCGGCCGGAATATGTATATTCGGTGGAAGAAGATCAAGCCGTGGCCGGGCTTGCGGGGGCAGGATTTGGCATCGCCGTGGTTCCCAATATGCCGGTGCTTAACTATATGCCGGTGAAGATTATACAGATTGAAAAGCCTACCTGGGAGAGGGTCTTCTACATGGCCACTCTCAAGAATGTCTACCAGGCGCCAGTCATAAATGAATTCAGGAAATATGTGATAGAACATGCGGATTTATAATCCCTATTGGAATATTTTTTACACGCAAAAGCACCCGGTACATCGAATCTGTACCGGGTGCCTTATTTTATTATGCCTTATCCTATTCTTTCCATGGCAGCGCCGTATGCTCGGCCTTGCTGTCTCTTAGCATCAGTTCATTGACCGCTTCTCTCGGATCCTTTCCTTCGAAGAGGACTTCATTGACCTTGTCGATGATTGGCAGGGAAACTCCATATTCCTTCCCTAGCTTGACTGCCGCTTTGGTAGAATATACCCCTTCTACCACCATCTTGACCTCGTCCATGGCTTCCTGCATAGACATTCCTTGTCCAATCAGATAGCCTGCCTTACGGTTACGGCTATGCACGCTGGCGCAGGTTACGATCAGGTCGCCAATCCCGGTCAGGCCGGTAAAACTCTCAATGGCCCCGCCCATCTTGACGCCCAGCCTTGCGATCTCCGCAATGCCTCTGGTAATAAGCGCCGCCTTCGTATTATCTCCATAGCCAAGGCCGTCTGCAATCCCTGCAGCAAGGGCAATGACATTCTTAAGCGATCCGCCCAGTTCCATCCCCAGCATATCCGGACTGGTGTACACGCGGAACACCTCGTTCATGAACATATTCTGCAGATACTCCGCCGTCTCCTTCGTCTTTGCGCCGATCACGACGATGGTCGGCAGCCCTCTGCCTACCTCTTCCGCATGGCTTGGGCCCGATAATACGGCCACATTTGCCTGCGGGATTTCTTCTTCAATCTGCTGGGACAGGGTCATCAGAGTGCTTTCCTCAATTCCTTTTGCCACATCCACGATGATCTGCCCTTCTGCTACATAAGGCTTCATATTGCGCGCCGTGCTTCGCGTAAATGGAGACGGCACCGCCAGAACGATAAAGTCTTTCCCCTTGATGGCGGATTCCATCTGCGATGTAAACTCCATATCATCCGGAATCTTTACGCCAGGCAGTTTGGACTCATGCTCCCGTTTTGTGGAAAGCATCTTCACTTCGTCCTCATTGATAGACCATACCGTCACATTGTGCCCGTTCTTGTGGAGCAGAAGCGCCAGCGCGGTACCCCAACTGCCTGCTCCCATAATACCTACATTTGCCATAATGTTCACGTTCCTTTCATACTTTGTGCTATTTCTTGCCGACACTTAGCTTATTCTCCGTGCCGGTTAATAGTCTCTTAATGTTCTCCCTGTGCTTAAAGAAGGCAGACAGCATCAAAAATGCCGCGATCCCATACATCTCGTAGAGATAATTCTGCGCCACATGGAATCCTCCCATCTGTCCGTAGATCACTACCTCCGCAAGATAGATGATGACCACCAGAAGCGAGCCAAGCGACACATACCTGGTGATCCCCACGACTCCCACGAACGCCACCAGGCAGATCAGTACCATCCACACATTGGTGGTGCTCAGAATCAGTCCTCCTGTAGCCGCAATTCCCTTGCCCCCTTTGAATTTGAGGTAGAAGGGGTAATTGTGCCCCAGCACAGCTCCCATGCCCGCATACATGGCAAGAAGCGGTATCATGTCCGCCTGGCTCTTCCCATAGATCAGGTGCACCACGACCACCGCAAACACGCACTTAAAGCAGTCGCCCAAAAGCGTTACAAGGCCGGCCTTCCAGCCCATGGTGCGAAGGGCGTTGGTAGATCCCGCGTTGCCGCTCCCCTGCTTTCTGATGTCTACGTGATGAAGCTTGCCGTACAGATATCCGGTCTGCAATAATCCAAATGCGTATCCTATAATCACACATATGAAACGTTCCATAACTAGCGATCCTTATCCTTTCTTTCCCGTACAAAGAACTTCAATGAAGTTCCTCTGAATCCAAATGCCTCGCGAATCTTATTCTCCAAATACCTGGTATAGGAGAAATGCATCAATTCCTTGTCATTCACGAATATGACGAATGTCGGAGGCTTCACAGCCACCTGGGTAATGTAATACAGCTTCAGCCTTTTCCCTTTGTCTGACGGCGGCTGCTGCATTGCCACGGCCTCGGCCATGATCTCGTTGAGCACGCCGGTGGCTACCCGAAGCGTCTGGTTTTCAATTACCATGTCTATCTTGTCATATAATTTGTTCAAACGCTGCCCTGTCTCGGCAGATACATACATGATCTCCGCATAAGGCATGAATGACAGCACGCGGCGGACTTCGCTGTCATACTCCCGCATCGTCTTGTCATTCTTTTCTATAGCATCCCATTTATTTACCACGATGATGATGCCCTTGCCCCGCTCATGGGCAATTCCCGCAATCTTTGCATCCTGCTCTGTCACGCCTTCGGTGGCGTCGATCACGATCAGCACCACGTCTGCCCGCTCTACCGCCGTTACCGTACGGATAATGCTGTAGCGCTCCAGTTCTTCCTTAATCTTGTTCTTCCTGCGAAGGCCGGCAGTGTCTATAAATACATATTCCTTCCCATTGTGCACGATATCTGTGTCGATCGCATCCCGGGTCGTTCCCGCGATATCCGATACGATAACGCGCTGTTCTCCCAAGAGCTTGTTGATGATGGAGGATTTTCCTACATTCGGCTTTCCTACGATTGCTATCCTTGGACGCTCATCTTCTTCTTCCTCCCCGGCATGATCCGGGAAATGCTCCGCCACCTGATCCAGCATATCGCCGATCCCCAGGCGGGACGCTGCGGAGATGGGCACCGGATCGCCGATTCCCAGATTATAGAACTCATATACATCCGGCATAAACTTGTCAAAATTATCTACTTTATTAACCACCAGGACTACCGGCTTGCCGGAGCGCCTGAGCATGTCCGCCACCTTGGAATCCGAATCTACCAGTCCCTGGCGCACGTCAGTAATGAAGATGATCACGTCTGCCGTGTCGATGGCAATCTGTGCCTGCTCGCGCATCTGGGACAGGATGATGTCTTTGCTCTCCGGCTCGATCCCGCCTGTATCAATCAGCGTGAAGTCCTTATCAAGCCAGTTCACATCCGCGTAGATACGGTCCCTGGTCACTCCGGGCGTATCCTTGACGATGGATATCATACCCCCTGCCAATACATTAAAAAGGGTCGATTTTCCAACATTGGGTCTTCCCACAATTGCTACTACTGGTTTACTCATTTTATATCTCCTCTATCTTACTTTCTTCGTTGACCATACTCCATTATACATTACCTTTCCCAAATAGTCCAATCTGTAGTTGACCTTTTTATAGGAAAAGTGATATAAATATTAATAGTGATTACTATAAATTCGAAAGATACAGGAGATTATCATGCCAAACATTAAGTTAATGGAGACGGCGCTTCCCGTAGCGCCCCTAAAGATCGCGGCCCTTGACTCATGCAAGGAGATGGGCCAGAAAGTAAATGATTATATTGTCAGATTCAGGCAGGATACGTTAAAAGAATCTTTGGATTCTCCGCTTTTTTCCAGCTATCAGCTGGACAATTACCTGATCGACTGCCACTGTCCCCGTTTCGGAACCGGGGAGGCCAAAGGAATTATCGGAGAGTCGATCCGCGGAAAAGATCTGTTCATTATGGTCGATGTCTGCAACTACAGCCTGACCTATACCGTAAATGGCCACTTGAACCATATGTCCCCGGACGACCACTATCAAGACTTAAAGCGCGTTATCTCAGCGGCCAACGGCAAGGCTCACCGGGTCAATGTCATCATGCCGTTCTTGTATGAGAGCCGCCAGCACAAGCGCACCAAGCGCGAATCCTTGGACTGCGCCCTGGCGCTTCAGGAACTGGTCGACATGGGCGTCACCAACATCCTTACCTTCGATGCACATGACCCGAGAGTCCAGAATTCCATTCCGCTGCACGGCTTTGACAACTTCAATCCTCCTTACCAGTTTATGAAAGCCCTTCTTCGGGCGGAGCCGGAACTGATCGTCGATAAGGAGCATCTGATGGTAGTCAGCCCGGACGAAGGGGCAATGCATCGTGCCGTTTATTTCTCCAACGTTCTCGGCGTCAACATGGGAATGTTTTATAAGCGCCGTGACTACTCAACCGTGATCAACGGCAAGAACCCCATCGTGGCCCATGAATTCCTGGGCGATGATATCAAGGGAAAGAATGTCATTATCGTGGACGATATGATCTCCTCCGGGGAAAGTATGCTGGATGTGGCGAGACAGATCAAGGACAGAGGCGCGGACCGGGTATTCGTCTGCACTTCCTTTGGATTGTTCACAGAAGGATTTGATATGTTTGACGAATATTATGAAAAGGGCTACATCGACCGCGTGATTACCACGAACCTTACTTATCTTCCGCCGGCCGTACATGAGAAGCCTTACTTTGTAATTGCGGATATGAGCAAATATATCGCGCTGATCATCGATTCATTCAACCACGATATCACCATCGGCGCTGTCCTCAATCCGACAGACAAGATTCACAAATTATTGGAAAAGCACCGCAATTCCTTGTAATTAATTTAACAACCTTTGCAGTCTCATATCTTTTATATACAAAGAAAAAGGATGTCTCGTCTAAATCGATGAGACATCCTTTTATGTTCCTCTCAATACTTTCTTAATTAGCGCTGCTCCATATATGTGGTTAAAGCGGTTTCTTCGGTAAAGTATTCCTTGAGTGCTATGATTAAACCCTTCATCAAAACTCACTTCCTTTATACTGAATTCGTATTTCTCATTCCGTTAAAAGATTAACACCTAGCACTCTATTTGTAAAGATATTTTTTTAACAAAGTTCTTCCAATTTTTTGATACTTTTTTGTGTATTTTTTAACATTCTTTTTCTGCCCCATAAAGACTAGAAATCCGTATAGCTAACTCCGTCCTTTAGTTCGACTCCTTTGGCTCTCGCCATCTCGGAGACGGTTACCAGCTGGTAACCCTCATCTATCAGCTTCGGTATCAGAGCAAGGGCTGCGTCCACGCTCTCCGTATGGATATCGTGCATCAGGATAATATCCCCGTCTTTTACGCTTCCCATGACAGAATCGATCGTGGCCTGCGCATTTCTGGTCTTCCAGTCCAGCGTATCGATATTCCACAGGATCATCGGCATTCCCACGCATCCTTTCATCGTAGAACTGATTGCCCCGTAAGGCGGACGCATCAGGGTGGCTCCCTGCCCTACGATATTCTGGAGATTGCCATTGGTCCCTCCTACTTCATTCTGTATGCCGGATGCATCCAGTTTAGACAGATCGGCGTGGTCGTAGGAATGATTGCCTAATTCGCAGCCCGCTTCCTTCATCCTCTGGATCACGCTTGGATAGGAAGGCACCTTCTTTCCCAGCATAAAGAATGTGGCATGGGCATTGTACCTCGCCAGCGCCTCCACCAGTTCGCCGGTGCGCGGGCCAGGGCCGTCGTCAAAGGTCAGGGCTACCATCGGCTTGTTCGGGTCTATCGTGCTCTCTTTCTTGGAGATTAGCACGCCGTTCTGATCAAATACGCACAGCGTAAGCCCCAGCCACACCTCTCCCGTCGCCATCTTTCCGTCTGTTCCAAAGTAATAGGAAGCGCCGTCAATATCCTGCCAGCCGATAGAAGCCTTGCCGTCCGCACCCAGATAATACTTTCCATCGTCGCTGTCAAGCCATCCGGTCTTCATAATTCCATCTTTGTCAAAGTAGTATCTGGATCCGCCGATATCCTGCCAGCCGGACGCCTTCTTTCCATCTCCGTCAAAGTAATAGGTGTTCCCTTTTGAGACTACGAAGTCATTGGTGACATAGGTTCCATCATAGCGCTTAAACTTGTCCCCGTCCCACTCTCCGACCTTATTCTTGACCGTCAGGACGCCATCGGCAGTATCGATTCTGACCAGCCCGATCCAGTCCTTTTCCAGGAATCCTTTGATCGCATCCTCCAGATTCAGAGTAACCGGATAGTCTCCTTCCACAGCCGCATCCGCCTCGCAGCCGATGGTATAGTGCTTCCCTTGTTCTAATTCTTTTGTCAGGTCGCTGACCTTATATCCGGTTCTTGCATCCAATACGGCCTTCGTATTCCCCTTGGTCTCCACCGTGATCCCGAACTTGGGAAGTTCTTCCTCCTGCAATATGGAATCGCTCTTTACCGCAAGGAATATCTCCGCCTCCTGCTGGGATGCCGCCGCAGTCCGAAAAAGCAGGAACGGAAGGGCGCAAACTACAAAAAGAGCAAAAATCCGCAAAGGGACTCTCACTCTTCTCGCTTTTTTATGTATATGCTTCTTGTGCTCGCTAATTCTTTCATTTGTCATCCGTATGTCTCCCCTACACATCATCAAACATCAATCTATGGATTCTATGTAGTTGAGTATAACGTAATTCGACAGGTTTCGCAATGAATCTTATATGAACAATTCTTAATAATTATTAAATATTTTTAACCGGTTATTCGATTACGCGCACGCGCAGCACTTCGCCGACCTTCCTAAGATCATCTACCACTTTCTCAGGAACCGGGCTGTCGATGTCTATCATCGTGTAGGCATAGCCGCCCTTGCTTTTGTTGCTCATATCCGCAATATTCATATTGTCATCCGCCAGAATCTTCGTAAACTGCCCGATCATGTTCGGCACATTGTGATGCAGCAGGACGATCCTGGTATTCTCGCCCCGATATCCCATATCGCTGTCGGGATAATTGACGGAATTCTGGATATTGCCATGCTCCAGGTAAGCACGGATCTGCTTTGCCGCCATTCTGGCGCAGTTATCCTCGGACTCTTCCGTGGATGCGCCCAGATGGGGGATCACGATGGCTCCCTTTACCCCTGCGATGACAGGCGTCGGGAAGTCCGTCACATAATGCTTCACCTGTCCGGCCACCAGCGCGTCAACCATGGCTTCTTCATCTACCAGCAAGTCTCTTGCGAAATTCAGGACTACCACGCCTTTCTTCATCAGGCTTATGGCATCTGCATTGATCATGCCTATCGTGTTTGTGGTAGCCGGCACATGGATGGTAATGAAGTCGCACTCTTTATACAGTTCATCTACCGTCTTCGCATGGATAATATTCCTGGACAGCCTCCATGCAGAATCAACGGATACGTATGGATCATAGCCATAGACATCCATTCCCAGATGCATGGCCGCATTGGCCACCAGCACGCCGACAGCTCCAAGTCCGATGACTCCCAGTTTCTTTCCTTCCAATTCGCAGCCTGCGAATGCTTTCTTGGCTTTTTCCGTCTCTTTTACGATGTTGCCGTCTTCTTCGTTTTCCTGCACCCAGTTGATGCCGCCAATGATGTCTCTGGAAGCCAGCAGCATTCCCGCGATCACCAGTTCCTTCACGCCGTTGGCGTTAGCCCCCGGCGTATTGAATACCACAATGCCCTGTTCTGCGCATTTATCAAGCGGAATATTGTTCACCCCCGCGCCTGCTCTTGCTATGGCCTTTACTTCTGGTCCGAACTCCATCTCATGCATGTTCGCGCTTCTTACAAGGATGGCATCCGCATTCTCTGGATCTCCAGCCGGCGCATAATCTTCCGTAAACTGTTCCATACCCACTTCGGATATTTGATTTAAGCAATAATATTTATACATAACTATGCATTCTCCTCTTCAAACTTCTTCATAAATTCCACCAGTGCCTCTACGCCTTCCATCGGCATCGCATTGTAAATGCTAGCCCTCATGCCGCCCACCGAGCGGTGCCCTTTCAGGCTCTCGAATCCGGCCGCCTTGGCTTCCTTTACAAACTTCGCATCCAGCTCGCTGCTTCCCGTAACGAAAGGCACGTTCATGATAGAACGGTCCTTTGGCTCCACAGTGCCTTTAAACAGCTTGCTCTGATCCAGATAGTCATACAGGATCTTCGCTTTCGCTTCATTGCGCTCTTTCATTGCCGCAAGGCCGCCCTGCCTTTTCAGCCACTTGAATACCTTGCCGCAGATGTAGATTCCATATGCCGGCGGCGTATTGTAAAGAGACTTGGCATCTGCATGGGTCTTATACTGGAGCATGGTAGGCGTCCCTGGAAGCACATCCTCGGTAATCAGGTCTTCCCGGATGATCACGATCACGGTTCCGGCCGGACCGATGTTCTTCTGCACCCCTCCGCATATCAGGCCATACCGGGTCACATCCATCGGCTCTGACAGGAAGCAGGATGATACATCGGCAACCAGGGTCTTTCCCTTGGTATTCGGAAGTTCCTTGTATTTGGTGCCATAGATGGTATTATTCTCACATATGTACACATAGTCTGCATCTTCTGAAATGGGAAGATCAGAGCAATCCGGGATATAGGAGAATGTCTTATCCTCTGAGGATGCCACAATATTGACCTTTCCGTATTTTTTTGCTTCGGCGGCTGCCTTCTTGGCCCACTGTCCGGTAACGATGTAGTCTGCCACCTTGTTCTTCATCAGGTTCATAGGAACCATGGCGAACTGCTGGGACTCCCCTCCCTGCAGGAATAATACCTTATAGTTGTCAGGTATGCCCATCAGTTCCCGAAGATCCGCCTCTGCTGTATCAATAATTTCCTGGAACGACTGCGAGCGGTGACTCATTTCCATAACGGACATTCCGGTCCCGTTGTAATCTAGCATTTCTTCTGCTGCCTCTTTTAATACTTCCTCCGGTAATACTGCCGGTCCTGCTGAAAAATTGTACACTCTGCTCATTGTTGTTCCTCCATTTTCCTTGTTCTGTTATTTCTGTTTTTCCAGGTCCTTTTCATCGAATGCTTCATTGATCGGCGCGCCTGGGGCTACCATAGGCCATACCTTGTCATCGCTGTCTACCTGGCAGTCAATGACAATCGGCCTGTTAAGAGTCAGGGCCTTTTCAAATGCTTCTTTGAATTCTTCCTGGGTGGTTGCACGGATTCCTTCTGCCCCCATAGCCTCCGCAAGTTTCACGAAGTCCACGGCGTCATTCAGAACCGTCGCCGAGTAACGCTTTCCGTAGAACAGATCCTGCCACTGGCGCACCATTCCAAGCACATGATTATTGATGACCACCTGGATGATTGGAATATTGTGGCGCACGGCGGTAGCGATCTCGTTCATATTCATACGGAAGCATCCGTCACCCGCTATATTGACAACTGTCCGATCCGGCAGCCCCGTCTTGGCACCGATGGAGGCCCCCAGGCCGTATCCCATGGTTCCCAGGCCGCCGGACGTCAGTAATGTCCTTGGCTTTGTAAATTTATAGAACTGGGCTGCCCACATCTGATGCTGGCCGACTTCGGTCACGATGACGGCATCCCCCTTGGTCTGTCTGTAGATTTCCTCAACCACATATGGGCCGGTCAGTACGTCCGGATGATAGGATAATGGATATCTCTTCTTGTAATCCATGATCTTCTCCACCCATTCCGCATGATTTTGCTGCTCCATCCTCTCATTGAGGATACCCAGCACGGTCTTGATATCGCCCACTACGCCGTCGGTGATCAGTACATTCTTGTTCATCTCCGCAGCATCGATATCAAACTGCAGGATCTTGGCGTTCTTGGCAAACTTTCTGGCGTTCCCTGTCACGCGGTCGCTGAATCTTGCTCCGATGACGATCAGCAGGTCGCACTCGCTGACGCCATAGTTGGCCGTCTTCGTGCCGTGCATTCCCAGCATGCCTGTATATAACGGATCGGTGCCCGGAAACGCGCCTTTCCCCATGAGGGAATCCGTTACCGGAGCATCCACCTTCTTGGCAAATGTATAGAGTTCTTCGCTGGCGCCTGAGAGTACCGCGCCTCCTCCTACAAAGATATATGGCTTCTTTGCTTTTGTTATGATTTTTAATGCCGTCTGGATGTCGTCTTCGCAGATGTCTTTGGAAGGCTCGACAGGCTTGATCGCCTCTTTCTTATATTCTGCCTTGTTCGCCGTCACATCCTTAGGAATATCGATCAGTACCGGGCCGGGGCGGTCCTTCTTCGCGATCACGAATGCCTTTCTTATGGTCTCCGCCAGATCTTTTACATCCTTGACGATAAAGTTGTGCTTCGTGATCGGCATCGTGATACCTGCGATATCGATCTCCTGGAAACTGTCTTTTCCAAGAAGTGACACGCCTACATTACAGGTGATCGCTACGATCGGAATGGAATCCATGTAAGCCGTCGCGATTCCCGTAACCAGATTCGTCGCTCCCGGGCCGCTGGTTGCGAAGCAGACGCCTACCTTTCCCGTTGCCCTGGCATATCCGTCAGCGGCATGGGCGGCTCCCTGCTCATGGGAGGTCAGGATATGGGTGATCTCATCGCTATGTTTATATAATTCATCGTATACGTTCAAAATAGCCCCGCCCGGATAGCCAAACACGGTATCCACGCCCTGCTCTTTCAAACATTCGATTACTATCTCTGATCCTGTTAATTGCATACCTTTTGTTCTCCTATTCTATCTTAATTCTTCGGTATTTCCAGGATGGCTCCTCTGTTTCCTGAAGTTACCATGGATGCGTATCTTGCCAGATATCCTGTGGTTACCTTCGGCTCTCTTGGCTGCCATGCCTGCTTTCTCTTCGCCATTTCTTCGTCGGATATATCCAGTTCCAGCTTCAGGTTCGGGATGTCAATCTTAATCATATCTCCTTCTTCCACCAGTCCGATCGGTCCTCCCACTGCCGCTTCCGGCGATACGTGGCCGATGGATGCGCCTCTGGAGGCTCCGCTGAAGCGTCCGTCCGTGATCAGCGCCACGCTGGACCCAAGTCCCATGCCTGCAATGGCAGAAGTAGGATTGAGCATCTCCGGCATGCCCGGACCGCCTTTCGGTCCCACATAGCGGATAACTACCACGTCTCCCGCCACGATCTTGCCGCCTTTGATCGCGTCGATCGCATCCTCCTCGCAGTCAAATACTCTTGCCGGGCCAACATGCACCAGCATCTCTTCTACGACCGCGGAGCGTTTTACCACGCTGCCGTCCGGCGCCAGGTTGCCTTTGAGAACTGCAAGGCCTCCCGTCTGGCTGTATGGATCGTCAATGGGACGGATCACCTGCGGATCCTTATTCACCGCATCTTTGATGTTCTCTCCAACCGTCTTGCCAGTAACCGTCAGGCAGTCTGTATGGAGCAGTCCTTTCTTGTTCAGTTCCGCCATCACCGCATATACGCCGCCGGCTTCATCCAAGTCTTCTATGTAGGTAGGCCCTGCCGGTGCCAGGTGGCAGAGGTTCGGGGTCTTCTCACTGATTCCATTCGCAAAGTCAATCTCAAAATCCATGCCGATCTCATGGGCGATCGCCGGAAGGTGCAGCATGCTGTTGGTAGAGCAGCCCAGAGCCATATCTACCGTCAGGGCGTTGAGGATGGCATCCTCTGTCATAATGTCTCTTGGACGGATATTCTTCTCCCACAGTTCCATGACCTTCATGCCTGCCTGCTTCGCGAGACGAATCCTTGCAGAGTAGACTGCCGGAATGGTTCCGTTGCCGCCAAGTCCCATGCCAAGCACTTCCGTCAGGCAGTTCATGCTGTTGGCCGTGTACATGCCGGAACAGGATCCGCAGGTCGGACAGGTCTTATTCTCGAATTCCTGAAGATCATCGTCCGTGATCAGGCCCGCCGCGTTGGCTCCAACTGCCTCAAACATGCTGGAAAGGCTGGTCTTCTTTCCCTTGACATGGCCTGCCAGCATAGGGCCGCCGCTTACGAATATGGTAGGTACATTGATTCTGGCTGCCGCCATCAAAAGTCCCGGCACATTCTTGTCACAATTGGGTACCATGACCAGAGCGTCAAACTGGTGCGCCAGAGCCATGGCTTCCGTGGAATCCGCAATCAAGTCTCTGGTTACCAGAGAATATTTCATGCCGATATGTCCCATGGCGATCCCGTCGCATACGGCGATGGCCGGAAATACGATCGGCGTTCCGCCTGCCATGGCAACCCCCTGCTTCACTGCATTTACAATCTTATCCAGGTTCATATGCCCCGGCACGATCTCATTATAAGAACTGACAATTCCAACCAGCGGCCGCTCCATCTCCTCCGGCGTCAGTCCCAGGGCGTTCAACAATGAACGGTGGGGCGCCTGCTGCTTTCCCTTTGTAACTGTATCGCTTCTCATCCTACTACCTCCTGAATCTTTCTCTATCTGTCTATATCTTATGCTATCCTTGCTTCCTATTGTCTTGTGCCCGCTAGATACGCTCCGCGATCAGGCTTCCCATTTCCTCGGTGCCTACCTGGGTCTTGCCCTCTGACATGATGTCGATGGTGCGGTAGCCTTCTTTTAAGACTTGGGCGACTGCCGCCTCGATCGCATCCGCTTCCTGATCCAGATCGAAACTGAACCGCAGCATCATTGACGCAGACAGTATGGTGGCGATGGGATTGGCAATACCCTTGCCGGCAATGTCCGGAGCCGATCCGCCGCTTGGCTCATAGAGTCCGAACTTGGTCTCATTGAGGCTCGCGCTTGCCAGCATCCCGATGGATCCGGTAACCATGCTGGCTTCATCCGACAGAATATCGCCGAACATATTCTCCGTCAGTACCACGTCAAACTGCTTCGGATCCTTCACCAGCTGCATTGCGCAATTATCCACCAGCATATGCTCCAGCGCAACCTCCGGATAATCCTTAGCCACTTCTTCCACGATCTTTCTCCAGAGCCTGGAGGAATCCAGCACGTTTGCCTTATCTACGCTTGTCACCTTCCTGCCGCGCTTCATGGCAATATCGAACGCCCGCTTTGCGATCCGGCGAATCTCATTCTCATTATATGTAAGGGAATCAAAGGCAGTCAGGACGCCGTCGATTTCTTCTGTCCTGCGCTCTCCGAAATACAGTCCTCCGGTCAGTTCCCGCATAATCATCAGGTCAAATCCGCCCTCGGTAATCTCTTCCTTAAGCGGGCATGCGCCCTTCAATTCATCATACAGGATGGCTGGCCTTAAGTTGGCGAAAAGATTTAACTCCTTACGAATCTTTAAAAGTCCGGCCTCCGGCCTTTTGGACGGTTCCAGCTGATACCAGGGCGAGGTCTTTGCATCTCCCCCGATGGAGCCCATCAGCACCGCGTCGCATGCTTTTGCCTGTTCCACCGTCTCGTCGGTCAGCGGAATCCCATGTACATCTATGGAGGCTCCGCCCAGCAAAAGCTGGGTATACTTGCAGGCGTGCCCGTATTTCTCTGCCGCTTTATCCAGAACCTTCATTGCTTCCGTCACAATCTCCGGCCCGATTCCATCCCCTTTTATCACTCCAATATTCAGGTTCATACTCATTTTCCTTCCTCTGTTAAAAAATCTATAAAACATATAATATCCTATTTTAATGGTTGTTTCAAGACTTTAATCAACTAAATTGTCATCTGTCTGTTTTTTTAGGTTCCCCGGGCCAAATCCATAAGGCAGCAATTCTGCCAGCATATACGCCTGATAATCGCCTTCATCCTTCGCCAGAATAATCCTGAATTCGCCAGGATCGCAGAATTCCATCATGACCTGGCGGCACACGCCGCAGGGCGGGCAGTAGTCATGCTTCCCCTGCGCATCCTCGTTCACGATGCAGATGGCTTCAAAGTCTTTCTCCCCCTCGCTGACTGCCTTGAAGATTGCCGTGCGCTCCGCACAGTTTCCCGGGCTTAACGCCGCATTTTCGATATTGCACCCCGTATAGATCTTCCCACTTTTCGTAAGGAGGGCTGCTGCCACCTTGAACTTAGAATAAGGAGCATAGGCATATTCCAGTGCTCCAAATGCCTGGCGGATCAGTTCCTCTCTCATGCTTTCCTGCAGTTTCATTCCCTAAGTCCCTCTTTCTTCGCAATCTTGACAATCCGGCTGGTTCCCAGGCGGGAGGCGCCAAGCCTTAGAAATTCCTCGGCGTCCGCGATGGAACTGATTCCCCCCGCCGCCTTTATCTGCACGCCTTCTCCTACATGGCGCGCAAACAATGCCACGTCTTCAAACGTCGCGCCGCCGCTTCCAAATCCGGTAGAGGTCTTGATAAAGTCCGCACCAGCCTCAGTCACGGCCTGGCACATCCGTATCTTCTCCTCTTCTTCCAGGAAGCAGGTCTCGATGATCACCTTCAATATCCGGCTGCCGGCCGCCTCTTTGACGGATCGGATTTCCTGCGTGATCCGGGCGTACTCCCGCTCCTTCACCCAGCCCATATTGATGACCATATCCACCTCATCCGCGCCGTCCTTTACCGCCTCTGCCGTCTCAAATACTTTGGCTGCCGTGGTATTGTATCCATTGGGAAAGCCGATGACCGTGCACACTGCCATGCGTTCCTTTACATATGCCTTAGCCTGCTTTACATAAGAAGGGGGAATGCATACCGATGCCGTCCCATAGGCGATGGCATCGTCGCACAACGTCCTGATCTCTTCCCATGTAGCCGTCTGTGACAGCAAGGTATGATCTACGTGTCTTAATATTTCCTGTATCTCCATAGCATCCAACACTCCTTTTCCTTGTACTGTTATAATTCCAGCGCGATCTCCATCATCTGTCCGAATCCTGACTGCCGTTCGCTGGCGCTTATGCTCTCCTGCCGGAACAGATGGTCTGAGATGGTCAGCATGCATAACGCCTTCTTCCCTGCCCGTGCCGCGTTCATATAAAGGGCTGCCGCTTCCATCTCCACAGCCATCACGCCCATTTTCCTCCATTTCGCATTTACTTCATCGTCGTCATTGTAAAAAATATCAGAGGACAGGATATTGCCCACCTTTACGCTGACTCCCTGGGCCCTTGCGGTATTCACCGCCTTCTCAAGCAGCCCGTAATCCGCGATCGGCGCAAATGTGCCGGGCAGCTGGTACTGTGCGGCATAGTTGGAATCCGTGCAGGCTCCCATGCCGATCACTACGTCCTTTAACTGGATATCGTCCCTTAACGCGCCGGCAGAGCCAATCCGTATGATTGCCTCCACCTCATACCTATGATAAAGTTCATACGTATAGATTCCGACGGACGGCATCCCCATGCCGCCCCCCATAACCGAGATTTCCCGGCCTTTATAAGTTCCTGTATATCCCAGCATGTTCCGCACCGTATTAAAGCACCTGGCATCTTCCAGATAAGTATCTGCGATGTATTTCGCCCGAAGCGGGTCTCCCGGCATCAGTACCGTGCTGGCTATCTCTCCTCTTTCTGCTGCATTATGTGGCGTTCCCATATATCTTTCCTCCTTATTCCTGCTTCTTATCTTCTCTGATCAGCGTCTTAAGCGCCTCGATCGCCGTGCGGATAGGCGCCTCCACGTCATGTGCCACCGGATTGGGGAGGTTCTTCTTCGCCCGCTCCTGATTGGCCATCACCAAAAGCACCGTGCCTACCCTGACTCTCAGACAACTGCCCACGATATAAAGGGCTGCCGACTCCATCTCTGATGCCAGGCATCCGCATTTGACCCAGGCATCCCATTTATTCATCAACTCATAGCCCACTGGCTTGGTCTCTGGCGAATGCTGCCCATAGAAAGCGTCTTTGCATTGTACCACGCCTACGTGGTAATCCTGCCCCAGCTTCTTTGCTGCCTGGATCAGGGCATTGGTCACCTGGATGTCCGCAACTGCCGGATATTCGATGGGGGCATACTCTTTGCTCGTTCCCTCCATCCGGATCGCGCCGGAGGCGATCACTACGTCCCCGCTCTTTACCTCCAAAGCCATGCCGCCGCTTGTGCCTACCCGGATAAATGTATCCGCTCCGACTCTTGCAAGTTCTTCCATGGCAATGGACGCGGACGGCCCTCCGATGCCGGTGGAGGTCACGCTTACCTTCTCCCCTTCCAGATAGCCGGTATAGGTCACATATTCCCTGCTGTCAGCTATGAGTTTCGGATCTTCAAAGTGTTCCGCGATCTTTGCGCAGCGTTTCGGATCTCCCGGAAGAATCACGTATCTTCCCACTTCTCCCCCCGCTACCTGGATATGATACTGCCTGTCCTTATCTTCAGAGTAATTAATCATAGGCTTTTCACTCTCTTTCTATGTTCTTATTTATGCAGACTTGCTGCCTATATCATACCATTATGCCGCTGATTCCACCAGTCATTCATCGAAACTGGTAGTTTTTCCTCCCTGTTTCGCTTATAATAGATAGTAGATATGAATGGAACTTTGGAAACGATTATATCCGGCAAGAATCAGGAGGTGCCTGCATGGCTTTTACAATGAATATTCAACTGATCTATTTACTGCGTCTTCTGGGGGCAGCTCTTTGCGGCGCGATGATCGGCTATGAGCGGGAAAGCCATATGAAGATGGCTGGCATCCGTACGCATGCTATCGTGGCTCTGGCCTCCTCCTTAATGATGATCATATCCAAATATGGATTCTATGACATACTTTTTATGGAGCATATCGGACTCGACCCCTCCCGTATTGCCGCCGGAGTTGTCACTGCCGTCGGCTTTCTGGGGGCCGGCGTCATATTCACCCGCCATATGAATGTAATGGGCATCACCACTGCTGCCGGAATCTGGGCAACGGTAGGCATCGGCATGGCGTTCGGCGCAGGCATGTATATCTTAAGCGCCGCTTCCACCCTGCTTATCCTTCTGTTCCAGCTTCTGTTCCATACCCGGCTGCTCCACCCCAGAAGTTCATCCATCGAGCAGATCACCCTGCTGGTAGAAGGAAATGAGGACATCAAGGTCCTGCTAAATGACATCTTTGCCACCAAGAAGATAAAAATCTCCAATATCACTGCCAAGCGTGTGGACGCAGCAACATTGGAGATCAAGCTGTATGTACGCTTCCCCGAAGCCTACGATATCTATGATATCTTTCAATTACTAAAGGAATACCCGCAGATCAAGTCCATCGACATCTGATCTTGCCACTGGCAGACGGGGACGCCCGGCCACGATCCTTTGGATCATGGGGGACGTCCCCATCTTCCTATGTTGAAAGGGCTTTATTTTAATATCTTAAGGTTATATCGATCCTTCTTTCCTGCCTGCCGGGGACTTCCTCCCATCTTCTGCAGTTCTTCCAGACGCATCTTCTTTCTGCGGATCCGCTCTCCAGCTTCTCCCTGCGGACGGTAGCCTGCGAATTCCTCCTCATATGTGGACCTGCGTCCATTCTTAAGATAATCGGCTCCATAACTCATATGGATGTCCAATTTCAGGTATGCACATAAAAAGGAGTTCCAGGCCCTGTGAAGCAGATTATTCTTAGCATCCGCCCGGCTGCCTATATACAAGATAAGCAGCGCTCCGATCAAGATTACGCATGTGACAATTACAAATATTCGAATTGTTTCAGGCATACCAACAACCCCTTTCTCATCTGTATAGGTAAACATGCTCCTGTTGTCTTTATATTAGTCTTTTCGGTTTATTTAGTCAATCTATTTATGTAATTTTGATAAAATTTCTGATTTTAATTCAACCTCATAAATTTCCTGTTATTGCACATCCTATCTATGAGGTGATAGCAAATGATAGACAACGAAGAACTCCCCATTGGCTTTACCATGTCTCTGGCCCAGCATTCCGACATCCTCAGCCGTTTTGCCTCTCTTCCGAAGCAGGAGCAGGAAAGGATCGTGGATGGAGCCCGCCAGGTCAAAAGCCGGGAGGAAATGAACAGTTACGTAGAAAATATGTTTCAGGGATAGAGGTTACTGCTCTGTCCCTGATTTTTCTTTTTGCCCGTTCCTATAGCGAATTGCCTCCGGATCCTTTATCTGTCGGACGCGGGTCCACTCCTTCGTTTCATCGTCGCGCTGTACTTCCGAGCGGTTCTGGGAGAGAAATCTGGTCAATTCGTAGCAGCTGACCCATATCTCGTTATTCCCTTCCCTCTGGGATTCGTCAAAAATCAGCTGCAGGCCGAAGTGCAGATGATACTCATCAATGTTATTCGTATTCTCTTCCGTGCTGTAGCCGGTTCTGCCTATATATCCGATGACATCCCCTGCCTGCACCACCGCTCCTTCCTTTAATCCTTCTGCATAAGGGCGGTTCTGCCTTAGGTGGGCATAGTAATAATAGCGTCTGCCGTCAAAACTGCTGATCCCGATGCGCCAGCCTCCATACTGGTTCCATCCAAGCGCTGATACATAGCCGGACTCCACGGCGATCACAGGGGTTCCTACCTGCCCCATCATATCATGCCCCAGATGATTCCTCTTATATCCATAACTTCTGGATACGCCAAAGTCATCATAGTCCGAGTAGGGAAATTCCTTCGCGATCGGGCTGTAGGCCTTCAGCCCATAGACTTTCTTCTTTGGATGCACATACTGGAACTCTCCCACCATCCCGTCAAGGACCGCGCCATATGCCTCCCGGTAGTAGGAATAATACTCCATATCCTTCGTCATTTCCTCAACCGTCTGGCTTCCATCCAGCAGTTTTTCGGCGATGGCCGCCAGATCTTCCTCCTGGTACCGGGTGAAGTCTCCCCCGTACCTGGCGCCTAGAATTGCCAGAAGATCCACCCAATGAAGATGCGGCTCCTTTCCGTAACTATCCAGATCATACTGGTACGCCTTCTTCATTGCCTCGCTGGTCACGTTGAATTCCACCCATTTAATGTAATCCTTCTCTTTTTCCTGTACCGGCTCCTTTCCGGGCTCGCCCGAATCCCCGGCTTCCGCTCCTGTATTCTCCTGACGGATACTCCTTACCTGGCTATCCGTATCGGCATCCCCCCTATTCCAGCTTAGAATGCCTCCTCCTGCCAGCATAAGGCATAAAAGGAAAACTTCCAGCATGATCCCCTGTTTCTCGCTAATATGCATCTTCCTATCTCCCCCGCAACCTGCACTATTCTTATCATAACAAAACTATGCCAGGATAAGCCCCGCTATGAACGTAAATGCCATGCACGCGGCAATGCCGGCCGCCGTAGGCACCAGAATGGAAAGGAGCATCCATTTAAAACTTCCCGTCTCTTTGCGTATGGTAAGGCAGGTAGTAGCACAGGGCCAGTGCATCAGTGAAAACAGCATGGTGCTGATTGCCGTGACCCAGGTCCATCCATTCTGGGACAGCAGCGTCCACATCGCCTGGCTGTCTCCCAGTTCCAGCAGGCTGCCCTGGGCCAGATAGCACATGACCACAATGGGCATTACGATCTCATTGGCCGGCATCCCCAGGATAAAGGCCAGCAGTATGATGCCGTCCAGCCCCATCAGCCGTGCAAATGGGTCCAGGAAGTCGGCGCAGCAAGACAGCACCGTAGCATCTCCTACCTTAAAATTCGCCATCAGCCAGATGACAAGCCCTGCCGGAGCTGCCACCGCGATCGCCCTTCCCAGCACGAAGACGGTCCTGTCAAGCACGGAACGCACGATCACTTTGCCAATCTGCGGCCTGCGGTACGGCGGCAATTCCAGGGCGAACGATGAAGGAAGCCCTTTTAAGATGGTTCCCGACAGGATACGGGATACCAAAAGCGTCATCAGAATTCCCAGCACAATGACGCCTGCCAGAAGCAAGGCTGATAAAAAGGAGGAAAATATGCCAGCCGCATTTCCAATCAGAAACATGGATATAATGGACAGGAGCATGGGAAATCTGCCATTGCAAGGGACAAAGTTATTGGTGAGAATGGCGATCAGCCGCTCCCTGGGAGAATCTATAATACGGCATCCCGTCACTCCCACAGCGTTACAGCCAAATCCCATGCACATAGTCAGCGCCTGCTTGCCGCAGGCATGGCATCTCTGGAAGCAATGGTCCAGATTAAATGCCACCCTCGGAAGGTAGCCCAGATCCTCCAAAAGCGTAAATAGCGGAAAGAATATGGCCATTGGAGGCAGCATGACGGAAATCACCCAGGCGGCAACCCGGTATACGCCATAGATCAGCGGCTCATATATCATCTTCGGGACGCCGGCCGCCTGCACCGCCAATACCAGTTTATCCTCCACCCAGAACAGCCCATCGGAGAGCAGCTGGGACGGGTAGTTCGCTCCACAGATGGTAATCCAGAACACCAGAAGAAGCATGAGGAACATGATCGGGAATCCGGTCCTCTTGCTGGTAAAGATCCAGTCCAGCCTCCTGTCTCTGCGGTCATAATCCTTCTTCCCGTACTGTACCGTCTTCCTGCTGATCTGTTCTGCCCTGCGGATATAGGACGCGGCGATGGCGTCGCTGATCTTCTCCTTGGAATATCCGGCTTGGGCCAGGTATTCAACCGCCTCCTTCAGCGCGCCTGCAACCTCCGTATCCTCCACCAGGGAATATCCCAGATATTCCTCCATGGAATAAAGAAGATTGCTGTTCGCATCCAGCAGGCGGGCACAGAACCATCTGGTGTTCTCTTCTCCTTTTGTCGCCCACTCCACCGCTGGCTCCAGCATGCCGATCGCCTTCTCCACGGGTCCTTCATACACAAAGGCCAGGGGCTTATGATCCTTCTGCTTTTCCATCTGCTGCAGCGTTAAAAAAATGCGTTCCAGGCCAATTTCTTCTCTTGCGGTGATTCCGATCACAGGCACGCCCAACTCTTTTGAAAGTCCCTTGATATCTATATGAATCTGCTTTTTTGCCGCCTCATCCATCAGATTGACGCATACGATCACCTGCTCAGCTGCTTCGATAATCTGAAGCACCAGATTCAGGTTCCGCTCCAGGCAGGTGGCATCACAGACGGCAATGACTGCATCCGGATGTGCAAAGCATATGTAATCCCGCGCAATCTCCTCTTCCTCGGAATGTGCCATAAGTGAATAGCATCCCGGAAGATCTACCAGTTCATACTGCCTCCCATTATAGTCGCATGTGCCTCGGGCATTGCTCACCGTCTTCCCCGGCCAGTTTCCCGTATGCTGCTTCAGCCCGGTCAGCGCGTTAAACACCGTGCTCTTTCCCACATTAGGATTCCCCGCCAGTGCAAGAACCTTACCCATTCTGACACCACCGCCTCTCTTCCATATGCAGGTAATGAATCATATGATCACCGCCTTATTTCACAAAAAGCCCCAGCAGTCCTGCTTGGGCCATAGCCTTATAATAGTATATGAAAGTTACGTCTGTCCTGTGCGGTCCAATTAAATATTCATAAAATGCTGCGCCCCTCCCTCATGCAACCAGCCTGATCCTCACCTGGCTGGCATCCTCTTTGCGAAGCGCGATTACCGTCCTGCGAATCAAATATGCGCATGGATCTCCGAGAGGGCTGATGCCCACGCATTCTACCAAAGTACCTTCTATCAGCCCCATGTCCTGCAGACGTCTGCGCATATCCGTATTCATACAGATGTCTGTTACAATAGCCCTTTCCCCCGGGCTTAAATCCGCCATATGCCTGCAATGCTTCATCCCGTCACTTCCTATATCTGTAAAAGGCTCTGCGATAATGCGAGCCTTTAGCCTTATTGTACTATATGCGAAAAAGAGAATTGGGGTTCGAAATAATAGTTATATATTCGCAATCGCCTTCATACGTTTATCTGAATCGACTTTTCGGGAGAATTGCCATGCTCATCTATACCGTTAAGCCAGGAGATACCGTGGACAGCATCGCTGCTGCCTATGGCATTCCTGTTTCTACAATCGTCTATCAGAATCAGATTCCCTATCCATACCGGCTTGCCATAGGCGAAGCCCTGCTGCTTCCAACGCCTGCGGGTATCTCTTCTCCCCGCTCTACAATCTATGCAGGCGGATATGCCTATCCCTTTATCAGCCCGTGGGTTCTTCGGGAGACGCTCCCTTATCTCTCCTATCTCTATATATTTTCCTATGGATTTACAATGGAAGGAGAACTGATCGAGCCTTTGCTGGATGACGCCTGGATGATCGAGGCCGCCAGAGCCTTTGGCACAGCGCCAATTCTTACCTTGACGCCCTTTGGGCCGGACGGGCGTTTTAACAATTCCTTGATTTCCCAGGTTGTAAATGACCTGGATGCCAGAAGGCGGCTTAAAGATGCGATTTTGGAGCAGATCACGGCCCGCGGATTCCAGGGACTGGACATTGACTTCGAATATATCCTCGCTGACGACAGGGATGCCTTTGTAGACTTCGTCGCCTATATGCAAGAAGCCGTAAGCGCCCTCGGGTATCCGACCAGCGTCGCTCTGGCACCGAAGACCTCGGATACCCAGACCGGACTTCTCTATGAGGGCAAAGACTACCGGAGACTGGGCGAGACTGCGGATTATGTCCTTTTAATGACTTACGAGTGGGGCTACACCTATGGGCCTCCCATGGCGGTAGCCCCGCTTAACAAGGTCCGGGAGGTGGTGGAATATGCGGTCACCGTGATCTCCCCTTCCAAGATCCATCTGGGGATTCCCAACTATGGATATGACTGGGCGCTGCCCTTCGTCCGAGGCACCTCCCGCGCCCGCACCATCGGCAATGTGGAGGCCGTGCAGCTGGCCATCTCCCAAGGCTCTGCCATCCAATTTGACGATATCGCCCAGTCTCCTTTCTTCCGCTACTGGTCCAACGGCACGGAGCACGAAGTGTGGTTCGAAGATGTCCGCAGCCTGAATGGAAAATTCGACCTTGTCGAAGAGTTCGGCCTTAGGGGCGTATCCTACTGGCAGATCATGCAGCTCTTTCGGGCCAACTGGCTCCTACTGGCTGACCGATTCAATTTGACACACCAGTTGTGACGATTTTACGCACCAGTTGAGGCAAGTTGACACGTAACAAAATGAAGATGTGCACGTAACACTTTTGAAAAGTGTTACGTGCACATCTTCATTTTGTTACGTGTTCAATATACGCTTGGCGTTCTCCACGCGTTCTGTTGTGGGGGGCTCGACCCCTTCCAGAGGATACTCAAGCCCCAATTCTTTCCATTTATATACGCCCAGCGTATGGTAGGGAAGGACTTCTACTTTTTCTACATTCTTCAGGGTCGCGATAAAGTCATGAAGTCTTATGAGATATGCATCTTCATCACTTCTTCCTGGCACCAGGACGTGACGGATCCAGACCGGCTTTCCTATATCCGAGAGATATTCTGCCAATTCCAGGATGTTCTGGTTGGATTGTCCGGTCAGAATATTATGCTGTCCGTCGTCGATGTGCTTGATATCCAGCAGCACCAGATCGGTGTACTCCATCAGTTTTTGGAATTTTCCAAAGAACGGCTCTTTTTTCGTAAATGGATTTCCGCTGGTATCAAGGGTCGTGTGAATGCCTTTCTGCCTGGCTCTTTTAAATAGTTCTAATAAGAAGTCGATCTGCAGGAGGGGCTCGCCTCCGCTGACTGTGATCCCGCCTTTGCTTCCCCAGTAAGCGCGGTACTTTAGCGCCTTGTCTATCAGTTCATCCGCAGTATAAGGGGTTCCCGCCTTCCTATTCCAGGTATCCGGGTTGTGACAGAACTGGCAGCGCATGGCGCAGCCAGAGGTAAATATCACGTAGCGGATGCCTGGTCCATCTACAGAGCCAAAACTTTCCAAAGAATGAATGTATCCTTTTGTCATACTCTTGCTCCTTCTTACATTCTATCGTGACAGGTTCTGGCGATAACGTCCATCTGCTGTTCCCTGGTCAGATCAATGAACTTAACCGCGTATCCGGACACGCGGATCGTGAAATTGGCGTATTCCGGCTTTTCTGGATGCTCCATAGCATCAATTAGTTTCTCGGTGCCAAACACGTTTACATTCAGATGATGCGCTCCTTGGCTGAAATATCCGTCCAGCACGCCTACCAGATTGTCCGTGCGCTCCTCATCGCTGTGCCCAAGCGCGCCCGGGCTGATAGTCTGCGTATTGGAAATCCCGTCCAGGGCAAGTTCGTAAGGAAGCTTCGCCACAGAGTTCAGGGACGCCAGCAGCCCGTTCTTCTCCGCGCCGTATGATGGGTTCGCCCCAGGCGCCAGTGGCTCTCCGGATTTTCTTCCATCCGGCAGCGATCCGGTAGCCTTGCCATATACCACATTGGACGTAATGGTAAGGATTGAGGTTGTGGGTTCGGAATTCCGGTAGGTATGGCATTTCTTAAGTTTATGCATGAAAGTCTTGAGAAGCCAGATTGCGATCTCATCCGCTCGGTCGTCATCGTTTCCGTATCTTGGGAAGTCGCCCTGCGTCTCAAAGTCCACCGCCAAGCCATCCGTGTCCCGAATCACCTTGACCTTGGCATACTTGATCGCGCTCAAGGAATCGACCACATGTGAGAATCCGGCAATCCCGGTGGCGAATGTACGTCTAACATCCGTGTCGATAAGTGCCATCTCCGCTGCCTCATAGTTGTACTTGTCATGCATATAGTGAATCATATTCAGAGTATCCACATACAGTTTTGACAGCCATTCCATCATAGCGTCATATCGTTCCATAACTTCATCGTAATCCAGATACTCTGAGGTGATCGGCCTGTACGCTGGCGCTACCTGCTCTCTCGATTTTACATCGATGCCGCCATTGATGGCATACAGCAGGCATTTCGCCAGATTGGCACGGGCGCCGAAAAACTGCATTTCCTTGCCTGTCTGGGTGGCTGACACGCAGCAGCAGATGGAGTAGTCGTCTCCCCATACCGGGCGCATGACATCATCATTTTCATACTGGATGGAACTTGTGGTCACGGATATCATGGCCGCATACTTCTTAAAGTTCTCCGGCAGGCGCGGGGAATAGAGCACCGTCAGGTTCGGCTCTGGCGATGGGCCCATGTTTTCCAGAGTATGAAGGAATCGGTAATCGTTCTTCGTCACCATAGAGCGTCCATCTTGTCCGAGTCCTCCCACCTCCAGGGTCGCCCAGACCGGATCTCCGGAGAAGAGTTCATTATATGACGGGATTCTTGCAAACTTCACCATCCGAAACTTCATAACCATGTGGTCGATCAATTCCTGGGCCTGCGTCTCGGTAAGCGTTCCCTTTTCCAGGTCTCTCTGCATATAGATATCCAGGAATGTGGAAATGCGTCCCACGCTCATAGCCGCCCCGTTCTGGGTCTTGATGGCCGCAAGATAGCCGAAATAAAGCCACTGCACTGCTTCTTTCGCGTCCTTGGCCGGCTGCGAGATATCATAGCCATAGACCGACGCCATCTCTTTCATTTCTTTTAATGCCTTGATCTGGTCCGCGATCTCTTCCCGCAGACGGAAGTCCGTGCCCTTCATGCCGTGCCTCTCGCCGCGGATAAAATCCTGCTGCTTGCGCTCGATCAAGTAGTCGATGCCATAGAGCGCCACGCGCCGGTAATCTCCTACGATGCGTCCCCTGCCATACGTATCCGGCAGGCCCGTAATAATCTTATTGTGGCGCGCCCTTTTCATCTCCGGCGTATAGATATCGAATACGCCCTGATTGTGCGTCTTATGGTATTTGGTAAATATCTCGTGAAGTCTCTCGCTTGGCTGGTATCCATAGGTGGTGCAGGCCTGCTCCGCCATATGGATACCGCCGTAGGGCATAAAAGCGCGCTTCAGCGGCTTGTCCGTCTGAAGGCCCACCACATGCTCCAGATCCTTCATATCTTCCTCAATATATCCAGGGCCATAAGCCGTAAGCCCGGATACGATCTCTGTCTCCATATCCAGTACTCCGCCTTTTGCACGCTCTTCTTTCTGAAGTTCCTGCAATCTGCCCCATAGTCTGTCGGTTGCTTCAGTCGCGTCCGCCAAAAATGACGCGTCGCCTTCATACGGAACATAGTTGTTCTGGATAAAGTCTCTTACATCAACGTCATCTTTCCATAGCCTTCCCTTAAACCCTTCCCACTGTTCATACTGTGCCATTCTATTTATCCCCTTTCGTGTATCAGGTTTTCATTTTCCCGCACAGTATATCATCCGGAAATAAAAATATCAAGCCTTATTCTGATAATTATTCTCATTACTAATCATGTATGCAATTTTGTGCAATATGCTTTAGACTTCTAGCATTTATTGATAGTCCAAATACTGTTTGCCCCAATTACACATTTCGACCAGTATCGGCGAGAGGGTATTGCCAAAATCCGTAAGCGAATACTCTGTTTTTGGCGGTACGACAGGATATACCTTTCGATTTATCAGTCCATCCTTTTCTAATTCACGGAGCTGCTGGGCCAGCATCTTATCAGTGGCCTTAGGCATTAACTTGTGAATCTCGCTATAACGCAATGTCTTCCCCATCAAATGCCACAGAATGACCGATTTATACTTGCCGCCGATCAGCTGGATCGTAGCTTCGACAGGACAAGTAAATTCACCGCATTTCCTATTCATCAAATCACCATACTTTCTTTTTAGGTAGTATATAACTTAATAGTGCGTTCTTGTCGTATACTCTATTGCAGGTATAATTATAGTATAGGTTAACCTGATACACAACGACAAATCAAGGAGGATTTTTTATGAATTTTTTGGATATTGCAAAAACACGCTATTCTGTAAGGAAATATACAGATAAGAAAGTAGAGGCAGAAAAACTTGATCAAATTTTAAATGCAGCACATGTAGCGCCTACCGCCGCCAATCTGCAGCCCGTGCGCTTGCTGGTCGTACAAGAAGAAGAGGGTTTAAAAAAGATTTCCAAGGCCGCCAATCTACATGGGGCGCCTTTAGCGATCCTTGTCTGCGCCGACCATTCCAAGGCATGGAAACGTCCTTTTGACGGCAAAAAAACTACGGATATCGATGCTTCTATTTTGACAGACCACATGATGCTGGAAGCTACGGAACTTGGCCTGGGTTCTGTATGGATATGTTTCTTCAAGCCAGACATTATAAAAGAAGAATTTCAACTGCCGGATTCTCTTGAGCCAATCAATATCCTGGCTGTCGGCTATGCCAATGAAACGCCGGCAGACCCAGAACGCCATCTGGCAGCACGTATCCCTTTGAGCCAATTGGTATCCTATGAAAAATTTGATTAAACCATTATAAAAGCACAGGGGCAGCGTGATTCAAGACGAATCACGCTGCCCACATTCTTGCTATTTCAAATTATTTCAGATGCCAGATATCTTTATTGTATTCTGCTATCGTCCGGTCGGAGGAGAAGTACCCTGCCATCGCGATGTTGGTCAGCATCTTCTTGCTCCATGCCTTGCGGTCCGCATAATCTTCGTATGCGCGGTTCTTGGTGGCAATATAGTCCTTCAGGTCCAGAAGCGTCATGAACCAGTCCTTCTGGATCAGTTCCGCATGAATCTGAAGCAGATGGTAAGGATCGCCGATCTTCATCATCTCCGGGCTGATAATGAAGTTGATCAGGGAGCGAATCTGCTCGTCATGAATATAGTAATCCACTGCCCGGTAGTCCCGGTTCGCATAATGGTCAATGACCTGCTGGCTGGACTCGCCGAAGATATAGATGTTGTCATCGCCCACCAGTTCGTGGATCTCCACATTGGCCCCATCTTCCGTTCCAAGCGTTACCGCCCCGTTCAGCATGAACTTCATATTGCCCGTTCCGGATGCTTCCTTGGAAGCCAGGGATATCTGCTCGGAGATATCACAGGCAGGTATCAGATGCTGTGCCATGGTTACATTATAATTTTCCACCATGACTACCTTGAGGTATGGCGCCACATCCGGATCATGATCTACCAGTTCCTGCAGGCACAGGATCAGATGGATAATATCCTTTGCGATGGTATATGCCGGCGCTGCCTTTGCCCCAAAGATCATGGTAATCGGTATCTGCGGCTTCTT
>ERZ791934.348-NODE-348-length-65865-cov-10.975429_pt1 | contig 65865 bp, 54 predicted proteins | sample MGYA00510125_ERZ791934 | MGnify/ENA primary metagenome ERZ791934 (study PRJEB30046, sample SAMN00993240) | human gut metagenome | study: EMG produced TPA metagenomics assembly of the A metagenome-wide association study of gut microbiota in type 2...
GGCAGCACATGCAGCGGCAGGGGAGGTTATCCGGAGCGCATTCCGCGTGGGCTATGGCCGGGCCCTCACTTAAAAGAACACATTGCCGAAGTACGTTACCGTATTGGCCCCGTTAATGTAATGGATCCCCGCCTCCGCCGCCTCTTCATTGACAAAAATCCCATAGCTTTCCACCGAAGGGCACATACGATCCGGAAACCGGCAGGGAGCATCCGGATAGGTACACGTCTGACAGTTCCCGCAGCCTTCCGAAGTCAATACCAATGTTTCGGCAAAGTTCTCCTCAAATATTTTACGCACTCTGGCACATACCTCTTCGTGAGCCGCCTTCCCTTCCTGCATCCCATCCAGATCCAGGGAATCCTCCAGCGGATGCCATGTGGTAAAAATATACACCTGGGTAAAAGCCATACATTTTTCCCGGCATTCCTCCACACTGCCCACCCCGGGAGGACAGGCCCATGTCTTCCCATAGCTTCCGCAGTAATTGACCTCACAGAGATGACGGACCTCATCGGAAAACTTTATTTTTTCCACCGGGATCACCGCCTGCTCATGGACACCTGCTTCTTTGCACAGTTCAAAAATAGTATCCAGACTTTCCATTCCTTGCTCCCTCCTGTCCTCTGCCGGACATTTGACTGACACCATAATTAATTGTTATTATAAATCGCTTTCTTTGTACTTCTGCCGGTAACTGGCCGGAGAATCACCGGTTATCTTTTTAAAATACCTGGAAAAGTAGGAAAAATTCTCATATCCCACCCAATAACCCACCTCTCCCACGGAGAGATCCGTCATCACCAGAAGCTCCTTGGCAGTCTCCATCTTCTTTTCCACAATATATTCCGCCAGGGAAACCCCGGTTTCCTTCTTAAACAGACGGTTTAAATAATCCCGGTTCAAATGCACGGCATCCTCAAGCATCTTTCTTGTAATTTCTTTATTAATATTATTATCGATGAATTCCTTCAGCTGATCCACCACAGAACGTTCTTCCTGCACCTCATCCCGCAGCAGCATCCACCTCAGGAAATCGTCGGCATTTTCCCGTGAGGCAAAGGCAGCCTGGAAGCGGTCGGAATATTCCTTTTCATCCATACGCCGTACATCGAGCCCCTGTTCCGCCCTCTCCCTCTCATTTTTGACTATAAGGGCATGAAGCCCTGCCAAAAGAGACTGAAGGACAGGCCGTGTCATTTCCATATCCCCTGCCATTCTGTCCACATACTTTTCCACCTGGGAAAGCAGCTCCTCCTGCCTCCCTTTCCGGATAAGGACCTCCCAAGCCTGGTAATTAGGCCCTTTCGGCCCTTCGTTTCCCAATCTTCCTTCACACAGACAGAAGCTGTCCTTCCAGATAATATCCTGCTGCATCTGCCTCAGCTTTTCAAACTGCAGGGGAAGCTCCTCCGGCTCCACAAAACCCGCCATATAAATCTGGATATCCGTATCGAATTCATTATGCATCCACCGGATCAACTGCCTGCATTCTTCCCGGATCCTGTCTTTTCCGACCTCCCCTTCCAGCAGAAACACGGCATAATTAATATCCGTCCCCACATTTGTCTGGCATATCCTGTTTTTTCCTGCAATATTCAGGGATTCCCCTATGACATTACGCATGGCGAAGTCATAAATATCCTTTTCCCAGCCATCCATAGCCTTTCCAATCCGCGCAACACTGACAGAAAGCAGCAAAACCCGCTCCCCATCCTTCAATTCAACACCATGAGCGGCGAAATTCTCCCGTATTTTTTCCCTGTCCGCACCGAATTTCCCCCGAAGCAGTTCCGTAAGGAAAACACTTTTCATAACGCCCTGGTATTGTTTTAGCGTACTTTCATGGACAGCATCATTTTTCAGGCGCAGCTTATGCTCCATATTATTCCTGGCCTTTATCAGGGCTTCACGGATTTCCTCTTCCTGAACCGGCTTCACCAGATAATCGGAGCTTCCGAGGGACAGCGCTTCTCTGGCAAATGCGAAGCTCTCATGACAGGTCTGGAAAATACATTCAATATCTATTTTTTCCTCCCGCAGCCAGCGCAGCAGCGACAGCCCGCTTCCCATGGGCATTTCAATATCCGTCACCACTACGTCGATCACTTCTTCCTCCAGGATTTTCTTCGCTTCCGCCGCGCTGGATGCCGTAAAAACCTGATCCACCAGATCTTTCTGGACCTCCGTTACCATCCGAAGCCCGTCCAGTGCCAGTTTTTCATCATCCACCAGTAAAACCTTCATCCTTTACCGCCTCTTCCCGTTGTTCTTCCGGCAGCCATATTTCCACTGCGGCGCCGCCTTCTGTCCCGTTTTCAAATTTTATTTCCGCATCTCCATGATACAGGATCGCAAGTCTCTGTACAACATTTGCCACGCCATAATGTTCTTCCCCCCGCCGATCCAGCAGGGTGTCCCCGCTGTTCAGGACCGGAAGCACATCTTCTGCATATCCGGGTCCGCTGTCCCGGATGCGGAAATAATATCCCTGTTTTTCCTCTTCCCTGCTTTTCTCAATCTGAAGAGTGATATGTACCCCTTCCGCTTCATCCACCAGACCATACTTCACCGAATTTTCCACAAAAGTATACAGCATCATCGGCGGAATCAGGCAATCCTCCAATTCCTCCTCCCCTTCTCTCGTAAACAGTATCGGATAGGTATAACGGATCCTCTGGATTTCTATAAAATTTTCTATATGCTTCAGCTCCTCCTCCACCTCTATTTTTTCATTTCTGGCCTTCAGGATATACCTGCTGTGCTTCATCAGATGGGCAACCAGCTCCTTGATTTTATCCGTCTGCCTGGTCAGCGCCAGTGTATACAGGATATTCAGGGCATTCAGGAAAAAATGGGGATTGATCTGCAGAAGCAGAAACTTCAGCTCCGAATTCTGCCGGTTCAGCTGCTCCTCATATACATCGATTTTTAATTTTTCAATTTCCGATACCATGCGGTTGAACTGATAATTCAGGCAGCGGAATTCCTGGTAATAAGCCTCCTCTTCCACTTTTACGTGCAGATTTCCGTTTTCCACTTCTTCCATGGCTTTTACCAGCTTGTCTACCGGATGCACAAGAGTCTTCCTGTTAAACCAACTCCAGCCTACCACATAAGCCACTGCCAGCATCATAAACATGGCCAGGAGAAGCTGCAGTGCCCCTATATTTTTCTGGAGAAAAGATTTATAACGCAGTCCAATCAGACTGAGCCCCGTCCGGTCGGAAGCACTGCCGATTACAGTCACTGCCTCTCTGGGATCATTATATATCAATTCCTGCCCGAAGTCTTTAATCTGCTGTTCTGCGCTCGCCGAAAGCTTTTCATCACTTATGGCCTTTCTGTTTTCATCCGTAAAGAAAAGAAGGGAGAAGGGATTGTTTTCCCCCTTTTCAATCACCTTTAAAAAGGGATCTCCATCCATATACACCGTCAGGTAATATCCGAGTGTGTGCATAGTCCTGACAAAATAAACCTTATCACCGATTTTCCTGGCAACCCAGTCGTTGGAAAAAGACTCTTCTCCGGATATGATACTCTGGTTATAATCTCTTACATCCTCCAGGAGCGAATATTCGGAGCTTCGGAAGGAAACCATCCTTTGCCCGGCGCTGTTATACAGGAAGCTGGCCTGGATCCAGCTGTTTGCCGAAAAACTGTTCTTCATTTCTTTATCCAGGATGGTATACAGATACTCCCTGTTAGCCGTATTTCTTTTAATTTCCACCAATTCGCTTCTTCGGCTTGTCAGATAGCTGGCCATCTGGTTTTCCGCAGTCAGAATCTGTTCGTCAATTTTATCAATCGTCATGGACAAAATTTTCAGATTGGCGTCATTGGCCTGCTTTTCAATCGTACGGTTGGCATACAGACTGATGATGCCAAGCCCCGCAATGATCAGAGATACCACCAGCATCTGTATCCCCAGGCTTTTTCCCAGGGAAATATTACCCAGAATCCGCTTTACCCGTGTTTCCCATTTTTCTTTTTTCATCCTGTCACCCGCCCTGTGAATATGCTGTCTCTTTTCTTTATCATAACAGATCCGGACGGAACTTAGGAGACTATTTTCCCGTTCGCACAAAAAAAACACGGTTTCCGGGTTGCGTCCGATAATTTATTGGACTTATCCTGAAAACAGTGTTTTTTGTTTGTTAATCCGTTTACTGCCTTTCCATTTTGCTTCCAATCCTTTGTACAGCAGCGATAACCTCATAAATTCTTTACATTTCAATCCAAAAACTTTTTAATTTTCAATTGTTTTGGGATTCTATTCCAAAAACTTTCTTTTTATAACCCATTTTTAGTAGTACTCCCGCCTTGTTCCTGTTTTATATTTTCACAAGACTTCCCCTTTATTTCCTGTGAATTTTAATCCGAAAAACTGCCCTAAACACTATCCAATATTTCCCCTCTTTATCCATTTACATCTGCCCCCGCCCCTGCTATTGTATAAGTAACAAGAACAACATGACAGCTATTATTTTACCCAGCCAGCTGCCCGCGGCAATAAAGGAGGTTCCCCATGGCCCAGTCACAAATCCTGCAGCAAATCATCACTAATATGGAAAACGTAATCGTAGGAAAAAGAGAGGTCATTGAACTGGCCCTAATCACCCTGCTTTCGGACGGCCATCTTCTTCTGGAAGATGTTCCCGGCGTGGGGAAAACCACCCTGGGAAAGGCTCTGGCCCAGTCTATCCGCTGCAGCTTCGCCCGCATTCAGTTCACCCCCGACACCCTGCCCGGAGACGTGACGGGCATGTCTATTTATCAGATGCAGACCGGGGAATTCCGTTTTATGCCCGGCGTGGTTATGAACGATATCCTGCTGGCCGATGAAATCAACCGGACCTCCCCGAAGACACAGGCAAGCCTGCTGGAAGCCATGGAGGAACGGCAGATTACCATAGACGGGAATACCCTGCCTCTGCCGGAGCTTTTCATGGTTATCGCCACACAGAATCCGGTGGAACAGCTGGGCACCTACCGTCTTCCCGAAGCACAACTGGACCGTTTTCTGATGAAAATTTCCATGGGCTATCCGGAAAAGGAGAAAGAGGAGGCCGATATCGTCCGCCGTGCCCTGAACGGAGAACCGGTAAAACAGCTCTCCCCGGTAACCACCAGGGAAGAAATCATAGAAATGAAAAAAGAACTCCGGGATGTCCGGGTTCATGATGATATTATGGGCTACGCCGTGGAAATTGCACGGAATACAAGAAAAAGCAGATATCTCACCCTGGGTGCCAGCCCCAGGGCCGCCATCGGTCTTGTCCGGGCCGCCAGAAGCCGGGCCTACCTGGAAGGCCGCAGCTTCACCACGCCGGAGGACGTAGCCGCCCTTGCCCAGCCGGTGCTTCTCCACCGGCTGATCCTGTCGGCGCAGGCACGTCTGGAAGGGAAAAAAGAAAAGGATGTGCTGCAGGAAGCCATGCGTGCAGCAAAAGTGCCTGTTTTATGAAGAGAAGGAAAAAGAAGGGAAAACGCCTGAAAAACCGATGGGGCAAGCTCATTTATCTGCTCTTCCTCATCGGTTCCACAATCCTGGTCAGCTTCCGGGGAGGAAATATTTCCTATCTGCTTTTTTATTTTGCCCTCCTGCTGCCTGTACTGGCTTTTCTCTATTCCCTGTATGTTTTTAATCGTTTCAAAATTGTCCAGGAGGTGTCCCGGGTGGTTGTAAAAGCCCAGGAGGTTCCCTACAGGCTGCTGCTGGCTAACGAAGATATCCTGCCATTTACCCATATCCGCCTGCATTTCTTTTCCGATATGGTCCGTATGAAGCCTGAAGATACCGGTGTAATTTCTCTGCTTCCCCACGAGGAAATCAGAGTGGATACCAAAATGTACTGCAAATACAGGGGAACCTATCCGGTTGGTGTGAAAAGTGTAGAAGTAACGGATTTCCTCGGTCTTTTCACCATTCCCTACCCGATGATGTCACAGATCCGCCTGACAGCCAGACCACGTATTATTCCAATGGAACAGCTGAAAATCGTCCTGCAGGAACAGGATCCCAAAACATCCCTGTTTCCGGTATCCCGCCTTCAGGATCTGCCAGATTATGAGCTTCGTTCCTATATTCCGGGAGATTCCATGAAATATATCCATTGGAAAAATTCCGCCAGAGCGGGAGAACTCCTTGTCAGGAAGCAGATGCCGGAGGAACTTTTTGACACCATTCTTATTATGGATTTGGCTCCCGCGGATGGGGCACCGGTATCGAAAGACACTGTGGATGACCAATCCTCCATGGAAAAAAGACTTCAGCGGGAAGATAATATCATAGAAACCGCCCTGTCCTTTGTCCACGATTATTATTTAAAGAATATCCCTATCCGTATCCTTTTTATGGAGGACACGCTGCGGGAAATTCTGGTGGATGAAAGCACAGGGTTTGAGCCTTTTTATGATAAGTGTTCCGACCTCTCCTTCACTTCTCCTTATCCTCTGGAAAAAGTATGGGAGGTCTTCCTTTCTTCTGAAGACAGGCCCAATGCCTATATCCTCGTAACCGCTTCCGTCACGGATGCCCTGGCCCGCAGTGTGGCCGAGAAACAGCTGGCCGGAAATGAAGTACTGCTTGTCAATGTGGGAGAGCTTTCTTTATGAAACCTGGATCGAACCGACTAAAAAAAGCATATGCCCTTATTGCTGCCTCCTGCCTTTGTACCGGAAGCCTGCTTATCCTGAAAAGCTTTTGGGAGCTTTATACAGGTACTCTTACCGCAGGGGCTGCGGATGCTCCTGCTGCCTTCTTTCTGCCCGGACTGACGGAAACGGAAAGCATCAGGGCGGAGTTTTTTTACTCTCCCGGCTGCCTTCTTCTTTTTTCTGCAGTCTGTCTGCTCCTTATTACCTGGTCGGAAGAAAAAAGGCTCCGTCTGCCTGTATGGGGCGGTCTGTTTTTATTGACTATTCTGGCCGGATTATTTGTGTTCCTGCGGGGGCGTAATATTACAGGGATATCCTCTTCCGAGGCCGCAATCCCTTCTGTTAATCCGGCCGCCGCACGGGAACTGTATCTGCTTTTTGTAATCACCGCTCTTTTTGTTCTGCTATGCGGTTTTATGGCTTATATATCGCTGGGAAGGCTATGGCTGAAAGGACTGATCCTGTTGTTCCAGATAAGCATTCTCGTCGTTTATGCAGTCTTCCGGATTTCCTTTTCCAAGCTGGGGATTGCCCTGATTCTTTTCTGCCTGCTTCTTTTTATGGCGGAAACAGCCGCATGTTTTATCAACCGGGAGAAAGAAACGGCATCTGTCTCCCTCAAAAAAGGGCTTGCCTTTTTCTTTTCCCCTCCATCGGAAAATATACTGTATCTGACACCGGTCTTCCTCGCCGCCGCCCTGCTCCTCACCCTGATCCCTGCCGGAGAAAAACCGGTGCGCTGGGACACGCTGCGTTCAATTGCCGCCGTACTGGAAGAAAAAACAAATGCCCTGCTTGTCCATACCAACTATATTTTTTCAGGAAGCAGGGATACCTACGGCCTTTCTTTCACTGGCTACAGCGGTGACGGCAGTGTAGAGGGCAGTCTTTTACCCGCTCCCTCCTCCCAGCTTTCCGTAACGGGCAGCAGAACCAAATCCCCGCTCTATCTCACCGGCACCATACATGATTTTTACAACGGACACGGCTGGGAGCAAAGAGCGCTCGATAAAAACTATTCCGGAGAGGAATATCTGCTGCAATACCAGCAGCTGGAATCCGCATTAGCCCAAAGCAGCCTCACCCCGGAGGAACAGTCCTCCCTGATCAGCACCTGCCGGTTTGAGGTAAAATATGAAGGTCTGAAAACAGAGACTTTATTTTTCGCCCCCTATACCAGTAAATTTGTATTCACCAAAGGCAAGCCGCCGGATACCCGCTATGACAGTCTTGTCCTTCCAAAGGCCCAGGGGGTAGGCTACAGCTATACTCTTTTATGCCTGGATGTGGACTGGGGAAGCCCTCTGATGCAGCAGCTTCTCCGTCAGGAAGCCTGGGCCCAGGCACCGGTTTCCGATGAAAATCAGCGCAGACGGGAAGCTTATATCTATCAGCATTACACGGTCCTGCCGGATACGGTACCCTCAAGGGTTTATGCACTGGCGGAAGAAATCACGCAGGGCGCCTCCACTGATTACGACAAGCTGAAGCAGATAGAGGCCTGGCTGAGCGGCCTGGCCTATACTACCTCCCCTTCGGTATGCCCCAAAGGACAGGATTTTACTGATTATTTCCTGTTTGACAGTCCCGAAGGCTACTGTACCTATTTTGCCACAGCCATGGCGGTCCTGGGGCGCTGCTGCAAGATTCCCACCCGGTATGTGGAAGGCTATATAACCACCGACACACGCAGGGCTGACGGTCGGCAGGTCTATCTCACCGGAGACAACGCACATGCCTGGACAGAATGCTATATCGACAATGTCGGATGGATTCCGTTCGAACCCACGCCTCGTTACTATGAAGCGGCAGCCGCCGCGTGGAGCCAGCCTGCAGCCCCCGCAGCTTCCTCCTCAGGCCTCCCGGGTCCTTCAAAGCCGGAACCGGAAATGGAACAGGAAATCGCTGCCGAAATCCAGCCTTCCCCGGCTGCATCTTACCTTTCCCTTCATGGAAAATCCATTATCATATATGTTGGGGAAGTTCTTATCCTTTTGCTGGTGCTGCTCCTTCTTCTGATGCTGTTTCTTTTCTGCCGGAACCGGCTCCGTCATCGTGCCTACAGCCGGCTCTGTACAGCAGAAAAGCTGGAGGCGGGGATGAAAAAAGCCTTATACCTGGGAGAGCTTCAGGGCATATGGCTGGAAAAAGGGGAAAACTTATCCTCCTATGGCAAGCGTGCAGGCAGCATCCTGGATACTCCTGAGTGTCTGTTTGCCGACATCATTTATTTGTATCAGAGTGTACGTTTTGGGAATGTGCCGGCATCAGAGGAGCAGGTACAAATAACAGAGCTTTATACACAAATGCTGGAGAAACAGTATCTCAGCGGCTGCGGCAGGATGAAGAGACTGCTTTACCGGCTTAAATAGTCGGGAGAATAAGCAACGGCAAAGGGGGATTACTTATATAAAGATGCTGTTATTTTCATTTTTATAAATTCAGGGGAGACAGAAGCTCATGCGAGTTCCCATCTCCCCTGCTTAGAATTTTCTATCTTCCGACTGCCTCTCCTTCATAAATATATGGTCGTTCAAAGAGAATAGTGTAAAAAACAGACAGCAGTGTTTCCCTGGCTTTGCTCTTTAAAACCATTATTTATTGTTCTTATAAGGCATTTCAGATACAATACCCCTTTACAGGAAGTAAACTATTCTCTTTTAATACAGCATATGCAAACTGGATATACGATAGAGGAATCTCCTGTCCGCAGTGACGCATAGGCGGAATAGCAGCCTGATATTCCGTACCATAAGCAAGAACCTGATCAATACATTTATTCGCATTTGCGAAAACATTTCCTTCTGTAAGCTTACCGCAATTCACAAATACCCTTCCTATTACATCAGAAACTCTGTCAGAAAGCCTTTTGGCCTCATTTTTTTTCCCTTCATGTAACAGTTTTATTACATCATATAACTCACTGTGAAAGCAATTGGCGCTGCTAAGAAGAAAACCATTATATCCGCCGCCATTTTCACAGAACCATTTATCGTAATCACCCTCTGCTCCGCGAACAAAAAAAACTCCTTCATAATTTTGGTTTGAAAGAATTGCCTTATCTTCTCCGCTGGTATCTTTGAACATGTAAAAATTAGAATATTTATGGGCAAGCTCCGCCAAAGTCTCCGAAGCAATTTCATTGAGGGTAATCTGCGGCAATTGATAAATGGCAATGGGGACGCCAATCTTAAGAATCTTTTCCAATTCCTCTTTGATTTCATTCTGGCTTAACTCAGCTCCCCTATGGGCACAAACTGTAAATCCGCAGATATTGCACGCCATCATAGCATCAAGTACATTCTCACAGCCTGATTTTTTTCTTATCCATTCGATCCATTCCAAAAGTTCGGCTAAGGTATCACCCTTCCCTGGTTTCAATACTCCGAGCAACATCTGAAAATTATATTTTTGTGCAAGCTCCATGTAAATTGTAAGTAGATTAACTTTTTCATCGTCATCTAATTCCCAGCCATCTCCCGTGGATCCGAAAAGCAGAAATGTATGAACTGTCTTACATAATTGTTTAATATGCAATTCTATCCTGTCAGCATCCAGGTTTCCATTTTTATCATAATGAACAATAGTGGGGCACCATAATTCCGGAACACCTTGCTTAAACAAGCGTTCAACCAGTTTCTTCCGTTCCTCTATTACACTCATTAAAAATCTCCTTCTTAATTAATTAAAATATGTAACACTTACCCTTTTACTGCCCCGACGGTCAAACCCTGTATAAAAAATTTCTGCGCAAAGACACAGAGCAGCAATACGGGAATACTAAGAACAACACCACCAGCAGCAACATTATCCCAGACAAGCTCATTTTGATTCATCAAAGATGCAACTGCAACAGGAAGTGTCATTACCGTATTGCGAGTCAGAATAGTAGCCATCATATACTCATTCCAAATACCAGTGAATGCCAGAATAGCGACAGATGCCACTGCTGGTTTCGTGACAGGCAGCACTATTTTAATGAAAGTATTCAAATACCCGCTCCCGTCAATATATGCAGACTCTTCAATATCCCTTGGAACATCCTGAAAATAGCCATACATCATCCATATGACCATAGGTATAGAAGATGCAATATAGTTTCCTAAAAGTCCGCCATAGGTATCAATAAGCCCAAGCCTTGAATACATCAGGAAAATCGGCAGCAAAACAGCAATTGACGGAATCATTCGAAGGAATAATATGACTACTGTAATATTGCGATTTTTTTTGGAACCAAAACGCGCAACAGCATATGCTGCCATTGCTCCTATCAGTACACTGGCGGTTGTCGCAATACCTGCTACAATCAAACTGGTCATTGTTCTTGACAAGAGATGCTGTGAAGAAAAGGCTCTGATATAGGCATCAAAAGATGGAATTACAAGCCATTTCGGAGGCCATTCAAAAAGCATTACTGCAGGAATAACAGATGTTCTCACAAGCCAATAAATCGGAAAAAGAATTATAAAGCATACCAGTATCGCAATAACATTAGATATTACCGCCCATACCTTTTGCCTAATCGATATATTTTTCATACTTCCTCCTAATCTTCATTCATATTGGAAAGTTTAATAATAAAAATGGTCAACAGTGCAATAATCGCCGCTATAATCACAGCCCCAGTGGCACCATAGCCAAACTCCCATTGTGCAAAAGATGTTTTATATACATGAAGGCTAATCAGTTCTGTTGCCTGTCCAGGTCCTCCATTCGTTAAAATTTTAGGTTTTTCAAAAGTCTTAAAGGTATCAATAATTCTCATAATTAAGATTGTTATAAGAATTTTTCTCATTAACGGTATTGTAATGTAAAACAGAATTTGTGATTTGGAAGCGCCATCTACGGTGGCCGCTTCATAATATTCCGGACTGATTCCCTGCATACCAGCTAACACCAGAATCATAACAAATGGTGTAAACTGCCAAATATCAGTAACTACAATTGAATAAAGTGCAATTTTCGGATCACCCAACCAATTGACACTTGAAAATCCCATTGAATTCAGAACCATATTGAAAAGACCAAAATTGGAATTATACATAATCTGCCACGCGACGGTAAGCGCAACGCTTGAAATCAAATATGGCATTAATGCAACACCTCTGAGTACTTTAAAGATAATTCCGTTTTTATTCAGCAATAGTGCCAGAATAAATCCAAAAAGCATTGTAAAAAGGACACCCACCGCAGTATAAACGATAGTAATTTTTAAAGAATTTAAAAACTGAGGGTGTGTGAACTCCCTGATATAATTGCCAAATCCATTAAATTTCCTTGGTATTCCGGATGCTGCATTATACTTGTAGAAAGATAAAATGAAAGTGGATATTAAAGGATAAATAGAAAAAATACCAATAAAGATACCTGCTGGAGCTAAAAATGCCCAGAATATCCGTCGTTCTTTTCTTTCCTTTTTTGTTTTTTTTGTAATTATCATAACCAAACCTCTTTATTCTTTCGGTGAGCTTTACTTCCAACCTGCTTTGCATTAATCTCAGATTCACGAAAGAGACTCTTTCCCTCTCTTTTTCAAAGAAAGAGTCCCTTTCGTCCCTTCCTTCCATTACGCCTATCTGTCACTACTCCGGAAGTTCTCCTGCATCCACAAGAGCCTGTCTATATTCCCCGGCTCCCTGGGTTAAAGCTTCCATTGGATCTGCTCCGTTCATGAAAATATCCGGAAGTACAGTATCCTGGAGTATATTCGTCAGAGTAGTGGTCTGTGTAGAAACAGGATAAGATCTAACTTTATCAAAGTTCTCACCAATTGCTCTGAGCACCTCATAGTCTTCTGCGAGTTCCTCATCAAAAAGAACATCCAGGTGTGTAGGATTACAATCACCGCCATTCTGAATGACTTTCTTTTGTGTCGCCGGATCAGTCATATACTTCATAAGTTCCCATGCCTCATCTTTATTTTGACTGTCACTGAACATAACGAGGTTCCAACCACCGCAAAGTGTATATTCTCCCGGGGCTGCCGCACAACGGCTCTGCCCTACAATATTAGATTTTTCAGGCATCTTGGCATCAATAAAACGTGCTGGCCAAGACTCAAACATTGCGGAATTACCACTGAGATATCCTGTAATTTCATCCGAATACTGCCAACCAATATTTTGGGGATCTATGATTCCTTCTTCGAGTTCTCTCTGCATAAACTCAATTGCTTTGACTCCTTCCGGACTATTAAAGGCAGGTTCACCACTCTCATCACATATTGAGCCTCCAAAATCCATCAGAAGTGTAGTAAATGTGTCCGCACTTAAACAGCTTCTGTTATCGCCATAATGTCCATTCTGGCTAAGTTTCTTTGCGTATTCAAAAAGTTCATCCATATTAGCAGGAGGGGCTTCAGGATCCAGTCCCGCATCCTTAAAATACTGTTCATTATAATGAAGCACTCGCACATCTGCACGAATCGGCATCGCCCACACCTGATCTTTATATCGAAAACCAATATCGATATATTTATCAATATCAATATTGTCACGAGCGATATACTTATCAAGCGGCTCAATCCCTCCAACATTTGCCAGTGCCGGAACTGTCAAATACTGCATGGTAATATCATATGCACCAGTATGTCCGGTCACTTCCATCATAGCCTTATTCATAATTTCACTATTAGGAACTTCTGTAAATATAACATTCCATTCCGGATGCATTTCCTTAAACTCAGTCTCAACCAACTCACGGATTTTAGCAGTCTGATTCAAGCCTCCATGCCATAAAACATTCAAAGTGATATTTTCTCCGGAAGAATCTGTTCCCACAGCTTCAGTACTTTCAGATTTCGTGTCAGCCATAGGAGCGGTCGCCGGTTGGGAGGTATTATTGTCCGGAGCCGTACCGGAACCTCCACACCCAAACAATATCGATGCCGACAGCACTGCTGATAATACAATAGTATGTAATTTCCTTCTCATCATAAGTAACCTCCATTAAAAAAGTTGTTCGGTATAACAAAACTGTGTCAGAAATCTCTATAACTATTATATCTGCCTTCTTAACAATAGTCCGGCAGACTGGCCGAGATAATAAGTTCAAGTTTTCTTAACTGAATTTTATACCATGTTCTGTACTACATTACAAAACTCTATCTTGTAATGTAGTATACTAAGATTATATATTGGAAAAATAAGCATGTAAATAATCAGTTTTTACCAATTTTTAATTGAATAATTTATATAAAGTTTATAAAATCCGAAAAATGACTATATTTTCCTTGTGTTTCACTAATTCGTGCGTTATAATCGATATTGATTTGGTAATGCAGAACATTGAAAGATAAATTATAAGATATGAGGTGGAAATGATACCTACAGAACAAAATAAGCCAAAAGGCGGTTCAATCCAATCGATTTCCAGGGCAGCAGCCATCCTGCGCTGCTTTAGAGAAAAAAAGAAACTTGGATTAACCGAAATAAGTAAAATGACAGGATTACATAAGAGTACTGCATCTGGACTAATACACACGTTGAAAGAAGAACGTTTCCTGGAACAAGATCCAGAAACAAGTCTTTTTTGTCTTGGACTTGATTTTTTTCTTCTGGCTGCCAGTGCAAAGCCTGCTCTTTGTGATGTTGCCGAACCATTTATTTCTCAACTTGTGGAAAGTACCGGTGAAACGGTAAATCTCGCGATACGCGAAGGAAATGAAATTGTATATGTTGCAAAGAAAGAAAGTACGCATTCTGTCAGAATCGCTACATATATTGGTAAACGCCTTCCGCTTTACTGTACTGCTATAGGAAAGCTTTTATTAGCGCTCTCCCAGGATGATGAGATGAATCGTTTAATTGACGAGACAACATTCACTCCCTATACCTGGAATACAATTGTGGACAAAGAGCATCTGTTAATTCAGCTTGAAAAGATACGGCAGGATAAGGTTGCTTATGATTTGGAAGAATTGGAACTCGGATTAATATGTATTGCTGTTCCTATTCTTAATACCAATGGAGATCCAGTATGTGCAATCAGCGTATCTGGTCCATCCCTTCGTATGGATGAACGCAATAAAACCAGAATCTTGGAAAAGCTGCGAGAAACTGCTTTGCAGATTCAGGAAGAATTGTCACGCATTCTCATATAATAATCGTGCGCCTATCTGGCCGAGGGACGTGCTGATTTTATAAATATTATAATAAAGGAGAATTAATTATGCTTTGTAATGATATAAAAATCACAAGTCTTGAGGTATACCAGTATGTGGATAAATCCCATGATGTATGGGATTCTACTGCACATATAGCGGGTTTCAGTAAAATGTTTCTTAAAGTAAATACAAACTATACGGATATCTATGGTATTGGCATCGGTTATCTGGAATTTGGGTATGAAGTCGCCAGGGAAGCCTACAAAGTTGCTGAGAGCACTATTGCAGGCGAAAATCCTCTGGCAAATGAAGCGATTGCCGACAAACTCTTTTGGAGATTTCGCGGTGCAAGAAAAGGCTATGCTTTCAGTATCATGAGCGTAATAGATATTGCACTCTGGGATATCAAAGGAAAAGTTGCGGAAATGCCTGTATACCAATTGCTTGGTGGTTCCAAAACAAGTCTCCCTGTCTATTCCTCTGGCGGATGGACCTCGTATACAAAAGAAGAACTTGTAGAAGAAGCCCTAAAGGCCGTTGATGATGGATACAGTACAATAAAAATAAAAGTAGGCTATAAACGAGGAACTGAACCCAAGGAAGATATACGCCGCATAGAGGCTGTACGTAATGCAATTGGTGATGATATTGGTCTTATGATTGATGCCAACAATGCCTGGACTGCCGGAGAAGCTGCAAAATTTATTCAGGATGCTGAACAATATGATCTTCTTTGCTTTGAAGAGCCTACCATTGCAGATGACTATGAGGGTCTTGCTTATGTCAGAAGTAAAACCAACATTCCGCTGGCTACTGGTGAACATGAATTTACAAAATATGGTGTAAGGGATTTAATTCTGAATAAATCTGTTGATATCTTACAGGTTGATGTAAGCCGATGCGGCGGAATTACAGAAATGCTGAAGATTAACGGAATTGCACAAGCTTGGAATCTACGGTTTGCCCCTCATTGTATCGATCTCGTTTCGGCGCATGTTCTCTCCGCATCCAGCAATGGAATGATACTTGAAAGGCTGCGCGCCGAAGATGGTATTATGGAAGCTGTTTTTCCTGATGCGCCAAAACCCATAAATGGTATGCTCACATTGACTGACAAGCCCGGACTGGGACTGGATGCTGACTGGGAACTTTTAAAAGCATACAGCAAACAATAAGATATTCATAACCTATGATTAAAGGGCTGCCAGTTCTGGCAGCCCCTTCTATCATTCTGCAGCTTTATTCCACATAACCTTTCATTTTCAGATAGTCCGCTATCAATTCCACCGCGCCGTCCACACCGGTGGCCGAAGTATTAATCATCAGGGCCTTATTCCTCTTATCCCCCCAGACTTCATCCGTATAATACTGGTAATAATTCCTGCGGATTTTTTCCGTTTTTTTAATCAGCTTGGCCGCCTTCTGCTTATCCTCCATGGAATACAGCCTCATGATCCTCTTGATTTTATCCTGCATATTCGCATAAATGAATATATTCACCACATCCTCCTGATACTCCAGGATTACATCCGCACAGCGGCCAACTACCACACAGGATTCCTCCCGTGTCTTGTTCAGGATTAAGTCAGCCTGCATGTCAAAAAGCCTTTCACTCAGGGTATCCGCATCAAAATCATAGGGGATGAAAGACTCCCGGAAAGGACTGGAGGGCTTTTCATCGTTTTCCATCAATTCTTCCACACTGATGCCGCTTTTTCCTGAAATTTCATTCAGGATATTCTTGTCAAGGAAAGTAAACCCCAGCTTTTCGGCCAGCTTTTCACCCACTTCCCGTCCGCCGCTTCCATATTCACGCCCGATGGTAACCGTTACTTTTTTCTTCATACCGAATCCCTCCTTTTCTTTTCCATGCAATTCCCATTCAGTCAGCTTGTTTATTCCCGCGGGCAACAAGCCAAACGGGCACGCCAGCGTGTCCACTTGGCGACTGCCGCGAGGGTCAAATATCCCGCCGTTCACGGCGTTTCAAGTTTGATTTCCCGTTGCTTGCGGCGGGGTATTTGACTCGGAAACCGGTTCCTCCAAATCGGAGGTACAATGACAGCATTTAACCGCATCGGCCGGTATCTCACTTTTACAATAAGGGCAGATCTTTGTGGCAGGCTTTGCCGGTTCCTCCGCCTTTTTGATCTTATCCTTCCTGATTCCCAGTTCCGCCAGCTTGTTGATACCTTTTACCAGCAGGAAGATCACAAAGGCCATGATAAGGAAATTGATCACCGCAGTCAGGAACGAACCATATTTAATATCCACCCCCCTGACGTTGAGTACAAGGTAACTTAAATCTGTATTGGCAATAAGCCCCAGCAAAGGAGAAATCACATCATTTACCAGTGAATTCACAATACCCTGGAAGGCGGCTCCCACGATAACACCCACTGCCATATCGATAACATTGCCGCGCATGATGAATTTCTCAAATTCCTTTAATAACTTTTTCATTGCATTTCCCCTTCTCATCCGTAAATATTTCTATATAGTTATTTTAGCATATACAAGCTTTTTCTGCCATGCTTTTCACTGGTTCTGCCACGGTCAATCTTTTTCATAAGGTTCGATAAAATTCTGTTTTATCTACGCCTTTATCCTTCAGCCAGCCGATATCGCAGATATTTACCGTTTCCTTCTTTGATAAGCACTCCCTTCTCCACCAATTCACGAACAATCAGTACGGCAGTAGCCTGGGATACATTCAGAATTTTTTCAATATCCTTGCGGACAATGGTATCTTGTTTTTCGAAAAGACTTATTACTATTTCTTCCCGCTCCTTTCCGATATCCGCCGGCAGCAGGGATGCTTTATTATCCTCAGCAAAAAGCGTTCCATTTCCGGAATAATTGATATTAGGCAACGTGATCTTAAAGGCATTGTCCGACACCTCAATTTTAGCTTTTACTGCATAATCCGAATAGCATTCGTAAATTTTCAGCATACCGGTTCCATATGCTTCAATCAGCTTCAGGCGATAAAATACATTGGCAAGATGTTCATTTTTCAAAACAGAAACCCCCAGCATAATATCATCAAAGGAAATACCCTTTACCAAACCTCCAATAGTCACAATTTCTATACGGTTATCAAAAATACTGATAAGAATCGGCCCATTAATGACATAATCGGTGAACAATAGCATTCAGTAACGCTTCGCGCAGAGCTTCCTCCAACTGCTCCAATAAAGAACCTGTCAATTCCTTACGATCCCGAAACACACTTTTTCTGCTGCCGTCAAACACAGCCATTTTAATTGTAGGAACACATTGATCAGACAACAGCATACCAAGATTGGAGTACGTGCCATCCTTACTGATAATATTCAGTGTACGCATTTGTTTTTCACCGAATATCAGTTTTTTCTTTCCGAAATAAGCAGCTGTCTTCTCAAAGGTCAGTTTCTGATTAAGAGAACGTGCATTCTCATAACAATCACCGCTTGTTTCTCTTATCATATTGAGAATTGCTGTTTCGGAAGCCGGGACTGAGGATGGCACCCTGCCGAACATACACCCCTTCCGGCCTGATCACATCACGAATCATGTTGGTCATACGAAGCATTATCCCATCAGCATCTTCTACTCCTTGCATGCTTCCATCATCGTTGACTCCAATATACCTCCAATATATATTGTGCCGCCATTTGTATTGGCAAAAGCCACTACTGCGTACTTAATATCATCCATATATTCACGTTTGAACTTATTCGTCTTATCTACAAACATAAGATACACCTCCCTGTCAAATATTCCATCTAATAATTATCTGCTAATTATAATTATAACAGCTAAAAATTATTTTCCTTTTACTTCCTTCAAAAAAACAGCTGAGACATAATCACATTCAATATGCCTCAGCTGTTTTTTACTCAGTCATTCTTTTACGGCTCCCAGCATAATCCCGTTAACGAAATATTTCTGCAGGAACGGATACACCACCAACATCGGAATCATTGCAATAAAAATTTTGGCGGCATCCAGGGATTTATTGGAAAGCTTATCCATTTTTTCAATCTGATCCATGGACAGGTTGGTAGTCTGTATGCTGACCACCATCTGCTTAATATATGTCTGCAGCGGATAATGCTTTTCCCCGCTGGAAAGTACAAGTCCCTGAAAGAACTCATTCCAATAGCCCACACTGGTAAACAGAATCAATGTGGCGAGTACCGGAATGGAACAGGGGACAATTACCTTGAACAGAATTCTCCATTCTCCCGCGCCGTCCACCTGAGCGGCCTCTATCAATTCCTTAGGGATCCCCCGGTAGAAGTTAATCAGAAGTATCAGATTGAAAACCGGCACCCCGCCGCACAGCACGAGTCCCCATATATTATCGATAAGTCCGTATTTTACCATGGTAATATACCAGGGTATTGTTCCGCCGTTAAACAGCATGCAGAAAATGACAATCCACATGATGACATTTTTGGGTTTGTACTCCGTAATGGATCTGGATAGCGGATAGGCAAAAATAATCAGTATCAGCATCGTGACAAAGGTTCCCAGAACCGTCCTTTCCACCGAAATAAGAAAGGATCGGAAGAACTGCATATCTCCCATAATCTGCTGGTAGGATGCCAGGGAAAAACCTACCGGATAAAAGGTAACCAGACCGGAATTTGCCGCCGATTTGCTTGAAACAGACAGACAGAAGGCATACCAGAGAGGGTAAATACAGGAAATGGACAGCAAAGTCATGATAACGGCATTTACAACATTAAATATTCTGCTTCCCAGTGATTTGCTTTGTATCATATTCTTTCTCCTCCCTTAAAATATTTTATAGTCCGCGGCTTTGTATGCAATAATGTAAGAAACCACAATCAGGATAAAGCTGATAGCAGATTTAAACAAACCGGCTGCGGTAGCCAGAGAGAACTGCACATTTAACAATCCCATGCGGTATACCCAGGTATCGAGGATATCACCGGTTGAATACACCAGAGGGCTGTATAAATTAAAAACCTGATCAAAACCGGCATTCAGAACATTGCCAAGGCCCAATACCGCAACTACTACAATCGTTCCCGAGATTCCGGGCAGTGTGATATGCCATACGGCTTTCAGCCTGCTGCAGCCGTCAATAGCGGCCGATTCATAGAGATCCTGGCTGACGCCTGTGAGCGCCGCGAGATAAATAACCGCATTATAGCCGAATTCCTTCCAGACATCCGAAAAAATAATCAGCTGGCGGAAATATTTTTCCTCTGCAAACCAGATTTTAGGATCCACGCCGAATACGGACATCACGGAATTAAAAGCGCCGCGGTAGCTGAAAAGTTCCAGGAAAATGCTGGCCAGTATAACCCAGGAAAGAAAATGGGGGAGATAAACCACTGTCTGCACCAGCTTCTTGAATTTCAGACGCCGTATTTCATTCAGCAGAAGAGCAAAAATAAGGGGAACCAGTACGTTGAGTATCAGTTTTGATACCGCAATGATAATGGTATTCACAATTACACGCCTGCTGTCACTCATGGAAAAAAGATATTTAAAATTTTCCAGTCCGATAAACTGCGATTTAAAAAAACCCTGTACCGGATCATAATTCTCAAAAGCCATTACAATACCGAACATGGGAACAATATTAAAAAAAAGAAGCCAGAGCAGTCCGATTCCAACCATAATATTATAATTCCAAAAAGTCGCGGATTTTCTTTTCCTGCCTGGTTTAGGTTGTTGAATAGAAGCAGCTTTCATGAGATTCCTCCATGTATATGACTATGTATCATCCTGGTTTAACGAAGGAAGGATTACAGCAGGGCTGCAATCCTTCACAAAGCTTACTGAAGTTCGGCTACTTCCTGCAAAATAGTATCTCCGCCTTCGGCTTTCCAGTTTTTAATAAAATCATCGTACGCACTGATATCGGATTTTCCGGTAATTACCTTCATAACCATTTCTTTTTCCATGGAAAGAAGGTTGGCCCACTTGCCCTCCATCGTCTGTGTCTGGCTGAAGATGCAGCTGCGGACTTTTTTATCAACCGGCGTTGTTGCATAAGGCCTGTCACCGATTAACAGGGAATACATTCTCTGGAAATCACCGAAGTTTTCCATATTGAAGTCCCCGATTGCAAGCTGTCTGCCGCTCTCATATCCCGGAACCACATCCTTTACAATGGATACGTCATTGGCAAGAAGCTTATATGCGCTGGAGATTCCCTGGTATTCTTCGGGAGATGTCTTCCCGTCCAACACATTAATGAGTTCATGATAAGTGTATTCACATTCATCAGCAGGCGCCATCAGAGTTCTTACAGGCCAGAAGCCAAGCGGCTGCTCGGAAACATCAAACATGCTTTCATCTCTGAGAAGTACATTTGCCATAATAATCACTGCCTTTGCTACATCTTCCGAAGCGTTTTTATTGATTACGCAATATCCTGATGTGGCGGAGCCTGCTTTAACATAATATTCGTCGCTGTCTGTGTAGATGGGATAAGCCTGCCAGTTCGCCGTAGGGTCATTTCTGTACGCATCGCCGATACCATATCCGGATACCCACCATGCGCCGAAAAACATTCCTACTTTACCGGAGTTTATGAGTTCGATTGTTGAATCCCTCGTACCCATTTCCTGGTCAATATATCCTTTTTGATACCAGTCCGCCAGACGTTCCAGTGTAGCCCTTGTGGCATCCGAATCGGTTCCATAGGTAACATTGCCGTTTTCATCCTTCAGGAAGATTCCCGGGTAAGCATCATTTGCGGAAAAAACAGCGTCAAAGCCGCCTGTGGTGGTTGCGGTTTCCTGGAAGGTTGTATAACAGTTGGTATTTTTATCAGGGCCTGCGATAGGAACTGTATCCGCTCCTGCCGGCTTCTTTTCCGCAAATACCTTCGCAATATTTTCCACATCATCCAATGTTTTGGGAGCTTCCAGCCCATATTCATCCAGCCAGTCCTGCCGGACATTGATGACCTGTATGCCTCCTGTCTCCACTTCAGTTGCGGGAATAGCGTACTGCCTGCCATCCACACTTGCCTCAGCAATTGCCTGGTTCTCCGTAGAGTCCATTACTTCCTTCACCTGTTCAGACTGTACCGTCTGAAACAAATCGGTTATATCATAAAGCTGCCCGCTTCTCGCTGCTTTCAGCATGTATTCTCTTGATACGGTCATCGCATCAGGAAGGGTATTGCTGGCGATGCAGAGCGCAACCTTCTGTGTGTAATCGTTTCCGGTTGCCGCTGTCCAGTCAACCACTACTTTAATGTTAAAATTCTCCAGCAGATAATCGGTATACTGGTTCTTTTCCACACTGAGTCCTTCCGGAAGCGTATCCGTAGGACTGACGGCCTGCCCGATATGAACTTCCACTACTTCGGGAAATTTCTGAAATGCGGCTTCCCCGGGAACTGCCTGTGTTCCTTCTGAGGAAGCTTCTTCCGAAGCAGAATCGGAAGCTGCAGCCGGAGCTGAAGTGCCGGAATTGGAACCGCAGCCGGAAAGCAGAGAAAGTGACATTGCTCCAACAAGTAACCATGCGGCCAGTTTGTTCTTTTTCATTGTTTGTCCCCCTTATTGTATAATATGGTGTCATTTCAAGTAACTTCCATTATTCTATTATAAATTATATCTATGAAAAACCAGCAAACAATCCTTTTTCAGGGAACATTTGCATATCAAGGTATAACAATTTCAGAAAATAAAGGGTCAAAATCAAACAAATATATAAATCAGGGACGTTTGTTCTCTTCTCAGTGAACAAACGTCCCTTTATATATGTAACTAAAGTATTCTGTTTTCCTTTTTTTTGCCTGAAATCTGTACAAAATACCAGTTTCCTCATCAATCCTACAGTAATTTTTTATACTCCGAGAAGGTAACGCCTTCCCTCTGCTGGAATACTTTTGCAAAGTACTTCTCATCCCTGTATCCGACCTGATAGGAAACTTCCGAAAAAGAGATATCGCGTTGTTCCGCAATTATTTTTTTGGCAAGCTCCACCCGTTCTTTCCTTATAAAGCCGTTTACGGAAAAGCCTGTATATTTTTTAAAGCTGGTGGAAAAATAGCTCCTCGACATATTGACGGAGTCGGCCACCGATTCCGTCTTCAGCTCATGGGACGTCAAATGGTTCAAAATATAAACCGCCGCTGTCATTATCAGCCTCTCGGTATTCGAATTATTCCCTCCGCTGCCGATGGCATCTGTCAGATCGTCACGGATCCCTGACATCCACATCATCTGCATGTCACGGTAGTTATAATCATCTTCAGAAAGCCGTACGTCAAATCTTTGCGCCATGACACCGATCATATGCAGCAAAAGCCGGTAACGTTCGATTTCATTCAGACGGGCATCCACGGCTCTTTTACGCAGTTCTTCCATTATTTCTCTGTTATAGATACAATACAGAGAATTGATTTCTTCACAAAAGCCGTCAATAATCTCTTTTTTATTTTCTCCGGAAGCCGCCTGGGAAGATACTCCGGAATCCATCTGCGCCGCTATCCGCCGGAAAATTTCCGTGCAGTCCTCCTGATCCAGCTGCAGTTTCGAAATATAATCAAAAACACCAAGCCGCAGGGCCTTTTGTATATAATCAAAACTCTCATAAGAGCTGAGGACTACATATTTTATTTCAGGCTTTCTCAGCTTGCATTCCCGGATAAAATCCAAACCACACAGCACCGGCATTGCCAAATCCACTACAGCGAGATCCACTTCGTTATGTTCTATAAAATCCAGTGCGAGCGCTCCGTTTGCCACATCTCCCACCACAGTAAAGCCGCATTGCTCCCAGGGGACTATAGATATAAGCCCTTTCCTGGCCAGTTTATCATCATCAATAATCAGTACTCGATACATGCACATCACCCTTCGGTAAAATTATTCGGACCACGGTACCATTTCCGGCCGAGCTTTCAATTTTCAGTTCCGCCCTGTCTCCATAAACCGCATCCAGCGTCATTTTCAGATAACGAAGCCCTATTCCCTTATTCTTCCGGCTTTCTTCCGGACTGTTTATCTCGTTTTCCGGAGTCAGCACAAAGCCTTTTCCGTCATCGGTCAGCGTTATATATATCCGTTCCGCCTCCTGCCATACCTTCACCCATAAATGCCCGAATTCATCCATATTGTGGCAGACCGAATTTTCCGCGATGGGCTGCAGGATAAAACGCGCACACTCCTGATCCAGATACTCACCTTCTTCCACATCCATGATGAATTCAAAATCATATGTGGTCTGCTGCAGCTCCAGATAATTTTCCAGCGCCCGCAGCTCGGTGCGCAGAGTCGTAACATAATCAATTTTTCCAAGTGAATATGACAGGATATAACCAAGCCGGTTTACATAAGAAGAAATATCCCCGTCATGGTTCGCTATTGCCATCCACCGCACCGTATTCAGTGCATTCATCAGAAAATGAGGATTGATCTGATACTTTAGTTTTTCCAGCTCCAGCAGGGATTTTTCTTTCATCTGCTGCTGGTTTTTCTCTATCAGGGATTTAATCTGCTGCTTCATCCGGTTGAATTCGTCAAACAGGTGGTCAAATTCCTTTAAATTGAAATGGTATTCCGAAACTTCAAAGTTTCCATCGCTGAAATATGCCATTTCTTTTTCCAATGCTTTTATCGGACGGGACAGAAGCCAAATCTGGGAAAAGGTTACAATGGCCAGAATGGCAAAAGAGATGAAAACTGCAACAAAAATCCAGATTAACCATTGATTGGTCTGCCTGGAGTACTCGGCAAAGGGAAGCAGCAGCACACAGTTAAAACCATATCTGCTTTTTTCCGCCACACCTATATACTGATTCTGATTCACCATGCTTTTCCCGTCAATGGAAACAGGCGTTCCTGTCGGGAAACTGTCCGAACTACTGTAGATCACCCGATTATCGGGGTCAAGCTGCAGAAAAGCATAGGAGATTCCTTCCAGTTCGGATTTATTCTGCAAGGAACTGATTACATCTGTCTTCGCTTCCAGATAAATAGCGGCATTCTGTCCATTGCTGAAAACAACGGGACGCATGACGGATACCACGTTTTTATTTATCACATTATTATACGTTCTATGTATTGGCTGAAAGACGATCTCATTTGTATTTATCAGCACCGGCAGGCTTTCGGGAGCAAAGCGTTCCGACACCTGAAAGCTGGAAAACATAACTTTGTTATAACCGTTATCTTCCTTGTCCTTTGCACAATAGGCGGAGAGCAGGATATTCTCCGTTCCGAAGGTGGCAATATTCAGACTGTTCGCAAAGGAACTGTAATCGTTGATCCTGTCATATTGGACGGTTCCGGCAAGATAAGCATCATATTTTCCGCCAATCAGCCCGGTAGGTGTCATATTCTGGGATATCTGGAGGATTTCATTATATTCGGAATCAATACGGCTGATAATGTCCTGGAGTGACGCCGTAAGTGTATTTTCCACACGAGAACGCTGGGCTATTGTCCACGAAAAGCGAATGACTATGGATATCAAAAGAAGACACAGAAGAATACTTACCGATAATATCTGCAGGAATCTGACTTTTAATGAATTTCCTTTCAGTAATTGAAAGCCCTGAAGTATACGCAGACTCGGATTTCTGCGTAAAGATTCCTTTTTTTCCTTTCTCTGCAATATGCCCCCTCCCCTCTTTCTGCATTCCGGATTAATCCTCTTAATTATTCAACACCACTGTTTTTATCCGACTCTTTCACTAAATTGAATTAAGGTATAATCAATCTGATTATACCTTAGTTAATGAATACATACAACTTATTCATAATGATATCTGTTTGCTTAAAGCTCCTATTCAGACAATGGAATATAAACATAATCCAATCCTGATTTATTAATAATATCATCAAACTCATTTAAAGCTGCTTCAATATTATTATCTATAACTTTAAAAAATCCTCTGGTCTTTTTAGAATAATGAAGAATACTAAAGTTTGGGTTTACTTCATCATCCCTGTTATCTATATCAAAGCTGGGTATTAAAATATACGTATTTAAAGAAATATTTATATCACCCATATCAATGCGGGATGTATTATCTAAAAAACCAATGATTTTCAATTTTACAGGATATCCAAGATAAAGAACAGATATCTCGTTTCCTACATCATATAGGTTTATGTAATCATATCCCATAAGTACATTAATTTTTTCATTACTATAAATAAAGTCCGAAGAAGTAAATGCCTTCCCTCTATATATGTGGTTGTATAAAGAAAAATCTTCATTAAAGGCTTTTTCACTGATAAAAGCACCATTTATATTGGTTAATAAAGTCTGTCTTCCGTCCTCCAGTTTTACCTCCTGGTTAATAAATTCCTGTATATCCCAATCATCCGGAAACGAATCATATCCATATATAAAAGTTTCACCATTTTCATAGAATCCATCATATTGTATCAGGCTGTTATATACTTCAATATATCTGAATTTTTCTGCATTATTAAAATCACCAAGCAATTTTTCATATCTTTTAAATATATTTTCACTGTTTATTATTTCACTGAATTTCATGTGTCCGGGTATACCATAACTATCCAGAACCCGATAATTTATGCAGTTATTGTTTTCAGATTCCGTTTCATTATACATCTCTGTTTTATCAGCCTTAACATTATATAATATTACTAAAATTAAAAGGGGAATAACAAAAATTAAAAATCCTGCAATAATTATTTTGCGTTTCATAAAATAACCTCTTAAATAAAAGAATGCATTTATAATTGCATTCCTTTAAACAAACTAAGCAGCAATCGACTACATTATTGTCTTCTTTTGCATTTTACCACATTATAATTCATAGTTCAATATTCGACTACAATTTTGTGGTCTTAATTTATTTGCAATCAAATTTATACAAAAATCTTTCAAAGCCGCCGAGAAGTTTCTCAGCGGCTTTAAAAGATTATTAGCTTTATATTATTAACTGGTAATCAAAAGAATTTATCTGAAACTTTAATGAATACACTTCGGAAAATTAGTTTCACTGATTAAATTACCAACAAATACAGTTCCACATTCCGTACAACGCCTGGCACTGTAATTTTCAATCGTACAACTTCCGTCTTTGTGTCCTTCATGCCGCTGATATGTTCCGTCAACCGTGGATGTATGTGCACAAGTGCCTGCAACGGATTTATCCGCCTCGTATATATTGCCATCTTCATCAATGAATTGTTCTTCAAACAAAATCCTGTCATTTTGTTCAAATGGTAAACAAACGCCTTTTTCTGCAAAGGCAATATCTGAATATGCAAAACATTCCAATTGCTCTTCAATGAATCCCGGCTGTCCATTTATATTCATCACTTTTATTGGTTCCCCATAAGCAAATACATTCAGTGAGCAGCAGAATATAAGAAGAACAGAAATAAAAGAAGTCAAATATTTCATTGTTTTGGTAACCCGTTTTTCATTCATCAAATAAATAAGCCTCCTTTTCAACACTTTGTAGTTGCTCTCTATAGGAGATACAAATAAGTTATGCTGTTGCTTATTTGTGGCCATTTCAACTATTAGTTCACAATATTTCTGACATTCCTTCTTCTCTAACACCTTCGCCACTTTATCATCACAGCATATTTCATTTGACTCATTGATCATCTTAAAGAATAAATAAACAATTGGATTAAACCAATGAAGACTTAAAATAAGCAGCGTAATCCCTCTTACTAAGGCATCCTTGTTTTTTATATGTATCAACTCATGGAGAAGAATCAATCTCAGCTTTTCTTTATCCATATTTGCAGGAAATACAATAATAGGACATAAAACACCTATTGTAAAAGCATCCTTCCTCCATGGATCTGTATATAAACGGATCCTGATGCTTAATTTTATCTCCTTCTTTAAACTCTCCGATAATGCAAATAAATCCGTATCTGATACTCTTGGAAATTCGCGGGAAATCAAAACCATATATTTTCTGTATTGATAAATATATTTTACCAGGAGAAAGAAGGCTGCTATTAACCAAACGGCCGTAACTGCCAAATATACCTTTCCTGGTATATTCATTATCTTCTTTACATCAGAAAACAACATGGCTGCACGGTTTCGGTTAATAATAATAGTTTCCGATTCTGCAGGAAGTTCCGGAATTAAAAGATGCTGCAATTCCAGGTATATTAACCGAATAAAATGCATGGGAACAAGATAGTACACAGCGGCCGCCTTTAACAATAAAGACCGCCAGCTGAATAAACAGTGCTGTTCAATAAATGGGTTTAATATCTGTGTAGCTATCACCATTAAGCTGCCTGTCAGTGACATAATCAAAATAATTCTCACTGTATCTCCCAATCCTTTTCATCAAGCAGCTTCCGCAGTTCCGACGCTTCTTCTTCTGATAATTGACATCCTCCTGCGAACGCTGTAACAAAATTCACCAGAGAACCATCATACATTGTTTCCAGAATACTTCGTGTCTGAACACTGCTGTATTCCTCTTTTGACAATTTGGCAGCAAACTTATGCCCGGATTTTTTTACCAAATCCTTCGCGATGAGCCGAGTCAGCAGTGTATTAAGCGTCTGACGCTTCCAATCCCTTCCATTCGCATTTAAGGAAATTAACAGCTCTCTGTTTGTTCTTTCCCCTCCCTCCCATAATAAATCCATAATTTCCGCTTCAGCAGGACTTAAATTGAGAAAGTTCATATTTTATACCCCTTTGCAAACAATAACTATAATATATGCCGTACAAATCGACTACATGTTTGTAATCAATTTAATTATAAAGTTATTACTTACAAATGTCAATTAATATCTGGAAATAAAAACAGGTTTGAAAATCATGTTCTTTTTCAATCAAATCTCTCCGAAGAAGGTCCTATTCCGTCTTACAACGTCAGCACCGGATTCAGAATATCCAGATAAACCCTCGCCTCCGGATCTTCCGAAACCACAGCCCCGTCAACCACCAGTTCCAGCCGGTTAATCCCCTGCAAATCGGCCTCTCCCTCATGCACGCCGCCCGTGCTAATCAGCTCCGGAGAACAGAACAGTTCTTTCCCGTCGCCAAACAGCCGTACCCGCATGGAGATACTTTTATCCGCCCTGTCCCAGATTATCGTTTCCCGGTCAAGTATCTTCGGCATCCACGCGTCCATATCGAATCCATACCAGAAAGAAAGACGTCTGTATTGTCCGTCCAGCTCCCATGTAATCCTGGTTTTATTCCCCATACTCAGCCCGCGGCTGTAACGCAGATGATCCACGGCAAGCGGCAGCCTGCCGAATGCGGTATCTGCACAGGCATCCTTTTGGGGCACACACCCGTCTGCCGCTTCCAGAACAGACCATGGCAGGTCAGAAAGAAGGATTGTCTCTTCAGGCGCCGGATTCCGTACCGCCTGCTCCGGCCGCGGCAGATGCTCCTGCATATCGGCGGCTCCGAATTCCACAGGGTTTCCATCCCCCTGCACATGGATTTCCAGGAAATCATCCTGCCACAGGATATTCACCTGATCCGAAGTCTCCGTCCAGACAGGCCTGTGTGAAAAATACAGCCGGAAGCACAGATTTTTCCCTTTTTCCGTATTTACATGAAACAAATATCCCCTGTCTTTCTTTTTTACCACAATATACTGCCACAGGGATAAAGCTCCCTGCATCCGCATCAGGAAATCATCCCCTCCCGGAATGCAGAACCATTGGGACTCCTCTTCATTCTCCCGGGAGTTCATCACAATTATCAATTCCGGGTAAACAGCATAGTATGCATTTCCATATCCGGTTTCCTGGTAGGCTCCTGAAAGGAATATCTGTGCCTCTTCTCTGTCCATTTCCCCTGCTTTTAGCTTTTCCAGCCCTTCAAAGGCATCCCTGCGGTCCGTAACCAGCGGCAGGTAGAAAAAGCGTGATTCCTTCGGCATGAGTTCGAATCCGTTGCGGATATGGTATACCGGCTCAAAAACTTCGTGCAGGATTCCTCCGGTCCAGGCATCTCCCAGCTCCTCAGGACTCCAGCCTTTATAATCGACCGCCATATGGATTTTTTTCAGGACCTCCTGTTTATCGGGAATCAGCCTGTGGCTGACTATGGCTCTGAACAGGGAGAGTGCCGCCATTCCCTGGGCAGACCAGGCAAGCCTTCCGTCCGTGCCTCTTTCTATCAGCCAGCTTTCCCCTTCGCAGGAATAATGGGCTGCTCCTATGGATAAGCCGGTCAGCAGCATTTCCGCTGTCATGCAGGCTGTTATCTGCTGTTCGTTTCCCTGCAGATACCCATGGCATTCTCCCGGACGGTCACGGAAGCCGGCGTCATTCCAGTACCAGTTTTCCGGCTGCACTCCTATTTCACAGCAGGCCCCGTCCATCCAGGCCCCAAGGATGGCTCCGAAGCAGGAATAGGCCCCATGGGCATGGTTCTGCTTAAAGGAGAAAATAAAGTAATCGGAATATTCCCTCATTTTATCCATGAAAAACGGGCGTTTTATCATCGCGGCCAGTTCCAGGTTATTCCGGTTTCCATCGGAATAAATAAAGGGGATTCCATATTTGGCACATAAGGCAAGCAGCCGGAAAAAGTATTCATTCCTCCAGTAGACCTCGTCCTTTGTCCCCAGATACTGCTCCACAAACCCTGTGCTCACCAGGTTCCTGCTGTGCTGCATCACGTATTCGATCTCGCACAGGCTGGTAATACAATACTTTCCAAACTGGGTTTCGTGAGGGCCCAGCGCTCCCAGATGCCACAAATAGCCCTTGGCATCCTCATCCATCATATAGCGGATGACCTGATCCGCCTTTGCCTTATAGGAAGCGATCAGCCCCATTCCGGTATAGGCCTTCAAATCTTCCGGCAGCATTTCCCAGACCTCCGCCGGTTCATGCTCACTGTAATCAAAGACGGTAAACCACGGATTCTGCGCATTTATCCTTCTTTTTACCGGCCTTCTTCCATGTTCCATATCGATACAAAAATCCGCGGTCCGTGACCATCTGTCTCCTGCCTTCTCTCTCACTCTGGCAAACCAGCGGCCTCCGTGGGATGGCAGTTCCTCCTTCCGGGGAAAATAATAACCGACCTCCGAATCCTCCAGAATAACGGCTTCCATCCGTCTGGCACCGGCAAACTCTTCATTATCCGCCATCTCCAGAATGTATTCCACAGCCCTGCTGCCCTTCTCTTTAGTCCATTTAAAATGCAGGGCTATATCCGTCAGCCCCTGCCCGGAAAACGGCGCCAGGAAACGGCTTTCCTCTTCCTTTTCCCATAAAGGGAATTCATATTCTTCCAATATCTTCACCTCTTTCAAAGTATCCGCTTTCCCCTGAACCATATCCGGCCATTGCTCCAGGTACAGCGGTGCGTTTTCTTCCAGGGCGTACACCCGGATTTTTGTGCGGACGGGGAAACCCAAATGCCCCATTCCAACACACCAGGGCTGTCCTGTATAAAAATGATCGGCGCATATTTCCCCTCCCCTTTCCATACAGGCGCTTTCCCCGTCATATGTAATTTCCAGGAAGCATTCTTTCCCGCCGGTATTTTCCGGGTAATCCAGGAACAGTTCATATTCTCGGAATCTTTCCCCTTTTCCTGTCTCCTTCCATGAAATCCCGGCTTTTCTTTCTCTGTTCACCCTGATTTCATAGCGGGTCAGCCCCTCACCCGCCACCTTCTGAAAGCCTTCCGGTACCAGCGGCAGCTCCGGAAAAGCATAAAAGGCCGCCGTCTCTTCCTGTTCCGTGAAGGTCCGGCTGAAAAGCACCTTTCCCTCCTGCTCCCGGATGCCCCCGGAGGAGAAAAGGAGATAATCCTCTCCCTGCAGCTCCGTCTTCCATGCATCCAGGGCTTCCCTTCTGGTCAGGGTCACAATGCGGTTATCCCCCAAATCCCCCTTGATACGGTACTGCGGATCCGTATCCGAATAAAACACATAGATATTGCCTTTTCTGCGCCTTAACACACACAAAGGGGAAGCCATGGCCGTCACGATTTCCGCATGATCGCCCACCAGCATATGAAAGGGATAGAAAAAATAATCTCCATCCCGGATATTCTCCGCGGGAAAGCAAAGCTCCTCTTCCCCTGCTTTTACCTTCAGACTCACCTGCACATGGTTTTTCATCGGATACAGACGCTGATGATTATTGACAAACAGATAGCCTCTGCCGTCTTTTTCACGGACGCAGGTCCGGAGCGTCTGCAAATCTTCCGGATTATCCATCAGCGGTTCAGGAAACCGCGGCTTCATGGCGCACAGCTCTTCCCCAAAATCCTGAAGGAAAAGGGCGAGCAGCTTTATTTCCCGGAAGCTTTCCCGTACCTGTCCGTATTCTCCCACAGGCGCGTTGAAATCGTAATTATATTCCGGCAGATCATTCCAGGAACCTGCAGCCTTCGTTTCCTGCAGCGAACTGTATTTCCCCTTCGGATTCGTTCCGCCGTGATACATATAATATCCCAGCAGGTTGGCTCCGCAGCCGAGCTTCACCAAAGACATGGCACCCGTATCACTCGCGGAGGGCACCGGCCTTCTGTGTCTGGTGGGCTGCAGCCCTCCTCCCAGCTCCGCTGTCAGGTAAGGGTAGTTTCCATCCGCTGTCCGTGCGGTCTTCTTTTTTCCAAAATCGCTTCCTATATTCGAATCATCCCGTTCCGGCGTGAATACGTAATTCCCACTTGGGGGAAGCTTTTCCAGGCTCCTGTCCCAGGGGGCGTCGCAGTATCCTCCCATGACCGGGAGCAGACCCGCGGTATGGGCGCCTCCCCAGCCGGTGGCGGTCATATAAGGCGCCTTAAGCCCCGCGTCCAGGGCCAGTTTTGTCAGAATACGCATATGCGTTTCCCCTTCTTCCCCATCCAGCCCGCCGCAGCAGCCATATTCATTTTCAATCTGTATGCCGATAACAGGGCCTCCGTCTTCCCACAGCAGCCCCCGGATCTGTTCCGCCAGTACGGCAAAATAGGTCTTTACCTCCTCCAGATATCCCTTATCATTCGTCCTTGGTTCATAGTCCTTTTCCATGATCCAGTCAGGCAGCCCGCCGTTCCTCACTTCGCCATGGCACCATGGGCCGATCCGCAGGAACATAGGAAGGCCCGCAGCCTGCACCGCATGAAGGAAGCCTCTCAGATCCCGGTTCCCGGTGAAGTCATATTCCCCTTTCTTCTCCTCATGGTGGATCCAGAAAATATAGGAAGAGACAATCGTCACTCCGCCCGCTTTCATTTTAGCCAGGGCTTCCGGCCAGAGCTTCTTCGGATAACGGGAATAATGGAGTTCCCCCATAACCGGAAACCAGGGCTTCCCGTTTTTCAAAAGGAAGTCACTGTTATAAGAATAGCTGCTTTTTTCTTCATTCATCCTTTTTCTCCTGCTCCTCTGTCTGTTTGAGAAAAAAGGATACCCTCCGGTAATCTTTTACCTTCCGGTACCCTTTTTTTATTCCCGTTTCCGTTCTTATTTCAATTCATCATCCGGCAAGCTCCGTTTACTGTGCGGCAAATGCTTCATACTGCGTCTTCATCGCTTCGGTCACCTTATCAAGGCCGGCTGCTTCCAGTTTTGATTTGAATTCATTGAATTTAGCTTCTGTATTATCCCCGTAAATTCCCAGGGAAAAGCTGTATTCATACTCGTCCACAATGGAATTGACTACGGAAAGCTCCGTGGCTACGGAAGAGGAATCAAAGGTAAAGCCCGCTACTTCGGCGAACAGCTCCCTGGAATCAATGCTCTCGGTAATCGCCAGCCTTCTTTCATCAGTCCCTGCCATAACCGGTTCATCCGCACGGTTCAGAGCCCATGCCCAGCTGTTCCAGCTGTAATTTTCTGCAGCGTCCAGTACCTCCCGCTGTCCTTCTTCATTCAGATCCCAGTGCTCTCCCCGGATGCCTCCCAGCATGGTACGGTTCAGATCCACATCACTCTTCATATAATCCAGTACAAGTGCGGCCCTCTCCGGCTGCTTGGAATTTGTTGCGATAGCAATCATATCCCCGTTATAACGGCTTCTTGCCATATGGATGTCAGGAGACACATCGTAAACCGCAAAGGTCCCCAGACCCGCCTTCTCCATTTTTTCCCCGGCATCAATAGCGGAGAAGTTCCAGCCGATACATCCGGAGGTTCCGTTTTCAAAATAGGCGGTAGCATCGTTTGTATCATTAATGGCATCTTTGGACCATACGCCGGCTTTCGCCAGTTCAGCCATCTCTTTGGCATATTCCAGATATAAATCAGAGGTATACAGATAAATGACGGAATCCCATGCAGGAAGCTCTTCTTTATTTTCCGCATTATAGAAATAATCAAAGCCTTCCGTAAAATAGTCATAGCCCTTTGCCTGTAAATAAGGTTCCAGTGTCTGATTTCTGTTGGCATTGGTATTCAGGGCAATCACACCTGTTTCTCCCTGTACCTTCGCCAGCTCTGTCAAAAATTCCTTAAAGGTTTCCCAGTCCTCAGGCTCGGTGAGACCGTATTTGTCGATCAGATCTTTTCTGGCTACGATAAAGTCATAATTACTGAAGGACGCATTTCCCTTCGGCACCGCATAAAGCTTATCCCCGATTTTTGCCTGTTCCCAGCTTACCTCCGGCTGCTGCTCATAAGTATAAGGCAGATATTTCTGCACGAAATCCATATCCAGTTCCTTAAACGCGCCCTTGGCCGCCTCTTCATTATAATAGCACCAGGATGCGGTATAAATCAGATCCACATCCTCGCCTCCTGCCAGCACCAGGGAATACTTGGTCTGATAATCACTCCAGTTCAGGAATTTGATTTCCAGCGTGGTATTCAGGTTGGGAATCAGATATTTGTTATTGGCTTCTTCCAGAACCTTGTCCATATCCGCCGGCGCATCTCCCAGCACATACAGGACTACATTCTTTCTTTCCGCCAGATCATAGCCTTTTCCGTAATAAGGGCTTTCTTCCGAAATTCCTTCGTCGCTTCCTTCCGCCTGTACGGATTCCGAGGCGGGTGAAGAGGCTGTTCCCTCCTTCGTACTGTCCGGCGCGCTGCTTCCGCATGCGCATAAACCTGCTGCCATCACCGCTGCCAGAAATACCGACAGCCTTTTTGTCCATTTGTTTTTCATAGCTTGCTCCTTTTCTGCGCGCTTTGGCGCGCACTCCCATTGTGCTTAACCCTTAACCGCCCCAATCGTCATTCCTTTTACAAAATATTTCTGAAGGAACGGATACAATAAAATAATCGGCCCGGTGGCAATCACCGTCATAGCGAGCTTCAGCCCTTCCGTAGGCACCTGCCCCACCTGCATTCCCGTCATAGCCGCAATCCTCTTGAGCGCTTCCGAACTGTTCAGTATGTTCTGAAGCGTATACTGAAGATTCCAGGTTCCTCCGGTACTCATGAACAGCATACAGTTATACCAGTCATTCCAGTAGGTAAGCGCCGTAAACAGCCCGATTGTCGCTATCAGCGGCTTTGCCGTAGGCAGAATTATTTTCCAGAAAATATAGAAATCCCCGGCCCCGTCAACCTTGGCCGCCTCCGTCAGTTCGAAGGGTATCCCCTTCATGAAGCTTTTGGCAATAATCATATTCCAGACAGAAAACAGGCATGGCAGAATCAGGGAATAAATATGGTTATTAAATTTAAAGAACTTGGAACACATCAGATACCAGGGCACCAGGCCGCCGCTGAACAAGGTGGTAAAGAAGAAAAAGAAGGATATCTTATTTCTCCAGGGAAAATCCGGTCTTGCCAGTACATACCCTGTCATCGCGGACAGCAGAACCGCCGTTATCGTCCCAACCACTGTTACAAAAATGGTAATCCCATACGCCTGCACCAGGGTATCCGGGCTTTTGAAAGCCATTTTATAAGCCTCAAGAGAAAAGTTTTTGGCTGTCAGAAAAAAACTGTAGCCTTCTGTGAGAATCGTACTCTCTTTGGTAAAGGATCCCACCAGCACCAGATAAAACGGCAGTAAGCACACAACGGCAAATACAGCCACCAGCACATAGGCAATTCCCAGGAAAATCCGTTCATCCTTTCCTTTCTTTACTTTCATGTTTATACCTCCTGTCCGCTCCGGCGGACATTCCTTCTATATGGGAAACGTCCTTTGTTTCAGACTTCCTCTTCCTATCCATTCTTGACTGCTGTTATCCTTTTAAAACAACGTGTAATCCGGATCTACCTTTTTCACCAGCCAGTTAACCGACACAATCGTAACAAAACATAACACGGACTGATAAAAGCCTGCTGCCGCAGACATGCCGATATTCGGCGATGTAATAAGCGAGCGGTAAACAAAGGTATCAATCACATCCGAGGTTTCCAGCAGCAGCTGGTTGTTTCCCACAAGCTGGTAAAACATACCGAAATCACCCCGGAATATATTTCCCACAGACAAAAGGAACATGATAAAAATAGTAGGCTTCAGGCCGGGAATGGTAATATACCTTATCTTCTGCCAGATGCTGGCGCCGTCTATGGATGCCGCCTCAAACATTTCCTGGCTCAGCCCTGCAATAGCGGCCAGATAAACCACCGTCCCGTAGCCGGTCTGCTTCCAGATCCTGATCGCCACCATGATGACGGGCCACTGCCTGATCTGCTGGTAAATGCTGAAATCCTCAATTCCAAAATGGGCCAGGACATTGCTCAATACACCGTTCTGCCCGAAAATATTGAGCATAATGGTGGACACCACCACCCAGGAAATAAAATAAGGAAGAAACATAAAAGCCTGGGTAACCTTTTTAAAGGTTTTCTTCGTTATCTCACTGAGCATCACGGCGAAGCCCACTTCAAAAATAATCCCGAATACAATAAATGCCAGATTATAAAGGAGGGTATTGCGTGTCAGCGCCCACAGCTTGCCGGAAATCTTCAGATATTCAAAATTCTTGAAGCCGCACCAGGGACTTCCCAGGATCCCTCCGTTGTAATTGTAATCCTTAAAGGCTATGGTTATCCCGAACATGGGGATATAACTGAATATCACCACATAAAGCAAAGCCGGAAGCAGCATACACAGCAGCGTGCGGTTCTTTCGTACCTGCCCCCAAAATCCTTTTCTTTTCATTTACACACTTCCTCTCCGGGTCTGTGACTGTTCTCTTGTCTACACCGTCATTATAAGGATTCTGTCTTTCTCTTCTCAATAGTAAAAAGACACACCCTCTGGAATAATTCCCGAAATGATTAGTAAATTCTTAGACTGGTAGTAAATTCTTCCACTCACCCCCGGATTTCTGGAAACCAGGGATTTCTTATGCTACAATGTGCATTATAAAAGATATAGGAAACGTTCTTTTTTCCGGGGGGAATTGTTATGATTCTGTTATTGGTAGACGACGAATTTCATGTAAGAAAAAAGCTTCTGCACAAAATTGACTGGGAAGCGCTGGGCATTGATACCCTGCTGGAAGCGGAAGACGGAGAAAGCGGCTACGAAACCGCAAAACGCCGGAAAATAGATATTCTCATTTCAGACATCCGTATGCCGCGGATGGACGGTATCGAAATGGCGGGGAAAATCCGGGAACTGTATCCCGACTGTGTCATTCTCTTTTTAAGCGGCTACTCCGACAAGGAATATCTGCGTTCCGCAATATCCCTCCACGCCCTTTCGTATATAGACAAGCCGGTATCGCCGGAACAGGTGGTATCCGCAGTAAGGGAAGCGGTTGACTACTGTAATAATATGCAGAATTCCACCGTATTTGCCGCCAAAATCAAGGAGGCCCGGCTGGTGCGGCTGCTCTGCTCACCCAGGCCCGGAGAAGAACAGCTTACTTCTCTGCTCAAGGACTGCGGCCTCTCTCCGCTTTCTTTTTCAGACTCCCGCACCCTGCTGCTGCAGAGCCTTTCCGCCGATGGCATACCGGGCGGGCTCATGGAACATGCGGATGAGCTTTTCGCCCAAAGCGGCCTGCGGTATATTATGGGGGATTATCACGATAACTTCCTGGTCATCCATCTGCTGTCCGGCGAGGAACAGCTGGTTTCCGACCTCTCCCGCCCCTTCCTGCGCTCTCTCCTGCAAAGGCTTTCCTATCTGCTGAAAAACCAGTCCTATTTTATAGCAGTAGGTGTGCTGGCCGAAAATCTGCATGAGCTGTATCATTCCTATCAGTCTGCAGTAATCAGCCTGCAGCAGAATTTTTTCCTGGGAATGAATTCCATCTCCTTCGCAGGGGAATCTGACGCTTCCGGCTATACTCCCGATGATAATTTCCGAAAGGGCCTGTTAAGCTGTGTTAAACAAAAAGACGCGGAGGGCTGCTTCCGCCTGCTGGATTCCCTTTATGCCGCCTATCAAAGCCACCCATCCGGCCTGATAAGCATGGTGCGGGAAGATTATTATGCCTGCCTCTCCCAGCTGTTCCAGCACTGTCTGGCCCACCGTATCGATTTCCAGTCCGCCAGCAGCCAACAGCTATGGGACGTCATTTCCTCCGCCCATACCCTGAAGGAGCTTCATGCCATCGCCGTGAATCTGTACCAGTCCTATTTCGATTTTGTCAGAGAAAACAGGGAAGAAGCTTCCGTATCCGGAAATATACGGAGGCTGGTAGAGGAAAACTACGGAAATCCCTCCCTGGGGCTGCAGTTCTTAAGTGAAAACCTGAAGCTGTCCCAATCCTATATCAGCCAGCTGTTCAAGCAGGAAACCGGGACTACCATCAACCAGTATATTATTTCCTTCCGCATTGACATGGCGTCTTCCCAGCTGCTGAAAAGTGATCGGAAGATAGCGGATATCGCCTTAAGCTGCGGCTTTCCGGATCAGAACTATTTTACAAAGCTATTCAAAAAATGTACCGGGATGACCCCGTCCGAATACAGGGGATATGTATAAAAAGAGGTGACTGGAATGAAATTTATCCGCAAATGCAAGCTTTTTTACCTGTATGACATGAAGATGGAATATAAGCTGCTGCTTTCCCATCTCACCCTCTCCGTCCTCGCCATCCTCCTGCTGACCACGCTTTTATACACCAATTCCGCAGGCATCCTGGAACGTAAGCTTTTGAATTCCGCGGAGGCCACCTCGGAAAAAATCATTTTGTCCCTGGAAAATATCATCCAGAAATACGATAACATGACCTACAGCTTTTCCATGATGGAAACGGTAACGGATATCTATTCCCATCCCGGCCCGGATTACGATTACAGCAGCATACGCAAGGATCGAACGGATTTTGAAAACGCCATGTTTTCCTGTATTCCCGTGCAGATACGCAACTCAGTCCCTGACTGCGATATCCGGGTATATTTCCAGGATTCCTTTCCCTATTTCAATAACGCCAGCCGCTATTTCACCTATTCCTCCATCGAAGAAGAGGACTGGTTCAAACGGGTATACAGCACCTACCGCCAAAACCGCTCCTCCTTTTTTATCCTTTCCTCCCAGGAGCTGTCCGGGGAAAAAAGTGAGGATACCCCTTATATGTCCATCGCGCGGGTTATGCCGGATAAAAATTACTACCCCTCCCCCCTCGCCATTCTGAGGCTGGATTTTCCGGAAAGCTATCTGAACGAAGCCATCAACCCCAATAATTTCGACAACGCGCTCACCTTCCTTGTTTCCGACGAAACAAACCGGCTGGTCTCCCTTTCCAGCGCCTCCACGGAATCCCTTTACCGGGAGCTTACCCTTTCCCGGCCTGTCCCGGACAGTGACACCCTGGATTCCTGGCACAGATACCGGCTGGATGGCACCGATTATTTCGTTATCCGCCAGACGCTGCCTTCCTATCCGCTCACCCTGATCACCATGCTTCCCTCCAAAAGCCTGCTGAGCGAATACTACCTCCACCGGAACTTTACCTTCCTTATCGGCGGGATCCTGCTGGTTTTCTGCCTGTTTTTATCCACCGTCCTTGCCAAAACCATGTCCGGACGTATTATCCGTCTCACTTCCCGCATGAAGCAGGTAAAGAAGGGGGAATTGATTTCCCTGCCCTCCTCCATCATCCAGGGAAAAGATGAAATAGGAGAACTCACCAGTACCTATAACTACATGATTCACGCCATGGAGGACTTGATCGAAAAAGAATACCTTCTCGGCCAGGAGACCAAAAATGCGGAGCTGAAAATACTGCAGGCCCAGATAAATCCTCACTTTCTCTATAATACGCTGGACATGATCCAGTGGTTTGCGGAAGAAGGCATGCTGTCCCAGATCGAAGAATCCGTTTCTTCCCTCGCCACCTTCTACCGCCTCAGCTTAAGCAACGGAAAAGAATTTATTTCCCTCCGGGAGGAAATGGAGCATGTGCGTTCCTATATCCGCCTGCAGAGACTGCGTTTCCCGGATACCTTCCTGTATAAAGAGGAACTGGACGAAGGGCTGCTCGATTATCTGCTTCCCAAAACGACTCTGCAGCCTCTGGTGGAAAATGCCATCACCCACGGCCTTCAGGAAAGCAAGCGGATACCCGGACACCTGCTCATTAAAATAGAAAAGGAGGAAGGAAAAAATATCCGGATCAGCATCCTGGACGACGGTGCCGGGATGAAGAATCCCCCGCGGCCTACCCCGAACGGCGGCACTTCCCGGGAAAACAGCGGGCACGGCTTCGGCATTCCCAACGTATCCTCCCGTCTTACCCTGCTTTACGGGCCTGGCTATGGAGTGGTCTTTGAACAAAATATCCCGGAAGGAACCATTGCCATCGTGCGGATTCCTATCCCGGAAAGCGTATAGAGAAAAACCTTCCTGACAGATAAACCTCTCCTGTGTTATACTGAACCTAGTTTACTACCGATGAAAGGTCCGATTTCCATGAAGAAAAAACAACTCCGCCTCCTTCTACCGTTATGCATCCTGTTATTATGCTGTCTGGCAGGTATCCTCTGCTTCTTTCGCAGCCGCGCACAGGAAACCTTCCTACAACTGTCCGAATTAAACGAGGCTGCCAAGGAGGAAAAAGACACAGCGGTCAATCCCTATTTTGACTTAAGCGTCCCAACCTATATAACCAGGCTTCAGGACACCTATTTTCTGGTGGACTGCTACCATGATGAAATCATCTGCAGCGATTCCCTCTCCCGGCCGTTAAACGAATGGGATGTCATGACCGATGAAATCAGCCGGGGACATACCATCGCCAGTGACGGAGAGGTCTATCTGGCGGACGATACGGAAAACCACCGGATCCTGGTGTTTGAAAAAGAAGACGGGAAATTCCTCCACACCCAGACTTTTTCCGATATCGGTGTCCGGCCCCATTATATCGTTTATGATGAGAAAACCCGCTGCTTTTATGTTCTCAGCTCCATGACCGGGGAGCTCTATGTTTTCACCAGGGAAAAGGATTCCACCCGGATGGCACTGAAGGATGTCCGTTCCATTGAAAAGCTGAACGGGATTTATGTCCGCTCATTTACCATTATGGGAGATGAAATATACTTTGTTTCCGGCAACTCCACCATTATCCGCGCCCGCCTTAAGGATCTGAAAATCCTGGAGGAATATCCCGTCCCTCCCAAAATTGCAGGCATGGTGCAGCTGACTAAAATCCAGGATTATTTTTATATAACAGTCTCTACAGACGCGGATTTCAACCAGGATTACGCTACCTTTATCCGGACAAAGGATCTGCACTCCCTGGCCGGCGGGGATTATGAGGATATCTATTCTTATTTTATCGGCGGGGGAACGCCCTACTATATTACCTCTTTTGACGGCCATTATTACCTCACGGAGCACAGGCTTCCCGGCCATTCTGTATGGCAGTTTGATGTGGAGGATAATGAGATTGTAAATGTGATACCGGTTTACTAAGTAAATCTGGCCTGCGAAGTAGATATTTCAAGATATACCGCAGCAATTACCGGTATCGAATTTAATTAGCAGAAAGATAAAACCAGTCTCATGCCTTCCCGTCACCAAAAGAAGGAAAAACGCATGAAGCTGGTTTATTTATTCCGCTTAATTTTTCAGTGATTTCCAAGTACATCCTTCAGCAGTTCTTTCCCCTGATAAGCGGTTCGCACTTCCTCAAGCATATCCCTGTAAAAAGCTGCCGCCGCCTCTCTTCTCTCCTTTGCCAGCTCTTCTCCCCGCTTTGTAAAGAAACGTGAATACAGCTTTTCCAGCTTACGCCTGTATTCCCTGAAAAAGCTTTCTTCCTCATCCTCCGTACCATCCGAAACAGAACCATCACTTTGAAGGGTATAGAGCGGCTGCCCCATCTTCCCTTTATAAAGCAGGGTTCTGGCTATGCCGACCGCCCCCGTCACATCCAGCTTATCCGCGTCAAACAATATTTTGGCTTCTATGGATTCCGGCGGATTGTCCGAACGGTACCGGTGGGCTGCAACAGCCTGCTTCACCCGCAGCGCCCGTTCCTGCGTCCAGCCGGCACCCACCAGAAAAGCATACGCTTTATCGCCGCCGACCCGTGCATGGCAAAGCCCGGCATTTTCAAACTGTTCTTTTCTTCCGATATCATGCAGCAGACAGGATGTTATCAGGATTTCATAATCCACATCCGGCTCCGGCTTTGCTATCTCCAGAGCATAATACAACACCCGGTATACATGCTCCTTATCATGGGCGCTGTCGTTCATACAGGACAGCATATAAGCTTCTGTTTTTTCATAATCCTTTACAGTCATACCCTTCTTATCTCCATTTTCTCCCATCTGCCAGTCCTCCGCCTATCTCTCAGCCACGCCTTCCGGTTCCTGCACTTTCGCTTCCCCTGCCGGCCCGTTGACAATCATGATTCCTGCACAGACCAGAAGCAGGGCCGCCACACCCGCAAGTCCGAAAGCCTGTCCGCTCTCTCCCAGGAAAATGGCGGAAAGCAGCACTCCGAATACCGGGTTCATAAATCCGAATACCGCCACCCTGGCTACCGGATTATATTTCAGAAGGATTCCCCACAAAGTATAAGCTGCCGCGGAAATAAAGCCCATATATAAAAGCAGCAGCCAGCCCGACGCGCTTACGGCCCCCACATGCACGCGCCCGCCCATGGCAAGCCCGAAGCCTGTGAGAAGAATTCCCCCGCAAAGGAACTGGTATCCGCTTAAGGTCACCGGGTTCTCCTCCTGGGAATACCTTTTAATCAATGCAGAAGAAAAGGCATAACTCACCGCCGACAAGAATATAAAGCCTTCTCCCAGAAAGGATAAATTCATGTCCAGGCTGCCGCCGCTGACATTGATGAGCACGACACCCGCAAAGCCCACCAGACAGCCCAGCACCTTTTTTACCGACAGCTTTTCCATATGGAATACGGCTACTGCCACTACTATGGAAAGAAATACATTGGAAGCTCCGATAATGGAGGATTTAACCCCTGTGGTATGGGCCAGGCCGATATAAAAGAAAATATACTGGCCTACCGTCTGTACCAGGGAAAGCTTGCCGACCATAATCAGATTCTTTTTTGCAGGCCGAAGCCATTTTCCCTGAAGCAGGCTTCCGAACAGAATTACCAGGATACCCGCCAGGGTAAACCGCATTCCGGCGAATACGATCTGTGAGGTGCTGTCCGAAGCTCCTATGGAAAACAGGCCGTAGCCTATTTTAATACAGGGAAAAGCGCTGCCCCATAAAAAGCAGCAAATAAGGGCGCAGAAAAATACCACGCCCGTTTTCGTCATTTTCGTTTTTTCAGAAGAGGAATTCATTGGCCAGGGGCTCCTTTTTATCATTACTTTCTTTGTCTGTCCCGATTTTTGCCGCAAAGACCGGGACAGCCATTCCTTTATACCTTACTTCCTTTCTGCTGATTTTGCAAGCCGCTTTTTATCTGCTGCTGCCGTTTTTTCAGCGGCTGCCATTTTCCTGTAATCCAGCCTTCCGATATTGTCTGCCCTCCGCCTTCTGCCGCAGTACCGTCCCTGTCCTGTTTTTTCTTTTAAGCGAATTTTCCTGTATAAAGCTGATAATACTTCCCTTTTTCCTCCATAAGCTGTTCATGGTTTCCCCGTTCAATAATCCTTCCCTGTTCCATAACCATGATACAGTCAGCATTTTGGATGGTAGACAGCCGGTGGGCTATCACAAATGTCGTCCGCCCCTTCATCAGTTCATCCATGCCCCTCTGTACCAGTTTCTCCGTCCGGGTATCGATGGAGGATGTGGCTTCATCCAGGATAAGTACAGGCGGATCCGCCACCGCCGCCCGGGCAATCGCCAGCAGCTGCCGCTGACCCTGGCTCAGGCTTCCTCCGTCCCCGGTGAGAACTGTCTGATAACCCTCCGGCAGACGCCGGATGAAGCCGTCGGCATTTGCCAGCTTCGCGGCAGCCCTGCATTCCTCGTCGGTGGCCTCCAGACGTCCGTAGCGGATGTTGTCCATGACGGTTCCCGTAAATAAATGTGTATCCTGAAGGACAATGCCGAGTGAGCGGCGAAGATCGGCCTTTTTTATTTTGTTGATATTTATATTGTCATAGCGGATTTTCCCGTCCTGGATATCATAAAAACGATTGATCAGATTGGTAATCGTAGTTTTTCCGGCGCCTGTACTTCCCACAAAAGCAAGCTTCTGTCCGGGTTGGGCAAACATTTTAATGTTGTGAAGTACCATTTTTTCTTTTTCGTATCCGAAATCCACATCATCAAAGGTTACATCCCCTTCCAGCTTCGTATAAGTTACCGTCCCCTCTGCCTTATGAGGATGCTTCCATGCCCATATCCCCGTACGTTCTCCGGCTTCGGCAAAAGTGCCGTCCGGCAGCTGCCGTGCATTTACCAGCTCCACATAGCCGGCATCCGTCTCCGGCTCTTCATCCAGCAGCTCAAAAACCCGCCCTGCCCCTGCCATGGCCATGACAATACTGTTCATCTGCTGGCTGAGCTGGGTAATGGGCTGTGTGAAGCTTTTGTTCAGAGTCAGGAAAGAAACAAGAGTCCCCAGGGTCAGGCCCGCATAGTCGTTCAATGCCAGGACCGCGCCCACAATGGCACAGAGTACGTAACTGATATTTCCCAGATTGGCATTAACAGGCATCATGATATTGGCAATCCGGTTTGCCAGATCCGCACTGTTTCTAAGCTCCCCGTTTATTTCCCGGAACTGCTCCAGGCTCTGTTTTTCATGGCAGAAAACCTTCACCACCTTCTGCCCTTCCATCATTTCCTCGATGTAACCGTTCACACGCCCCAAATCCGACTGCTGCTTTACAAAATACTGTCCCGACAGTCCGCTGAGCCTGCTTGTGGCAAAAAGCATGACCCCCACCATGAACAGAGTGACCAGAGTCAGGGGAATATTCAGAAGAATCATACTCACCAGAGTCATAACCACCGTAACAGCAGAATTAATTACCTGAGGAATGCTCTGCCCCATAAGCTGGCGCAGCGTATCCACATCATTGGTGTATACGGACATGATATCCCCATGGGCATGGGTATCAAAATATTTAACCGGCAGGGATTCCATATGCGTAAAAATCCGGATACGGAGATTTCTCATCGTCCCCTGACTGACATTCACCATAATCCGGTTATAGCCATAAGCGCATACGATTCCTGCTGCATATATGACAGCCAGTGATCCCAGCGCCTTCAGCAGAGGTGTGAAATCGGGATTCCCTGTGTTTGTCAGGGGAAGGATATAATCGTCTATAAGTGTCTGCATAAAAAGCGTTCCCTTCAATGTACATAAAGCAGCGGCTATGATGCAGATAACGACAATCCCCAGCTGAACCCCATACTCTTTTATCATAATCCCAAGCAACCTTGCCATGGTTTTTCCCGGCTTCTGAAGTTTTCCGGTTTTCACAGGAGCCGAAGCCTCCTGCATTTCTTTTTTCTGTATTTCAGGCATAAACCGCACCCGCCTTTCCTGTTTCTTCTATGCCAGCCCCGGGCTGCTGATCAAAATCTCCTCCGCCTCCCGTCTGTCCTTCATAAATTTCCCGGTAAATAGCATTGGTTTCCAGCAGTTCTTCATGACTTCCGAACCCGTTCAGTTTTCCGTTGTCCAATACGGCAATCCGATCGGCATCCCGGACGGATGAGATCCGCTGGGCAATAATCAGTTTGGTGGTCCCCGGTATTCGTTCCGCAAACGCACTTCTGATTCTGGCATCCGTTGCCGTATCCACTGCGCTCGTCGAGTCATCCAGAATCAATATCTTAGGCTTCTTTAAAAGCGCTCTGGCAATGCAAAGACGCTGCTTCTGCCCGCCTGATACATTGGAACCGCCCTGTTCCAGATAAGTCTCATAGCCATCCGGGAACCGGTTTATGAATTCATCGGCACAGGCCTGACGGCAGGCCTCCATGCATTCCTCCTGTGTGGCATTTTCATTTCCCCACCGCAGATTTTCCAGTATTGTCCCCGAAAAAAGAACATTTTTCTGAAGAACCACCGCCACCTGATTCCTGAGCGCTTCCAGGTCATAATCCTTTACATTCCGGCCGCCCACCCGGACCGTACCCTCCGAGGCATCATACAGACGGCTCACCAGATTGACAAGGCTGGATTTACCGCAGCCGGTGCCGCCGATAATTCCAATCGTTTCTCCGGAACGTATATGCAGATCGATATCCGTCAGCGTTTCTTCCTTCTCTTCTCCCTCCAGACCTTTTCCCGCCTTATATGCGAAGCTCACATGGTCAAAATCAATCCTGCCGTCCGGAATTTCTTTGACCGGATTCCGGGCATTTTCCATATCCGGCACCTCTGTCAATACCTCCGCAATTCTCCTGCCGCTGGCCGCGCTCATGGTCATCATGACAAAAATCATGGACAGCATCATGAGGGACATCAATATACTCATTACATAGCTGAACATGGATGTGAGCTGTCCGGTGGTCAGAGCCCCCGCTACCACAAACCTGGCCCCGAACCAGGAAAGAAGAAGAATACAGCCGTAAACCACCAGCATCATCGCCGGGTTGTTGAAGGCAAGAATCCCTTCCGCCTTTGTAAACAACCGGTACAGGTTCTGTGCTGCCCGGGTAAATTTCTCATTTTCATAATCTTCCCTTACATAAGATTTCACAACCCGGATGGCAGAAACATTTTCCTGGACACTGGCGTTTAAATCATCATATTTCCTGAATACCACATCAAAAATGCGCGTGGCATGGCTCATGATGAAAAGAAGCACTGCCGAGAGCACCACGATAGCCGCCACAAATATCAGACTCAGCCTCGCGTGGATGGCAAAGCACATGACCATGCTGCATATCAGCATAAGAGGTGCCCTCACCGCAATACGCAGAATCATCTGATAAGAATTCTGGACATTGGTGACATCCGTAGTCATCCGGGTAACAAGACCGGCAGTACTGTATTTATCAATGTTGGAAAAAGAAAAGGTCTGTATGTTTTCATACATTCCATCACGCAGGTTGCAGGCAAAGCCGGAAGAAGCTCTGGCGGCAAATATCCCTGCCAGCACACCCGAAGCGAGGGACGCCGCTGCCAGAACCAGCATCAAAATGCCGTAACAGTATACATTTTTCATATTTCCTGCTTCTATTCCTTTATCTATTATCTTTGCCGTAACAAAAGGAATGAGCACCTCCATCAATACTTCCAGCGCCGTAAAAAACGGAGTGAGCAGTGAAGCCTTTTTATATTGTTTTACCTGTCCAAGCAGTGTTTTAATCATAACGTTGCCTCCTGGATTTTCTGTCTTTCTCCTGCTGTTCTTTCCCATGCGTTCAGGTTTTCCAGCATTCTGTCGGTCAGCTGTGACAGCTGCTCATAATCCGCTTCGGAAAATCCCCGGTAGATACCTTTCATGAAAGCTTTCATTTTCCCATCCAATTCCTGCTTCATCTGCCGGGCTTTATCAGTGAGCCGGATATGCTTCAGCCGATCATCCCCGGATGATGTCTGCAGGATGATATAGCCCTTCTGCCTTAATTTTTTCAGCTGCATGGAAACAGCTGCCTTGGATATTCCCAGTTCCATATGTAAATCCCCGGAAAACATTTCCTGTCCGGCTTCCTCCGACAGCAAAAATATAAGTACTTCACTTTGGGCAGCCGTCAGATCATTTTCCATAAATATCTGATCGATTTTCACAGAAATCAACAGACTTAGTTTTTTCATGCGGCGCAGAATATTATCTTCTCTTATCTCTTCCATCTCCTATCCTTTCTTCCATTTATTCCATTGTTTTGCATAGACCTACGGTCTGAAATATTACAGCTTAAATATTAACTAGTTAACTATATTTACAAGTTATACAACAAAACAAGTGGAAAGTGAAATCAAAAAATGTTATTATTAATAAAAGAATTTAATTAAATTCTTTTATAGATAGGTAAAAAGGAAGTATCATTATGAATACGATTCAGCTGGAATGTTTTCTTGCAGTATCCGAAAATCTGAATTTTGCACGTGCCGCGGAACAGCTGCATATTACCCAGCCTGCCGTAACCCATCAGATCCATTCTCTGGAAACAGAGCTGAATACCAGGCTTTTTGTCCGCACCACACGATCTGTGGAGCTGACACCCGCAGGGTTTGCATTTATCAGTGATGCCAGTGACATTCTGGGACGTACCCGGGCTGCGAAGGCTCGTTTTTCCGGCGGCAATCCCGGACAGATATCTGAGTTTTTTATCGGCTGCCTTGGGCTGCCGGAGCAGAACCTGCTCCCTCCCGTCCTCCGAAATCTCAAAAAAGACTTTCCCCAACTCCATCCGATCATCAGGCAGGCTCCTTTACCCCTCATGCAGAATCAGATTCTGGAAGAAACCATCCATGTATTGTTCGGCTTTGCGGAAGAAACAGAAAGAATCGGAGAACCTTTTCCTGTTTTTTCAAAAAAGACAGGCATTTTTGCCATACTGGCAAAAACACCTGTCTCCTGTATTCTTTCCCCGGAACATCCTCTTGCCTCCAGAGAAAGCCTTTCCTTTCATGATTTGAAAGAGCTGAGCATTCTGGCCTGTGAACCCCGCCATACCCCTGCCGTCATTTCCTCCGCCATAGCTCCCCTGATTGGACAGCGGTCTCTGGAAAATATCTATTTTTGTGATAACCTGTCCTCCATTTTCATACTTGCTAAAGCAGGACTTGGCTTTTCCCTGGTACCCGATATTCCCGGGCAGCGGGATCCCGGACTTTCTTACATTCCTATGGAAAATATTCCTCCTCTGCAATTTGGGCTTTACTATAAGAATCTAAGTACACATCCGGCATTGAAACGGTTTATTGAATTGATGCAGGAGGAGTTTAAGTAAACTCCAGGGCATCACACAGTTTTTCCATTACTAATTTAATAACAGTAAGTATAATTTTTAACAGAGCTATTCTATCTCCACCGGATTATCGGTAAAGGTTTCCTGTTCCTGAACTAATGATTCCAACTCCTGTTCTTTCTCTTCCGAAGTCTCCATGCTTTCCATCTGCTCCGTTTCTATCGGTTCCTCTATTGATTCCTGCTCTGTATCCTTATTTTTTTCGTCGGACGGCTGCCGGGAAACTTCTGTATAATCATCATAAATCTGCGGGATATACTCCTTTTGAGACCGCAGTATGGTATTGGGGAACCCAATCTCAGCTGTATCCGAATTATATACAATATGTACTTCAATAATCTGGCCGTCAACAAATCCGCATCCGGCCGCCCATCCTTCCGGCGTTGCATTTGTCTTTCCGCATGACAGCTTGTCATATGTATGGGAAGACATTTTATCACAATTGCAGGGATCTCCTACAAAATGTTTCGGACTCCTGTAGATAATCCCCATACCGCAATCAGGATGCATAAAACGGGAATTTTCATGTACATCCCAGTTATCATTCCGGGAAGTATGTGTCAGTCCCAGACAATAAGGCTGACACGTTGCTTTTGTATAACAATTTGCCGAATGCTGATGATAGAGCCTGGTGGTATAGCAGCCCCCGCCATTAATCGCATCTCCCGTATGATAATGGTATGTATACTCTATTTCTCCCGGCACCTGTTCTGCTCCGATTACTATTTTCTGAGGCACTGCAAGAATTGCCTGCTGCAATTCAGCAAAAACCGCATCATCGGCAACTGTAACATTTTTAGTGAGCAACGCAGTTGCCAACAGTTTTTTACCGTCACTCACAGATTGAAAAACCGATTGCAATGAGTTATCCAGATTATTTAATCGGATATCCATTTTTGACTCCATAGAATCAATCCGCTCTGTAATCGCTTCCCTGCCGCTGGAAATTTCTTGTTTTACAGAAGCAAAATATTCTATATTATCTCCGGCCATTGATTCCAGCTTTTGCATTACTTCTGCTTTACTGCCCGCAATTGCCAAGGTAACAGCATTATAATTCTGTCCGACATTTGCATCTACTTTCTGCAAGCCCTCCAATACCTCTGTTTTTGTATCTGAAACCTCCTGATTAACAATCGTCACATTATCTTCTATTTGCCGGAATCCGCTGCTTAAATTATGATTTATATTTTCAAACTGCGCTTTTAACGTATCGGTCTGTGTCTGAAGAGATATAAGAAGGGTGTCAAAATTTAATGTATTCTCTTCCGAAAAGGAAGCATTTAGTTTTTCTAAAACAGAAAGCAGTTCTTTATGTTTTTCTTCCCCTCCGGTTTTCACAGAAACAATTAATTTTGTCAGTTCCTCATGAGTTTTATCAACAGATACATTGATCTCTGTGAGATTGTTATTAATACCCGTAAACTTTTCAAGAATTGTCTCCATCCGTGATAAATCTGTATTATTAATATCCTTCAATACATCCATTATCTCCTTTTGGGTACCTGTTATATCGTTATTTACCTGATCCAATTGTTCCATCAATTTTTTGACTTCATCCGATAGGTTTTGTTCCAATGTATCCCTGCCCTGTGTCAGTTCTTCATCGCTTTTCTTTTGATTGATTGTTAAATCAAGTATTTTATCCCTATTCCTTTCAACTGTTTCTTTCAAATCTTCTAAATACGCAGTTATTGATGTTAAATCCTTATTCATTTGATCGAAAAGAGGGTTCTCTGTGGTGGAGATACTGCCGTTGATTTGCCCCTCATCCTCGTTAATCAGATGTGATAATTCCGAATCTAACCTGCTTTCTGCCAGAAAGGTTGTCATATCGGCAGTTTCCGTTTCGCAGCCTCTGTCCCTGTATATGGCAGAAATACAAAGAAAGCCTAGGAACAGAATGGCGGCAAATGTAAACATTAAAATAAATTTCTTTTTCTTCTTTAATAATACCGTTTGAACAGTTTTTTTCATTTATGCTCCTTTTCTGTACTTATGTACGTAAATGCACAATCCTGAAAAATGAGAAAAGTGCTTTGGTTAAATAAGTTACTATATTCCATTACATGGTTGAATTGATGGAGTTATTTGCCCCTGAGGCGGTTACCAAACGGTTATGGAGGTATGTCCGTTTGATACATTACTTGCGGGAATAAATAAAGGGGGAGGGTAGTAAAATGCATATACAGGTGATGGTACAGGCCGATTATAAAGAACAAGAAATGGAAGAGATGAGGATTAAGGATATGAAGAGTACTAAAATAATCCAGATAAAATACCTGAAAATGAAAACCTTTATTATGATAGTTGGATTTTGATATTGAATAGAGACATCAGAAATTCATTAGTGAGGAATAACCGTTTACAAGATTATTGATATCGAAGAAAAGTATTAGAATAATTATCTTATTTAAAAAGCCATCATTAATAAATATGCAATACTTGATTACATATTTTTAAGCAAAATTTTAGTTCAGCCTGCCATATCTTTTCCATAGAGCGGGATATCCGGCCTTCAGGTGTTTTCCGACAGACCTGCCTGCTCCATGAATTCCCCGACTGTTTTGGCTTTGACCGCTTCTATGTGCCATTTTTTCAGAAGCGAAAGATCGGATTCCAAAAGGATTCTCTCCCGCAGTCCGTCTGGTATTTCTCCCAGATTCTCAAGCAAATCAATTACAAACTCCGCTTTACCTTCCATTCTGCCTTCCGCTTTCCCGGTTTCCCTGCCTACACTGAATTCATCGGCACGGATTTTTTTCATTTCTTCTTCTTCGTTGTATTCAAATATCGACATCGCTATAACCTCCGCTCTCTGCGCGGATAAAAAATCCGCCAGTATGTCATTTCGGATACATTCCGTCACCGCACGCTCTACTGCTTCCTCTATATCCATCTGTGCCGCATATTTTCGGATACATTCCACAAACATACAGTATTCCCTGAGCGTTTTACATTTTTCCATCAGCTCCCGGTTTTTCCCGAGATTAATGTTAAGCATCGTTACCGTTACTTCCAGTTCGGGGGAGGACACCTTTTTTTCAAAGGCATCGGACAGCCTTAACAGCCTTCTTTCCGGCTGTTCCTGCGTTCCATTATAAAATACCACGAAACGGGGAACCGGGATTTGTACCAGCTTACTGGAATAGAGGGTCTTCCCTACCACATACTTTTGCAATTGTCTGGAAATGTAAAAGAGATCCCTAAGCGGCATATTCGGGTTAAAGGAAGACTGATGCTCATATAAACACATTTCCGAATCAAACAAGAATGATACATCATTCTTAAATCCCATATAGATTGCATTTTCCAGCGTACAGATTTCCAACTCGCCGGTGTTTTCATATACGGTTCCGTTAAGAGCGTTGTATAGCTCCAGGAGTTTCTCCCTGTCATTATACAGCATACGGAAAACCGTATCCTTGTGTTTTTTTACCACATGAAGTTCTTTTTCTTCCATAGACTGTGTTTTTTCTATGGATGGCTTTTCTTCCATGAAATTCTTCGCTTCCATGGAATGCTTTGCTTCCATAGACTGCTCCTTTCTGCAATTGTGTGCAGGAAGCCGTCTGATAGAATAAGGGCATAATCACCTTCCGTTCAGCAGCTCCTGCCTGTTTAAAATGGATTGTAAGCATAGAGTTTCTGAATAGAATATAGAAAGTAGATGGCGTATAAGCCCGGATTCATAGAAAATTATGCTTGTATTTACTTTAGCATATTATTACCCATACTGCAACTATAAATTTACATTTGAATGTATTTTTTTGAATATGTTTATTGGCTGAGAAGACATACCCCGTACGGGATATGTCCCCATTTTTCATACTATTTATCATTTTTAGAAACTGATATTAAAGAACACTAAGACTATACTCCGGTACCGCCTTCGCTCCCTTAAGCGCACACCCCTTCTCCACCGGAAGATCATAATAGACCTGATTCCCATAAGGATTAGGAATCGGACAATCACTGGAATAAACCCTGATAACCAGCTCACTTGGATACCCAAACCGTTTCATTGCGATATGCCATTTTTCACCGGTGGTAAACCAGTCATCCGCCAGCTTCCCGTCCAGGTAAACCTCTGCCCTGTCCCCCGCATAATCCGCTTCCAGATACAACTGGTGAATGTTATCCACAGGCACCGCTCCCAGCTGTATCTGATATTCACAATATTCCTTCTGCTCCCCTTCCCGTCCGGAGCCTTCCAGGGCTTTCATCTCCACAGGCACCTTCACCGGGTCGGCACGTAAGACTTTCACTTCCGGTTCCCCCGTACTTTTATAGCAAAGCACCTTCTCTTCTTCATGGACAGATAACAGGCAGACCCTGCCCTCCTTCTCAATGAGACAGCTGTCCGCATGCTCCAAAATATAAAGGGTGTCCCCCAGCCTGCAGGCCCGGCAGGCCTGATCGGAAGTGAGCGTCACCACTTCCCCTTCCTGTCCTCTCCACTGATAAACCGGCTCTCCATCCGTATAGAAGAAATAACGGCTGCCCAGACGGCACAGCAGAAAAGCATTTGTTTTTTCCAGAAAGCCGCTCCCGCAGGGAAGTGCAAAGGGAATAATACCGCAGACGCCGGATTTTATATACAGAGAATCCAGCAGCAGCTCTCCTTCCGGCAGCTCCAGCTTTACCGCTGCGTTGACATGCTCTTCCATAACACGCTTTCTCTGATGGTTGTTAATAAAAAGAAATCCTGTTCCCGTTTCCTGATTTATCCGTGCCGTCGTCCGCAGGGTATGCATATCCTCCGGCGATTCCGGCTGCTTTTCCGGGAAAAAGGTGTCGCTTCCCGACAGCACTTCCCCGAAATCCTCTAAAAATAAATGCAGCCTGCGAAGCCTGCCATAGCTTTCCTTCACCTCTCCTGATTCCCGGATACACGTCTGGAAGTCATAGCTTTTCACCGGAAGATCATTGTTATAGCCTGTGGCCCTGGATTCCTGGAGGGTGGTATCCTTTCCCTCCGGATTGATGCCGCCGTGATACATATAATATCCCAGCAGATTAGCCCCGCTTCCCAGCATACAGAGAGCCTGGGCCTCAATATCCTCCGGATAGGGACAGGTCCTTCTGTGGGAGGTTACCTGCAGGCCAGCCCCCAGCTCCGCCGTAAGATAGGGATTTTTATGAATGGAAAAGGTAAAACTCTGCAGTTCCTGCTGTAGCCTCATCTGCATGCTTTCCTGACTCTTCAGGTCCGAACCGATATTTTCATCCTGCTTGTAGGAAGAAAAGATGAAATTGGTACTGGCAGGCATTTCCTCCACATGCTCCGCCCAGGGCGCATCCACATAGCCTCCCAGTACGGGAAGCGTTTCCCCGTCCACCACAATTCCTCCTCCCCAGCCGGTAGAGGTATAGTAAGGGGTTTCCAGGGACGCATCCAATGCCATTTCCTTCAGGGTGCGCATATGTGCCATGCATTCTGCCACGGAAGAAGGGCCTCCGCCGCAGTGCCCGTACTCATTTTCCAGCTGAATGCCTATTATGGGGCCGCCGTCTTTTGCCATACGGCCTGCCGCCTGTTCCCCTATTTTCTGATAGAACCGCCTGACCTCCTGCAGATATACCGGGTCGTTGCTGCGAAGCCTGTCTGTGCATTCCTTTACCAGCCAGTCGGGAAAACCGCCGTTCCTGCATTCTCCGTGAGCCCAGGGGCCGATACGCAGCCACACCTGCATACCGGTTTTTCCGCATACATCCAGAAATCCCCGCAGATCCCTGCAGCCAGTAAAATCCCACTCGCCTTTGCGTTCCTCATGATGGATCCAGAAAACATATGCAGCCACAATGCGGATACCTCCTGCCTTCATTTTCAGGATCTCTTCTTCCCAATCCGCAGGCTCATAGCGGGAATAGTGAAATTCCCCCATGACAGGGAGAAAACGCTTCCCGTTCTTCAAAAGACTCAGGTTATCCACCTCATACAGGTTCCCTTCCCTGTCTTTTCCACACATCGGCAGCTTAATTCTCTCTTGCTGCTGCCCTGTTACTTTGATTATGTTATCCATATCCTTACCGCCCCCTCCGTTTGCCTTTTATACTTACAACACTATTGTATTTAAGCAGGAAAGTCAATATCAGGTCTGAAAAAGGGCCGGTATCCCGCATCGCCACGCGGATACCAGCCCTTCTCCCATTATTCTCAGCCCTCCAGATACATCTCCCGAAGCTGCTCTCTTTTCTCTGCACATAATCCCATTTCCTTTTCCAGAAAGGAATCCATCGTGCCATAGCCATCCTCAATCGCCTGAAATACGCTGATAAGATAGCTTTCCTGTACCTGCATCAATTCCCTGAGGCAGTCAATCAGCTGCGGGTTCTGCAGGCGTTCATTCAGTTCTTCCAGACGGCTCTCCACCACCTCTGCGGTAAAGGTATTCACCATCATATAATCCGCCAGAATGGTTTCACGGGGTACTCCCAACGCGGAAAGGAGCAATGCTGTCCCTACGCCTACCCGGTCCTTGCCGGCGCTGCAGTGCCAGAGGACGGCACCTTCCTTCTGATCGAGAAGAATCCCGAAAAACTTCCGGTACTGCTGTCTGGAAAAAGGATCCATGACAAGATTACGGTACAGTCCTGCCATGTATTCCTCCGCCGCCTTTTCACTGGTACTCATCTGCTGTACCAGCAGCTTCATCATATCCTCTTCCGAATCCTTCTCCCGGGTGATTCCGATAGCCTGGTCGCTGAGAATGGGATTCTCCACATAGGCTACACCGGGAAGCCGGGGATCCGGCGCCTCCGTGCGTTCCTGTCCGGTGCGGAAATCCACATCCGTACGCAGTCCGTAATCCTCTGTGAGAACCTGCTTATCTTTTTCTGTCATGCCTGACAGCTGTCCGCTGCGTATCAGCCTGCGGGGACGGATTTTCCTTCCGTCCGCTGTCTCAAATCCGCCTAAATCTCTGGTGTTATGCAGTCCCTCCAACGGGATTCTTGTGATCTCTTTCATCCGGCCTCCTGTTCCTTTTTCTTGTTCATGTTCCGCTTAATAACCTTCAGTCTGGTAAATTCTTCTCTTTCCTTTTCCTCCAGGGCATTGCTGATATCCTTGACAAGCGCCGTATAGGTGGGAATTGTTATATTCTTCAGCGCGTTGGCACGTTTCTGGGTTTTACGGATGTTCATTGCCAGACGGTACGCCGCATTTTCCACCATGGACAGCTTGATCGTCAGCTCCTTTACCTTCAGGAACCCCTCCCTTGCCCTGTCCACAGACTCCCTTGTGCTGTAAAAGCCATAGCTGGGCCCGGCCTCATCCGGCGTATATTCCACCTTGGGAATTTCCGTTCCCATGATGCTCCTGGTTTTGATCCGGATGGAGCTTTCTATCGGCACCGCATGGGATATTTCCTGCACATAATGGATTCCTACCTCGATGTTGGCCTGCTGAAGGGCTTCATAGGCATTGGTAAAGGTATCGTTAATTTCCGACTGGATAGCCTTTGCCTCCTCGTTCAGGTTCATAAGCTCCCGAATGAGGATATTTCTTTTTTTATCCATCAGCTCATAGCCCTGTTTTGCCAGCTCCAGGGAATTTTTCACCATGATCAGATTGCCTTTGGTAGGAAATATATTACTCTCTGCCATGCGCTCACACCCTTTCCTTTACGCCTTCTCCTCTGCGGGATAATATTGCTCCAGAACCTTCGTGTTGACACGATCCAGTTCTTCCCTGGGAAGCATATGCAGCAGCTCCCAGCCGATATCCAGGGTCTCCTGAATGGAGCGGTTCTCATCCTGGCCCTGGCCCACAAAACGGGACTCAAAAGCCTTTCCGAATTCCAGATACCTTTTATCCAGAGGGGACAGTTCATCTTCACCGATAACGCTTGCCAGCGCCCTGGCATCCCCCACCTTTGCATATGAGGCAAAAAGCTGGTTAGCCACATCCTGGTGATCCGCCCTCGTATAACCTTCTCCGATACCGTCCTTCATAAGACGGGACAGGGAAGGAAGCACATTGATGGGAGGATATACGGATTTGCCGTTCAGCTCACGATCCAGAACGATCTGCCCTTCCGTAATGTATCCGGTAAGATCCGGGATAGGGTGGGTAATATCATCGTTCGGCATGGTAAGAATGGGGATCTGTGTAACAGAACCGTCCACGCCGTCCACGATACCCGCGCGTTCGTAAATAGTCGCCAGCTCACTGTAAAGATAACCGGGGTATCCTTTTCTGGAAGGGATTTCCCCCTTGCTGGAGGAAACTTCACGCATCGCCTCTGCAAAGGAGGTCATATCCGTCAGAATAACCAGGATATGCATGTTCTTTTCAAATGCCAGATACTCCGCCACGGTAAGGGCCACCTTGGGGGTAATCAGCCTCTCCACCACAGGATCGTTCGCCAGGTTCAGGAACATAACCACATGGTCGGACACGCCGCTTTCCTCAAAGGTGCTTTTAAAATATTCCGCCACATCATATTTTACACCCATAGCAGCAAAAACAATAGCAAATTTTTCGTCGGAACTGTCACCCAGAGAAGCCTGACGCACAATCTGTGCCGCCAGCTGGTCATGGGGAAGACCGTTTCCGGAGAAAATAGGCAGCTTCTGCCCTCTGATCAGTGTGGTCAGCCCGTCGATAGCAGAAACACCTGTACGGATATAGTTACGGGGATATTCCCTCCTTACCGGGTTCAAGGGCTTGCCGTTCACATCCGCCCTTTTCTCAGCCACGATTTCTCCCAGATTATCAATAGGTTCTCCGATCCCGTTAAAGGTTCTTCCCAGAAGGCTTTCGGAAAGCCCGATTTCCATAGGATGACCGGTGAAACGGGTGTGGGTGTTCTGCAGAGACAGGTTTTCGGTCTTTTCAAACACCTGAACCACCGCTTTATCCTCATTGATTTCCACCACACGGCCCAGCTTGCGCTCCGGCAGGCCGCCGTTGTCCACGGTGATTTCCACAACCTCATCAAAAGAAGCGCCCTGTACGCCTTCCAATACTACAAAAGGGCCGTTCACGCTGCTTAAGCCCAAATATTCAATTGCCATAATGCGCCTCCTTTATGCATTTCTGGCAATGACGTCATCATAAAACTTATCAATTGCCTTTTTATAATCATCAAATTTATCCAGACGGTTGTTTTCCACATCGTACTTAATGGATATCACCTTGTCAAATATGGAATCCTCCCGCAGCACCGACATGGGCATTCCCATGGATACCAGCACTTTGGATTTCTGGTACAGATAAAGAATGGTTTCCATCATCAGCTTCTGCTTTGCCAGAGGCACACAGGTGTCCTCGGGATGGAATGCATTCTGCTGCAAAAAGCCCAGGCGGATGACCCTGGCAATCTCCAGCGTCAGCTTCTGATCATCCGGCAGCACATCACCGCCGATTAGCTTGACGATTTCCATCAGGCTGCTTTCCTGGGTCAAAATAGATACCAGCTGGTTTCTGTTGTCGATAAAATCACTTCCCACGTGATCCGCATACCAGCCCGCCAGATCCGGCAGGTATTCGCTGTAGCTGGACAGCCAGCTGATGGCGGGGAAATGTCTTTCATGGGCGAGCCCCTTATCCAGTCCCCAGAAGCAGCGGACAAAACGTTTGGTATTCTGCGTAACCGGCTCGGAAAAATCACCGCCCTGCGGGGATACCGCGCCGATGATGGATACGCTTCCTTCCGTGCCGTTTAAGTTCTGCACCATACCGGCCCGTTCGTAAAAGGCGGACAGGCGGCTTGCCAGATATGCGGGGAAGCCTTCCTCCGCAGGCATTTCCTCCAGACGTCCGGAAAGCTCACGAAGAGCCTCCGCCCAGCGGGAGGTGGAATCCGCCATAATAGCCACGTGATAGCCCATGTCTCTGTAATATTCCGCCAGCGTCACACCCGTATATACACTTGCTTCACGGGCCGCCACAGGCATGTTGGAGGTGTTGGCGATCAGCACCGTCCTGTCCATCAGGGGATTTCCGGATTTCGGGTCGATCAGTTTGGAAAAGTCCTCCAGAACCTCTGTCATCTCATTGCCGCGCTCCCCGCAGCCGATATAAATAATGATATCCGCATCGGACCATTTGGCGATGGAATGCTGGGTCATGGTTTTACCCGTGCCGAACCCTCCCGGAATCGCTGCGGTTCCTCCTTTGGCAATGGGGAACAGGGTATCCAGAATCCTCTGGCCTGTTACCAGGGGCTGGGACACGGGGAATCTTTTTGCAGAGGGGCGGGGACGCCTGATGGGCCATTTCTGGACCATAGTCAGATTGATTTCCGTGCCGTCCGCCTTCTGCAGCACGGCAAGGGTATCCTGAATGGTATACTTTCCATCCTCCGCGGCGCTTATGATATAGCCTTCCATTCCGGGAGGCACCATAACCTTATGTACAATGGCAGGTGTTTCAGGCACTTCGGCTATAATAGTGCCTCCGCTGACCTTATCCCCTTTTTTTACCGCTACTTTGGTATCCCATTCCTTGTGGATATCCAGAGAATCCACGGCAAAGCCTCTGCTGATATAATCACCCGAAATCCGGGCTACTTCCTCCAGAGGCCTTTCGATACCGTCAAATATATTGTTAAGGATACCGGGCGCCAGTGTTACGGATAAGGTGGCTCCGGTTCCCGTAATCATTTCCCCGGGCTTCATTCCGGAGGTTTCTTCGTAAACCTGAATGGTTGTAAATTCCTTCGTCAGGGAAATGACCTCTCCGATCAGCTTCTCTTCACCGGCATAAACCATTTCTCCCATGGAAAAACCAACATCACCCTTTACCGTAATTACAGGCCCGTTAATTCCATATATCTTTCCTGTTTTTTCCATCACAAGATCTCTCTTTCTGTCTTAAGATACGGCCTGTCAAGCCCTATATCTGAAATACGAACGTTTCTTCCGCTTCTTTCAGCTTCGTTTCAAAGGACTGATCAATCAGAATATTCCTGGAACGGATCAATGCGCGGATACCGCCGCCGAACCCGTATTTGCTTACCTCAACCGTCGTATTAGTCATGGCTGCAAGGGAATTCAGCTTGCCGGAATCAGCAGGATCAATATAAATAAGCACTTCATCCTCTCCGGCAAAGTCCTTCGCCTTCCGGATTTCCGCCACCAGATAATCCTGATATTCTCTGGTGTCCATGTAGCGCTCCAGTTTATCCCTTACCTCCGTAAAAAGCTTCGCCTTCAGTTCTTCCGAAAGCCCGCTCACTCTTTCCCGGATCTGCAGCTGTGCCCTTGCAATTTCCGCGTTCTGTTTCTTTTTAAAGCTGTCCTCGGAAAGCTTCAGCTGCAGGGCCGCTTTCCTCGTGCTCTCTTCCTTATGCTCGTCAAAAGCTTTTTCCAGCGCATTGGTATAATCCTCAAGAACCTTCGCATTTTTAGCGTTGGTGCTCTCTGTCGTCACATCCAGGAAATGTTTTAACTTTTCCTCAGTTGTCATAAAGAACCTCCCTATTATAACTTGATACCGATTGCTTCGTTCACATATGCCGTAATGAAATCCGATCTCCGGCCGGTACCATGTCTGTCAGGTATCTCCACCACCAGCGGCACTTTACAATTCAGCTTCACATTGTTGACGACATCCGGGAAATCCCTTCCGAATTTTTCCGTGAGCAGCAGGATTCCGATTTCCTTATCGGCAAGCACCTTGTCGATTTCTGCCTTCAGCTCCTGCTTTTCATGGACTACCGCACCTTCCACCCCAGCCAGCCTCATGCCGGTATAGGTATCAATGTTATCGCTGATAAGATACATTTTCATTACAGTTTACCAAGGATCATGAAGGCGATGATCAGACCGTAAAGGCAGACACCTTCGGCAAGACCTACAAAGATGAGGGACTTACCAAGGATGGAGGAATCTTCACTGATGGCGCCGAGCGCTGCGCTGGCCGCACTGGCTACGGCAATACCGCCGCCCACGCAGGAAAGGCCGATGGAAAGGCCTGCCGCCAGATAGCCCAGACCGGTAGCCATGCCGCCCGCTGCTGCGGTAGCTGCCGCTGCCGTATTAGCCGCGTCCGCTGCGGATGCCTGGCCTCCAAACATCACAAGGCCCGTTCCCAGCATCAGGCCGAAAAAGGCAATGGCATTCACTGCCAGGGATACTTTATATCTCTTCTTCGTTCTTTCTCCTTTAAAATACAAGCGGAAGGGTACCACAATACTTAAAATTAATGCTGTGAAAAGTAATACTTTTGCCATGATAAATGACCTCCTGTTAATCCTTTATTATTTTTTATATGTTTAATTACTCTTTGCTGTTTTGGCATAAGGTGTGAATTCCCTGCCGTCGCCCTTATAGAAACGGCTGAAAAATTCATAATACTGAAGACGCAGTCCCTGTATCCCCACAATCAGGCCTTCCATTCCGCAGACAACCAGGTTGCCCACAATAATGACAATGATATTGGGGGTTCCTCCGTTTTCCGCCCCGGCCAGCATCAGAACCACCTGCATCATGGCCGCATGGCTCACGGCAAAGGCGCCGATACGCACAAAGGAAAGGGTATTGGAAAAGTAGCTGAGGAGGACTTCAAACATCTCGAAAAAGGCCTGCACCACAAACATCCCTTTTCCACCCTCGATCAGTTCCTTCTTTTTATTCAGCTTATTGGTCAGCGGCTCCTTGCAGGCTATCACCAGCAGAGGCACCGCAAACATCACCACAAGCACGATTCCTGCCGGAAGGGAATGCCCTGTCATAAAGAGCACCACCACCGCAGCCACGGCTCCGTAAAATACAAGCCCTGCCACGCCATTGGTATCAAAGAGCGCTTCGCCCAGCTCCTTTGCCCGCAGGCTGTTGATGATATGGAACACCATCATCAGGAGAACCAGGCCCATGCCGAGGGCAACCGCCACCACGAATACCGTATTCAGATTTCCTATGAAAGGAAGTGTGGTCATTGCTTCGGTGGGACGCAGCCAGAGAGGTTCTATCACGTCTTCAAAGCCAAACACACTGCCGAAACAGAAACCGAAAATGGTGGAAAAGATACCGCAGCTGCCTACGATGGCCGCAAGGTTGAGTTTTTTTAACTTATACAGAAGCATGCCGCCCACAAACAGGCACAGTCCCTGCCCCACATCCCCGAACATAGCTCCGAAAATAATGGAATAGGTTATGGCTACAAAAATCGTGGGATCAAATTCCTGATAGTTGGGAAGCCCATACATCCGGATAAACATTTCAAAGGGTTTGAAAATCTTCGGGTTTTTCAGCTTGGTCGGCGGCTTGCGGAACCTGTTCTCCAGGCTTTCGCCCTTACCGTCCTCGATCATACAGAAAATATCCGCATCCCCTTCGATTTCTTTCTCGAATTTCCTTGCATCCTCCTGCGTCATCCATCCGCAGAGGATAAAGAAAACCGTATCCTTCGCCTTGGTAAATGCCGCCAGACGGCGTACATCGAAATATTCGGAGCTCTCCGTAATCGTCTGTGCAGCAGACAGTACTTTGGATTTCTGCGACTCCAGCTTATCCTGGAAGGTATCCTCCAGTTCCCGTAGCTTACCGTCAAGCTCTCTTTTTCTGGCGGTCAGTTTATCATAAGCCTCCTCTACGGTACCCTCATAATCATCATCGATGAAGGTCCTTTCAAAGTGGAGGGAAGCATATACGGCGTCAACCTTCTCTTCTTCGGCTGCCGGTACAAAATAGACACCCCAGATATAATTCTCATCCCTTCCGCACTCATCGAATATGGAACAGATATCGTCCATGAGATACTCCTGCAGCTTGGAATAGGATTCCACAGGAATCTTGCCGAACCGGAACTTGATATGTTTGAAATGGAGAATAGAAGCGACATCATAATGCAGGTTCTGGAAGGGCTTGATATTCGTCAGAAGGTCTATTACCTTCTTCCTTTCTTCTTCCAGGCTGCCTTTTGCCTTTTTGCATACATCCAGCTCCTTCCAGAGCTCTTCAATCAGGGATACCGCCTGCCCGGCGTCCATCCTGTCATATGTCTGCGAACGCTGCGTTCCATCCGTCAAACGGGCCGCAAGCTCATCTGCCCTGACCTTTACATCCCGATAAGGATTGCTTTCCGCACAGGGCGTGATATTTTTCAGATCTTTTAGCTCTGATAACGTGTTCTCCAGCTGGATTTCGTACCGGCAAAGATATTCGGAGGCCACTCTGTCTATTTCTGCCTTTGGTCCGATTATACTGATAAATTTCATTTTTTCTATCACTGCTCACACCTCCTAATCAGGCATCACAACCCGCCGAACGGGTCAGGACGCCAGATATTCTTTTATTCGGTCTGCGGGCAGACCATACCGGACGCATTCGATAACCTTGATTACCTTATTTACCTCTTGTTCCTTCTCATATAAATAGGTATCCAGGCAGGCAACGGAATAAGCTGCCGTCCGCATATTCAACTGATGCACCTTATCCATCAGCCTCCCGCATATTTTTTCCAGCTGGGAATTATCCGCTTCCTCAAGGAACCTGCCATAACCGGTATCCTCCAGGGCATCCATAAATTCCTTGATACTTTCCGCCTCCACCAGCTGCTTGACCTGACCGGTGGAAAGCCGGTAATGGATGGGAATCAGAAATGCATAAATATCCGCGGGAGCCATATGGTAATATTTCTTGGCCCGGTTTATCCACTGCATATTCAGGGTATCCGCTTCCAATCCTGCAGAACGCTGTATAACCATCAGATCCTGTTTCTTCAGATGCTTTTTCACATCCTGCCAGAGCTGTTTGAAAAAAAGCATATCCAAAGCGGCTTCATAATCAAACAGATTGGCGCCGCCTGCTTTATTCACCATAGCCAGCGCCTTTCCGTAAGGCGTATCCTGCAGCAGGCCGATGAGGCCCTCCACGCTTTCCGCCCCCATTAACACATGGGGATCCATTAACGAATGGCGTTCAAAAACAGCCCGGTAAGCCGACAGATCAATCTCCGCCAAATCCTCCTGGCTGTCTAACAGGTACCGCAGCACATTTTTCAGAAAAATTACTTCATACCTCATAAAGTAATCATCCAGAAATACTCTTTGTTCCAAATCAGCAAATCGATATAGCTTGCCGAAATCATAATAAAGGGACTGCTTAACCAGCGCCTCTGCCGCACCTCTGTGCAGATGCGTTTCATCCCTGTCCCCCAATGCCTTCTCGTAGGAAGGAATCTTTTTCAGATAGGAAAGAACCTCAGGCACGCTGTGCAGATCACTCATTTCCCGGAACTGCTCCTGGGAAAGCAGCCGGCCCCTCATGGCCTTTACCTTCGTGGAGAGTCCGCTGTAACGGAATAAACTCATAACACTTCGTCCTTTCAGCCGCGAACCATTTCATTAAGGAGCCGGTCGCTCAGCTTACCATGCTCTTTATCATACTTCTGCTGCAGCTTCTCCAGAAGCTGACCTGTCTCTTCCTCAAGTCCTGCCAGTGCTTCTTCTTTTTCCTTCATGAGCCTGTTCTGCAGCTCTTCCAGTTTTTTGTTCGTATCAGCGGACAGGGCCTCGTCAAAATCCTTCGTCCTGGCTTCCATTTCGGCAGAAATCTCTTTTTTCCTCACTTCCACCGCGTCATTCATCCGGTTGGCTGTATCTTCAATCTCCGCCAGCCTGCTGATCACTTCATCTACGGCTTTTTCCATATACTACCTCCTGCCTTCCTATCAGCAATATGCCCCTATCATTTAATCTTTGTCTGTCATATTGCCAATGCTAATTAAGTATACCACTCGAAAAACCAATCCACAATATGCATAACTTACAAATAAACAATGTTCATTTTGCTATTCCTTGGCAATAAAAAAAGCGTCTGGATGCCGATTCCTGACGCCTTTTAGCTCTTTTTCCATATCCCAAATTATCTCCCATTTTACACCCATTGCTCCTCCTGTCTTTCCTGGCTCAGGAAAGGAGAGATGTTGTATCATGCAGAAGATAGTCAGCCATTCTCGCAATAAATTCCGAATTAGTAGGACGTTTTCCTTCTGTCTGACAATAACCGAAAAGACTCTTATGCACCTTTTCATCGCCTCTTTTCCAGGCCGACTCAATTGCATGTCTGATGGCGTGCTCCACTTTCTCCGCCGTTGTCTTATGCTTCCTGGCAACCGCAGGATAAAGCTTCTTGGTAATTCCGTCCAGCTCTTCCATATCCTCCAGACAAATAGCAAGCGCAGTCTTCAGATACTGATATCCTTTCAGATGTGATGGCATTCCAATTCTGGAAAGCAAACGTTCAATACGACTTTGTGATGAACAATTCCCCCTATTGTCCGCGTATGGAGCTCCGTAAGATAAAATGATCTGAAGTTCCTTGTCCTGTCTTAGTAATTGGGTAAGTTGAAAAATGTGTGACTGATTGCAATCAGCCACCGATACCCACATACAACTCATAATGTTTTCTCCTCTCGTATCATTCCCCACAAAATTGTATTAACAATTAAATGTTACTACTATATTTTATCAGATTATTTTTATTTGTAAAGGTAATTTATGGCACAATTTAAGAAAAATTTTATGTTTTTTGTGCCTTTCATGGCACATAAAGGAATAAAAAGGAAGAATGCAATAACGATAACATACAGACTTATCATTCTCTCAAAGCCTGTTCTTCACAAATACCCGCACATTCATGGAGGAAATTATATGGATTACTACGATACGGAAAACGACAGTCCAGATCTCGCTGAAATCATAATGTCCCGAATATCCAGCCAACTCTCCACCCACAACTGGTCCCTTAAAATTCTGTCCGACAATTCCGGCGTCCCCTATGAAACGATCAAAAAAATAGCCAACGGCAAAATCTCAAACCCATCCCTGAAAAGCATCCTCAAAATATCCCTCGCCTTCGGCTGCACCATAGACTACCTCGCAGGAAAAGAAATCTCTCCCCGACCTTCCGATCATTCATAGTCCCAGTCCCCCAAGAACCAACCGAGCGGCCTGGGGCATTGACCTTCGTCCGGCTTCCGGCTCCGGCTTTCGGCTCCGGCCTTTCCGCAGAGACAGCGGCCCAACAAGG
>ERZ791934.349-NODE-349-length-65862-cov-3.832130_pt1 | contig 65862 bp, 54 predicted proteins | sample MGYA00510125_ERZ791934 | MGnify/ENA primary metagenome ERZ791934 (study PRJEB30046, sample SAMN00993240) | human gut metagenome | study: EMG produced TPA metagenomics assembly of the A metagenome-wide association study of gut microbiota in type 2...
AAGCCGGTCTGCATCCAGCCTCGCGTTACTGGGAACGATCAGCTTTGCCTGGGGATTGTTTTTTAAAAATTTCAAAAGCTTGCTGCCATTGTAGTGATCGTTGTGGCAGTGGGTCACGAGGACATAATTGATATTTTCAAATTCACCAGTTCCGTTAAGAATCTCTTCTTCGGTTTCTCTGTCCATAATGTTAAAAGGCTGCTTCCCAGAAAAAATTGCATCCACTATTATTTTAACTGTACCGTATTCTATGAATACGGCACAGTTAGTAAGATATCTGATTTTTATGTTCTCTTCACTTATCATTTTCTATTGTTCTTCGCCGTCCCACATCGCAATCAACTCAGGGATCACTTTCTTCAGATCTCCTTCAATTGCGTAATCTGCAAGCTGCATCATCGGACACTCCGGATCTTTGTTGATGGCAATGATGATCTTGGATGTCTGCATGCCCGCAAGATGCTGAATCGCACCGGAGATACCGCATGCAAAATAGATCTCTGGTTTTACGGTAGTTCCCGTCTGTCCAACCTGATGGCTGGGATCAATCCAGCCCGCATCTACTGCCGCACGAGATGCGCCGACAACGCCTCCAACCTTTTCAGCGAGTTCTTCGATGAGCTTGAAGTTCTCCGGGCCGCCCAGACCTCTTCCACCTGAACAGATGATCTTCGCATCCGTAAGGGAAACCAACTCTTTCGCCGCTTTGACTACTTCCAGAACCTCTACATTGATATCCTTCTTCGAGATTTGCACTTCTACGTCTACTCTTTCGCCCCCGGCTCCTTCTACAGGCTCTCGTTTCGCCATGACGCCAGGTCTGACCGTTGACATCTGCGGCCTGGTATTCGGCGTCACGATGGTAGCCATCAGATTTCCGCCAAATGCCGGCCTCGTCTGTTTGATGTTCGTACTTGGATCGTTTCTGTCAAGTCCGGTAAGGCTTGCCGTCGTGTATTCTTCCAAATAGTCCATGTAGTTCCCTGTATTGATATCCAGTCTCGTACAATCCGCCGTAAGGCCGGTGTTCAGCCTTGCAGCAATTCTCGGTGCGAGATCTCTGCCAATATGTGTCGCGCCAAAGAGGACGATCTCCGGCTTATATTGATGAATGGCATCTGTAATCACCTTTGCGTATGCATCGGTCGTATACTGTGCAAGGAGTTCGTTCTGCAGAACATATACACAGTCTGCCCCGTAAGCATACAGCTCCTCGACCAGATGATCCACGTCATGTCCTGCAAGTACGGCGCAAAGCTTCGTATCTTTGCTGATTTCTCTCGACAGCTTATATCCTTCCCCGATCAGTTCAAGAGCAACGTTCATCAGTTTTCCCTGTCTCTGCTCGGCAAAGACCCAGACATTCTTATATTCACTAAAATCCTTCATTACTCTTTTCCTCCTAGATGATGTGTTTTTCTTTCAGTGCAATTAACAGATTTGCAGCTTTTTCTTTCGGTGTGTCACCTTCAATCTTTACGCCCGTCCCCTTTGGTTTTGGTGTAAAGGATTTGAATACGTTCGTCGGCGAAGCCTTGAGACCTACTGTCTCAACGTCTACACCGATATCCGCTGCGTTCCAGACTTTCACCTCTGTTTTCGCTGCTCTCAAGATGCCCCTGACAGACATATATCTTGGCACATTGAGTTCTTTAATGGCTGTCAGCACGCAAGGAAGCTTCACCTTTAACTTCTCATATCCATCTTCAAGAGATCGTTCTACGACTGCGCTCTGATCCTGCAATTCAAAGTTTTTTACGTAGGTGACCTGGGGAATTCCAAGCTTCTCAGCAATCTGCGGTCCTACCTGCGCGGTATCTCCGTCGATGGCCTGTCTGCCGGCAAAGATGATATCATATTCACCAATTTTTTTGATCCCTGCGGCAATAGCATTTGATGTAGCCCATGTGTCAGAACCGCCAAGGGCTCTGTCAGAAAGCAATACAGCGTCATCCGCTCCCATTGCCATGCACTCCTCTAGCATTTCCTGTGCCTGCGGGGGTCCCATCGTCACAACGGTTACCGCAGTGCCCGGGTTTTCGTCCTTGATCTGAAGGGCCTGTTCCAAGGCGATTGCATCATCCGGGTTTAAAATTGCAGGCACCCCATCTCTGATCAAAGTCCCTGTTTCAGGATTTATCTTGATTTCCGTGGTGTCTGGAACTTGTTTTACGCATACAACTATTTTCATTGTTACACTCTCCCATCATCTATTTAAAAATTTCACCGGACATGACCATCTTCATGACTTCAGATGTGCCCTCGTATATTTCTGTGATTTTAGCATCTCTGTACATTCTCTCAACAGGATAATCTTTGATGTATCCATATCCGCCGTGGAACTGCACAGCCTTGTTTGTAACATAGGAAGCTGCCTCTGAACAGGCAAGCTTTGCTTCTGCCGCTGCCACCGAAGAAGGCAGACCTCTGTCTCTTCTGTTACAGGCATCATATAGCAGATATCTGGCGCCATCGATTTTCACTTTCATGGAAGCCATTTCGAAGGAAAGCGCCTGGAATTTATCGAGAGATCTGCCAAACTGCTTTCTCTGCTTCATGTATTTTACAGTTTCATCAAAAGCCCCCTGGGCAATACCAAGCGCCTGTGCAGCAATACCCAGCCTTCCCACATCCAGGGATGACATGGCGACCTTAAAGCCTTTGCCCTCCTGTCCAAGAAGGTTTTCCTTCGGTATTCTGCATTCTTCAAATACCAGCTCCGCTGCAATAGATCCTCTGATTCCCATCTTGTTTTCGTGTTTCGGCGCTGTGAATCCCGGCGTGCCTTTCTCTACGATAAACGCACTGATGCCTTTGGTCCCCTTTGACTTATCTGTCATCGCCATGATGATATACACGTCTGCAATGCCGCCGCCAGAAATGAAAATTTTACTTCCGTCCAGCTCCCATTCGTCTCCGTCTAAGCGGGCTTTCGTCTGCGTTCCGGCAGCATCTGTGCCGGCGTTAGGCTCTGTCAATCCAAAGGCGCCCAGATGTTTTCCGGATAACAAGTTCGGCAGGTATTTTTGTTTCTGTTCTTCTGTCCCGTAAGTAAAAATCGGCCAGCAGCAAAGTGCGTTATGGGTCTGCACGATCACGCCATGGGCTGCGTCAACCTTTGAAATCTCTTCCACCGCCATGATGTAAGTGAGGTAGTCCGTCCCTGCGCCGCCATAGCTTTCAGGAAAAGGCATACCCATCACCCCAAGCTCTGCAAGCTTTGCAATCGTTTCGTATGGGTACTCCGCCTTCTCATCGATTTCCGCCGAAATCGGTGCAATTTCATTTTCTGCAAATTCTTTCAGCATCTTTTTTACCATCTGCTGCTCTCTTGAATAACTGAATTCCATTATTTTCCCTCCATTATTTTATACCTGAAATTCTTTTGGCAAGTTCCTTTTTGCCTTGAAGATCTCCCTGTCTTGCAATCATGACTCTCTGCGCCTGCGGCGATCCCGCGCCGTGCATCGACTCTGTCCTGTACCCTACCGCGGCACTTCCCAGGCAGATATTTTCTAAGAATCTCATCACCCGCATTCTGTCCTCCGTCGAACAGCTTCCGTTTCCAACAAAGAATTTATTGCAGAAATCGCCGATGGTTTCTCCGTTTTTCCCCACTACGGTCTCCGCGTCAAAGTCCTTTTGTGACGGCATAGTCACCATCAGGCCCCCTGCCACATCCTCTGCAAGCCTGACGATTTCATAAGGAAACCTGGTCACATTTTGTTTACATACGTTGGCGAGGAGCAGATCGATCATGTAGCTGCCGCATTTTGTGGGCTTTCCTTCGCAGGAGCACGCCATACCACAGCTATATAAGGTTTCGTTGAGATGTGTCATCTCTATGAGCTTGTCCTTCACAGCCGAAGCCTTCTCTACACCGTTGTATTCCGCAGCAAGAGCAGCCGCACCGATGACCACATCGCCGACTCCGACCTTGCAGCCGCCATATGACTGCCTGTGAAAACCGGCAAAGCGTTCCACAAGCATTCCGGCGAAATCATATTCTCCTTCCATGAAGATGTATTCATTCGGAATAAAGACATCGTCGAATACGACCAGGGCCTCTTGTCCGCCGAATTTCCTGTTTCCAAGATCGATGTCCGCACCATCTTCCAGCTTTCTCGTATCACAGGACTGTCTTCCGTAGATCATGAAAAGACCGTCCGCGTCACTTGGACATGCAAAGGATACCGCATAATCTTTATCGTCAGGTCCCATTGCCATCGTCGGCATGACGATATGCCAGTGGGAGTTAACCGAACCGGTCTGATGACATTTCGCGCCTCTGACCACGATGCCGTCCGCTCTTCTTTCCTTGATCCTCACAAAAAGATCAGGATCCTCCTGTCCGTGGGGCGCCTTGCTTCTGTCTCCCTTCGGATCCGTCATAGCGCCGTCTACGGTCAAGTCCTCCTCCTGCACCATCTCTAAAAATTGTTTGAAGTTTTCGTGGTATTTCGTTCCGTATTTTTCATCTATTTCGAAGGTGGTTGAATATACTGCATTGAATGCGTCCATGCCGACACACCTTTGAAAGCAGCTGGCCGTTTTCTGTCCTAAAAGCCTCTGCATCTTCACCTTGTTCTTTAAGTCCTCAGCGCTTTGATGGATATTGGCAAACCGGTTTATGGTCTTCCCTGTAAGGTGTGATTTTACGGTCATGAGTTCTGCATACTGCGGATCCTGTGCCAGGGCATAGGTCATCGCAACGCAGTTGATAGATGGTCTGATCATCGGATGATCCACCCAGTTTTCAATCCTCTCGCCGAACATGTAAACCTTTGTATTTAATTTTCTTAAGCTCTCTATGTATTGAGCTGCTGTCATTAACGCCATTAGAAGTCCTCCTTGATTTTATGTGAATTGATACTATTTATTTTTTACCGGCGGCATGTTGAGGGCGTTTCCAAATACCGCATGTGCCGCTTCCTGCAGCGATTCTCCGACCGACGGATGTGCGTGGATCGTTGCCATCAGATCGCGGACAGTTGCTTTTTTATGGATGGCCAATGCACCTTCTGCGATCAGCTCTGTGGCGCCAGGTCCTGCCATGTGGACCCCGAGAATCGCTCCCGACTCTTTATCTGCGATGATCTTGGCCAGACCTGAGGTTTCCCCGGCAATCAGAGATTTTCCATTTGCCGCCAGTGGGAACGTTCCGACTTCATAGTCCAGCCCCTGATGCAGCGCCTGCTTTTCTGTCAGACCCACGCTGCTCAGTTCGGGACAGGTGTAGATACACGACGGAACCGTCTCAAAGTCGATATCGCTTTCTACTCCCATGATTTTTTCCACTGCGCTGATTCCTTCTGCCGAAGCGACATGAGCCAGCATGATTCCTCCGATACAGTCGCCGATGGCATATACATTTTCTATATTTGTCTGATAATTTTCATCTACCAAAATTTTATTTTTTTCTGTTGCAATTCCAAGTATATCCAGTCCCAACTCCTCCGTCGCAGGCCGTCTTCCGACACACAGGAGGATCTTTTCAGCTTCTATCTCTTGGGCTTTTCCTTCTTTATCTGCGACATGAACCACTAAGCTGCCTTCGCTCTTTTCTATGCACTCTACTTTTGTTTCTAACAGAATCTCGGTCTTTGCCCTCTTCATTGCTTTTTTAATCACCGCAGTCACGTCTTCGTCCAGGTTCGTAAGAATGTCGGGAAGCATCTCCACAATCGTTACCTTTGTTCCCAAACGCTGAAACATCTGTGCCATTTCCACTCCGATCACACCGCCGCCAATCACGCAGAGACTCTCTGGAATTTCCTCAAATTCAAGTGCGCCTGTGCTGTCAACGACACCTGCAAGGTCGTGTCCCGGAATGGGGACGACTGATGGGACAGAACCGCTGGCGATGATTACCTTATCAGAAGTAATCTCCGTGGTTTCTTCTCCCGTAACGATGACCGTATCCGCTGTCTTAAACTTTGCAGCGCCTTTGACTACCTTGATGCCATATGCTTTCATGAGACCGGTGACCCCGCTGACCAGCTGCTTCACCACGGCGGCCTTTCTCTTCTGCATCACCTCAAAGTCAATATGTACATCCTCCGCTACGATTCCGTTTCTCTTTGCATCATTTTTTATCTGTTGATATAAGTCTGCCGCGTGCAGCAGCGCCTTTGTAGGAATACACCCTACGTTCAGACAGGTTCCGCCCATGGCATTTTTCTCAATCAGCGTCACCTCTGCGCCAAGCTGTGCCGCTCTGATTGCGGCGATATATCCGCCGGGACCTCCTCCTATGATTGTAAGCTTCATACCCTTTCCTCCATGCATATCTTTTATACATTCATTCTATCATTTTCGAAAGATAACTAAAAATACACAATAGTTATCTCTATCTATGAATGAAAGGAATTTCACGGTTACCGGAGTTCTATATGTTTATCAGAATAAGCGCTATTGCAACCAGTCCTGTGGCAACCTTTTCCTGCTTAGAGAGGGATTCTCTGAACACGAAGTAATTAAATATATTAACCAGCAAAATCACGCCTGCGCTATACGCAGGGAATACGATGTACGCTGGCAATACGCTGACAGCTCTCAGGCTGAAGTACAAAATAAATGTATTCGGTACGCCTGTTGCCGCTCCAACCAACATATCTTGTTTGGAAAACCTTCTCTCTTTTGCCATCATTACAATCAGACTTACGATAATGCAAAATACAAAGGTGAAAAAAATGTACTGGCCCTTCATAGCAGCATTGCCATATATTTCGTAGATCTTCGTGTTCAGATCGATCATTCCTCCGACGACAAAGATCAGAGTTAACAGCTTAACCGATTTTATATGATTGTTCTTTCGCTCTTCTTTTCCCGAGTTAATGTACACGATGGCTGTAATGGCCAGTGCAATCCCCACAACCTGCACCGCTTTTGGAATCTCGTGAAAAAACAGGATCGAAGATAGCGTCGGAATTAAAACGCCCAGCCGATTAAAGGTGGTGGAGATCGGTGTCCCATTCACTCCCATACTTAACCTGCAGAGAAGCATTCCGGCAGTCATGCAGATTCCATTAAATGCGGACATGCCCAGCATGAATAAGTACTCTGACCCCGGGTAATACATCGTCTTATCTTCCATTAATGCAAAAGAAAGTATTGCACATGTAATATAGGTAAACACCGTTGCTGCGTATCGGTTGCCGCTGTTGCTTTCTGTAAACCGCATTGCAAACATGACCAATGTGTGAGAGGCGATTGTCAATATTAAAAAAAACACATTTTCCTCCTCTTAATAACAGGTATGCAGGTCTATCACAACCTGCATACCTTTGTTAAGTATAAATTTTTTGTCCTATAACTTATCTTCTTCCATAAACTGTGCGTTTGTTCCGTGAATTTCAAAGAATTCCTTTGCAGCTCTCTTTCCTACTTCTTCTGGATATTTCTTTACTTCTTCAATCAGCTGCTGTTCGTCTACGTTGAGAAGCTTCTGGTCACGCATAATCACCTTACCGGCTACCACCGATAGAACGACTTCTCTTCCCCTTGCACTGTACACGAGGTTAGGAACGATGTTTCTCATCGGATAAGTATAAACAGGCATCATTGACGTCGTATCAAGGTCAACTGCTATAAAGTCGGCCTGCTTGCCAGGCTCCAGTGAACCGACGATATCGTCTACGCCTACTGCCTTTGCGCCTTCGATGGTCGCCATTCGTAAGGCTCTCCATGCCGGCATAACCTCCGGGTTTCCATACTTTATCTTGTTGAAGAGGCACACATTTTTCATCTCATGAATGATATTGTGGCAGTTGTTTCCCGGTGCCTGGTCTGAACCGAGGGCGACATTTCCTCCTGCATTCTGGAAGGCCATGCTTGGGCATACAATGCCATCGATGATTCCTATTGATGCAGGATTTACAATCATTCCTGCGCCGCGCTTCGCAATCAGAGCGGCTTCTTCGTCATTGCAGTCAGTGAGATGCACCGCGATCAAAGTGCTGTCCAGATACCCTAAGTCATCTAAGAATTCGGTTGGCCGTTTGCCATAGCGTTCTACGATCTGATAGGTTTCTCGGTCGCCCTGCTGGACGTGCATATGGATTTTGGTATTGCGCTCCTTTGCCGCCTTCTGTATTTTCAGAAGAAGCTCTGGCGATACGAAGTCTGCGCCCTGTGGTCCAAAGAGGATCCGCATTCTACCGTTTTTGTTATGCCACTTTTCAAAGAGCTCTATATTTTCATTCAGGCTCTTCTCTCCGTCCTCATCGACGAACTCATATAGCTCACCTGTTTTATAAACTCTTTGTTTCGCCGCACGAATGAGCTGGGTGATGTTTCCTCTGGCGCCAGTCTTGTCAATGAACGCGCATGTCTCGTCCATCCCCTGGTGATAATCGCCCAAGGTGGTCGTACCTGCTTTGATTGCCTCTACGATGGCCAGCCTTCCCGCCGCCACGCGCTCCTCTTTCCTGCCGGCATTGGAAAACGGCTGCAGTCCATACATCATCCAACTGTTCGTGTCCTGCGCCAGTCCTCTGAAAATGTTGTCCGGAGTATGCATGTGCGCGTCGATGAAGCCCGGAAAAATCGCATGGTGGGACATATCGAGAACTTCTTCTGCCTCATACTCTTTATCTACTCGATCCAGCGGTACAAAATCCATAATCTTGCTTCCGTCAACGACCATAGCTACTCCAGATTTAAAGCCAACGCCCTCACCTTGCATCGTATAAAAGAAAGGGGCTTTTACAATCATATCAACTTTTTTCATATTTCACTCTCCCTGTTATGCTGCAAGAAGCAGCGGATTGGAATTCCACCGCTTCTTACAAATAAGTACATTCTATGCTGCTGCAGCGGTGTCAGCCTTGCTTGTCTTCCTAGCAATTGTTTTAAGGATAAACAATGCGATCAGAAGTACGACGGCTGTCACTGCAATACTCAAAGCAAACTGTCCGGTCAGTCCTCCGAATAAGAATCCGATGAGTGCCGAAACGCCTACTGTTACGCCATAAGGAATCTGTGTCATCACGTGGACGATGTGGTTACAGCTTCCACCTGTTGAGGATAATACGGTTGTATCGGAAATCGGTGAGCACTGGTCTCCGAATAGGCCTGATGAAATAACACAGCCGACGATGTATGCCGGCGGAATTCCAAAGCGGACTGCCATTGGGAATGCGATCGGCATCAGCAATGACCAGGTACCCCATGAGGATCCTGTTGAGAATGAAATCAATGCCCCAAACAGGAAAATCAAGCCCGGAACTAATCCCGGCGTCAGATGCTCTGCAACGATTCCAGCCAAGAATTCACCTGTTCCCATTGTAGAAACTACACTTCCCAGTGACCATGCACATACCAGGATGAATGGAACGTTTATGAGTTCAATCATGCCGTTAACAAACGTATTGAATGATTTGATCGGTTTCCACAAGCCCTTTACCACTCCGACGATGCCTGCAGTAATGCCTGTGCAGATAAAGGCAACCATGATTGCTACAGTGATGTTTGCATTTCTGAAGCACCCGGCAAATCCATTGGCTGCCAAGTCTCCCGTCCAGAAGATAACTGCGAAGAGCGAGACGAACAGCGCTGCCATAGGCAGTACGAAGCTGATCAGCGTCGGCTCATAGCCTTCTGGAAATTCCGCTTTCTTTTCCGGCGTTAAAGGCTGTACCCCATCACCGAGAACTTTTCCTTCTCTGCGCGCTCTCATCTCTTCTTTGTACATCGGTCCAATATTGATGTCGCCGATGGCCACGATAAATACGGTTAAAATCGCGAATAAGGAGTACATGTTGTATTTGAGCATTCCTGCCCAAACGCCCCATTCGCTGACACCTGCAAGCCCTGCTGCTGTCAGTTCTGTTGCAATCAGTCCTGTAATAAAAGGACCATAACTGCTGATCGGCGAAAATGACGCCAGATTACATCCGAGAGAGTCAAGAATATATGCCAGTTTTGCTCTTGATACTCTGACTGCGTCAGTTACAGGTCTCATGATGGTTCCCAGAATCAGGCAAGGTTCCGTATAACAGAATGCCACTGCTGATACACTGGTCAATACCTGTCCCTTGGCCGGAGTATCAACCTTCCTTGACATCAGCTTTGCGAAGGCATAGGCGCCCCCTGTTTCTCGGAGCATGATAATCATTCCGCCCGCCAAGGTTACTAGCAATACCAATCCGGCATTGTATTCATTTCCCAGTGATGGGATCATAAAATCCGGGAAGATCTTCACAAATCCTGAAATCGGATTCCATCCATTGATAATTGTTGAGCCAACCCATACGCCTAACAAAAGTGATAGGATGGTCTGTTTTGTAATCAGTGCTAATGCGACTGTGACAATAGGTGGTATTAAGCATAAAATACCATAATCGACTGCTTCCATTTTTTCCTCCTTTTTAAATAATACAAATAACTGCGATTTTTAAATTCCGTCCTCCTTCCTTTTATTTACTAATGCATTCTTTCAATAGTCCTAGGTCTATATTTCCGCCGCTGCAGATCAGTACCGTCTTTTGATCAAGCAAGGTTTTATCCTCCAATACTGCGGCAAGCGGCATAGCACCCGCTCCTTCCAAAGTGACTTTTCCGTAAAGGGCCGCTGCCTTGATTGCCTCTTTCATGCGTTCTTCCTTTACTGTCACAATTTCATCTACATACTCTTCAATATAGGGGAACAGATATTCCTCCCCGCACTTCCTAACCACTGCATCGGCAATGGAATGCGGGTTTTCGATCGTAACCAATCTGCCAGCCTGTCTGCTCTTCAGGTACACATCTGACCCTTCCGGCATTACAGAAATCACCTCCACCTCCGGTTTCAGATTCTTGATTGCGAAGGCGATTCCAGATGACAGTCCTCCGCCGCCAAGGGGTATGATGACCTGCTGCACATCATCAAGCTGACCAAGGATTTCCAGACCGATGGTGCCCTGTGCGGCTACCACATCTATATCCGATACCGGGTGAACGTAATAGAGGTTGTCGGATTTCTCTGCCTCTTCACATGCGCAGATAAACGATTCATCATATGTATTTCCAACCTCAACCAGGTCTGCACCTAACGCCCTGATATTGTCCTTCTTGATCTGCGGAGTTGTAACGGGAACATAGACTTTTGCCTCCATTCCCAGCAGCTTCGCAGCATAGGCACATGCAAGTCCGTGATTTCCGGAAGATGCCGTGATAATGGAAACCTCTTCCCCTAAGGATTCCTTCAGATGGCAGCATTTGTTGTATGCCCCTCTGATCTTATAAGAACCTGTGGGCTGAAGGCTTTCCAGCTTGAGAAATACTTCCCCGCCCAGTGCAATGTTTAACAGCTGGCTTGAAGTTAAAGGTGTCGGTGTCAGCCTCGTCTTCAGCCTGTTTGCTGCAACAACTAAATCGGAAACCGCCACCTTCTCTAAATTTTGTCCTCTCATCTGACTTCCTCACTCTTCAATCTCAAAAATGGATTCGACCTCTACCGTCAGACCAAGTGGTAAATTGTTCGTGCCGATTGCCGATCTTGCATGTCTTCCATTTTCACCAAAAGCATCAATTAAAACCTGCGAGGCCCCATTCATGACAAGGGCCTGCTCTGTAAAATCATCTGCGCCTGCTACGAAACCCAGGATTTTTACTGCCTTTTTAATTCTGTTCAAGTCTCCCAGATAGGCCTCCAGGGCGCCAAGGGTGTTGCGCATACATACCTTTGCCGCATGCTGCGCCTCTTCAACCGTCACATCGATGCCGACGCGGCCGCAGAGCGGGGTTCCGTTCTCTATGCTGCCCTGTCCGGACAGATAGAGCAAATTTCCTGTCTGATTTACAGGAAGATAGAGCCCCTTGGGCGCCAGCATCTGCGGCACTTCCAAATTGTGTTTCTTCAGATTTTCATATACATCCATCTCTCTTTCCTCCTCGTTCATTATTTCTTTAACTCATATGCAAGGCCGTAAGGTTTTCCAGGGACGAATCTGCCAAATACAGGCTTATCCAAATACTCGCCGTTTTCAACGACGACTTCCCCCCTCAGCAAAACCGTATCCGCTCTGCCGATCTGCTCCATGCCTTCAAATACGTTGTATTCAATCCCAGTCGGATTTGACTCCACGGTAATCGTTCCCTTGTACTCCGGATCAAAGATGACCAGATCTCCATCTGAACCGATATCTATGGCCCCCTTCTGCGGGAAAATTCCATTCAGCTTTGCAGGAAGGGTCGCGTAGATATCCACCAGCTTCTGCTTTGTTATCTTTCCTTTTTCAACGCCATAGGTCCATAATGCATTCAATCTGTCTCCTGCACCCGGACATCCGTTGGGAATTGCCCTAAAATCCTCTTCTCCCCAGTGTTTCTGGTAAAGAGGAATGGAGGAGTTGTCAGAGCCTACGATGGAAATCCAATCGTGGTTCAGGCACTTCCATAAGTATTCCTGATCTTCTTTATCTCTCAGCGCCGGTGAGCAGACCCACCTGCATGCCTGATCAAAATCGGGGTCATCCATTTTATGCTTGTCCAAAACCAGGTAATGCGGACAGGTTTCGCCTATTACCAGGGAGCCCTTTGCTCTCGCTTCCTGAATCACCTGTGCAGCTTCAATGCAGCTCACGTGAACCACACAGAGAGGGCAATCCGTTGCGTCAGCAAATCTGATGGCTCTTGAGACAGCTTCCGCTTCACCATAAGGAGGTCTTGTCATATAGTGGTATTTCGGCGCAAGGCATCCTTTTTCCGCCATTGCATTCCGTTCGACATCCAGCACATCCGGATTTTCTGCATGAACCATCATGGTCATACCGCATTCTCCTGCTTTTTTTAGACATTTGAGCAGCTTATAGTCATCCATATAAAGCGGTGTCGGCTTATACGCAAGGAAGAGTTTCATGGTTGGAATGCCAAACTCGACAAGTTTTGGAATTTCATCAAGAGTTTCTTCCGTATAGTCCGTGCAGCATGCGTGCATAGCCATATCGGGAGCCAGTTTTCCCTTTGAGCGAACGTTCAATCTGTAGTCGACAGAGTCCATCAAATTCATTCCAGGCTCGTTTGTACAGAAATCAACGATTGTCGTCGTTCCGCCCTTCAATGCAACCCATGTGGTATCATATCCTGCGTTTGTCGTTACGCCGTCCGTGTTCAATGCTTCAAAATGGGAATGATTGTCGACTCCGCCCGGCAGGACATACTTGCCCTCTGCGTCAATGACCTTGTCACACCCAACGGATAGGTCGTTTCCAATCATCGATATCTTTTCATTTTCTATTAAGATATCCGCCTTAAATTCATTCGTGGAAGTGATAATTGTTCCATTTTTAACTAATGTTTTCATTTGTTCCCTCCTGCTTTCTGTTGGTCCATTTTTAAAATAGTGTTAAGTAAAACATTTACACTGTTTTCTACATCGTGCCATTCGGTCCATTCCTGCGGACAATGACTGCGCCCATTTACACTAGGCGCAAATATCATGCCCGTATCCTTAATTACTTTTACTATGGCCATGGCATCATGACCTGCGCCGCTGTGCAAGCTCATCCTTGAAAGGCCCAGCTCATCAGATGCCTCTGCGATTATCCTTTGACAGTCATCGCTCATGAACACAGGATCTTGTATGAGCGTACACTCGAATTCACATTCCTCCGCGCTAAAGCGTCGCTTCATGTAATCGGTCATGATCTCTATGGACGCCTTTTTCATCGCTCTGATTTCTATGCTCATTTTCACCATTCCCGGAATACTGTTTTGTTCCCCTGGAAACGCTTTGATCCATCCGGTTGTACAGACCATGGTTTCATCGGTTTCTCTGCAGAGCTGATTCAGCTCTAAAATGAGTTCTGCAGCCTTCACCATCGCATCGTCTCTCAAATGCATAGGTGTCGTCCCTGCATGATTTTCTTCTCCATATATGGTCGCCATATATCTCTGTTCACCGATAATGCCGGTTACAACGCCGATGTCTTTTTGTTCGTTAAATAAAACGCCGCCCTGCTCTATATGTAATTCCAGATAGGTCTCTATGAGATCCAGATCCTCTGCCTTTGCATTTCTTACATCCTCTGCGCTGATCCCGTGCTGGTTCAGTTTCGCTTCTATTTCGGCAAGCGTGTCTTCCATCTCTCCGAGATACGATTTACTTCCGATCAGGCCCTTTATCACGTTTCCTTCTTCTTCAGCCCAATTTGCGACCTTTATCGTATGTTCCAACTGGATGCCTTCTTCGTCTATGATTTTCAGCGCCTCAATTCCGCCCAATACGCCAAGGGTTCCATCGAAGATTCCGCCGTGAACTACGGTATCCGTGTGGGAGCCGATCAAAATGACCTTATCGCTTTTCCCTTTTCTCGTCCCAATGACATTTCCCACCGCATCTGTTTCTACGCGCAGGTTGGCATCCTCCATCAGCTTTTTCAGGAAATCCACGCCTCGATCATATTCAGCGGAATAGGCAAGTCTTGTCGTTCCTCCCTGCTCATCCTTTCCGATTTCTCCAAGGTCCAGAATATTTTTCTTCAGCCTTTCTATATTGATCTTTAACATCTATAAACCTTCCGATCTTAATACTTTATCAGTTCATAAAATCCGGATATTTCCTTCGCATCCGGATATGCCCAAAGTTTTTTCTTCGGCGTCTTCAATGCCATATCGACAAGACTTTCGCAAAGTTTTACGGCAGGCACCACGCCGTCGAGGACGAGTACCCCCAGCTCCTGCCTCATTTCTTCCGCAAAAGCTGTATAACCGGCACAGCCCAGCAGGATACATTCCGCACCATCTTCTACACAACGTTTTCCCTGTTTCAGAAGTGCCTGCAATAGTGCCTCTTTATCTTCAAATTCCAAAACACCCAGGCCCACGCTTCTGATCGAACAACAGTCTTCTTCTGCATGATGTAATTTCAAAACGTTTTCAATTATTTTCTGTGACCTGTCCAAAACATAGAGGATTGAAAAATTCGGCGCCATGAGTTTTCCGACTGCGATTGCCGCCTGGGCGATGCCGATGACGGGTTTATCCGTTACCTCTTTCGCCGCCTCTAAACCCGGATCTCCGAAACAGGCGATGATAAATGCATCTGCCCCCTCTTCTCTGTCGCCTTTGATCACCTCAGAAATCACGCCTGGCGCCGCCAATGCTTCATCATATAAACTCTCTACGCTATCCGGTCCGGTTGCCGGGCTCACTGCATAGATTTCCGTATCCTCACGTGCAGACTGCTTTGCACTCTCTTCTATTTCTCTGGTCATCGACCACGTCGTATTTGGATTGATTATCTTGATTTTCATTGATGTCCTTCCCATTCCGCTGGCAGCATATAAAAGGTTATATTTTCCATGAACTATATACAATTTGATTTTTCTTAATAATTAGTATAGTATATTTATGTGTTTGAAGATTTCGAAAAGAACGCAGTAGTTTTCGTGTATTCCGAAAGCCGTGAATTTTTTGAATTTTATCGCACTACTTAGAAGGAGGACCTGAAACTATGAACATTAAACATCTAAAATCCTTTGTAATAGTTGCTAAGAATGGCAGCATCTCCAAAGCTGCCGCTCTGACGAACTACTCCCTGTCTGCAGTGCACGACCATTTGAAAGCGCTTGAAAATGAACTGAATGTAAAGTTATACGAACGTACCACCTATGGAATACTGCTCACAGAAAAGGGCAGGCAGTTTCTCCCGTATGCAGAAAGTATTTTAAATACCTATGATGAAGCCATGGAAGAATTCGATGTAACAAAGCAGTCTTTAAGATTGAGCGCCAGCGAAACTGGTGATTTTCTCATCATGAAATCGTTAATCAACAGATACATCAAAAAATATCCTAATGTTGATGTGGAATATACAAAATCGACGACGGATATCTCAATAGAAAAGTTAACCCTGGAACGCTGCGACCTCAGTGTGATCTGTGAGCCGAGCTTTACGACTTCCAAAGCAAAATGCAGCTATTTATGTGATTTGCCCCTGGTCTTTGTCGCCTCGCCTAAACATCCATCTGTGATACACGGCCTAAAGGCTGCACGTCCGTTCAACACGCTGCTCAGCACCATGGCCCTTCCTGTCATCGATGACCTTCTTAAAACTGCAGGCCTGTGCTATAGCGATTTTTTCTCTGCCACCAGAAACATCGGCGATCTATACACAATCAAAGATTTAGCGTGTAGTGGGCAGGGCATTGCCATACTGCCAGAGACTTTAGTTGGCGAGGATCTCGATTCGGGAAAACTGAAAAGAATTCCCGAACTGAATCATTATTTCGCCTCAAAAATATTCATCCTCACGCCCCTTTCGCATACTGCAATTTCCGCCCCGGTCAGGAATTTTATCGACCTTGCTTACGAGTTTCTTAATCCCAAGAAAATCTCCCAAAAAGAAAAAAGCAAGAAATGACCTTTTGCCATTTCTTGCTTTTTTCTTTATGACGCGATGGTTTCTATTTGTTTCCGTTCTCTCAGGCGAAGGATCATCATCAGGATTCCAAAGACAAATGACAGCATCGCAGCAAACGGAATCCTGAGCACCACAGGCAGCATGAAGCCCACCGTATTTACCGGAAACCAGAAGAAAGGTAAAGTCTTTCTAAACAAGAAGTCCAGCAATTCACTCCATCCCACCGAGTTGATCGTTTCATAAAATCCCATTCTATTTCCATGGACAAAGCGTGCCTCACCATAATTGCTCAAGAGCCTCATCATAATCGTGTGAATTGGTGAAAAGATCAGATTCAGAAAAAAGCTGGTAAACAGTGCTGTCGCCCATGGATTTTGGTAAAGGGGAAGCATTTTATTTTCCATTGCGCAGAGAACGCCGTTGCTGAAAACGCTGAACACGATGGTAAAAAGCAGCCCGCTGGCACCCCATAGAAACATCTTGTACACCACAAAGCCGTTAAATTCCCAGCGGCCGTCAGTCACCCTTGTCGTCAGCATCTCTCCTGCCGTAGCTAATACGGCGAACTGGACGATGCCGGATAGATAAGGATGATCCGCGTTACACGCAATCAATCGATTGGAGGCGATCAGATATCCGAGAACTGCAAACAGAACAATATAGCCCGCAAGATATAGATAATCTTGTTTTTTCATTTTTCCTCAACTTTCTAACGTTCATCTGCCATTTTTTGATATCTTCTATAACGAGCCTTTACATCTTCAAGCTCTTTTTCATATAGTGCATCTGCCCGTTCTGGAAAGTTTGTTTTCAATGAGGCAAATCGGTTTTCGCCCATTAAGAAGTCAATCAATTTTCCCGTATCAGGCTTAGGAGAATCCAACTGAAACGGATTCTTATTTTCCTCAATAAGGCGTGGATCATATCTATATAAATGCCAATATCCACACTCCACCGCCTTTTTCATTTCTTCCTGTGTACACCCCATTCCTGCTTTGATATGCTGTTCTAAGCAAGGGCAATAGCAGATGACAATGGATGGTCCCGGATAGCTTTCCGCCTCTCTCAGAGCCCTTAATGTCTGATTTTGATCATATCCCAATGCGACCTGAGCCACATAGACATAGCCGTAATTCATAAGAATCGCCCCGAGGTCTTTCTTTGCTACCTGTTTTCCGCCCGCCGCAAACTTGGCAATTGCGGAGATCGGCGTTGCCTTCGAAGACTGTCCGCCTGTGTTTGAGTAAACTTCTGTATCGAGGACCATCAGATTTACATCTCTGTTCTGCGCCATGACATGATCAATCCCGCCAAAGCCGATATCATATGCCCAGCCGTCTCCGCCGACTGCCCAGACGGATTTTTTTGCTAGATATTCTCGATTCTCCAAGATGTTTATGACATCCTCCGTTTTTTCACTTCCCTCTAATTTAGCGAGCAGCGCATCTGAAACCTGCCGTGATTTTCCACTTTCATTCCAATTTTTCAAATAGTCGTCGATTTCTTGCACTGCAATTCCGTCGTCTTTCATCTTTGTCAGAAGCAGCAGGAGTTCCTTTCGAATCACATCCTGGGCATGGAAGAACCCATAAGCAAATTCCGCATTATCTTCAAAGAGGGAATGTTCCCATGCAGGTCCATAACCATGGTTGTCACGGCAGTATGGCAAAATCGGCGCACCGCCGCTGATTGCCGAGGAACAGCCTGCCGCATTTCCTACATACAGGCGGTCTCCAAATAGCTGACTCAGCAGCTTGATATATGTCGTCTCTGCACATCCCGCACATGCAGCAGAGAACTGAAAATATGGTTTTGCAAATTGCAGCAGCTTCATATTTTTGTCGCTGATTACATCCTTTTTTAAATAATTGTCGTTCATGGCAATATTATCAAAATTTTTCTGTTCCTCTTTCATCTCTTCAAAAGAAGTCATGACCAGGGCTCCCTTTTCTTTTGCCGGACATACTGAAACGCAGACTTCGCATCCCAGGCAATCATAAGGGGATACCTGCATACGATAAAAATACGCATTGCTGTGACCTCCGAGACCTTTTGCAGGTATCATTGCAAAGGTTTCTGGAGCGTTTTTTCTCTCCGCCTCTGTCAACAGGACAGGACGAATCGCTGCATGGGGACAGCTTGCTGCACAGCGGTTGCACTGGATGCATGCTTCGCCGTTCCACTTTGGAACACTCTTGGCCACACCCCTTTTTGCGTATGCCGACGTCCCGTTTTCCCAAGTGCCGTCAAGTACGCCATGTTTTTTAAATACAGACACTGGCAGCTTATCCCCTTGCTGGCGATCCATAGGAAAAACGATCTCCCTTACAAAGTCCGTTGCTGTGATTTCAGAAATTTCTTCATCTTTTGCATTTTTCCAGCTTTCAGGGATTTCCACCTTGACCGCCGCATGAACGCCTATATCAACTGCCTGGTCGTTTAGATCTACAATTTTCTGCCCCGCTTTCTTAAAGTAGGAATCGTAGTTGTTCTTTTTCATTTCTTCTATTGCGACTTCCATCGGAATGATTTTTGTCAGGGCAAAGAACGCTGCCTGAAGAATATTGTTGGTTCTTTTTCCAAGTCCAATGTCTGACGCTGCCTTTGCCGCATCGATGATATAAACCTGCGCCTCTTTATTCGCCAGGTCGCGCTTCACTTTCCCAGGAAGACGCGCGTCCAGCTCCTCGGCAGACCAAGGACAGTTTAACAGGAAAATCCCCTTCTCCTTTAAATCCGTAGTCGTGTCATACTTGTGGATATAGGTCGGCTCATGGACGCCAATGAAGTCTGCCGATGAAACTAAATAAGTCGATTCGATCTTTTCGTCGCCAAAGCGCAGGTGGGACTGTGTCAATCCGCCGGATTTCATCGTGTCATAGGAAAAATACGCCTGTACATATTTATCTGCCGCAAGCCCGATGATACTGATCGCATTCTTATTTGCCCCCACCGTGCCGTCGCCGCCCAGACCCCATAGTTTACAGGAAACCCGCCCTTTATGCGCAAATTCAATCTCCTTATATTTGAGGGACGTATTTGTAACATCGTCCAAAATACCGATGGTAAAATTATTTTTAGGTGTCTTTTCTCTTAAGTTATCGAATACTGCAACAATCTGTCCCGGCGTAGTGTCTTTTGAAGAAAGTCCGTATCTTCCGCCAACAACCTTAATATCACTTCTTCCAACCTGATTTAAGGCCGTCACAACGTCCAGATAGACAGGCTCCCCTACCGAACCGGTTTCCTTTGAGCGATCCAAAACGGCAATATTCTTACAGGTTCTTGGAATTGCCTCTGCAAAATGCTTAACCGAAAATGGTCTATAGAGATGGATCTGAACAACCCCTACTTTCCTTCCCATGCTATTAAGGTATTTTACAGTTTCTTTCACAGTTTCAGACGCAGAGCACATCACGACGATAACCTCTTCCGCATCATCTGCTCCATAATAATTAAACAGCTTGTACTCTTTCCCTGTTAATTTGTTCATTTCGTCCATGTAAAGCTGCACCTTTTCGGGAACCACTTCGCTCTTTATATTTGCCCCTTCTTTACACTGAAAATAGATATCGGGGTTCACATTGTTGCCCCGGTTGGTCGGATGTTCCGGATTCAACGATGCTTTTCGAAACTGCTTCAGAGCATCATAGTCCACAAGCTTTCTCAGATCTTCATAATCCAGTTCTTCTATCCGCTGCATCTCATGTGAAGTTCTGAATCCATCAAAGCAATGCATGAATGCGTATTTTGAGCTGATTGCTGACAAATGCGCCACCGCGCCAAGATCCATCGCTTCCTGTGGCGAGGACGACATGAGCATTGCATAGCCCGTCGTTCTGCAGGTCATAAAATCCGTATGATCTCCAAAGATGGAGTGATGATTGGAAGTCACCACACGAGAGGCGATATGCATGACGTTGGGAAGAAACTGCCCTCCCATGGCATACATTGCCGGAATCATCAGCATCAGCCCCTGTGACGATGTGAAGGTTGTGGTCAACGCCCCTGCCTGTAAGGAACCGTGACAGGTGCCTGCCGCCCCCGCTTCCGATTGCATTTGAATGACATCAACTGGAGAGCCGAATAAGTTTTCTCTTCCCTTTGCCGCCCATTCGTCCACCTTCTCGGCCATTGGGGAGGAAGGTGTAATCGGATAAATTGCCGCCACCTCTGTAAACGCATATGCCACATGGGCCGCCGCCGTATTTCCGTCCATAACCGTGTACTTCTTTTTCATATCATACTACCTTTCTGTTTTTCAACATATATCTAAAGCGCGCTTGTTTTCATGTATCATTTAGTATACAATAAAAATGAAAGGTTCAGATTTTTGAAAATGTTGACCTGATTTCGTGCAATCCGAACTTGCTGAATCACGTTAATACGCAGGAAAGGAGCTTCTATGAATATCAGCTATCTTCGCACCTATGTCACCTTAGCTAAAAATGGCAACATCTCTCAAACTGCCGTGCTTCTGGGTTATTCAAAGTCTACAATCTACGATCAGTTGAAATCCCTGGAGAGTGAACTTGGCACCAAATTATATCAGCGCGTGCAGCACGGTATCACGTTTACCGATAAGGGGATGCACTTTCTTACATATGCTGCAAAAATGCTGCATACCTATGATGAGGCGATGAACAAGCTTTCAAGCCCCAAGGATACCCTTCGTATCGGTGCAAGTGAATCCAGCGATTTTATCGTTTTTAACGAGCTGATAAAGGACTATATCGCAAAATTTCCTGATGTAGATATCGAATATTCTAAGATGACAACAGATGTTTCACTAGAGAAGATCACGCAGGGCAATTGCGACGTGTGCCTCATCTGTGAACCTGAATTTCACTCTGCGGAAGTCAATTGCAATTTTCTGTGCAGACTACCGCTGCTGTTTGTTGCCTCACCGGAACACCCGGTTCTGAAACGCGGCTTAAAAAGCACTCTATCCTCAAACACTCTGTTCTGCACCATGAGTATCTCTCTTGTTACGACCATGCTGGGCAATATGGGTATCCATTTCGACGAATCTTTTTCTGCGCTTAAGAATGTGGGAAATTTAATGATCATCAAAGAATTTGCGTGTAACGGCAGCGGGATCGCCATCCTTCCCGCACCATTGATCAAAGACGAGTTGTCCAAAGGCCATCTGAAAGTCATACCTGAACTGCAGCAAGGGTTTCACTTCAACATCTATATTTTAACACCGAAAAATAAAGAAAACCCAGCTGTTGAAAGCTTTGTATCTCTGGCCTATGAATTATATAAAGAGAACTAACACAAAATCCCAAAAAGCGTCTTTGCTCTTTGGGATTTGATTTAAGCTATTCTTTTATCAATACTTCCGGCGCTTCCAGCAATTCTTTCATACTGTTGATAAACTGTGCAAGGGGCACGCCGTCGAGAATACGGTGGTCCCCTCCGATAACCAGCTTCATCATCATGCGTACGGCGATGGTGTCGTCGTCCATGACGACAGGCATTTTCTTTGCCGTACATGCCGTCATGATGGCAGGTTCCGGCGGAAGTGGAAGTGGAACGGAATCAAAAGAGTTTAATTTTCCGATGTTGGTTACGCCAAAAGTACCGTCAGCATAATCGTCGGGGGTTAACGTACCCGCATTCGCCTTGGAAACCAATTCTTTCATTTCAGATGAAATTTCAAAGATTGTCTTATTCTGAGAATCTTTGATGACTGGAGCCACAAGTCCTTTCTCTGATGCCGTCATAACGCTGATGTTGCAGGACTCATAAATCTCAATCTGCTTCATGTCTTCACTGAAAGCTGAATTCATGATGGGAACTCTCTGCAGAGAAAGACTGACCGCTTTGATGATGTAATCGTTCACCGTCAGATTTACATTCTTTTCAGCGTTCACTTTTTTTCGGAAGTCCAAGAGATCCGTCACATCTACATAGATCCCCTGGTAAGACATCGGGTAGTTGCCGCTGACTTCCATTTTCTTGCCGACGGCCTTTCGCATGCCGCTGTATTTTACTGTATTTGCAATCTGTTTCATGGTCTGCTCCTCTCCGCTTGATACCTATATCAAATCAGAAATATCTTCGCCTGCAGCGCCGATAATGCAGATTGGGGTGCCGCAGTCATAATCCTCATTGCATTCTACCAAAATCTTTAAGAGCGTCCCCGATTCCGGACACGGAAATTCCATGGTCGACTTGTCCGTCATAATCTCGAATAGCGGTTCTCCCTTTTCTACAGTCTGTCCTTCTTCGTACATCCAGGAGACAATCTGTCCTTCCTCCATGGCTTCACCCATTTTCGGCATATTGATCACTTTTGCCATTTTCTATTCCTCCTTATTTTTCATTATGCGTTTATCATCTCTTTTACCCTTACGGCGATTTTTTCCGGCGACAGCATCACCCAATCTTCCAGTGTCGGTGCGGCAGGGATAATCGTATCTGGCAGCGTGCACCTCTGAACCGGCATCTTTAAGTCTTCAAAGCATGTCTCTGATACTTGGAATGCGATTTCTCCGGTGATGCCATAGGTCTCTGTGAATTCATCGACAAGCAAGAGCTTTCCGGTCTTTCTAACCGATGCCGCCACCGGCCCCAGGTCAAGGGGTCTCAGGCTTCTGAGGTCGATCAGTTCCATGTGGATGCCTTCTTCTCTGAGCTGCTTAGCCGCTTTTGTCGCTTTCAAAATTGCCGTACCAAAACCGACCACGGTGAGATCATCACCCTCACATACCACTTTGCTCTTTCCGATGGGAACGACAAAGTCGGGATCCAGCGGCACTTCTGCCTTCATTCGGTAAGCCCCGGCTTCCTCGCAGAAGAATACGGGATCGTCGTCGCGCAGCGCCGCCTTGAGCAGCCCCTTTGCATCCTCCGGAGTCGAGGCGCAGACTACTTTCAGTCCCGGAAATCCTGCGTACAGGCTGTAAACCGACTGGCTGTGATGAGGGCCTGATCTGGTGCCTCCTCCGATAACAGTCCTGACGACGGCTGGCATACAGGAGATCTGCCCGCCCGACATGTATCTGTATTTTGCAAGGTGGTTTACGATAGGATCCAGGGCACACATGCTGAAGTCCATCTTCATGATATCGATGATCGGTCTCCAGCCTCTTATCGCGGCGCCGATGCCAAAGCCCACGATGGCATTTTCAGATAAGGGCGCGTCAATCACACGATCCGGTCCGTATTTATGATACAGATCGCCGGTAACTCCATAGGCGCCTCCCAAGATGCCGATGTCCTGCCCCATCATGATGACCTTTTCATCCCGCGCCATCTCTTCATCCAAGGCAAGCCTGATTGCCTGCATATATGTCATCTTCTTTGTTTCCATTCTCCTAGCCCTCCTTATCCTAGCATCCGGCATAGATATGCTGCATTGCGACTTCAGGTTCACTGTATGGCGCATTCTCCGCATATTCCCAGGCATCCTGCAATAACGTTTCAACTCTGTCATCAATCGCTTTCAACTGTTCATCAGTCACATGATACTGTTCTTTTAATTTTGCAGTTAACAGCTTGATGGGATCTTTCGCAAGCCATGCCTTCTGCTCTTCAGGATCTTTATACTTCGTACCGGATTCATTGGGGCCGTGTCCCATCTTCCTCCAAGTCATGATTTCTAAAATCATCGGTCCATTGCCTGCCCTGACATATTCCGCCGCTTTTTTCGTCGCTTCATACACTTCTTCCACGTCATTACCATTTTCCACCGTAACCCCTGGGATGCCAAAGCCCTGGGCACGAGTGCTCAGCCTGTTGAGTCCCGTCATCTTTCTGAAGTCTTCCGAAATGGCGAAGAAGTTGTTCTGAATGATGAATAACACTGGCAGCTTGAATGCCGCCGCCATGTTGACGCCCTCATAGAATGCCCCCTCACAGGTGGAACCGTCTCCGGAATAAGCGACAGCGATATTCCCCTTCCCTTCTTGTTTGAAGTCGTAAGCAAAACCTACAGGAACTGTATAGCAAGGTCCCAATGTTCCTCCCAGGATGTACAGGTTCTTTGCTGCATCAACAAAGTGGGCTTCTCCCGCTTTCCCCTTACAGGTTCCAGTTGCTTTCAGCAACGTCTCCGAAAGCATCGCCTTGATATCACAGCCGCGCATCAGGATATGTGCGTGAGAACGGTGATGGGGGCACACGATATCGGTCTCACGAAACACCTTCATGGTTGCAGTTCCCACGGCCTCTTCTCCTATTCCCAGATGTGTCATTCCTAAGGGTTTACCATTGACATAGGCATCCCACAAAAGCTCGTCAAATCTGCGGCTCTTTACTAAGTTCTCATAAAATTCAAGCAGCAAAGCTAAATCTGCCATATTTATTCCTCCGTTTCTCGATCTAACTACGTTACAAACGATCTCTCTCGTAATAATATGTTACTCGCCAAACCTTTCTTTTTCAAATACACAAAATTTATACTGTTTTATTCCCATGAATTATACGTCACTTCTATCGGTCACGGTCTGATAATCGCCCGCGTAATCTTTCTGTCCGCTGAAAGCTGAAGGGCTTCACCGATTTCTTCCAGGCGAAAGCTTCTGTCAGAGAACTCCTTAAACGGATATTTGTCCTGGTACTTTTCGAGAAACCGCAGGGATTTATATAGATATTCAGGAAGGTATCTGCATACACCGTAAACCGTAATGGCTTTTCTAGTGATATATCCCGGTGAGATTTCGGCGCTGACGCCTGTCGAATTAATTCCGATCACGATGTACCTGCCCATGATCGCCAGATGATGAATTCCTTCCTCAAAGGCGCCTGCAAAGCCTGTAACCTCCAGGGCAGCCTCTGGTCCTTTTCCTTCCGTATATTCTTTGACAAGAGCTTCACGTTCTTCAAGGGTCGTTTCAGATGCATTGATCACATAGTCAGCGCCGAACTTTTTCGCAGTTTCCAGCCTCTCGGACACCGTATCTATGATGATGACTTTCGCTCCTTTTTCTTTGGCAATGGCTGAAGCATAAAGTCCCAGTCCGCCAGCCCCTTGAATCAGAAGGGTCTCTCCGCTGACAAGAGATGCCCTGTCCAGTCCGTAATAAACCTGTGAAAAAGCGCAATTAGCGCCTACTGCCAATTCATTCGGCACGTCGTCGGGGACTTTGTAAAACTCCTGTTCCGGGTAAATATAGTAGTGGGAAGCAAAAGTACCGCCAAAATACGGCCACTGGTCAGGGCTTGACCCTAAGTGGATATAGGCGTTTTCACACAGATCGTAGCGTCCGATCTTGCACATCGGGCAGTTCTTGCAGGTGATGTAGTAAGGCGCTACGACTCTGTCTCCTACATGTACCGAAGATCCCATACTATCTGTCGTCACGCCTTCTCCCAGCTGATAAATTTCACCGATAAATTCATGACCTTGGCAGGTCGGCTTGTCACTTAGACCAACCGAGGACGCGCCCTTCCAATTCTTAACGTCTGAACCGCAAATATTGGTGCAGATAATTTTAACCAGCACTGCGCCCTCGCTGGCCTCAGGAAGCTCGTGCTCCGTTATGCCAAACTTCTTCTCTCCCGAAAAATATACCAATTTACCTTTCATAGTTCACCTCATCTGTTATTTCAAAAGAACTGCTGCGCTCACCAGCACAGCAGCTCCTCACATCATTGCTATTTACTTATTATAATCTGCAAAGGCCGCTCTCAGCTTTTCGACATCTTTCCTTGCCGAAGACACATAGTCCTCTCCATCTGCATTAAAGCGCGGGCGTTCATAGAAGGTCTCAGAAATAATCCATCCTTCATATCCGATCTCTTTTATGGCTTGTACCGATTCGTCAAAATAGGTGCAGCCTTCCCCTAAAAGGACGATCGGCGCGGTTTCTTTTGTAATAAACCCTTCTTCGTCTGCTAACGATTCCTTCATGTGAAAATGATCAATTCTCTCTTTCCCCAGTGCGCGAATCATATCCGGCGGATAGCCTGTTCCATACATGACCGGATTGTGTGTATCAAAGCAATACTTCAATCTGCCGTCAAATTGATCTGCAAAATCAATCTGCTGCTGCAGCGTGATATCCGTCTCCATTGCAATCGTCACGCCATATTCTTCTGCTACCTGGACAGCGTATTGATACATCTCATAAACATGCTGGTGCTGCGCCGCTCCATACATGCGCATTCCTTCAATCATCACGGTGGGGATGTTCATTTCAGAGGCTGCGATAATCCCCTTCTTTATGCTTTCCATGGCGATCTTTCCTTCTTGTGAGCGCAGGCTGCTTCTGATATAACCCTGGCGCACCAAAGTGTAAAGATGAATGGACTGAAGGGTGATCCCATATTTTTGCGAAGCGTTGAGATAATCTTCTTGAATCCATTTATTTGTCAGCGGATAGGATTTGTCGGTTCCGCCGCAATCTGCCAGCTGAATTCCTTCAAAGCCCGCTTCATGGGCCATCCTGATTGCAGAAGGACCCCAGCAGGGGAATCCAAATTCACAGACGCCGAATTTTATTTTAGACATGTTCTCTCCTCCTCAGACTACTTGACCATCATCGAAGCATTCTGCGCAGCCTGCATCGCACGGGTACCCGAGAAACCGCCGTCAATCGGAAGTACCTGGGCAGTAATCTGCCTTGCCTCCTCAGATACCAGGAACAAGTATCCGTTTACGATGTCCTGCGCCACATTGATTCTTTTGGTCGGCGTAATTCCAAGGAAATTGTCGTCAATCGCTGATGGGATGTGGCCGTTATTGTCTGTACGGGTAAAACCGGGGCAGACGACGTTTACATTGATGCCATATTCACCAACCTCAAGGGCGATTGCCTTTGACATGGCGATGATTGCAGACTTTGATCCTGCATAGATCGAACCGTTTCTTTCTCCTTGCAGCGCCGCAGTTGAAGAGGTGTTGACGATTTTACCGCCGGTTCCCTGCTTGATCATCTGCTTGCAGGCAAGCTGGGTCATATAGTACGTTGCTTTAACGTTCAGTTCGATGGATCTGTCAAAGGAGGCTTCATCTGTCTCCAGGAAAGGCAGTTTGCATCCCCATCCGGCATTGTTGATGAGAATATCCACCTTCCCAAACGCCTTTACGGCTTCTTCAAAGATCTTTTCGCGGTCCGCCTGGCTCGTAAGGTCAGCCGCCACTCCGATCACCTTGGCTCCGCCAGCGCTGACCTCCTTAACAACAGCCTGTAATTTGTCCGCGTCTCTATCTGCGAGGACGACACATGCGCCCTCTTCTGTAAAAGTCTTGGCTGCAACGTGGCCCATTCCGCCAGCGCCTCCGGTGATAATTGCTACCTTGTCTTTTAATCTCTGCATAATCATTTCTCCTTCTCTCCATTGTAATAAGTATCTTTCATAGGACCTACTACCATATCTCCCAGTTCGGCAATAAATCCGAACATCTGCCTGAAGTCATAGGTTTCCAATTCCAGGCCGCCTGTTTTGCTGAGGATATGAATCGGAATGTTCTTCTCTGCCATGATCCGGTCGATGATGCTGCGATCTGCAAGCTTCATATTGATATGATGAATACCGGGACCATGCTCCTTCAGCCAATCTGAATAAGGGTCTCCGCCATCTTTGTTCAGCGGCTCCACATATTCTAAGTCGATGCCCCCAAAATTGAGGCGCGCTGTTTTGATGTGAAAGTCTGCAGGCCTGCCATTATATGTGTTTTCGACACGGATGCCCTGTTCTGCCCTCTCTTTTGATGACTTGATGACGATGGTCTCCTCTTCAAGTTCAAAATAAGTCCTCAGATTTTCAAGCACCTGATCCACACTGTTTACGACACAGCCGACTTGAAATACAATTTCTACTTTTGTTTTTTCCATGTAAAACCTCGTCCTTGCTATGGATTCTCTTGTAACTTGCTTCTGTCATCATACTACCACTTAAAAAAGGGCAAGTAAAATAACGAAAGTTTTTAGAGGAATATTACTTTAAGCTATACGGTACGGCTAATCCGCTGCAAAATCCGGCGGATTCCCGGCTCTGGGGTCACTCGCCAGCGGTCCTACGACAACGCTTCCACATTCAAGAATGACGCCAAGCTGCTCTCTGAGGTCATAAAACGTGCAGCCTTTTCTGCTTCCGTCCGCAAGTACCGGCCCCATTTCAGCATAATTGAGCCTTGGAATTCCCATCTCCTTCATCTTCTGCTTCAACGCCGCCATATTTCCTACCTTTACGCCAAAATGATGAATGCCGTTTCCGTGTGCCAGGAGAAAATCCGCATAGGGATTCCCCGCGTCCTTATCCATCGGTTCGATGACCTCCAGGTCGAGACCCCCTATGGCAAAGCGCGTATACCGGTGGAAAAAGCCGCATTTCTTTTCATTGTAATTGAGTCCGTCCCAGCCGTCCTCCTCAAAGGCTTTCTTCGTCGATTTCATTACGATGGTACTTTCGTCAAAGTCAAAGATGTCCTTCCAGTTTGCCAGCGTCTGCTCCAGATCCTCCACGCATACACAGACCTGGAACAGCAGATCGATGGCAGGTTTCTCCTCATTTCTTTTAAACCCTTCATTTCTTGATCCAGGGTCAGCTGCCATAGGTCCGACCACCAGGCTGCCGCATTCCAGTATCAGTCCTAGCTGCTTTCTCAAGTCGTAGAAAGTGCAATTTTTCCTGGTTCCATCAGCCAAAACCTGCCCCATCACAGCGTGATTGAGAACAGGCACACCCATCGCTTTCATCTTTCGCTCAAGGGCAGGCATATCATCTACCTTTACCCCAATGTGATGGATGCCGCTTCCGCCGTTTTCAAAGAGAAAATCAGAAAACGGAGACCGTGCTTCTTTGTCCATGGGTTCAATGATTTCAAAATCTATCCCTCCCAAGCTGAATCTACAGAACTTGTTGAAAAAGCGGCAATGTTTTTCATTGTAGTTGAACCCGTCCCATTGATCAAACTGGTAGGCTTCCTCCGTAGTTTTGATTACAATGCTTTCTTCGTCGAAGTCAAAAATCTCCTTCCAGCCTGCCAGCAGTTTCTCCAGATCATCTGTCACAACTGCCACCTGAAAGATGAGCTCTATTTTTGGTTTTTTTAAGCCGTTCATCTCTATTGCACCTCCCTGATCATATGATTACTTTGCTCTTATTATAAAGTTATCAGCATTTCCCTTGACAATCAAATCACCAAATCGAATATCTGCGTATAACATTTATTCATAGATTGCTATTATTTTTTTGCACAATTTTACCAGTGCCTAGCAAATTGATTTTTCACTGAAAGCAGAATATAATTGATATACAAGTTACTTTACCAAACATTGGAGCAAAATAGGGGAAAACAATATGGACATCAGACAATTACAATATTTCGTACAAGTTGCTGATTGCGGAAGCTACTCTTTGGCATCACAACAGCTGTTCGTTTCACAGCCGGCGCTAAGTAAAGCGATCAAAAGCATCGAAGATGAAATGGGATTTAAGTTTTTCTATACCTATCAAAGAAAGCAAAAGCTCACAGATGCCGGGCAGTCCTTTTACGAGAAAACGGTCAACTTCCTGGAAAGTTACGACGTTTTGATCAATACGACTTATCTTGACGCCGGTGTTGATAAGGGCCATCTCAATGTCGGCCTTTCCATCATGGGCGGTCCTGCCCTGTTCTCGCATCTGCTGCCGACCTTCAAAGAAAAATACCCGCAGATCACAGTTTCGATCATGGAAAAAGAAACGAATATGCTCAAAGAGGAGATCCTCAAGAAGAATCTGGATCTTGCTTTTATCGATCTGTACCATATCAAAAATCCGGAGGATACGGACAACTTCGAAATCTTCAAAATCGCTGCCAGCGAAATCGTAATTGTTGCCAGCAGGGAAAACGAGGTGGCACAGCTGAAAGAACTCCAGTACAGTGCCCTTAACAATCGAAATCTGATCTTGTTCAATGACGGTCACGAATATTCAGGACAGGTAAGAAACGATATGAAGCTGATGGGTGTCAAACCCAACGTCGTGCTTTCCAGCACACAGTGGGATTTCATCATGGACATGGTAGCCAACGATATCGGGATTGTCCTCTGCCCCTATTACATCTATAAAAAATACGACAACCCCAAGATCTGCTGTATTCCTCTGGACGAAAAAATGGGCAGACGGGAAATCGGAATCATTGTCAGAAAAGAAAATTACAGAACCAGAGCCTGTATGAAGTTTCTTGAATATGCAACAGACCCCGCCTCTTACGATGGAATTCAGAATCTATTCCCCTATAAAGAAGAACAGAGATGACATCAAAAAAGATAAACACGGTGCAGCAAATTGCCGCACCGTGCTTTTGTTCCTATAAAATTCCGAAATGTCAGCGCCTCTTTTTGATGTATCCTAAAAGAACCACAGTCAAAGGCAGAATGATGCTGTAAAAAGCAAAGGGTCCGTAAGAAACCGCCGGAACACTTAGAATCGTCATCACGTAGATGCCGCAAGTATTCCATGGTATCAAGGGGGAAGTCACTGCCCCTCCGCCCAGCAGCGTCACCGCCAGATCGGATCGGTCGATATTCCTGTCTGCATATGTCTTTTCATACATCTGACCCGGCAGCGAAATCCCCAGGTATTGATCGGGCAAAATCACATTCATACAGACACAGGACAGCACTGTCACCAATCCCAGGCTTCCCTTTGATTTGATTCTGTTGATCAGTGGCGTGAGCAGGGTTTCAATCTGCTTGGTGTGCTGCATGATGCCGCCGAATCCCATGGCAATGACGATAATCGAAATAGAATAGAGCATTTCGTTCATGCCCCCTGCCGAAAGCAGGTCATCCACCAGGGGATTTCCGCTTTGGCAGAGGAATCCGTTGTAGCTGACGTTTAATACCTCTTCAATATCTATTTGCTGCAGAAAGAGGGCTTCAAACAGACCGCACAGGATACCTGCAAACATGGAGGGTATAGCGGGAAACTTCAGCAAAATACAGGCCGCCATCAAAGCCATCGGCAGCAGTTCAAGGAGTGAAATAGAAAACTGTCCCTTGATACTGTCAAGCAGCGATCCGATATCACTGTCCAGCTGCGTTTCTGCTCCGCCTGTATACTGTCTGCCTATGACAAAATAGCAGGCCATCGTTATGCAAAAAGCGATGACGGCTGGTTTTGCCATCCTGCGTACAATCTGAAAGACGTTCTCGCCCACTACCGCTGCGGTCAGATTTGTCGCATCGGACAGGGGAGAAATCACCTCGCCCATATAAGAGCCCGATACGATGCAGCCTGCCACCACAGGGGCCGAGATATGCAGCGCCGCACCCATGCCCATAAAGGCCAGACCTACCGTGCCTATGGTTCCCCATGAGCCTATGGCGAAGGCTACGATGACACAGATTGTCATGGCAGCAGGCAGAAAATACCTGGCAGATATCATCTTCAATCCATAATAAATCATAGCCGGCACCGTGCCGCAGGCAATCCATACGCCGACGAGGACCCCGATGAGCAGCAGAATCAAAATGGCTTCCAGCGATTGGCTGATGCCTTTCAAAGCGCCTTCCAATATCTTTTCCCACGAAAAGCCCATCCAAACTGCCACAAGACCAGCTGCCAGGCAGCCAAACATCAGCGGAATCTGTGGGTCAGCCTGATAATATACCATAGCGGTAAACATCATGATTACCATAAAAATTACGGTGATTAAGGGTTTATAAACTTGCATCTTATTCTTTTCTGCGTCCATACGATTACCTTCACTGCGTCAGTATCTATACGCCTGGCCTTTTACAGTTTCCCTGCGATTTCTTCAATTTTTCGAAAGCGGTTGTTGATCCCCGACTTTTTCATCGGCGGATCCATCATCTCCGCCAGCTGCACTAAGCTGGCCTCAGGATATTCCAGCCGCAGCTCCGCTACCGCCCGCAGTTTTTCCGGCAGGCATCCCAGTCCCTTCGTCTTCTGAATCTTTTTGATGTTCTTGAGCTGCCGCTGTGAAGCGTCCAGGGTTCTGTCCGTGTTGGCGTTGTCGCAGTTGGTTATGCGCACCGTCTCGTTGACCAGTTCTTTTTTTATCTTGACGTTTTCAAATTCTAACATCTGCGAGTGAGCGCCCATGATCGCAAGTGTGTCACAGATATATTCGGAACTCTTCATATATACAATATAGTGATTTTTTCGCTCCACAATCTTAGCTGATAAGTCCACAAAAGAATTAATCATCTTTTTCAAATCATTAGCAAGGTTCTTGCTGCTGCAGACGATCTCCAGATGATAGCTTTTTTCTGGATCGCTGATGGTGCCGGACCCCATGAAGATACCTCTGAGGTAAGATTTTCGGCAGCATTTGGTCTTAATCAAATCACTGTAAATACCGTCAGATATATAGTTGTTGCCCTCTCTGACGAGGAGAATCCCCGTCTCTCTGAGAATCTGTTCACTTCTCATGTTAGGGTCTATGGTCAAAAGATAGGCTCTGCCCTTCTTCGGCCCGGCAGCCTCCCCAATCTCCAGCTCCGTATCCACCTGAAAATACTCCTTGATCAGCTTTTTATAATGTCTGGCTACGGCAGGATTTTCTGTCGTAATGACGATTTTAAACTTGCCGCCTCCTGCCAATCTCAAGCTGCCTGACACCCGCAAGAAACCTGCAATTTCCGCCAGCTGGCAGCACTTTTTTTCCGGCTCGATTCTGGCCAGCTCGTTTTTTGTCTCTGTCGCAAATGACATCTGGTTTTCCTCTCTCTGTAAATGTATCGTGCAAATCTGTCTACATTATAATGAGAGCGGCGACAAAAGTCAATCATACTAAAAACGCCCTGCAGTGTTGACATACCGGTTTCTTTAGCATTTTGCCCCAGCTTTAGCGGGCCAGACAAAAGGATTATTAGCAACTGGAGGAGTGAGAAAAGTGAACGATGAAGCCTTACGATATATTCTTTTTGTTGGTTATCTCTTATAAATTCATATCCTTTTGCTGTTTTTCTCCATCAGTGCCAGCACCGTCTGGAGTTCTATCTCCATGCCAGCACGGAGCGCTTTCTCGTCACCGATGAAATTCCCGTTATGTAACGGAGACAGTGTTGCCCCTTTTGGTGCACAGCCAAGATTAAAGTATGCGCCCGGCACGGCTTCCGTGAAGAAGGCGAAATCGTCGGCGCCCATGCTGGTCTCTGGCATGTGGTGAACGGCAAATCCAATATCATCAGCAGCCTTTTCGACGATATCTATCACCCCGTCATCGTTGATCAGCGGAGGGAACGGTGTTTCCATCCATTCAAACTGTGCAGAAGCGCCATATGTAGCAGTTGTACCAGCTGCGATTTGTTCAACACGATTCTTTATCGAATCGAGAGTTTCATTGCTGACAGCGCGGAGGGTGCCCTGCATGATAACCTCTCCCGGAATAATGTTGCAGCCTGTTCCACCTTGAATACTGCCGATAGATACTACTACTGGATTCGTAGCCGCCGTAAAGCGAGTTGCTATGGTCTGTAACGTCATAATCATATCAGCAGCCACAACGATAGGGTCAATACCTCTTTCTGGCTGCGCACCGTGACATTGCTTTCCCTTTATCTCCATTGTAAAATCGTTTACTGCTGCATTCATCACCCCTCTGCGCAACACAATCGAACCTGTTTCAAAGGCAGGATCAACGTGAAGTCCGATCATGGCAGATACAGCAGGCTGCTGCAAAACGCCAGCCTCAATCATTTGATGCGCACCGCCAGTGGTCTCTTCTGCCGGCTGGAAAATCAATTTGACACTGCCGGTCAGTTGATCTTTTATCTCATTTAAGACCATTCCCGTTCCCAGCAGAATGGCTATATGCATGTCGTGACCGCAGGCGTGCATCACGCCAGGATTCACAGAAGCATAAGGGACTCCTGTTGTCTCAGTAATTGCCAGGGCATCGATGTCGGCGCGGATGCCGATACAGCCGGATCCGTTTCCCTCTATCAGTGCGGCGATGCCATGACCTGCGATATCTCTCTGGTAAGGGATGTTGTGCGCATCCAGAGTCCTGCAGATGTAATTTGCAGTCTCTATTTCCTGTTCTGATAATTCAGGATGCCTGTGCAAGTGCCTGTAGATTTCTACCACCTCAGCATAGGTATTTTCAATCATATTTGTTAAGTCCATAAGACGGCTCCTTTCTGTAAAAACTAATTACTTCTTCCATTTTAATGAGCTGCCGAAGAAAAGTCAATATTGCAGCCTGGAAAAAGCTGTGACAAACGCATCAGAGCTGCCCCCTCTGCAGCCTGGCTCCTGTTACGCAAATGCCGCCTTGTTCTGTTCGCCTGCGTAACCGTTTTGCCGGATTTACTCGATTCTGCGTAACTGTGCGGCAACAAACACGCTTCGTTACACAAAATGGCACATCCTTACATGCTCCGATGCCCTGCAGTGAATGGGCTGATGCGCGGCGAGACGGAAAAGCCAATGCACGCCAAAAAAGAGCCGCCTGGGCAGAATATCTTCTGCACAGGCGGCTCTATGGTTAAAATGTTATGTATATGATTATTTTCTTGGCGGCAGGCTGAGGATTTCTCTCGCTTCGTCTGGCGTTGCGATTTCTCTTCCCAGCAATTTTGCAATTTCAACTGCCTTCGCTACCATCTGGCCGTTGCTTTCTGCCAGAACGCCCTTTTCCATGTAAAGGTTGTCTTCAAAACCGACTCTGACATGTCCGCCTAAGCTGATCGTCGCAGCAGCGATGTGCCAAGCGTTCTTTCCCAGACCAGTTGCAGTCCAGGTGGAACCGGCAGGAATGGATTCAGCCATGAATACCAGGTCTCTGATGGTTGCAGTCATCTGTACGCCCAACACAAAGTCGAAGTGCATCGGATGCACTAAAAGACCCTTTCTGTCGGCTACTTTCAAAGCTGTATCAATCATGCCCTTGTCAAATACTTCCAACTCAGGCTTGATGCCCTTTTCTTTCATGATTCTGGCAAAGTTCTCAATTGTAGTGTCTGTATTTGTGAAAATCTCGTCTCCGCCGAAGTTACAAGTACCGCAGTCAAGGGTAGCCATCTCTGGAGTTGGCACGATGTCTGTCGATTCTAATCTCTCCAAATCTGTCATTCCAACCGCTCCGCCAGTGGAAGGCTGGATAATAACGTCCGGGCACTCTTTTCTGATTGCGTCGACGCATTCCTGGAATCTCTCCTTGCTCTGCGTAGGCGTACCGTCATCCCATCTTACGTGAAGATGAATCAAAGCTGCGCCAGCATCGTAAGCTGACTTTGCTTCTCTGACGATTTCTTCTACCGTATAAGGAACGTTCGGATTCTGTTCCTTTGTAACCTCCGCTCCGCAAATACAAGCACTGATGATTAATTTGTCCATTGGTCTTCTCCTTTTATTTAACTGAATTAATTATGACCTTTTCTTGCGCACCTCTACGCGTTTACCTCTATAAAAAACATTATGCCATGTGCATTCCTCTGAAAATAGAATCGCAGCACATGATTCAATGAACGTATCCTTGCGGCAACGTATTGCTATCCGCAATACTCCTTTGGTCGCCTTGCTCCCTCCGCTGTCCGTTTTGCCTAGCCAAGCACAGCTTGGGGCAAAAAGGCAACGCCGTAGGATCGTCACGTTCATTATACCATCAAAGATCGCGGTGTTCAAGGGTGACTCTATAGCCGTCTTCTTCAAAAACTTCAGCCATCTTGTTGGCCATAGTCACAGAACGATGCTGTCCGCCAGTACAGCCGAAAGCAATATTTAAATGGTATTTGCCTTCTTTTACATAGCAAGGTACGATAGTGTTAATCATCACCCTCAGCTGAGAAGCGAAAGTCTGGGAAATTTCATATTTCATCACGTATTGAAAAACTTTCTTATTATTTCCAGTTAACTTTTTCAGGCTGGGCACGTAATAGGGATTGGGAATAAATCTCATGTCAAAGATTAAATCCGTTTCCATGGGAATTCCATTTTTATATCCGAACGAAGTCACGTTGATAGCAAAAGCGCTTTCCTGTTCCATACCCACAAAGAGCTTCTCCATTTCCAATTTGAATCCAGCTACCTTCATATTGGTAGTGTCTATGATAAAGTGAGCTCGTTTTCGCAGTTCTGCCAGCTTGTCCCTTTCCTCTTCAATGACCTCCCTGGTGGTGGAGCCTTCAGACAGAGGATGATTCCGCCTGGTTTCATTATATCGTTTAATCAAAGTCTCGTCAGAGGCTTCGATAAATAATACCTTGCACTCGATAGCCTCACTTTTCTCCAGATAGTCTAAACACTCACTGAGATCCGTAAAAAACTCGCCGCCCCGCACGTCGACCACAAAAGCCGCTTTGTTAATTTTTTTATTAGAGTACACTGTCAGATCTATGAAGTTTCTGATCAGCGCCGGCGGCATATTGTCAACACAGTAATAGCCCTGATCCTCAAACCAGTCCGCAGCATTGGTTTTCCCTGCGCCGGAAAGTCCTGTAACAATCACTACCTTCATCTTTTCCATAGATACTAAATCTCCTCAATGTTTACAATGCGGGATACATCCAGTCCCGCTTCAAGTGCTCTATCGACGCCGCCCATAAAACTGCCGACACGATCCGGCGTATGGGCGTCACTGCTGACGATAAACTCCGCCTCGGTTTTAGCAGATATTTTGATTTCTTCTGTCGTCAGATGAGCGTGCCAGGTGCTGATTTCCATCAGAGTTCCCGTTTCTGCACAGGCCTTAGCAATGGCCGCAATATCAAAACGTCCCTTGTCGCCGGGATGGGTCAAAATCTTCAGATCGTTCTCGTAAAGAGCTTTGATGGTCATGTCGGTATTCTTTATCAGCAGCTTCTTACCGTAAAAGCCAGGTGCCAGATGATGGGCGTCCAGCCAGTTTCCAACACAGTAGCCGTGAGGAATTCCATAGTGATATCCTCCCAATACAAAGTCAAAGTCACTGAACTCCGCTTTTGTCACATCGAGATAATTTCCTGATGAAATGATATTCGCTTCCACACCCAAATAAATGGAAAGCTGCGGATAAAGCGGTTTCAGCCTGTCAATCTCCGTCCTCATCACAGGAAAATCGCTGCGTTTCACACCATAGGTCAGATGACCAGGACCATGGTCTGTAATAGCGAGACCCGTAAGCCCTGCCGCGATGGCCGCCTTCACGTTGTCCTCAATAGATCCTTTGCCATGAGAAAAGGTCGTATGGGTGTGATAATCAAAGGTCATCTTGTACTTATCTTTCGTCGCCAATAATTCTTACCTCCGGTTCCAATCTTACCCCAAATTTATCATATACAGTATTCTGCACCAAATGCATCAAATCTATGATATCTGTTGCAGTAGCGCCGCCTTTGTTGATGATAAAACCGCTGTGGAGATCAGAAACCTGTGCGCCGCCTACGGTCGCGCCTTTGAGTCCAGCGTCCTGAATCAGCTTGCCGGCAAAATATCCAGCAGGTCTTTTGAAGAAGCTGCCTGCACTTGGATACTGAACCGGCTGTTTTTCATTACGGCGTTTGGTCAGTTCTGCCATTCTGCCAGCAATCTCCTCGTGGTTTCCTTTCTTTAGTTTTAAGGTAACCGTTACTGCCACGTCTCTAGTATCTTCCAAAATGCTGTGTCTATAGGAAAGATCCAAATCTGCGGCATTGATGCTGATTGTTTCTGAACCATCATTTTTAACCAGCGTTACGCTTTCTACAATATCTTTCATCTCACCGCCATAAGCGCCTGCATTCATGAAAATCGCGCCGCCGATGCTGCCGGGAATACCGCTGGCAAATTCAAAACCAGTCAAGTCGGCAGCCAAAGCTACCTTTGCTACTACGGACATCAGTGCACCAGTACCGCAAATCAATCGCTCTCCTTCAACGGTGACTTTGTTGAAAGCTTCCCCCAATTTAACCACTATGCCGTCAAATCCTGAATCCTTGATCAGCGTATTGGAGCCGTTGCCAAGGACAATATATTTTTTCTTCAGTCTGTGGATCTCCCCCATGATTTCACGCAGCTCTTCCACGCTTTCTAAAATCACCATCTCTCTCGCCTTTCCCCCGGCTTTAAAAGATGTAAACTCTCTCATATCTACGTTTTGCAACCTCTCCATCTACAATACATCCTTCCTATTTATGTCATATTTATTAAAGTCCTCATACGCAGTTGTCGACGTCGGTAAATTCTTCTTAACCAGCTTTTTCGTGATAAATTTCCTCGTATAATAGTAGAAAACTGCGAAGACCGGCACGCCCAAAACCATTCCCAGGAACCCAAAGAGTCCGCCGCCTACGATGATGGCGAACATGACCCAAAAACTTGCCAGACCGGTAGTGCCGCCCAAAATTTTGGGACCGAGGATATTTCCGTCAAACTGCTGCAAGACGAGAACCATGATTAAAAAATAGACCGCTTGCAGAGGGCTGACCAGACAGATGATAATCGCTGACGGAATGGCACCGATAAAAGGTCCGAAAAACGGGATGATATTCGTTACCCCGATGATGGTGCTGACCAATATTGTATACGGCAGATTAAGAATGCTCATGAGGATAAAACAGAGCACGCCGATAATGGCCGAATCGATCAGCTTGCCGTTGATAAAACCTCCAAAAGTTTTATTGGTAAAGTATGCAAATTCAAAAACGGCATCGGACCGTTCCTTATTCATCGTAGCTGATATGATCTTTTTCGTCTGCGCTTTGAACAGTTCTTTGCTATTGAGGACATACACACAGATGATGATGCCAATCAAAATATTCAGCAGCGTTTTCAGTGTGACGATGACGCCTTGCGAAATCTGGGTCATATAGACGCCCAGTCTCGGCAAAAACTCATTCTGCGTCCACTCGACAAAGCTGTCACGTGCCTGCGCAACCAGACTCTCAAAAGCCTCCGCCACTTCAGGATATTTCTCGGCTGTAAAGGTATTCTCAGCCCAGTTAATCAAATCGTTCAGTCTGTCCGGCATGACCTGAACCAACCCCAGAATACTGCGGATTGTCTCCGGCAAGACCATGGCAAAAAGTCCGCCTACGACGCCGATCAAAACCACCAGTGAAATGACAGTCGCAATGACGCGAGAAAATTTCAAAGCGCCTCTTTTCGTTTTCCAACGAACGGCGGTCAATTTGTACACGCGGCGAACTGTCGCATTATATACTGGGCAGAGCAAGTAAGCCATAACCAGGCCGAAAATAAAAGGAGACAAAATAGTGTTGACTCTATCAAGATCTTCCCTTAATCCATCAAAATGGGTAATCATCTCGTACAGCACAATCAGTGCCGCCCCTGTAACAAAGACAGTCACGCCCAATTTCACATATCCATTTTTAAAACGTTCTCTCACCTAAACACCTCTATCGTCAAACCGCACAACAACTCTTTTCTAATGTTATACTACCACAAAGACGCAGTTTTTACCATATTATTTGTTTTTAGTATAATCATAAATTTTTTCAAATTTTTATGAATTCCCTCTTGACTTTTGCATACAAAGTCGTATAATTATTTTAACGTTCAAATATTTATTCAAAGGGAGATCAGAAAATGCAAAAATCAATTCATGTAGATTGTCCGACCTATTTAGAATTAGGACTGAAAAACGGTGAAGTCAGCACAGTAAATGGAAAAGAGTTAAATCACGAAGGCGTCAAACACGTCATCGATTATCTTTGTCAGGAAGTAGACGTAAAGGCAGACGATGTTCTAACAAAAGTTAAATCAATCGGAAAAGACGAGGGTGCTGTAACGCTTAAACTCTATAACGGTGCCGTAAGTACTTTCTAAGAAAAATGGAAATTAGTAATGGATAATTTTAAATCGTAAAAAGAGAATTGGCAAGTGCGCCCAATTCTCTTTTTCGTTCTCCTATGTCTGACAATCGTTTTGACTGTCTGCCATCAGCTTATTCAGCCTTAGATTCTCATAAATGACCTTCTCCGTGCCCTTTTTTAGGAATTCTGCCAATGCGCCATTGTACTCACTCTCCGTCAAGGTCAGAGGATACATGGCCTGTCCGCTGTACAGCAATTCATATTCCATTGCAGTTCTGGCAACGATTTCGCTGTATTGGTCGTAAGGGTAAATCCTGATCAGATGATTGTGAACATGAACAGCCCGTGCCAGGGGATCTGTGAGCCTGCCGTCGTGAAGGCGTGCGAACAGCCTTTGCAGTTCGCCCTCGATTTCTGGCGGCAATACAGGATTATAACTCAGGTGAAATAATACAGGCGTGCTCTTCCTGTATTCCGCCTCCTCCCCGCCGGACACTTTCTGATAAAACTTCGCCAGAGTCTGTGTCGAAAGTTCTTCCTGCAGGTCTAATAAACCTTCCATCAGGGGAAGCACATCCATCAAGTGAGTCACCATCAGATGCTCCTCCAAGGTGGCATCTAAGATGTATTCTCCTCCTGCAATCTTAGCCGCATTTTCTTCGTTCATCGGACTGCCTGAAAGCCGCATGTTCATGGTCACCCATTCTATTTTCATTTTTTCTCTGTGTGTACCCTTATCCATACTTGAATTCTAACACAAAACCCCTAATTTGTGCTATAATTAATAAAATATTTATGGAGGCTGCTGATGAAAATTTTATTACTGAGCGACACTCACGGACTTTTGGACAAGGTCTATGAGATTTATGGAAAACTGAATCATATTGATTTGATTATTCACTGCGGGGACTACCAGCGAGACGCGCATACCCTCGAAGATACCCTGGGAATCCCCATAGTCAGTGTAAAAGGAAACTGCGACGGCGCCTCTCGTCCTGACAGAGAAATCGTGGAGACTCCCGCCGGGAAACTGCTCATCACCCACGGCCATCTGGAGGGTGCCGGTTATGATTACAACAATCTGCTCTATCTTGCCGAAGAGAAGGACTGTATCGCCGTCTGTTTCGGACACACCCACGTACCTATGTGCGAGGACTTTGGCGGCATCTATCTGATCAATCCCGGCAGTCTGACAAACCCGAGAGACGGCAGCAACGGTTCCTACGCCATTCTCCACAGCACCGAAGAGGATTTTTATGCCAACATCGTCTACTACGATACCGTCTGCGGCAGTCAGAAAAAGAAAAAGCCCCAGGGAGGCTTCATCCGGGGGCTGCTCAACTACAGCGACCGGTTTTAAATACGAAACATGGACCTGCTATGACTTAGCAGGTCCATTCAGCCTCGTTTTTCGTATATCTCTATAAATAAACAATTAGTTTTTCAAATCTCCGCTCTTATATTTGTCACGGATGGTTCTCCAAATGCCCATATCGAAATCAAATCCCCTAACGCCTTCAAACTTGTCAGGATCAAAGACCGGATCAAGCCCCTGCCTTTTCTGCTCTTCAAAATCCTTTAGCAGCTTAATCGCCACTCCTGCGCTTGCCAATAAGAAGATATAATTGATCCACGTTGCTGATCCCAGCAATACGTCGCCTAATGCCCACGAAGCATCTAACGACATCGTAGCGCCAAATATCACGCCGCCGATAAAGCACATGTGTACCAGATATTCTGCCCATTTAGGAAAATTCTTCTTCTGAAAGAAGTACATCACCGCAGAAACCGTACTATAATTGTGGTTCATAATCGACGTAAAACCGAAGAAGAAAATTGCAATGGCGATAAATTGTGAACCCCATGGCATGACGGTTTCCATGGCTCTGGCAACCCAGACCGGTCCCGCTTCAATGGCTTCGCCCAGTCCCATATAGAGCATATTTCCACTTCCGTCCTGTACATTGTAGCATCCCGAAACGACCAGCATCAGCCCCGTCGCAGTACATACGAACAGCGTGTCAATATAGATTGAAAATGTCTGTACGAGCCCCTGCTTTGCTGGGTGGGACACTTCTGCTGACGCAGCGGAAGGCGTTGCCGTTGTAAGTCCTGTCTCTGACGAAAAAAGTGCTCTTTTCGTTCCCCAAATCATTGCGCTGCCCATGGCTGCGCCAATCATCTGATCCTTTCCAAAGGCTCCTTTTACAATTGCTGCAAAAGCATCAGGAACTTCCGTTATATGTGCAAAGATGATCACCAGCGCAACGCCAATGTATCCGACGGCCATAACAGGAACTACCAACTCTGCAACTCGACCGATCCTCTTTGCGCCGCCAAATATAACCGCAGCTAAAATGACTGCAATTGCGATACCGACTGCTAACTTGGGCGTGCCAAAGGCGTTAGATACAGCTACGGCAATATTATTCGAATGCAGACTGGATTGGGTAAATGGCATTGTTATCGCAAATAACACCGCTGTAAATGCTCCGAGAAACTTAAACCGATCCCCAATATAGTACATCCATCCTCCGCGATACTCACCATTGATGACTTTTTTATGAAGCTGCGAAAGGCTGCATTCTACGAAGGTTGTAATGGATCCGATAATTGCGATGACCCACATCCAAAAGATAGATCCCGGACCTCCCATGCATACTGCAGTCGCTACTCCGGCAATATTGCCCACGCCGACTCGTCCTGCAATCGCAAGGGTGAAAGCCTGAAATGAAGAAAGTCCATGCTCGGATTTTTTGCCGCTGAATAAGAGCTTAATCATCGTCGGAATCATTCTGATCTGTGTGCATTTCATGGCAAGGGTGAATAATAAACCTGTCCCTAACAGGAGTACAATCTGTGGCATCGACCATATATAACCATTTAAGATATTTAATAAATCCATTTTTCTCACCTTTCATTCTCTATAGTTTTAACATAGCCCTTACATAATCCATATCTGTTTTCGTTTCTGCTGCCAGAAAAGCCATATCCTCCGCTGTCATCTTATCCGCGGAAACTTTCTTTGCAGCTCTTTGAATGAGCGACTTTCGCATACGATCAAGATCTGCATCTTTATGTCTCACGAGACCTGCGTTTTCCGGTAAAATCAGATTTGTACCCGGAATATCTTCTTTCGGACTTCCGAAACGGATGTCGATGCCGTTCTCTCTGGCAAAGGTCAGCTGCGGTTGGATATGCTTTCCTGCACCCGTATACTCAGTTTCAGAAACCACTACAATTGCATCTTCCGGAAGTTCCTGAGCCAAAGAAAATGCCGCTGCCAGCGATGTATTTCCTGCGGGCCCTCTTTCAAGGCCTTCCAGCTGCGCCAGCATTTCGGTTATAAACATGACTTCTCCCTGTGTTGTCGTCACATACCTGTCCATATATCTCAGCGGGCGGGCCGCGCTTCTCGGTGTATCCGAGATATCAGGGTTAGACGCGTGAGGCACGCCGAATCCCGTATGACCTGTTGTACAGGACTTTCGGTTAAATGCCTTGTCTGATGCCATATGCAGTCCTGTCAGATCGATTGATGCCGCCACAATCTCTGTGTCATTTGCACCGGCCTTCAGCAGTCCTCTCGCAGTACCGGTGACCATACCTCCGCCTGCCTGCGTGCAGACCACCATGTCCGGGTCTTTTCCCAATTTTTCACGACACTGCAATGCAATTTCATATCCCAGAGTTTCAACGCCTCCGATGCCAAAAGGAGAGTATAAAGACGCATTGAAGTATCCGGTGTCTTCGAGGATGTCCAGGAAGGAATAGAAAAGTTCCGGACCTACCGTCAGCTGTACAACTTCCGCGCCCAGTGCCTCGCACTTTCTCGCTTTTTCAATGATTTCAGGTTGACCAATGCCGTTGGAATCATAGCACTCCTGAACGACAATACATTTCATTCCCTGCATCGCAGCCTGAGATGCAACTGCTGCACCGTAATTTCCGGAAGTTGCCGCCATAACGCCCTCATATCCCAGCTTCTTCGCATGATGCACCGCCAAAGCTGCTCTCCTCGCCTTGAAGCTCCCGGAAGCATTGCACATCTCATCTTTCACAAATATCCTCGCTCCCATCCCCGGCGCCGCATATTTTCTGGAAAGCTTTGTGATATTTCTCAGTTCGATCAGCGGGGTATTTCCAACCGCAGTTTCCGCTTCGATTTCAATGCATTCTTGAATCGTGTATCCCGTATCCTTCATCAGCCCCTCATAATCGAAGGCAACGCTTCCCGATTCGTACTTATCAAAATCCATTCCAAGGGCTTTCTTTTGAATCTCGTTAGATCTTGCCATAACGGAATCATAATCTTTAGGCAACCGCATTATGCAATCCCTCCCATCTCTTCTCTCAGTTTTTTATCAATTTCAATGATCTCAGGCACAAATTTTCCATAGCTGTGAGTATAGTACGGCTCAACCTCGATGAGGCGGCCGTGCTCCGTTCTCCCCACCGCCGTCCGGATCCGTACATCGTCGCCAATTTCTGCGTCATCCAATAGTTCTCCCTTCGTCCACATCTCAAGATCGCAATGCTTTGTGTCCTCCGGCAGCTTCGCAGTTCTTTCTTCTGCCCGAAGAACTACCCTGTGAATTCTGACCCATTCTCCTTTTTTTGCCATCATGCTCTCCTTTCTCATTTAACAATTGCTATTACTTTCACTACTGTTTTATATACACTCAGAAAAAAACTGCCTGTTTCTTTCCTTACAGCCCTCTTACCTGGTCCACTGCCGAATCTGGGACCAGACCATTCTCTACGTCCGTAATCGATGCTTCCACAATATCCAAGGCATCTTTTGCTTCCTCCATCGTCATCGTCAACGGTGGTTCTACTCTCAATACACACCCGCTGAAAAATGCAAGGATCACGCCTTTTTCCCAGCATCTGTAACAAATTTTTGCTGTCGTCTGCACATCTCGTTCCTTTGATTCACGATTCTTTACAATGTCCACACCGATCATCAGGCCGGAACCCCTGACATCGCCAATGCATTCATGACGTGTCATCATATCTTTGAATCGTTCCATCATATAATTGCCGACTGTCACTGCATTCTCCAGCAGATGTTCCTCTTCAATCACCTCAATAGATGCGGTTGCTGCCGCACAGGAAACCGGGTTGCCCGCAGTGTTGAAAAAGTGTACAGGGGTATGCCATGCCTCCATGATTTCTTTTCGTCCAACAATGGCGCTGAGGGGCATTCCGGCTGCAATTGCCTTTCCTAAGACAATGATATCCGGGTCTATGTGAAAAAGCTCTGACGCAAACATTGCTCCTGTTCTCCCGAATCCCGTATGTACTTCATCTGCAATGAGGAGAATTCCATTTTCTCTGCAGATCTTTTCTACTTCTATGTAAAAAGCCTGTTCCGGAATCAGGATTCCGGCATCGCCCTGTATCGGCTCATAGATGACCGCTGCGATACTCTCCGCCGGCACGATCATGGTAATCAATTCCCTGAAACTCTCCAGACATTCTTCCGTTCTTTTGCCGCGATAGCTATCTGGAAAAGGAATAAAATGCACATCAGGAACCAAGGAGCCCATTCCCTTCCTCATGTCAGAACCATATCCTGATACGCTAAGGGAACCAATTGTGGTTCCATGATAGGAATGGTAGAACGAAACGATATGATTTCTGCCAGTATAGGACCTTGCTGCTTTTATTGCTCCGTCAACCGAGGCCGATCCAGAAAGTGCAAAGGCAACACGTTTTTCAAAATCTCCTGGAGTAATCTCCACCAGTTTCTCCGCCAATTTCGTGTGTGGCACATGATACATGTACGCCGGTGTATAATGAATAAACCTGTCTACTTGCTCGTGAACTGCTTCTAATACCTTTTCATGATTATGGCCCACGTTAATGACGGCCGCGCTTGCCAGCAAGTCAATAAATTCGTTCCCTTCCACATCCCAGACGTGTGAACCTTTTGCCCGGTCAACTACTAACGGATAGTATGGAACCCTCGTCGTATAAGAAAGCAGTCTATCTTCCTTTTCAATAATCCTTCTTGTATTCTCAGTAATTTCCGTCATTTCCTTCTCTCCCTGCTAATTTACAATGAGTTTTATTCCCTTTGGTGCATCCAGCCTATTTACGATTTTACTTAAATCTGCTGCATTCACTTGACTAATGCCCTTCCATGGGTATTTGCGGTGCAGCCTCTGATACTTTGATTCTCCCAAACGGTGGTAAGGCAGAAATTCTATTGAAGATACCCCAGCTGACGACGCATAGTTAACAATCGCCTGAAGAGCATCTTTGTTGTCGTTATGGTCAGGTATCACAGGAACCCTCACGATCACCGCCTTTCCTTTTGCCAGGAGTTTCTCCAAGTTTTCATGGATGGGCAGTGGTGAAACCCCCGTATGTGCTCTATGCTTTTCCTCATCCATGCCCTTGATATCAAATAGAATCAGATCACACTGTTCAAATACCGGCCATACAGCATCAAACTTTGCATACCCGCAGGTCATCAGCGTCGTATGAATCCCTTCTTCTTTCGCTGCCCATAGAAGTCCTTCAGAAAACGCCGGCTGCAGCAGAGCTTCCCCTCCTGATAAGGTCAGGCCGCCATTTGAACCATCATAGAAGGGCTTATCTCGCCGCACCACATCCAGCACCTCACACACGGCCATTTCCCTGCCAACGGTGACTGCTTTTCCTGTCCTGGCATCCAGCATTTCTTCTGGTTCGATTTTTTGTGTCTCTGGATTAGAGCACCATCCGCATCGCAGAGGACATCCCTTCAAGAACACGGTGGTTCTGATCCCCGGTCCATCCTGTATGCTGTATCGCTGGATATCGGTGACAATTCCTCGTCTTTCCCTAAATTCTGTCATGCTCAGTCCTCGCGATAATATCGTTCTGTAGTTCCTGCGCCAGCTCTACAAAACGTGCGCTGTATCCCGCAACTCTTATAATCAGATCCTGATATTTCTCCGGCGTTTTCTGTGCCTGCCGGAGGGTTTTGCCGTCAACAACGTTAAACTGAATTTCCTGCCCCTCCATTGTATTGAAATAGACGGTCACCATATCCATCAGCTTCTTTTTTGCTTCTGCGCTTTGAAACGCTGTCTTCGTAAATTTCAGATTCAAAACGTTCCCTTGGCTGAAGTGACTCTGATCAATTTTTCCCGCTGAAAGGAGGACTTGTGTCGGCGCGCCATTTTCACCTTCGTTTGCAGGAGAAAAGGAATCAGAAATTGGCATCGTCGCTTTTCTTCCGTCTGCAGTAGCCCCGGTCTTCCATCCCATCGGCACGGTTCCGCCCAGGGTTACGGTAAAGGATGAATAGTTTCTGTCGTCAATATCTTTATGACTCTCAATGATGGCAAAGAAAGCGTCCGTCATCTTCTTCATCATCGCATCTGCAAAATCATCATCGTTTCCATACTTCGGCGCTGCCAACAGTTCTTCCTGAATTTTCTCCGCCTCATCACCCTCAAAATTTGTATTGAGAGCATCGTTGACCGCCTCCATGCAGAATTGTCCTTTGTCAAAGACCTTCTCTTTTACTGCGGCGAGTGCATTAGATGCCGTTGCAATCCCTCCCAGCAAAATCGGCGTACTGCCCCATCTGGAGCCTCCCCAGGTAAGATCTCTGCCCTTCTCGATACAGCCGTCAACCAGGGAAGAAAGGAAGAGATGCGGGGTATTTTCTCTCTGCACATAATCCACAACCAGATTGTTCACAACTTGATGATGAATGATAAATTTCATCTGTCTTTCTGTCGCTGTAAAGAGGTCGTCAAAAGTCTGAAACTTGGCAGGATCTCCGGTCTTCGGGCCAAGCTGCTTTCCGGTAAGCCGATCCACACCATCATTCATAGCCAAATCCACCACTCTCGCCAGATTCAGAAAGCCTCCATTGACTCTTGCCTGAAAGCCTTCTGGCGCCAGCTCTATACATCCGACAATGGCGTAGTTACGCATGTTTTCAACAGGCATATCCGGAAAGAAACGCTTCATAGATGCAATACAGCCTCGGTCTCCAAAGAGGGCCGGCATCCCTGTTCCGTATGCAATGACGTCTGCCGCTCTTAACTTAAAATCCTCTGGTGTATCATCGTGATATCTCACCGTGAACTGCGGCTGCTGCAGTCTGATATGCTCTTGGCATGTCAACATGATGTAACTGAGTTCATTCGTCGCATCCCTGCCTTCTCTGGTGACGCCTCCCGCGGTAACATTCTGTGTCATCGGAAATCCTGGATGAATGTGTACAGATTCTGTGTCCTGCACTTTTACAATCTCGTTAAACTTCAGCCAGATGCAGTCGAATAACTCCTGAATTTGTGAAATCGTATTGATACCATCTTCCATGGCCTTCTGATAAAATGGATATAGATACTGATCCATTCTGCCCGGCGATACAGAATCCCCACTAGTTTCAAGCTGCAGCACAATCTGCATGAATTCTACTACCTGCAGCGCTTCCCATATATCTCGTGCAGGATTTTCAGGAACCCAACTGCAGACATCTGCGATTTTGAATAGTTCAGCCTTTCTCTTTGGATCACTTTCTATTTTTGCCATAGACAAGGCTTTATCACTATATCTTTTTGCATAATTCGTAATCGCATCAAAGCAGATCAACAGCCCATCGTAAAACAGCTTTTTGTCAAAATCTTCTCTCGTTGTCAAATCCAAATCAGCATACTTTGCTTTTACTTCCGCTCTCAAACCTTTCAGTCCAATTTTGATAATCTTCTCAGCTTGGTATGCAGTATGACCATAGCCGTTTCTTTCAAAAAGATCCCGGCTGAAAACATATGCATCCCGTACTTTTTTCGTATCCTCCGGCAACAGTTTTCTGTACTTCTGAAAAATCGACTTGTTCTCCCAGTATGGGAAAATTGATCTGATGTCCTCTTTAACTTGTTCCGGAACTTCAAAGGTATCTTGCTCTCTCGTTTCTAAAAGGTTATCCAGTTCGTCTTTCATCCACTCTATTGAGAACTCAGGAAATACCGGAGCGGACCGTCTTCCGTTGGTTCCAAGTGTTCCCACGAGCAGTTCGCCGTCCCAAATCCGCAGCGTCATCTCGTCAAGTATCCGGTATAGGGCACGGGCCCTTCTCTCGATAAAGTGCATACCCTCCGTCTCCTGATAGCACTTCGTTACAATCAGCGCCCTTTCACTGCAGAGAATCGGTTTTGCATCCAGGACTGCCTGTCTAAGCCGCCTAACTCTGTCCGTGACTGGCACTGTTCTGACTTCTTCGCATCTTTTATTTAAATCCTTATTCATGTGCACTGATCTCCTCCATCTTGCGATTATTGATGTCTTATTTAAGAGCAACATCTGTGCCAAAGTCTTTAAACACCCGATTTTGCCAAGAATATCAGCATTACACCCAGGCATGAATCCCAAAGTTTCAACAATAGCTCTCATCTGAATAATTCTACTCATGGGAACCAGTCACCTTGTCTAGCTGAAACATGTTCGTCCATATTTTTGGACAGTTGCGTCAATGTTCAATCTTTTCACCGCCGCAAAAAGTCGATAAATCGCTTTAAATAGAAGCGTTCTATTTTTTTGGACAAAATGCAATTCTTTTCCAATATTTTGGACAGAATGGAGACTTGTACTTTTTCTATTTTTGTGTTTAAATTTAGCTAACCGGCGTTTAAGTTCTGTAAAGAGAAAAGGGTGAGTTATACTTATGAAAATAGAATTGTTTATCGAACACATTGCAAAGAATGTAGTGACAGCGGTAAGTGAAATGTATCCTGATGTGGAGGTTGTAATCGTCGACCCAAGCGGCAAGCTGATTGGAACTACCGAAAAATATAATCAGGCCAAAAATAATCGGGCTTATACTCCTTATATAGAAGAACTGCTTCGCAGTGACACGCCAATGATTATTGATAATCCACGAGACAACCCACTTTGTCAGGGTTGTCCGAACATTTCGACTTGCTACCAGACTCTCGAAATTTCTATACCGATTCATATAGAAAATAACTGGAACGGATATCTCAGCATGATTGTATTTTCAGAAACCAGCAAAAAGTTTTATCTTGAAAGAACAAACCAAGTGATCACATTCTTGCAAACCATCCTTGATCTGATGATAAATGCTGGAAATTCAGAGACTGCCAGTATAAAATATCAACATATTACCAATATGATGAATATTATGTTCCAGCATTTAGACTGTATTGCATTCAGTTGTAATCGAAATGGCGATATACGGATATGCAATGACGCTTTCTATGAATTCTTCGGGTTAGATTCTGCTCACGAACCGCCTAATATATATCACTTTCTGACTGGTGACAGCCCCCTTTTGAGCGTACTTGATAATGGTGTAACTTTTAATCATGAAGAATTACCTGTCGTCGTCAATGACAAAATGAATCGCATGATTGTCAGCAGCAAAGTGATTGATGACAATCAAGATGATATGACAGAATTTCTATTCTTTTTGAGAACCCTCGATGGCGTCCGGCAGTACATCGCATCAGATACGCCCCAGGAGAATGCTTTGGACTGTATTTTAGGAAAAAGTCTTACGACTGCAGAACTAAAATCTAAAATCCGTCAATTTGCCGCCAGTACATCTACTGTACTCATCCGCGGAGAGACCGGCACTGGAAAAGAACTGATTGCACGAAGCCTGCACGGTTTGAGCCCCCGCAATAAGCAGCCCTTCATAACGATCAATTGTGCCGCGATACCAGATACCCTCTTAGAAAGTGAACTCTTCGGCTACGAAAAAGGTACCTTCACTGGTGCAAGCAAAGGAGGAAAAGCTGGTCTTTTTGAGATTGCCAACGGTGGGACTATCTTTCTCGATGAAATAGGGGATATGCCTCTCCATCTGCAGGCTAAATTACTTCGAGTGCTGCAGGAACACAAAGTCATTCGCCTTGGAGGCTACCATCCCACGAATCTGGATATTCGAATTATCGCTGCAACGAATCAGGATCTTGAAAAACTCGTCGATGAAAACAAATTCAGATCAGATCTATATTATCGACTCAACATCCTGCCTATAAAAGTGCTTCCCCTTCGAGAAAGAATGGCCGATTTTGACGACCTTGTCTTTCATTTCATTGTAAAATACAATGATAAACTGAATAAGCACATTACTGGCATCGATAAAGCCTTTCTTCAGATTCTCAAGAATTACTCCTGGCCGGGAAATGTCCGTGAACTTGAGAATACCATTGAGTATGCCGTTAACATTGCGGAAGCATCCTGTTTGGGGGCAGAATCCTGCCCGGCAGGAATCATCAATGAAAACGCTGCTCATCCGCAGCTTACCTTAAAAGAACAGCTAAAGTTCGAGGAATCGCGAATCATTCAGGGGTATCTGGATCAATATGGCTCACAAAATAACAGTATCGCAGAAATTGCCAAGCTTCTCGGTATATCTCGTGCCTCCCTGTATGGAAAAATTAAAGAGTATAAATTATGAGAATAGCACTTAACTTAGATTCAGTAAAATAGACAGTTATCCTGTCTCCACATGTTAACTTCTTATTTTCAGCATTAAAAAACAGAGCGTGTATTTCCATACGCTCTGTTTTTTAATGTTGAAGACCCCTGCCGAAAAGTTTCCATCTTCGGTGCGTCAGGTCTAATTTTGGTCTTTTTATTTTCCCATGCTATAATATGCTTTCATCTCTTCTTCCGGTACCATGTTTCCGCCAGTAGCCCAGAGGATATGCGTCGCATTCTTCAGCTTGTCTTTCAGATTGTTCTTAATCAGATACCCTTCTGCAGACAGCACATGTCCAGGGCCGGTAAAGCTTGCGCAGGCCGATGGCTCAATGAAAAGATCCTCGGTATCTGCCAGCTTTGCCAAGAAGGTATATAAATCCTCGTCACTGATCGTAAAGCAGCCGTCAAGCAAGGTCTCCATCACACTTCCTACTAGTCTGGATGGCCGGGATACTGCCAGCCCGTCAGCAGCTGTTTTGCCGTCCAGTCCCACGTCGGTGACTGCAATCTGGTCGTGGAGCCCCGTCAGCATGCCCAATGTCATACACGGCGCATGCGTAGGTTCTGCGAAGAAAATGTGTATGTTCTCCCCGAATACCTGTTTCAGGCCAAAGGCAACGCCTCCTGGCGCACCGCCGACACCGCAGGGAATATATACGAATACAGGATTGTCCGCGTCGCAGACGATCATCTGCCGTTTAAACTGTTCTGCAATCCTTTTGGCGGCTACAGAGTAACCCAGGAACAAGTCACTGGAGCCTTCGTCGTCCACAAAATGGCACATCGGGTCCTGTTCTGCTCCTTTTCTGCCTTCCGCTACAGCTTTCTGGTAATCGTCCTGGTACTCGATAACCGTGACCCCTCTCTGCCGCAAGAGTTCCTTCTTCCACTGTCTTGCATCGGCAGACATATGTACCGTGACCTTGAACCCCAGTCTGGCGCTGATGATTCCAATGCTGAGACCCAGGTTTCCCGTAGATCCTACAGCCACACTGTATTCACTGAAGATCTTCTTAAACTTTTCTTCTGTCAGTATGGAATAATCGTCTGCTTCTGTCAGCATGCCGTGATCTATGGCAATTTTTTCTGCCAGCTTGAGGACCTCGTAAATACCGCCTCTGGCCTTGATCGAACCAGAAACGGCCAGATGACTGTCACATTTCAAAAATAGTCTTCCCGGTATCTCTTTGTCAAAAGTTTCTTCAAGGACTTTCTTCATCCTGCTGATCTCCACCAAAGGTGATTCAATGACGCCGTCTGTGCTCTCCGTCTCAGGAAAAGCCTTTTTGATGTAGGGTGCAAATCTGGCAAGCCGCTTCTCTGCATCCTCTATATCACTCATGTCAAAAGGCAATTCTGTTTCCTGACCGACTTTTTCGTTAAGCCAGAAAACCTCTTCACAGTTTATCATATTCTGTATCATAGGATGTTCTACAATCAATTTATCAATGTCCATACGTACTCTCCCTTCCACATCGCTAAAGAGTCTTTTTCCATTATACACTAAATTGCTGGAAAAAAAAAGTTTCATTTATGGTAGAACGGTTCACAGATTGATCCATTTTTGGCTCAAGTTTTCTTCTAATCGATATGAAAACGGCAAAGCCTTTGTAATCACACAAAAAAAGGGCGGCTGTAAGTCCTTGGAATTGCAGTGAATATTTATTTCTTCTATTTATTTCTATTAATTTCATAAATTTGGCACGATTTATGCTTTCTATATCGGCAAATAGAAAAATGTGTCGGAGGTAAGAATAATGAGTAAGGAAGTAATGTTAAAGAGAGCTTTTAACCAGGCAAGCGCAAATGGCGCCGTACGTTTTGTCGATAGAGATGTAGATTTCGCCGTCATCAGAAATTACATGGTTCAGTACGCAAAGAAAAACGACGTTGAAGTATCTGAAAAAGAGATTGAGAACTTCATCGGACAGCAAATGACTAAGATGAAAGAGACCACCAAAGATTTCACCTATCAGACAAAGATGATGAATTAATGAAGAGACCGCGCATCGCGGTCTTTTTTCATATTTTATGGATTTTATTTCCAAAGAGTGCTATAGTATAAGTATAGAACATATCATCTCTTAAAAAGTATGGAGGTACTTGAACATGAACAAAGAAGAAATGTTAAGGAAAGGTTTTTCCCATGGCGCTGCCAATGTAGCGATTCGTTACGCAGACGAAGAAATTGATTTCCTCGTACTCCGAAGCGAGATGGTGGAGTATGCAAGAAGGCATCATGTCGAGGTAGACGTGAAAGAAATTGAAGATTACATCAAAGCGCAGTTTAAGGATATGCACGATGCGCTCAAGGATTTCGAATTCCCGCCAATAGACTAATCAGTAAAAAAGAGACCGAAATATCGATCTCTTTTTTTATGCTCTGATTTGTCTGGCGAAAATGCCTGCTTTTTCTTCAAGCGCCTCCACGTCCAAAATGCTGCCGGGATCATTGGCCGTTTCCACCAGAGCAAATTTAGCCGGCAGAATGAAGTTCTTATTAAAGTTCATGGCGCTGATGATCTGCTCCGCCACGATATCGCCGCCGCTGTAGCCCGATACCACCAGAGCGAAGATTTTTTTCTTTGAAAAGTCATGGGTTCTGAAAACTGCAGTCAGTCGGTTGATAAAGGCAGTAATATTTGCACTGACCGCATCGTTGTAGTTTGGACAAATCATAACCAGGCAGTCACATTCAATGATGGCCGGATATACCTGTTCCACCATGACGCCGCCATAGAAGCAGCCTCCTTTTTCTCCGAAATGCATACATTCCTCATACTTACAGCCTCTGCAGTCCAACAGCTGACCGTTGCGGAGGGAAATTTCTGTCACTTTGATGGACTCGTCTAAATAACTCTTCACTTTTTCCCAGAGCATCAGGCTATTAGAAGTCTTTCTGCTGCTGGCGTGAATTGCCAGCACATTTGGATGACGTATTTTCAACATTTCGAAGTCACACAATCTCTTTATCAGGCGTTCTGTCAGCATCTGATATGCGCCTAGCAGATCCGTGCCCAGCACCTTGCTGATTACCTTAAAATTATAGAGAGAGCCTGTGGCCTCCACCAGCGGTCTGCTGATAAATGCGCAGCCTGCTGCGTTAGCTGAAAATACAAGTCTGCGAGCCAGACTTTTGGTAAAAAGTTCTCCGCTTCCATCGACGATCACAGCGCCGCTGCATCCAGTCAGGCAGCCTGGCGCTCGTCTGAAATACTCCAATATCCTGTAATATTCCATATTGATCCCCGCTTCAGACAGACAGACGGCAAAAAGAATTTTCCTGCCGCGCAGATCACACGCTTCCAGTTCTTTCGCCGTAAGTAGATATTCTGTCTCGACTGTGGCAAGCGCTTCGGAGAGAATGAGGTCCATCCGGTTCTCTCTATGAAATTCATTGCAGAAAGGTTTAATCACCGTTAACATTTTCCATCGCCTCTTTTACTGATTACTTTATCTCGCACAAATTCTCATATGCGTCTTTGATGCGCCCATACAGTTCCTCACAGAGAGGCACATCCTCATATTCTGGTCCGCTTCCTCTCATTCTATTCTTCATGCCCAGAAAGGCGCCTTTGTCTTCGTTTCCAAGATAGAGAGAACTGTAATGCCACTCTCCCCGCAGGGTCAGTAAGATAGAAATTGCTGCCGAGGACAGCGCCGGAGCGATGTACGGCTTAAACCCCAGCTCCCGCACTCTCATATTCGCGTCCACAGTCAAAGCCGTCAGCTCCCTGGACAATTGATCGTCGTAAGCCGTCAAACTATCGGCAATGACCAAATCCTCACCATGAGGGCCAAAGGCGCGGCCTTCCGCAGCATAGTGGCTGAAGCGCCGATCTTTTCCTGCAAAATACAGTGCGCGGGCGTTCATGACCCCCAGACCATAACCCTGCACCTGAGACGGCCGCAATTTTGCGCTGTTTAAAAAAGCTCTGCACAGTGGGTCTACCGGGTCACTCACTACAGCGACCAGACCTTTAAAATCCCTTTCTCTTGCCAGTCTCCCATAACGGGCAATTATTTCGCCATTGGCAGATAGCTGTGCCATTCGCACATCGCCTGCTGACCCGAGGGGCGGCACGGCTTTGCTGGCGCAGAAGACCAGAACATCGCAGTCAAAGAGGTCTTCCTCTCCGACCATCTTCACTTCTGGAAGTTCCTGCGTTTCAAAGGGATAATTGATTTGGTTGATCTCCTGTTCACAGCGAACCATATTTGACTCATCGATGTCACAGATGCCGATGGTCGAAATCACGTCGGCGCCCAGCAGCCGCAAGCCTATCAGTACAGTCGTGCCTACGTCCCCCAAAGCCAACAGATTTACTTTGTTTTTTTCCTTCAGTTTCACAGGACAGTAGTCGAGAGGAATACCGCCTGTAATCCCTGATTCCTTTAATAAGTCCTCAATTCTTTTCATTTTTACCTCTAACGTTTATATCTCAGTCTGATTAGTTTCTCAATGTCATTTTCTACATAGACCGACGGAGCCAGATTTTCATCGTAACTGATGCCTTCGCCTACGTCAGGTCTCCTCGGATAAGTGATGACTTCCCCCAGCCTCTTCAGCGTCAGCTTCTTCTCAAAAGTAGACTGGTATTCTTTTTCCAGTACTTTCAGAATTTCTCTCGCGTTTTCCAGGCAGACTCTGGAATATTCGAAGACTGCATCAGCGTCTCCATTCAGGATAAAGACGGGAGTCGTATAGGGCAGAAGCAAATTCATAGATACGTCCGCGTCCTTGTCGATACTGTCGCCGCCGATAAACGGATAACAGTCTCTCTCGTTGAGCCATACTTTTAGGGTTGGCAGGAAGTACGCGCTTTCCACACTCCTGTTTCTCACCGTCATTAAATCCCTGGCATTGCCGGTCAAAACGCCGACGATGATTTCTTTCACCTCCACATCATTTTGTTTGAGAATCGGGTCCAGAATATTCATGCGATGTCCCTTGTGCAGCAGATCGTCAATAAGGATGATCGGCCGATCAAAGGATTTTATCGTTCTGGCCTGATTGTCGAGAACAGCGTGATGCTTTGCCTCTGCGATGGTAAAGTGTTTGAGATCACTTGAAAAATATTTTTCTGTATGCAGCGCTTTGGTCACCGTATTGGGCACCACCACATCGGCTAAAGCCTTGCCGAAAGGCACCGACATATACGGTCCCCTCTTGCTGCTGACGGTCTCTGCCGACACCTGATTTAGCGCTGCCACCTTGTTGATAATCTTGTGATGTATGGCGCCGGTATTAAAGGAAAGAACAAGCTGTCCATGGTAAATCGCAGTCAGTGTCCGCAGCAGCCTGCTGTGAGCCTCGTCGATGACCTTCAAAACCTCCGGATTCTTGTTGAGCGGATTCTTTATCACCGTCTCCACATCGCGGAAGATGACAATCGGCGACTTCATGTCCACGGCGTAAATCGGCTGTTCGCTGCCTGGATCTGCAATATTGACAAATCCCTGCTTGCGCAGAACGTCCACGATTCTCTGGTTCATGCCCGCTTTATCCACAGGATGATAGACTACATAAGCAAAGTCCCTCGCCAGCAGCTCCGTAAGGATCTCCGTCAGTACGATTTGACTGACGTTGGATATTGTACGATTTTTCCCTGAAAAGAAGGCACCGATCACCGCGATGCTGCCGGCAGCCTGCTCTCTGACATGGGCCGCAATGGACGGATCTGCAAATTCTTCCAGCAGCTGGCTGGTTTCCACTCTGTGGGCGGCAGCAAAGGCCGCCATCTTCTTGTTTCGCACGCCGCTTTCAATGTAGATGGTGCGGACGCCAGGCCGATCCAGATACGCAGACAGGCGGTCCATATGATACCCTCTGTGTACCAGTTCTTCTTTGATCGGCGCAAGACAGGCCGCGCTTCTTTCTTCATAGGTGCTGATCCGAATCTCTTTTGCCTGCAAAATATGCTTGTAAGCCGGTTCTCTCAAATACAAGTTCCTATCGTAGATATAATTCTGCGCCACGATGTCGATCAGATTGGAGATGTCCCGGTTGAGATCGATATTTTCTCTGATCCGCGTCGAGCTGATATCTTCATAATATTTTTTCAGGGTCAGACTGATCACTTCACCCGTAATGGGATATCGTTTTTCCTCGCCCCGGCTTTTCCCCTGCTCGTTGGACTCGCGGGCAAAGGCGATATGGTTCAAAGAATGAATGGAGTCCTTCACAGGCGCTGCCTTGTAACACGATGCGTTTTTAATGACGTCGGTACCCACTGCGATGTAAAGCTCTTTTCCGGCAAAGGTTTCTTTCAGGCGCTTGATGTCTGCCGGATTGGCGATGTTGACTGGAATGTCCTCCGGAAAGATAAAGATATTGTCTTCATCAGCGATAGACATGGTCATAATCTTCCGGCGCTGCAGCCTCGGCTGGGTGTTTTTTGACCATGAAAATTCATCCAAGGCGAGATAGACTTCAAAGCCCATATTCCTGATCGTAGTCGCTACGGCCTTGTGTCCAAGGCTGAAGGGATCAAAGGTTCCCGGGAAGAAAGCGGCCTTTCTCACTGGAGGGAATTCAAAAGCTCCCACTTCAGCCTGGTACTGGGAAATATAACGATAAATATGATTCAGCACTGCGGCATCGTTGTAGAAATCCAGTTCCCCCTCTTTCTTCTCATAGAGCAGTGACATAATCTTCTTATAGCAATGTTTAAAGATTTCCGTTTTTTCTGCCAGGTTCAGCACCTTCCCGCCGAAGATACGAATGCCTAAGGTCCAGAAGGCTTCCTGAGAGCAGACATCGTTATAGCCTGCAAATGCCTTGATAATTAAATTCAGCAACCGAAACCTGCGTTTCTCACGAATATCTGTCGGCTCCATAAATTTTCCTTTGTAGATGCTGTAGTTCTCCACCATGACGCCCAAAGTATTTATCACAGAGGAAGCCGCTTTTTCGTTGCCAGTCTCCAGAATCTTCTGCAGTTCGTCGATGGATTCATCCAGCTCCTTCGGCGGCAGATAGAGCATGATGATGCCCAGGTAATCGGGAATGTACTTTGAAAACTGATAGTCTCCAATTTCAAGCCCGTTGAACAGTTCCACCGTCAGTTCATTTCTCTGCTCCAGCGGCATCTTGCCGATGATGGACAAAAGTCCCGCACCCGCCGCTTTTCTCACGGTAATGGTTTCGCTGACCTTTACTAAATTAGCCAGATGGGTTGCCACATGGAGGGTTCGGCCTCTATCGCCTGCCTGTTCAACATGCTTGAGCATGAAAGAAATGTTCGCCACTTTTTGAATCTACGGCGTGCCAGTTTTCAAATCGTCCAGAAACATGGCTGCCAAGTTTTCATCAAAGGCTTCGCCGTCCTCTGGGATATTCATGACCTTTCTGATCTCTCTCTCATACTGGTCGTCCCCATATCCGTCAAAATAATGACGGCTGGCTTTCAGCACTGCAATATCCACACTTTTGCTGTAAGCGCCGAAAGATTCTTTTAAAAACAGTTTCAGCTGCTCCGTAAAGGCGGCAGTGCAGAGTTCCCGCTCTATGGCCAGCCCTGCATCCAGCAGCACCATGACGGTGCCCTCATCATAAACTTTCATGGCGTAGAACTTCTGCAGTATATCAAAGTAATTGTGTCTGCAGGAGACCTTGCAATGGCTCAGCAGCGCCTTTGAAAAGCTGTCCAATGTGTTGGAAATCCATTTTTTATGTTGGTCTGTCAACTTATGATCCGGAAAAATAATGGCATGCAGGTATTTTTCCCAAAGTGACAAATTGTTTACCAGTCTGTCCGGCAGGGTGATATCGGTCGGTACTTCCTTCTTATACTCTTCGCTGAAGCCTGCAATCATTCTGCCCATGATTTCCGCCGCCTGACTTCTGATATCACTCTCTTTATGTGCCAACAGCTCATAGAGAAATTTCAGCGTCAGCAGCTTCTGCTTTTCCGTCATATAAGTTGAATACTCGCCAAAGATGCTGACATAAGTGCGCAGGTTTTTCCATTGCCGCTCGCTTCTTGCCGCTTCGATGAGGCTGCCGAATTCACTTTCTACGTGAAAGCGGCTCATAAGACGGATATTGTGATCGATGGCGCTGAACTTCAGCTGATTTACCAAATCCTGTCCGTTTAATAAAGCGATCTGCCGTTTTGTCTCCTGTGGCTTCTCGTCCATAGGTTCTCTAAAATCAGCTGGCAGCTGGGTCACGACGCCCCTCTCCATCATGTAGTTCTCGAAATCCTTCAGTTTGTCGTAGACCTTTTGATATCTGAGCCGCTTGGTTTCGTCCACATCGTCCAGTTTGCCTAAGATTACATCAAAGGCCTCGTCCAGGCTGTAGAAGCGAACAACTTCTTCACCTCGATCATTTCGGCTGCTCTTGACTCTGAAGTCCGCGTAAATCAAAAGCAATGACTCCACAGACAGATTCTCCAGTTCCAAGTCCCAGGTGGAATGGTTCGCTGCGATGTGGCCGATAGTAGGCATTTCGAAGCGGTTATAGCATAGATCCGTATAGTAGTAATGCAGGTAGGGAATTCGTTTTTCTTCACTTTTTCTGCATCCATACTTTCCGATATCGTGGCCTGCCGCCGCGCCAGAAACGAGTCCCAAATCGACAGGAACCTGGGTACGGGCTAGCTGCCGTCCTGCAAACATGGCAACATAATGGACGCCGCCGATATGGCCTAAGGTGTTAAAGGGGGTAATATCCACACCGATACGCATAAATTCGTAGACATATTTATTATGTATCAGCTTGCGCAGCTTGTTGTACTCCGGAGTATAACCCTGCGCTTCAATCTCGTGGTCGGAAAGCAGACGCATTTCCTTTGTAGGATCAAAAGGCAGAACTTTGCTTTCGCAGGCATAGACGGCACGAAGAATTTGCAGCAGATAAATCCTGCCCTGCCTGTATTCTGCTGCGCCTTCTGGTTCACCCATTTCTGGAAATAGCTGGCTGAGTACATATCTGTAGCAGTGGGCTAACCAACCCTGCTCTGGTACAGGCTGCAGCTCGTCAATATAATGTTCGCAAGCTTCTAATACCATTTTGGCCGGAAAGCGCCCCTGCTCGTCAGTACTTTCTGCCAGCTCCTCCGCCATATCAATCCACCGCGCCTCCAAGAGGCAACTCTCCATTTCTTTTCTTTTCATGTTCAGTTCTTTTAAAAAAGTCTTATCTAGGAAAGCGGTCTTTATTTCATTGTAAATTCGTAAATGGTTCTTCATATCTTATAACCCGTGTTTCAATTTCTTTCTGGCGAAAGTGGTCTGTGGAAGTCCCAGCAGATCCGCCGCCTTTCTGGTGGTGCCCTCTTTCTTCAGCGCATATTCGATAATCTGCTTCTCCTGCTGCTCCATCAGCTGATGAAAGTCCATATGCTCGCTTCTGTTAAAGGTTTTCTTTACACTGACGATCATATCGCCGTAGGCGTTTTCGTTCAGAATATCGTCCACTATTTCACCCGAGATGATTATATCCTTGCAGCTGATGACCAGCCGATGGATGACGTTCTCCAGTTCCCTGACGTTCCCCGGCCAATAATAATCGTAGAGGGCGCTGAGAGCCTCCGGCGAAAGCTCTCTTTCTATTTTATACTTTTTTGTCCAGTTTGAAACAAAGCTCTGTGCAAGACAGAGGATGTCGTCCTTGCGATCACGCAGAGGCGGCACGTCAATCTTGCAGATATTCAGTCTGTAGTACAGATCCTCTCTGAACTTCCCTTTATCTACCAAGTCCTTCAGGGGAACGTTGTTTGCTACGATGACCCTGACATTGACAGAAATCTGCCGGGTTCCTCCTACACGGTAAAATTGACTTTCCTGCAAAACCCGCAGCAGCTTTGACTGCATATTCATGGACAGAGTGCCAATCTCATCGAGAAAGAGGATTCCGTTGTTGGCCATTTCAAAGTAACCCGGCTTTCCGCTGGCCTGGGCCCCCGTAAAAGCACCGGCTTCATACCCGAAGAATTCTGATTCTGCCAGACTCTCGGCAATGGTTGCGCAGTTAATCTTGATGCAGGGATTGCCGTGACGCTCGCTGTTCTGGTGAATCAAGGAAAGCACTTTTTCCTTTCCGACGCCGGTTTCCCCCTGAATGATGACATTGCAGTCATATTTGGCTATATTCATGACCTCGTCTATCATGCTTTTGGTCACCTGGCTCTGATAAACAAAATCGTCTTCTTTGCCAGCGCTTGTAATCATAATGCTTTTGGCCCGATTGCGGGTCAGCTTATTTTTTCTCTTTTTACTCTCATAGAGACGGTTGATTTCATCCAGCTTCATCTGAATGTTTTTGACGACCCTGATCGTGAAGTCGGGATAGTCTTTGATGTACTGATCAAAGGCATACATGGTCATAATCTTGCCCATGGACTCCGCTACAATCTGCGCCTCCGCATAGTGATTTTCCACCGCCGTGAAGTAGAGGTCGCCGAAAGGCTTTACCATCATGACGGCCAAAGTCTCTGCACCGAAGATATCCTCCGCGATGATAACCTGATCCGCCTCTCCGACCAAAGGGTTTTTGCCTATCATGGATTGAAAGGATTTAATCGGCTCCGTCAAATCCACAAAATAGGTCTCTTTAATCAAAGGGTACATGACCGTCTCAATTTCTTCCTGCGTCAAGCTTTCTTTGGCGTATTTGTCCATGACCGCAATAACGTTGTACATAGGGCCGATGGCTTCTCTCACAGCCGCTGAGTACATCATGGTAGTATAGACGTTGCGTCCGATGATGACGATGTTCTTGTTCTGATGTTCGATGGCAATATTGTAAGCGCCAAAGAGGGTCCCCGCTTCATCGATAGCCGCAAGGGTGTAATCCGGACGCAGTCCCTTCTCCAGCTTATAGACGGGTGAGGCCTCAAAGAGTATGGCATAACCCTGGCAGGTAATCTGGCCATAGTTATAGTCGATCTCCTGTATGCTTTCAATATGAAGAGGCAGACAGCTCAAGGAAGTGATGCAGTAAATGCGGTCTCCCACTCTCAAATCGTTTTCTGAGACCAAATCTTCGGCCTCTTCTTCGATCGTTCCAATCAAAACACCGCCTGTGCCAGTAAACGGGTTGTGCAATTTCCCCCGCTTCTCCACCAGGTCCATTATTTTAGCTTTAATTTTGTCTTCGTCAAAACCGCAGCTGCTGACAATCTGCTGGAAATTATCCCATTCCAGATGAATGCGCTCTAAATTGATTCTTGCCTCCTTTGAATGGAGATTTCGATCGTTATTTATCTTCCAGGCTGTGGCTGGCGTCAACCCTTTCGGTTCCAACACACGGTCCAGGCCGTAATTCTTATCCATGTTTATCACTCCTAAGACTTTTTTACTATCTTCCGTACTCTTCTAATGCTATTCCAATTGTAATCAAAAGTCAACTCATTCGACCCATTTTTGGTATTATTTTAACGGTAAAATACCACATATGGGTCATACTTACCATAAGGAAAAAGTATTACCCGACAGTAACCCCAATATTTCCCCCTTTTTCGATTGTTAAATATTTTTCAATCTTGGCATAGTACTTGCTCTATTATTATACGGATTTTTTTCCACATTCATCATTAATTAAGTAAAAAAGGAGAAAAGAGAATGAAATTCTTAAAAGCCACAGTCAAGTTCGTGCCGGTTGTCATACTAGCAGGCTTGATGATCGCAGGGCAGGATGCACTTCTTGCAGCACCTATCGCAGCTGTTGCGGCAGTCATCATTGCCAAAGTCACAGAAGGACTTAATTTCAAGGACTGTATTGACGCAGCGACAAAAAGCGTCAGTAACATCACAGTTGCTCTATTTATCTTAATGTTCGCATACGCTATGGCCAGTGCGTTCATGTCCACCGGTGTAGGCGCATCCGTAGTAAATATCGCGCTGTCACTGGGTATCTCAGCGAAGACCACCGCAGTCGTCGGTCTCGTCGTCACCGCAATTTTATCCGTAGCAACTGGTACTTCATGGGGTACGTTCGCAGCATGTGCACCGATTTTCTTATGGCTGGTGCATATCGTAGACCCAAACTGCATCGATACAGGCAGCTTACTTCTGACAACCTGCGCTATCGCAGGGGGCGCATGCTTTGGAGACAACATCGGGCTGATCTCCGATACGACCATCGTATCCTCTGGTATTCAGGGTGTCGAGGTGGTAGACAGAATCAGAACGCAGGGCGTCTGGTCCGTCATGTGTCTTGTTTTAGCAGCCATCGCATTCTTCGTAGCTGGCATTGTAATGGGACTGCCTGGTGAATCCGTTGCCGCATCCGGCGTAATGGATTCCGTTCCGCAGAGTGCAATGGACTATCTGGCTCAAGAAAAACCAGAAGCCATCGACCTGCTCAATCAGGTGCAGAACGGTGTCGCTCTCTACATGATTATTCCTCTGATTTTGGTTATCGGACTGGCGATCAGCGGTGTAAACACCTTTGCCTGCATCGGTTCCGGTATTGTTTCCGCTTACGTCTTAGGTTTATTCGCAGGTACGACTTCTCTGTACCCAATCCTCAGTAGTGCAGAAGATGTTACTACTGGCCTTCAGGGTTATCTGAACATGTGTATGGCAGGCTTTGCAGACGCAGGCTCCTGGGTCGTCGTCATGATGATGTGGGTTGCAGCGTTCGGCGGCATCATGGGCAAGATGAAAGCATTTGAACCGCTTTCAAACTTCATCGTGAAAATCTCCCACAACGTCAGACAGCTGATGACCTGCAACGGAATCCTCTGTCTGGCTGGCAACGCGATTCTTTCTGACGAAATGGCTCAGATCGTAACAGTCGGACCGATTATCAAAGAAATTACCGCAGAGAATGTGGAAGCGGAAACGGAAGAAGATATGTACAAGCTGAAATTGAGAAATGCAACTTTCGGAGACGCCATGGGCGTATTCGGTTCCCAACTGATTCCTTGGCACGTATATCTTGGATTCTACGTCGGTATCGCCATTAACGTATACCCACTGTACGAATTCGCTAACACCGATTTCATCAAATTCAATTTTATGGCAATGATTGCCGTATTATCCATGTTAATTCTGACATTTACTGGTGCTGACAGGCTGATTCCGCTGTTCGGACTGCCTAAAGAACCAAAGGTAAGATTGAAGAAGAAGACAAGAGGAGAAGCAGAAGACATTGCATAAACTGCATGTAACTGTCAATCAATAAACATCTACAATACAAAAGGGCGGCATGCTGCATCGTGGTTTACACCAATGCAGCATGCCGCCCTTTTATTAAGGTCATTTTTCTTTGTTATCCAGCATCAAGGTGAGCGATTTCTTTGCCGATGCCTTTAGGATAGAAAGTCCTTCCAGCATGACGGCTCTTGTCGGTTCGTCAATGGAAACCAAGGTCTTTAAAATCGTCACCGCATTCCTTCCCTTCCAGAGTTCCCGCAGAGTTTTGGCGTCGCAATTGCTGAACAAGGCAAAAACACCGTTGATGAAGGCTTCTCTTTTTTCACGGCTCATACTGCCCAGCCACTCTTTTAGAGTAGAATCGATAAACTGGCTGCTGCCTGTAGTCTTTGATTCCTTCACAAAGCCTCCGCCTTCGATTTCCCAAGAATAGAGATCGTGCTGAAAGATACCGATGCTCTTGCTATGTACGATCGTAAATTCCTCTTCATGTTCCAAGAGCATTCCCACTACCGACGATTGGGGCAAGTAAGTGCGCGTCCGCATGCTGATTCTCTTAACGCCAGGATAGTGAATATTCTTCTCGTTAAATCCGGGGCCGTCAAAATTACGGACCTCCAAAATTCTTCGCTGAATCGCTTCTGTACAAAAGGCTGCCGAATAAACCGCCAGGTTGCCGCCCTTGGAATGTCCGCAAAGGCGGATCGGTATCTCCTCCATTTGCTCCGAGGCATTCTTTACGTATTCTGCAGCATCCTGCTGTGCTGGTACATTGTCGGCAAACCCCATGTTAAAGTCCTCTTTCCAGCCGATAATCGTGCTGTCGGTTCCCCTGAACACGATAACCATAGATTCATCTGGAAGCAGCACCGTTACAGCAGAAAACTGCTCCTGTTCGTCATCATCAAAAATATCCACATGACCCAGCAGTTTTAAATTTTGAAATCGTATACAGCGCTGCAGCGTTGTTAAAAGCGCGGCGTCCTCCTTGGCAGCAAGATTCTGTTTGATAACCTCCTCCGCCATATCAGCAAGACATATCGCTGTCTCAAAAAAAGAAGCCGGCACGATTCCCCTCATTTTGATGTAAGCCACTCTGCAGAGTACTAGATAGTCCACATCGCAGAGCGGTATCTTCTCAAGGGGCAAATCGCCGCGCCACTTGAGATAGTCCATGATATTCGTCATTGATAACTCCTAAACTGAAAAAGGCAAACTGGAAATTGTGTTACTTGTTTGCCGTTATAAGATATAGCGACTTCATCGTATTGGGGATAAGCCCTATACTTATATCCTCAA
>ERZ791934.354-NODE-354-length-65471-cov-6.331402_pt1 | contig 65471 bp, 59 predicted proteins | sample MGYA00510125_ERZ791934 | MGnify/ENA primary metagenome ERZ791934 (study PRJEB30046, sample SAMN00993240) | human gut metagenome | study: EMG produced TPA metagenomics assembly of the A metagenome-wide association study of gut microbiota in type 2...
GGGATTATGTGCAGGGCGGCAAAGAAGAAAGTGAAAGGGCTTGAAGATTTCCATTTCCACACGCTCCGTCACACCTACACAAGCAATCTACTGTCCGGCGGCGCAAAGCCGAAAGATGTACAGGAACTTCTCGGACACTCCGATGTCAGTACCACAATGAACATCTACGCTCACTCTACAAGGGAAGCAAAGCGTACTTCCGCAAGGCTGCTGGATAAGGTGGTCGGCGGGGAATAAAAAGTTGCCCTTGTTTCGGCTCGTAAGGGCAAAAACAAGGGCAAACAGATAAGGTTTGAATGAAAAACAGGCGTGAAGCCTTGAAAAATCAATGGTTTTTGAGGATTAGATAGTTAAATCAGAATTTGAATACGTCAACTTTGTCTGTCTTTTCCCAGGGAAGATCAAGGTCTTTTCTTCCAAAATGACCGTAAGCAGCAGTCTGCTTGTAAATAGGTCTTCTTAAGTCAAAGTTCTTGATAATAGCCGCAGGTCTAAGGTCAAAGTTATCCTGAACAAGTTTTGTTATCTCTTCATCAGAAACTTTTCCAGTGCCGAAAGTATTGATAAGAATAGATACGGGCTTAGCTACACCGATGGCATAGGCAAGCTGTACCTGGCATTTTTTAGCTATACCGCTGGCAACGATATTCTTAGCTACATAACGTGCTGCGTAGCATGCTGAACGGTCTACCTTTGTGGGGTCTTTTCCTGAGAAAGCTCCGCCGCCGTGGCATGCATATCCGCCGTATGTGTCAACAATTATCTTTCTTCCTGTAAGACCGCTGTCGCCCTGAGGTCCGCCGATAACAAAACGTCCTGTGGGGTTGATGTAGTATTTTGTGCTGTCGCTTAAAAGTTCAGCGGGAATAACGGCTTTGATAACGTTTTCGATGATGTCTTCTCTTATCTGCTCCTGGCTTACTTCAGGGTCGTGCTGTGTTGAAATAACAACTGTGTCAACGGCTACAGGTTTGTCATCTTCGTATAATACTGTTACCTGTGATTTTCCGTCGGGTCTGAGATAAGTAAGTGTTCCGTTTTTACGTACTTCTGAAAGTCTGCGTGTAAGCGCATGGGCAAGATGTATAGGCATAGGCATATAATCATCTGTTTCATCGCAGGCATAACCGAACATCATTCCCTGGTCTCCGGCACCTGTATCAAACTCACTTGTGTCTTCGCCTGTCTTATGCTCAAGGGCTTTATCAACACCCATAGCGATGTCGGGTGACTGGCCATGGATAGATGTGATTACTGAGCATGTTTCGCAGTCAAAGCCATACTTTGCTCTGTCATATCCGATTTCTCTGACAGTATCTCTAACGATTTTTTCGATATCAACGTATGCATTTGTAGTGATTTCTCCCATTACAAATACAACACCTGTAGTTGTAGCCGTTTCGCAGGCAACCCTTGACATGGGGTCCTTTTCAAGGAGCGCATCAAGTATAGCATCTGATATCTGGTCACACATTTTATCGGGATGTCCCTCAGTAACGGACTCCGATGTAAATAAACTTCTTGACATTCTAATCTTCCTTTCATTTTGAGAGGGAAAAAGAAAAAGCCCCGCAGGGCTTTAATTCTATAAAACTTATCTTCCGCAAATAAATGCGGGGGAATTGGCACCGTGCATCTGCCGGTTGCCGGGTTTCACAGGGCCCTGTCCCTCTACCACTCTTGATAAGATATTTTATTTATTTTGAAAGTATTATATAATATAAACTTTGTTTTGTCATTACCCAAATATCACGAAGTGTCAGGCACGTCCGATTACATTTGTTGTAAACAGTCATAAAAACCATATATCATTTATGAGATTTATTACCCAGTTTGAATATAAGGCCGACTATCATTATTACCGCATATACAACAAGATAGCAGAGGACGGATTTAACTCCGTGGGAGAGGAATGCAGCGTACACCATAAATAAGCTTCCTGCTATTGAAAGAACAGGAGCAATGAAACGGTTAAATACGCCAAATCCCTTTTCCTTTATGACTATCATAAGGAATATGGGGATATACATGGCATAGAGAGTAACAATTGGAAGCTCTGAGGAGTCAAAGCTGAAGATTCCAAACCAGGGTGTTTCCGCAAGGTTTGCGCCATAGTAATAAAACAGCCATGCATAGCATATAAAAAGTCCGACTATGGCTGAGTTTGTAGGCATTTTTGTCTTGCTGTCAACGGAGCTGAAAATTTCGGGAGCAGGACCTTCGTTTCTGACTGCGAGGGAATAAATACCCCTTACACTTGCCAGCATAAATCCGTTTAATGTTCCAAGACATGAAATGATTACAAATACCATAAGGAGTGTACCGCCGTATACTCCGAATATATTTGAAAAGGCTGTTTTAACGCCTGTTTCTGCACCGGCTATCATAGTGAGGTTGTCAGCCGCTCCGGCAAGACCCACATAATAAAGAATATATATGAGGGCTATAAGAACAGTACCTCCGACAAGGGCTATGGGAAGGTTTCTCTTTGAGTTTTTAAGCTCTGAGTTTATTGATGTGGCGATTATCCATCCTTCGTATGCAAATGCAGCCGCAACGACAGCCGTAAGAAGGGGACTTTCCACGGGTACATAATCGGGCTTTACCGCAGCTATCTCAGCGGCTGTAGGAACAACAGTAAAGTTGGCGATTGTAGTTCCATTTTTTATACCGATGGCTGTACCTATTATACCCATAAGGAAAAGAGGTATAAGCTTAATTACCGTAGCCGTTACCTGCACCTTTCCCGCAAGACGGGGAGAAAGGGCATTTACCGCATAGCTGGCACACATAAAAAGACCTGCTATCATCATACAGGTGCCGCCTGTAACATCGGGCACGCCTAAAAGTACACAGGTGTAACGTGCGGCTATCCACGCAAGGACGGAAGCAAGGGTAGGTGAATAAATAACCGATATGAACCAGCCCATATAGTAGGCGTATCCTTTTCCTACAACGGTTTCGGCATAGTCTACGATACCGTTTACTTTTTCGTATTTAGAGGCCATAAGTGAAAATGTGTAAGCGCATACGAGCATTATGAGGGCTCCGATTATCCAGGCCAGTATTGCGGTAGGAAGGTCGCCGCCGGTAGCCGTAAGTATTTTTTCCGCCTTGAAAAATACACCGCTTCCGATAACGATGCCCACAACCATACATATAGCCGTCACAAGTCCGTAACGCTTTTCAAGTTGATTGTTTTCCATAGTATTCTCCTTTTTATTTACTTCTTTATGATGTAAATATTCCGCTTTTATATTATTTGCGGGAAATCACACATATATTAACGTAGAAACTTAATTATAAATTATTGCAGAGACAAGGTCAACATAATAGAGGCAGAATTTGAGCCTTTATTGCAAAAAAATATATTTAATGAAAAAAATCACAGCTTAATGTTACAGGAAACAAAAAGATATGGCAGACATACAGGATGCTTTGTCTTGACGTAAAAAATGGTATCTGATATACTGAATCGAAATAATCGATTTGACCGGGCCTTTGGGCTCGTTTTTTCTGAAAATACTTGAAGGGAATGTTATTGATGAATCTGGCTGAATTATTTATACTTGCGGTCGGCCTTTCCATGGACGCCTTTGCCGTATCAATATGTAAAGGTCTTTCACTGGCTGAAACAAGAGTCAGGGACAGCGTAACGGCGGGAGTTTACTTTGGTGGCTTTCAGGCTCTTATGCCCTTTATAGGATATATGCTTGGAATAAGATTTCAGGCGCTTATACAGAATATTGACCATTGGATAGCCTTTATCCTTTTGTGTGTCATAGGAATAAATATGATAAGGGAAGCAAAGGAAGAAGAGGAATGCTCGGCATCCATGGGAGTAAAAACAATGATACCCCTTGCCGTGGCAACAAGTATAGATGCCCTTGCCGTGGGAGTGACATTTGCCTTCCTTAGTGTGGATATAATACCGGCCATAACGCTTATAGGCATTACGACATTTGCCTTTTCGGCGGCCGGAGTTAAAATCGGAAGTGTATTCGGCTCAAAGTATAAGGCCGGAGCCGAAATAGCCGGAGGCGTAGTGCTTGTAATAATCGGAACAAAAATCCTCCTGGAGCATCTTGGAATACTTCCCTGATATTATAAATTATTTTGACCCTGTACAGAAATGTGCAGGGCTTTTTTATTGACATATAAAAACAGGTGTTATATACTCTGTCTGTCTCAAATGATACAAAATGAGGTGCGGTATGGAGAAAATAGATGATAAGTCAAAGAAAAGATATATCAATATACTGAGACGTAATTTTTTGTTTGACCAGGCGGATGACTTTCCGAAGGAAAAACTGCTGAATGATGAAAGGGCGGAATGGCTTTCCTTTGAAAAGGGAGAAACAATCTACGGATATGACGATTACAAAAACAGTCTTGGCATAATACTGAAGGGAAGGGTTTCGGTAAAAAAGGACAGGACAAGGGGAATACTGTTCAATACACTGAAAGCCGGCGATGCCTTCGGTGGTGCGGTGCTTTTTGGAAAAGGGCCGTTTATTGCGGATATCGTTTCCCAGAGCAGAAGCGACATTGTTTTTATTTCGTCTGACCTTATGAGGGAGCTTATGGCGTCTTCAGACAAAATAAATATGAATTATATAGAGTATCTTACCGCGTCACTGGCTTTTCTGAATGAGAGACTTGATATTTTTTCTGCCGGAGGAGCGGAAGAAAGAACATTGAGGTATCTTAATATAAAATGCAGACAGACTGAGGATGGGTGCTATATGGCTGACGGAATGAGTATGACAGACCTGGCGGAATACCTTCTGGTGGGGAGAGCCACACTATATAGAATACTCAGCGAGTTTGAGCAGAAAGGAATCATCAGAAAAGATGGAAGAAAAATTTATTTGATTAAAGGAGAAACGATATGAAAAAATTAATTTCTTATGTGGCTTTAGCCGTAACAGCTTTATCGGTTTTTACAGGATGTGCGTCAAGCAGTAAAACGGAAATAAATGTGGGAGTTATAAAAGGCCCCACAGGTATAGGTGCGGTAGAGCTTATGGAAAAAAGCGAAAAGGGAGAAACCGAAGGCCTCTATAATATATCGGTAGCCGCATCAGCCGACGAAGTAAACGGAAAGATTGCCAAGGGAGAGCTTGACATAGCGGCAGTGCCTACCAATGTGGCGCCGCTTCTTTATAATAAGGATAACGGAGCATATTCAGTGCTTGCAGTAAATACCCTTGGAGTACTTTATGTGCTTGAAAACGGAAATACAGTAAACAGTGTCCAGGACTTATCGGGAAAGACAATATATATGGCAGGACAGGGCGCTGTACCCGAATATGTAATAAACTATATACTTGAGAAAAACGGCATAGATGATACGGAAATAGTATTTATGACTGAGCATACAGAGGCGGCAGCGGCCTTAGCCGACGGAAGGGCTGACATAGTTATTCTTCCCGAGCCCAATGTAACGGCGGCAATGATGCAGAATGAAAACATAAGAATAGCCCTTGATTTAACGGAAGAATGGAAAAACGTAAGCGGAAACGATATGGCCATGGGATGTATAATAGTAAGAAATGATTTCCTGAAAGATAATAAGGAAGCCGTAGATACATTCCTTGATGAATATGAAGACAGCATAGAGTATGTCAACGAAAATACAGCGGATGCCGCACAGCTTGTTGAGAAATACGGAATAATGGCGTCTGCTAAAGCTGCCGAAAAAGCCATACCCAACTGTAATATCGTTTATATAGACGGCGATGAGATGGAGAATATTCTTTCTGATTTTTACGGAGTGCTCTATGAAGCAAATCCCAAGTCAATAGGAGGAAACCTGCCGGGAGCGGATTTTTATTATGAAGAAAACTAAAAAGTTTATAGTATTCGTATTTTGGATACTTGTCTGGCAGGCACTATATATGGCCATCGGAAAGGACATAATATTTGCTTCGCCTGTTGACACATTTAAAGTGCTGATAAATTTAATAACGACCGCCGAATTTTATAAAATAATAGGTCTTTCTTTTATAAGGACGGCAGCGGGATTTTTTGCGGGAGCGCTTACGGGAATATTTCTTGGCAGTATATCTGTCTTTAATAATACCGTTAAGTCATTTATAAATCCGTTTATAGACATTGTCAGAGCCGCTCCCGTGGCTTCATTTATAATACTGGCGCTTATATGGATAAAGACAGGATTTATCCCGGTGTTTATTTCGTTTCTGACGGTGGTGCCCATAGTATGGAGCAGTATACTTACGGGTGCAGAATCCGTTGATATAAAGCTTTTGGAAATGGCCCAGGTATTTGAATATCCTTTTACGGTGAAATTAAAAAAGATATATGTGCCTGCCGTAAAGCCATATCTTAAGGCTGCGGCCGTTACCGGTGTGGGCTTTGCTTTTAAAAGCGGCATAGCGGCGGAAATAATAGCTTCTCCTGTTTTTTCAATCGGAAGAAAACTTCAGGAGTCCAGGATATATTTTGAAACTGCCGAGCTTTTTGCCTGGACGGCGGTGGTAATTATACTCAGTATGATTTTTGAAAAACTGCTGGTCAAGGTGGTGGGAAGATAAAATGTTTGAAATGACTGACATAGTAAAAAGCTACGGAGACAAAAAGGTTTTGGACGGTGTTAGCCTAAGGGCTGAGAGGGGAAAACCAATCTGTCTGTTTGGACCAAGCGGATGCGGAAAGACCACACTGCTCAATATAGCGGCAGGAATTTTAAAGGCTGACAGCGGCACCATAACAAAGCAGGGAGACAGAGTATCCTATGTTTTTCAGGAGGACAGGCTTCTGCCCCATTCAACGGCCAGGGAAAATATAATGCTTTCCGCCAGAAATAAGGAACTGGCAGAGAAAATAATAGAAGCTGCAGAATTGGAAGAATTTTTGGATACATATCCGGACAGTATGAGCGGCGGAATGAAAAAGAGAACAGCCATAGCCAGGGCGGTAGCCTTTGACGGGGATATTTTTCTCCTTGATGAGCCCTTTAACGGCATAGATGAAAAAAGAAAAATAAAAATATGCGAATGTATAAAAGAGGCGGTAAAAAACAAAATATGTATTATCGTATCCCATGACAGAAGAGATGCGGAGCTTATGGACGCAGAATTAAAATTTTTAAATAATTGTTGATAATTATTATTGACTAATATTTGTTATCTGATAAAATGTAATTGGGTGATATTATGAATAAAAAACAAATAGCGGTATACGAAAAAAGAGGATATGAAAACGCGTCTTTTGCTACCGGCTACAGCAGAGAAAAGGCTGATATGTGTATCAAAAGAATATACGAGATATATAGAAAAAAACTGCTGGAAGACGGATATTACGGATATGGCGAAAACAGAAAAGTTCCTGACAGTATTGAAGAAGATGAGAAGATAAACTACATAGACCTTATTAAAGACGTTGACTTTACGGATAAGAGAAGTCCGTTTTTCAAGGACCTTAATAAGGAAGAGCTCAACTTTATGGAGAAGTATGTAATATACGGAAAGCATCTTCTTCAGGAAGGTAAAATAAACGAGAGATGCGTATATACAAAGGAAACCGACGCCTATAAGGACCTTTGCAGAAACATAGTAGGCCAGCAGGAGATGAAAGAGACTCTCTGCAAGCTTGGAGCAGTATTTTCATACAGCCAGAAAAGAAGGCTCTATGACCTGAATACAGCGGAAATACATAAGGTGTTTGCATTTATCGGACCTCCGGGAACAGCAAAGACAACAGCTGCCAGATATTTTGCAAGAATGATGAGCGAGGAAGGCGTACTAAGCGGCCACAGAATAGCCTATGTAACCGGAACACAGCTCAAAGCAAAATATGTTGGACAGACAGCGGCAAAAGTGCATGACATTTTTATGGATAATGATATAATAATAATTGACGAGGCATATTCACTTGTCAATTATAACGAGACCTCAAGAACTGACAGCTTTTCTCAGGAGGCGCTGGCGCAGCTTTGTATAGAAGTTGAGGACCACAGCCATGACAAGCTCATAATATTTGCAGGATACGGCGGAGACATCGACGACAAACACAACAAGATGAAAAAGTTCCTGGACGAAAACCCCGGAATAAGCAGCCGTATAACATTCACAGTTAATTTCTCATCATATAACGAGTATGAAATGCTGGATATTTTTGAGCTTCTTGCAAGGAACGCCAACTACAGGCTGGAAGACGGCTGGAGAGACATACTTGTTGAATTCTTTAAGGAAAGAATAAATGCTCCCAACTTCGGAAACGGCCGAGAAGCAAGAAGACTGCTTGAACATTCCATGTCCATTGCGGCACAGAAATATATCGAATGGGAAAGAAGCCTTCCCCAGTTTGCCAGTGAGGGAGAACGTGAAAAGGAGGAAGTGGACAGACTTACCATGCTCACCTGTGACGATTTGAAGCTGGCTGTCAAAGAGTTCCTTTATGCGGAGAGCGTTATAAGAGGCAGAGAAGATTAACAGCGGACTCGAAAGAATACTCAAAACATACTCAAAGGAGGATACTTTATGAATGCTTTTACCTATTATATGCCGGCAAAGGTGTTTTTCGGCAGAAACTGTATTATGGAGAACAAAGAAGTTTTTTGCGGACTTGGAAAGAAAGCTTTAATATTTACGGGAAGACATTCCGCTAAAATAAACGGTTCTCTTAAGGACGTAACAGATGCGCTTACAGCAGTGGGTGTAGGTTATGTTGTTTTTGACGAGGTTGAGGAAAATCCTTCTCTTGAGACCATAGAAAAGGCATCGGCAATAGGCAGAGAAGAGGGAGCGGATTTTGTTATCGGAATTGGCGGAGGTTCTCCCATGGACGCAGCTAAGGGAGCTTCTTATCTCATACTGAATAAGGATATGACTGCCGAAATGCTTATGCAGGACGGCAAATTCAGCCATGCTCCCGTTGTTGAGGTAGCTACAACAGCCGGCACAGGAAGTGAAACTACACAGTATGCGGTATTTACACTTCATAAACAGGGTACAAAAAACGGAGCCGTACAGAAAGCATTTGCGGATGTTGCATTCCTTGATGCCAAATATACAGAAAGCCTTTCAGATAAGGTAACAGTAAATACAGCTGTAGACGCTCTTACACATCTTATCGAAGGCTATACTTCAAAAAAGGCAAACTTCCTCAGTGATAAAATGGCCGAAAGCGGTATGAAGATATTTGCCGAATGTATACCTGCCATAAAAGAATTAAATTTTACGGAAGAAATAAGAGAAAAACTTCTGCTTATGTCTACAATAGCCGGTATTGTAATAGCACAGGCGGGAACATCACTTCCCCATGCCTGCGGATATATGCCCACCTATGAAAAGGGAATACCCCACGGCAGAGCAAATGCCATATTCACAAGGGCATATCTGGAACTTTTCCCTGACCAGACAAAGACAAACAACATCGTAAGCATACTCGGCTTTGACAGCCTTGAAAGCTTTGATAAATTCCTCAAATCAATACTTGAACCCAAGGAAGAATTTACAGAGGCAGATGTTGAAAGATATACAGACGCACTTATCAATACTCCCGGAAAACTTGCGCTTCATCCTTATCCTCTTACAAGGGGCGAAGTTTACGAGATGTATAAAAAGAGCCTGCTTATATATTGATAGACTTCAGAGAGACGGTATTTTTACCGTCTCTTTTTTATTGCAGACTCAGGTTCTTAATTTTTTTGTAATATTATTTAAATTGAACTTATATGTAATATATGGTATCCTTGTATTGTATGATAACCTAGCGGTAATATTAATTTTTGTCGGGGATTTTTAGTGTTCCGCAGGGCAGTACAAAAAAATGTTTTAAATAAAAAAGGAGGTGAAACGATGATAAAAAAGATATTCAGGTATGTCATCACTCTTGTTGTTATGACTGTTGCGGTAGGTCTTTTATATGCACTTTATAATAATAACATTTGGGGCATACAGCAGTATGTAGCCGATTACGCTGTTGTCCTCGTTGGTATTTTTATCGGAATCATTTATTTTATATTATTCTCTGACGTTGCCGCTGACGCGATTATGAAACAGCTGGGTGTGGCAGAAGGCAAGCTCGTCAAAATGGATATAAAAGAACTCATAACAGGAGTAGCCGGAGTTGTTATCGGTCTTATAATAGCTAACCTTATAGGTGTGGCTTTAAACGGCTACGGAATAGTAGGAACGGGAATAACGGTTATTCTTAACATAACCCTTGGTGTTTTAGGCTACCGTGTTGCTACAAAAAAGAGGGACGAGCTGGACATGCCCATGTTTAAATCCAGCCAGACCAAGGTTTCGGCCGGAAGACCTAAAATACTTGATACCAGTGTAATAATAGACGGCAGGATACTGGACCTTCTTCATACAGGATTTATTGAAGGCAAAATAGTTATTCCAACATTTGTCCTTGATGAATTAAGACATATTGCGGATTCTTCAGATGCTCTCAAAAGAAACAGAGGAAGGAGAGGTCTTGACATACTCAACGAGATACAGAAACAGCTGGAAGTGCCTGTAATCATAAAGGAGTTTAACACAAAGGAAAAGCTTGAGGTTGACTCAAAGCTTCTCAAAATGGCTGAAAAGATGGATGCCTATGTTGTAACAAATGATTACAATCTCAATAAAGTAGCCGAAGTAAGAGGCGTAAAGGTGCTCAATATAAATGAGCTGGCCAATGCCGTTAAACCGATGCTTCTTCCCGGTGAGGAAATGACCGTTACAATAATAAAAGCCGGCAAGGAAAACGGACAGGGCATAGCGTATTTGAACGACGGAACTATGATAGTAGTCGAAGGTGGTTCAAGACGTATAGGTGAGACCCTTGAAGTTGTTGTTACAAGTGTTCTTCAGACTTCTGCCGGAAGAATGATATTTACTAAAATAAAGAGTGAGTAAAAGCATGAAAAGAGAAAATTTGTTTTGTTCGGCTGTCATTGTTGCTGCGGGAAGCGGAAAAAGAATGGGAGCAGACAGGCCAAAACAGTTTCTTGAGTTATGCGGAAAAACGATTATTGAAAGAACAGCCGCTGTTTTCAGCGGCTGTAAGTCCATTAATGAGATAATAATCGTTTCATCCAAGAGCGGACTTGAGGAATGCAGAAGGCTGTTAAAGGAACTTGAAAAGGAAAAGACAATAAAATATGTGCTGGGCGGAAAAGAAAGGTATGAATCCGTGTATAACGGACTTAAAAGCCTTGATGAAAGATGCGGCATAGTACTGATTCATGACGGCGTAAGGCCGTTTATTACGGAAGATATAATTAATGCGTCCATTGACGATGCGGCGGAATACGGAGCCTGCGCAGTGGGTGTTAAGTCAAAGGATACCGTAAAGATATGTACAGATAAGGGCTTTGTGGAATATACGCCTGACAGAAACTGTGTATATAATATCCAGACCCCCCAGACTTTTAGAAAAGAAATTATATTGAAAGCCTATGAAAGGGCTTTTGAAAAGGGCGTATTCGGAACCGATGATGCGTCACTGGCTGAGAATGACGGAATATCCGTTAAAATAACGGAAGGAAGCTATGACAATATAAAGATAACTACCCCCGATGACCTTATAGTAGGGGAGAAAATCCTGAATGGAGGCGGCGGAAATAAAAACAGTTGATATATATACGGACGGAGCCTGCTCAGGAAATCCGGGAAGCGGCGGCTATGGAGTGGTAATGCTCTATAACGGAGCAAGGAAGGAACTTTCCGCGGCATACAGGCTTACGACCAATAACCGTATGGAAGTACTGGCTGTAATAAAGGCACTGGAAGCATTGAAAGAAAAGTGCATAGTCAATTTATACAGCGATTCAAAATATGTGGTTGATGCCATAAATAAGGGCTGGGCCAGAAAGTGGAAGGCCAACGGCTGGAAAAAAGCCGACAAGAGCAGAGCCCAGAATGTGGACTTATGGGAGAGGCTTCTTGCGCTTCTTGATATGCATGAAGTGAAATTTATATGGGTAAAAGGCCACGCAGATAACATAGAAAATGAAAGATGCGACCTTTTGGCGAGAACTGCGATTGAAAGCGGAATTTTAATGGAAGACAAAAATTATGGTGCAGATTGATTAAATGTGTCACATAGTGTCTGTTAAAAACTGGAAAAATATCGGCAAAACAGCCAAATATTTATTGACACAATTTCCAAAGTATGCTATTCTTCATATGTAACATTTTTACGGCCGCAAGCCATAAAAGGTTTGCGGTGTTTTATTTACTTTTAGTAGGAGGACTCAAAGAATGAAAAAAGGTACAGTAAAATGGTTCAATGCAGAAAAAGGTTTCGGTTTTATTTCCGTACCCGGCGAGGACGACGTATTTGTACATTTCTCAGCTATCCAGTCAGAGGGTTACAAAACTCTTGAAGAAGGACAGGAAGTTGAATTCGAAGTAGTACAGGGCGCTAAAGGACCTCAGGCTGCAAACGTAGTTAAGGCTTAATCTTAGTATTAGTATCCAAACTGTGAAAACAGGTTTTTTGAATATATATATTAACAGGTTATGCAAACACCTCTCAGGTATGAGGGGTGTTTTTTTGTGCAAAAAACACACTTCTAAGGCGTTCAGAGCCCGAAGTTTGGCTAGATGATTATTGTAATGGGTTTTTGATTATGATAAAATAATTCAGTTAGATATTATGGCTAAATTGACATTTGAAGGAGCAGCATAAATGAAAAAATCAAGAGAAGATATAAGAAATATAGCGATAATTGCCCATGTAGACCACGGCAAGACTACCCTTGTGGACGAGCTTCTTAAACAGAGCGGAACATTCAGAACAAACCAGGTAGTACAGGAAAGAGTAATGGACTCAGGAGATATTGAAAGGGAAAGAGGAATAACAATCCTTTCAAAAAATACTTCCGTACACTATGGAGACATTAAAATCAATATTATCGATACACCCGGACATGCTGACTTCGGAGGCGAGGTTGAACGTGTTCTTAAGATGGTAAACGGTGTTGTACTTGTTGTAGACGCCTTTGAAGGACCTATGCCCCAGACAAAATTCGTTCTTAAGAAGGCCCTTGACCTGGACCTTCCCGTTGTTGTATGCGTAAACAAGATTGACAGATTCGAGGCAAGACCTGAAGAAGTTGTTGACGAAGTACTTGAGCTCTTTATGGACCTTGACGCCAACGAAAAGCAGCTTGACTCACCCTTTGTATTCGCATCAGCAAGAAAGGGAACATCATCCCTTGACCCCATGCACCAGAATGACAGCATGAAGGACCTTTTTGAGACTATTATTAATCACATTCCCGCACCCGAAGGTGACGAGGAAGAACCTGTTCAGGCACTTATATCAACAATAGATTACAGTGAATATGTGGGAAGAATAGGTATAGGAAAGATAGAAACGGGAACACTTCACGTAAACGATGATGTTCTTCTTCTTAACATCCATAATCCTGAATATAAACAGAGAGTTAAAATAAGCAAAATCTATGAGTTTGAAGGACTTCAGAAGGTTGAAGTAAAGGAAGCAAAATACGGTTCAATAGTTGCCATATCAGGTATTGCTGACATAAGCATCGGTGACACTATCTGCTCACCCCTTAAACCCGAAGCTCTTCCTTTTGTTAAGATAGAGGACCCTACAATCAGCATCAACTTCAGTGTAAATGACGGACCTTTCGCAGGACAGGAAGGAAAGTTTGTTACATCAAGACACCTCAGAGACAGACTTTACAGAGAGCTTAACACAGACGTAAGTCTTAGAGTAGAGGATACTGATACAACAGAAACATTCAAGGTAAGCGGAAGAGGAGAACTCCATCTTTCAATACTTATCGAGACCATGAGAAGAGAAGGCTATGAATTCCTTGTTTCAAAACCCGAAGTTCTTTTCAAAGAGATAGACGGCAAGAAATGCGAGCCCATGGAACAGGTAATAATCGATGTTCCTGAGGAATTTGTAGGTAATGTAATAGAAAAGCTGGGAAGCCGTAAAGGTGAGATGACAAATATGACACCTTCAGCCAACGGCGGATATACAAGAGTTGAATTCTCAATACCTTCAAGAGGTCTTATCGGATATAAGAATGAACTTCTTACAGATACAAAGGGAAATGGTATTATGAATACAATATTTGACGGATACCAGCCCTATAAAGGAGACATCCCCACAAGATCAATGGGTTCACTTGTAGCATTTGAAAGCGGAGAGGCTGTTGCATACGGTCTTTTCAATTCCCAGGACAGAGGTGACCTTTTCATCACAGCCGGTACAAAGGTTTATACAGGTATGATAGTAGGAAGAAACTCAAGGGCTGATGACCTTGATGTAAACGTATGTAAGAAAAAACAGCTTACAAATATGCGTTCTTCAAGTGCAGATGAAGCTCTTAAGCTTACACCTCCCATTGTTATGAGCCTTGAGCAGTCCCTTGAATTTATTTCAGAGGATGAATATGTAGAGGTAACACCTACAAGCATAAGAATGAGAAAGAAAGTCCTTGACCCGGGACTTAGAAGAAAAATAAGAATACACGGTTAATTTTTCGTTGCATATATCCGAGAAAACGTGTATATTTAGATTGTATCAATAAATATCTGACGTGCCACTTATCTGGCGCGTCAGTGCTGTTTATAAGAAATTTTGTATTTTATGGAAAAGCTGACTAAAAAGAGGTCATAAGCTTTGACAGAGAGGTTATTACATGGCTGCTAAAGAAAAAAGAGGAAGCTCGTTCGTTATGCAGGCCGCAATACTGGCCAGCGCGAGTCTTATAGTAAGATTCATAGGATTTTTATACAGACTTCCGCTTACTGAACTCATAGGAGATACAGGAAACGGAATATATAATGCGGGATATCAGATATATACATTTCTGCTTATCCTTTCTTCGGCCGGTCTGCCTGCCGCCATATCAAGGCTTGTGTCAACCAGGATAGCTAAAGGCGAATTCCAGAATGCCCACAGGGTATTCAGGGTAGCCCTTGCATTTGCAGTTACCCTTGGCTCCATAGGTATGGTTGTGCTGTATGTATTCGCAGAGCAGTTTGCCTCATGGGGAGGAATTGCAGACAGTGTTTATTCCATAAAGACCCTTGCACCGACCCTGCTTATAGTCAGCATTATGTCCGTATACAGAGGATACCTTCAGGGACTTAATATAATGGTTCCTACGGCCGTATCCCAGATAATAGAGCAGATATTCAACGCCATATTCAGCGTATATCTGGCGTGGATACTTGTAAAACAGAGCATACCCCTCGGAGCAGCCGGAGGAACAGCCGGTACCGGCGTTGGAGCTTTGGCCGGACTTGTAATAATAATCATATACTATCAGAAAGAAAAAAAGACAATATTCAAGAATATAAGGTTCGAGCAAAGCGGTATTGCTGCGGAGACTAACCGTGAAACCCTTAAAAACATCGTTTCCACGGCCCTGCCCATCATAGCAGGTACGGCCATATTCAGTATGTCCAACCTTATCGACGTGGCAATGGTAATGTCCAACTTAAGAAAATCAGGAGCCTTTACGGAAGAAGAGGCCCAGGCCCTTTACGGACAGCTGTCCGGAAAATATGTAACCCTTACAACTATGCCGGTTTCCATATCATCAGCCATGGCAACGGCGGCGGTGCCTAATATCGCTACGGCTGTTACCGTAGGAGACAGAAAGGTAATAAAATATAAAATAAATCTTGCCCTTAAGATGGCAATGATAATAGCCATTCCTGCCGCAGTCGGCATAGGAGTGCTTGGAGATAACATACTGCTTATGCTTTTCCCTTCATATCCCGAGGGCGGCGTGCTTCTCAAGGCAGGAGCCGTATCCATTGCATTCCTGTCACTGTGTCAGATAGTTACCGGAGTACTCCAGGGTATAGGAAAGATTTATATACCGGTAATAGGTGCTCTTATCGGTGCCATAGTGAAAATAATTCTTAACAGCTTCCTTATAGAGATACCTGCCATAAACGTAGTAGGAGCCGTTATTTCCACAGACGTATGTTATCTTGCAGCGGCAGCCTTTGACCTGATTATGCTTTCAAGAATAACAGGAATAAGACCATACTATGGGCAGATACTCGTTAAGCCTGCAATATGCTCGGCGGTTATGGGAGTAAGCTGTATAGTATTTTATAAGCTGTTTGACATTATTTTTGGAAATACCATATCTACCCTTGCAACAATAATTCTGGCAATGGGAGTTTATCTTGTATGTATGCTGCTTATCAGAGGAATAACAGAAAAAGACTTTAACAGCATACCTAAGGGAAGGTCTATGGTAAGAATATTCAAAAAGCTTAGACTTATCAGATAAAACAGCTTAGATATAATCATTTAGAATGATATAAAAATTTGCCGGCAGGTCATTATCTGCCGGCGTTTTTGCATTAAATAAAAATAATTTATATAGGGGTGGTAATATGAAACTTGGACTTGATGTATCTCCATACAAGGCTTGAGAGGATAGACTTGTATGGAATAGATATTCTATCCGGACAGCCTTGTATTTCTGATAAAAAATCAAAATACGAGGAGATTAAAATGAATTATAAAACAATCGATATTAATACTTGGAACAGAGGAAAGCTTTTCAAATTTTACATTGACAATATGAGGATAGTTATGAGCCTGACCGTAGACATTGATGTAACTAGGCTGGTTAGGTTTGATAAGAAACACGGAATTAAATTTTATCCGTCAATGATATGGGCTGTATCAAAAATTGTAAATGCGCACGACGAATTTAAGTATGGCTGGGATAACCGGGGAAATCTTATAAAATGGGATTTTATTTCGCCCAGTTATGCTGACTTTCATAAAGAGGACGAATGCTTTACAAAACTGACAACACAATTTTCGGAAGATATTTTTGAATTCCACAGACGATTTTTGGATGATAGAGAAAGATACAGACATATAAGAGCTTTTGCGGAAAATCAGCCGACTAATTTTTTTGATGTTTCCTGCCTGCCCTGGGTCAGATACAGGCATTTTGATGTTCACGTTTTTGATGAAGGAAAATTTCTTGCACCTGTTATTACCTGGGGAAAATATGAGATAAAGGACGGTAGAATGATTATGCCGCTCACAATGAATATCCACCACGCCGTTGCTGACGGATTTCATCTTTCGAGATTTTTCATTGAAGTGCAGGAGCTGATAGATTCACTTGAATAACAGTATTTAAGATTGTATAAATAAAACCTCCCGTCGGAAGAATACCGGCAGGAGGTTATTTTTATGTTTTTATAATCTTTTGTCTTTTTCGTATACTGCATCAAAGGCTCTATGGAGTGATGATTCAAAACCATCGGCTTCAAGGGAGCATACACCTTCTATGGTTGTACCGCCGGGTGAGCATACCTGGTCAATGAGAGCCCAAGGATGTTCTCCGCTTTCAAGTACCATTTTTGCGCTTCCGAGCACTGTCTGGGCAGTAAGCTCAAGGGCCTGTTTTTTGGGCATACCGGCCTTAACGGCAGCCCTTGCGAGGGCATCAATATAAAGATATGCGAATGCAGGAGCGGCTCCGCCGATTACTCCGTGGATACCAAACATTTTCTCGGGAAGCTCGGTAATTGAGCCTACGGTTGAGAAAAGATTTTTAACAACTTCTTTCTGCTCATCGGCTACGGCTGCATTGGGGCAGAAAGCGCTGGTAGCACAGCCAACCTTAGCGTTTATATTAGGCATTACTCTGACTATGGGCAGCTTAGGAGAAATGAGATTTTCTAAAAATTCTACTGTTTTTCCAGCTGCGATAGATATGATGAGAGGAGCTTTTGCGATAAGCTGTTCTTTTATGGGCTTTACAGCATCTTCAAGGACATTGGGCTTAACTGCCAGTACCAAAACGTCAGCGGCAGCCACAACATCAGCTGATGTATCGCATTTGTTGACACCGCAGGTCTTTGCAAGGTTTTCGGCAGCCTCAGGGAAAAGGTCATAAACGTAAATGTCTTTTCCTTCAAAACTTCCGGTACCGATAGTCATACCCTTTATTATAGCGCCGGCCATATTTCCTGCGCCTATAAATCCGTAATTCATAAAATCACTCCTTAGTGTTTTTAATCATTATACAACAAACAAAAAAAATAACATACAAATTTATAAAAAATTTTATATGATATCTTTTTTATGTTAAACTGTAAAAAGGAGATGATAAAATGGAACAGATAGAAATGTATACAGACCTTCATACTCATTCTATGGCTTCTGACGGAACATTGAAACCGGAGGAGCTTGTTAAATATGCAAAGGAAGCGGGACTGGCGTCCGTAGCCCTTACGGACCATGATACCGTGGACGGAATAGAAGAATTTATGGATGCCGGCAAAAGGTTAAAAATAGAGACTATACCAGGAATTGAGCTGGCATCGGCATATAAAAATACGGAACTCCATATTGTTGGACTTTTTATTGACTATAAAAGCAGGGCACTTACGGAAAGTATGGAATATATAGTCGGAGAAAGAAACGAGAGAAATACAAAAATGTTAAGGGCCCTTGCAAGATGCGGCATTGAAATAACAATTGATGAGCTTAACGAAAATGCGGCAGGGGGAATAATAACAAGGGCCCACTATGCCAATGTAATGGTCAATAAGGGATATGTAAAAACAAGGGGTGAGGCCTTTGACAAATATATATCCTCAGGCAGGCCGGGATATGTAAAGCGGGAAACACTGACGCCTAAAAAATGTATTGAAGTAATACGAAGCTCAGGAGGAATACCAGTGCTTGCCCATGCCACACTGTACGGCTATGGCTATCTTGAGATACACAATCTTGTGGGAGAGCTGAAAGAATACGGTCTTATGGCAATGGAGACCATGTATTCGACATACACTCCCAAACAGTCGGATGAAATAAGAAAAATATGCGAGTACTATAAGCTTTTAAAATCCGGCGGCAGTGATTTCCATGGTGATAATAAGCCTGACATAAAGATAGGCGTAGGCAGAGGAAACTTAAGGATACCGCAGAAATTTGCCGATGATATGAAAGAACATCTTATGTAATAAATCAGTCCATACCTCAATATAAATGTATTAGATTATAAATAATTATAGAATATATTTATTCGGAGGGAATTTATGGCTGACAAAAACAAAAAAGCGCGAAAAACAGCATCTGCTGAAAACTCTGCAAAGGCAAATAAAGGGGCATCCGAACATGGAACAATGTTCGCGGCTTTAAAAGGAATTGGTATGGGTCTTGGAATAACGTGCATAATATTTGCCGTCTGCGCCCTTATTCTTACATATACCGATGCCGACGAATCCTTTGTGGGCATAGTATCGACCATAAGCACAGCCATTTCGGCCGCCGTGGCAGGATTTATCACCGCAGGAAGCAGAGGAAAGAGCGGTCTTTTAACGGGCATAATAGCGGGACTTATCTATGGTATAATACTTCTTGCCATAAGTATGGCAGCGGGAGGAGGCCCCGTATCCACCACAAATCTTACGACACTCATTACTGCTGCGGCAGGAGGAGGCATCGGAGGCATACTTGGAGTAAATACAAAACAGTAAAACATGTATTTTGAAATTAGTACTTTGCAAATGAAAGAAAATATGGTACAATTGAAAAAAATATGTATATATAAATGGGAGGTTACATAAATGAAACACGTTAAAACTTTAAATAATGCTATGCTTAAAGAATCTATGGTAAAGGGCGGCTGCGGTGAGTGCCAGACATCTTGCCAGTCAGCATGCAAAACAAGCTGCACAGTAGCAAACCAGCCTTGCGAAAACAGATAATGAAAAGTTTAAGAGTGCCGATATTATCGGCACTCTTGCATTGTACGGAAGAAAGGAAATAAAATATGCTTCATAAATTTTCTATGAACGGCATAAACGTTCTTATGGATATCAACAGTGGAGCAGTTCATGCTGTTGATGATGTTGCTTATGACATAGCTGACCTGTATACAGAAATGAGCTTTGACAAAATATGTGATAAGTTTTCTGATAAATACAGCAGAGAGCAGCTTAAAGAGGCAGCAGACGAGCTTGAGGAGCTTAAGGAAGCCGGAATGCTTTATACTGAAGACGAGTATGAAAAAGTACTTGAACAGGTAAAGAACCGTGCTCCTGTAGTAAAGGCCCTCTGCCTCCATGTTGCTCATGACTGCAACCTTAAATGCAGATACTGCTTTGCGGAAGAAGGAGAATATCACGGAAAACGTTCTCTTATGAGTGCTGAAGTCGGCAAAAAGGCTATCGATTTCATAATTGCCAACAGCGGCAAGAGAAGAAATCTTGAGGTAGACTTTTTCGGCGGAGAACCTCTTATGAACTTTGACGTTGTTAAAGAGATAGTTGAATACGGAAGAAAGCAGGAAAAACTCTACGATAAAAACTTCAGATTCACTATAACAACTAACGGTATCCTTCTTGATGATGAAAAGCAGGCATATATCAATGAAAATATGCACAACGTAGTTCTCAGCCTTGACGGAAGAAAGGAAATAAATGACTTTATGCGTCCCAGAGCAGGAGGAATGGGAAGCTATGATGTTATTGTTCCCAAGTTCCAGAAGCTGGCTGAAAGCAGAAACCAGACAGATTATTATTTAAGAGGAACATTTACTCATAATAATCTTGACTTCTCAAAAGATATTTTCCATATTGCCGATGACCTTGGATTCAAACAGGTATCAGTTGAGCCCGTTGTTGCCGAGGACACTGAAGATTACGCAATAAGGGAAGAAGACCTTGAAACTATCTATGCCGAATACGAAAAGATAGCTGAAGAGTTATACAAGAGACATAAAACAGGAGAGAAGGACTTTAACTTCTTCCACTTTATGATAGACCTCACAGGAGGCCCCTGCATCGCAAAAAGACTTTCTGGCTGCGGAAGCGGAACAGAGTATCTTGCAGTGACTCCTGAGGGTGACCTTTATCCCTGCCATCAGTTTGTAGGACAGGAAGAATACAGAATAGGTTCAGTATTTACAGGCATAGAGAATTCTTCTATCAGAGACGAATTTGCTAACTGTAATGTATATACTAAGCCCGACTGTAAAAAATGCTGGGCAAAATTCTACTGCAGCGGTGGCTGTATGGCAAATGCCTGTCATTATGCCGGAGACATTATGGGCACATACGAAATAGGATGTAAACTCCAGAGAAAGAGAATAGAATGTGCCATAATGATAAAGGCAAAACTTATGCTTGATGAATTAGAAAATAAATAAAAAAATGATCCGCCGACATTAAGAACGGCGGATTTTTTTATTGTTTAAACTATCTTCTATAAGTTTTACATTGTTTTTAAGCCTTTCGTTTTTAGGCTCTTTTTCGACGGCAGTTTTTGCTTCGTCTAAGGCGTCTTCTATACGTCCCGTATTATAAAGGGCGATGGCTCTCAAATCATTGGGAAGACTTCCCCAGGAAGCTGCCTCGCATATATACGATGCGGGACGGACCTTTATTTTTAGGGCACATTCAGTGAAATACAGCACTCCGTCCCAGTCCTTTTCCCTATATAGCATAAGTGCCAGGTCCATATACGGCTCCCTTAAATGAGGTGCCTCGGCTATGGCCTTCAGATACCAGTCCCTGGCTGCTGCGGCGTTGCCTTTCATATAGTAGGAATTAGCTATATACCTCATTGAAGCCGAGCGCTCGTCTTTCCAAAGAGCTGTAGGCATTGCAAGGTGTCTCTCAAGGGTTCTTATGCAGTCATCCCATCTTCTTTTAAACATATATTCTCTTCCGAGATAATGCATATTTCTGTCATCGTTAGGACTTTCTTCAACTGACATTTCAAGCAGTCCAAGATACTGGCTCCTCGATTTGTTTTTGTCAGGATAATGATTAAGCTGTATTCCTTCGATGGTTATAACATTTCTTGAAATGGAAGGGTCCGTTATTTCCAAAACTTCATGTACCGGATGAGTCCATCTGAATCCTTTTCTGGCATGTATGTTTTCTTCCCAAAATACTACGCCTTCACTGCCGTCCTCATTAAAACTCCAGGTATAACGGAAACGAGCCTGTGAATCGCCTTTTTTCCATGTCTTTTCAATACGTTCTCTCCATCCGGGCAGAAAAACCTCATCAAGGTCCGTACATACACATACGTCCACATCTTCCGGAACAAGTTCCAGAGACATATTCCTTGCCGTGTCGAACCTCCAGGGGACTATTTTTGCCGTATCAACAACTACACCGCGTTTTTTGAGTTTCTCAACGGTATCATCTTCTGACCCGGTGTCCAAAACATAAATTCCGTCGGCTTCCGACATTGAATCGACCCAGCGGTCAACAAAAGCCGATTCGTTTTTACAAATAGTATATACAGCTATCTTCATACATTCCTCCTGATAGATTACATTATAAAACGGGAGGGAATAACCCCTCCCTTGTAAATTACTTATCCATCAGCTTTTAATAATGCCTGCGGCACGCAGATTATCCAATAACTGATTGAACTGAGTTACAATATCCGTTGAACTTCTTGCGTTGCTTACAGCCTCAGCGGGAGTTACAGAAGGACCAGTAGGGCCGGTAGGACCTATTCTTCCCTGTATACCTGTAGCTCCGGCGGGACCCGTAGGGCCAGTGGGGCCGGTAGGACCTTCAGGACCGGTAGGACCTTCGGGACCGGTAGGACCGGTGGGACCTTCGGGACCGGTAGGACCCGTAGCACCTTCGGCACCCTGGGCACCGGCAGGACCAGTGGGACCTTCGGGACCGGTAGGACCCGTAGCTCCGCTTGAAGGACCGGTGGGGCCAGTAGGACCGGTAGGGCCGGTAGCACCTTCAGTACCCTGAGGACCGGTGGGACCTTCGGGACCGGTAGGGCCGGTAGCACCCTCAGTACCCTGAACACCCTGAGGACCGGTAGGACCTTCAGGACCGGTAGGGCCAGTAGCACCCTCAGGACCGGTAGCGCCATCGGGACCGGTAGGGCCGGTAGGACCTTCGGGACCGGTAGGACCTGTTGCACCCTGAGCACCGGCAGGACCGGTGGGACCGGTAGGGCCGTCGTTTCCCTGAGGACCGGTAGGACCTGTAGAGCCTTGAACACCTGTGGCACCGGTAGGGCCGGTAGGACCTGTGGGACCGCCTGCAGGACCGGTAGGACCTTGAGGACCGGTAGGACCCGTAGCACCGTCAGCACCCTGAGGGCCTGTGGGACCTGTTATTCCGGCAGGACCGGTAGGTCCGTCAGTACCCTGAATTCCGGCGGGGCCTGTGGGACCTGTAGCACCTGTAGGGCCGGTAGCTCCTGTGGGACCCGTTACGGTTACAAGGTCGAAGTCGGGAGATGTTCCGGGTGTACCTGTAGGATAGTTTGTATTAGCCTGATACAGTGCTCCGTTATAATAAAGCAGAGTTCCGACGGAATAGGGTGTGCCAGCTACGAACTCGGCAACCGTGTCAAGTCCCGCACCAATGGGTCCGGTGGGGCCGGTAGGACCAGTGGGGCCCGTTGCACCCTGAGGACCTGTAGGGCCTGTGGCACCTCTGGGAATTACGAAGTTAAGAACAGCATCCGAAGATGTTCCGGAATTGGTTACCTGAGCGTTAGTTCCGGGTGCGCCCGTTGTTGTTGTGCCTACGGTAACGGTGGCGGCTCTTCCGGGAAGGCCGGAGATACCGGGATCTCCTTTGTCACCCTTTGGACCTACACAGCAGGAGCAGTTATTACAGCACTGGTCCTGAGGCCATGAACAGCTTGGTCCGCAGGAATTGCAGTCAGAACAGCCGCAGTCAGAGGAGCAGCCGTTTGATGAGTTGTACATTAACCTTTTTCTTTCGATGAATTCGAAATCATCAGCCATATACTTTTTCCCTTCAATATGTTTTATAATACAATATTCCATAAGGATAAGCCGCGTTACAAATAATGCGGCTTTTATAGAATTTATTAAAGTATATGATGATTACGGATTGTACGATACATATTATGCGTCATAAATTTATATGTTTTCAGGCAATAAAAAAGGAGAACTCAAAGTTCTCCTTTAAATATATAAAATTATTTTATTTCCCCACCGTCTGATATATAGCTGAGCGCCTTTTGAATCCTCAGATATTTTTCATACTGCTTATTGCATAAAGCAGCAGTTTGAGGCTGTGGCTCAAAACATTTCTGGACAATAACGGTGCCTTCAGATATCTGCTCGAGAGAAGAAAAGGCTCCGCCGTGATATGCGGCCAGAAGGGCTATTCCGAAGGCCGGTCCTATCATACCGTCAAGCTGTTCTATACGTATGTTAAGAACATTGGCAAGGGTCTGCATCCATATTTTGCTCCTTGAGCCGCCTCCCACAACTTTCACACTGCCAAATGAGCTAAGCGGAAGCTGCATTTTTTCCGCCAGTTCACGGAAACTGAAACACAGTCCCTGAACAACGGCATATAACATATCCGAACGGGTTGTTTCGGTGCTTAAGCCGATAAAGGCTCCTCGAATATTGGGGTCGGCATATAATGTTTTGTCTCCCATAAGGTGAGGGTAGAATATAACATTATTTCCCGAAACCGTATAGTCATCGGCAAGCTTATCCACGCTGGAATAGGAATCGCCAAGGATTCGTTTTATCCACCAGTCAAAGGTGCTTCCGTTGGACTGTACGGCGCCCTGAACGAGATATGAATAGTTTTTATCATCAAATGAGAATAAGATTATTTTGCCCTTGGCATCGTCTATGAATGACGGAACCGTCATCATAAATACACCAGATGTGCCCAATGATATAACGGGATATCCTCTGCCGAGACAGCCCGTAGATATGGCCGTAGCGGGATTATCACCGGTTCCGGTCAAAACATCTATATCATAGTTTAAACCAAGCTTATCGGCAACGGAACGGTTTATTGTACCCGCTGACAATACGCTTCCTCTTATTTCTGGATATACGTCTTCGGAAAGACCTATAAGGTTTCTCATTTCCTCGGACCATTTTCTGGCCTTTATCTGATAAAGGCAGGATGTGGAAGCTTCACAGTAATCCGTTCCGAAATGTCCCGTAAGACGGTACACCAGATAGTCGGGTCCGATAAGAAATTTATCGATACGCTTAAAGTTATCAGGCTCGTTTTTCTTCAGCCAGTAAAGATTTGCCGCAGGGCTTCCGGTGGAGATAGTTTTTGAAAGATACTCACCCTCGGGGAAGCCTTTGATGGTTTCCTTTAACTGGGGTATCATATCCTTTGTTCTTATATCATTCCACATAATCGCGGGTCTTACCGGCTGGCCGTTTTTATCAAGGGTAACGAGGGTGTGCATCTGACCCGTTACGCCTATTCCTTTTATGCATTTGCGGTCGCATTTATCCAGTATGCGCTCCAGGGCGCTGATCATACAATTATACCAGATTTCGGGGTCTATCTCGTTGAATCCCCGTTCCGGCTGGGCGACCTGGTATTCCTCTGTTATCTGTGCCAGCACATTTTTATCCCCGTCTATCAGTACCAGCTTCATTGCAGAGGTTCCTAAATCTATGCCTAGAAATGTATGCTTTGTCTGTTCCATACTGCAATCCACCCTTACAGACATCGGCAAACGTAAGTTTGACCTCCGTCATTAATTTTCATTGATCATTGTTACCAGTTCTTTTGCTTTTCTGCTTACGTTTTCTACGGCTTCAATGCTCAGATGGATTACATCGTGTTCATTATGGTTTGCTTCATAGGCTTCACCGAATGTACGTATGAATTCTTTTCTTAAGTCTGAACCGTAATTGATTTTTATAAGACCGTGTTTCTTTGCTTCCCATATAACTTCCTTGGGTATTCCTGAACCGCCATGAAGAACAAGGGGAACCTTTGAAACCTTATTAATCTTTTCAAGAAGGGGGATGTCTATCTGAGGATTAAGGCATAATCCATGGACATTTCCTACTGAAACGGCAAGGGTATCACAGCCTGTACGCTCTACAAAGTCAGCAACCATATCAGGGTCTGTTTTGCATTCCGCTTCGTTAACGATGTCTTCTTCCTTGCCGCGGAGAGCACCAAGCTCAGCCTCAACGGGAAGTCCGTAGAAATGGCAGTATTCTGCGGCACGGCGGCATTCCTTAACGTTTTCCTCAAAGGGAAGGTGTGAAGCATCTATCATTATTGAAGTAAATCCGGCGTCTACACAGGCCTTTACGTCAGCGAAAGATTTGCCGTGGTCAAGATGAAGGCCTATGGGTGTATCTGAATTTTTTACGGCGTCTCTTGCTATTTCCGCAATGATATAGGGATTTGAGAGACGAAGGTTATTTGATGATATCTGTATATATCCGGGAAGATTTGCTTCCATAAGTCCGTTTGCGATGGCGTATGTCATTTCAAGGTTTGTAGTATTGAATGCAGGTAATACATAGTGGTATTTTTTTGCAAACTCCATAAGGTCAAAACCGTTTACAAGTTTCATAATTATCTCCTCTAATCATTTAAAATTAAACATTTTTTCATACAGTTTCTTATATTTTTCAAATTTGTCCATATAGTACTTATGCATAGCAGGGTCAGGAATAAATTCCTTTTTGATTTTTACCGCACGCTTTATTCCTTCTTTAAGGGAAGGGTAGGCACCGGCGCCTGTGGCAGCCATAAGCATACAGCCAAGGGTGCCGGATTCTTCGTTTTCAAGGGACATAACTTTCATATTGAATACGTCTGCCCTTATCTGAAGGGTGAGGTCCGATACGGCTCCTCCTCCTGTGGCAACGATGCTTTCCATCTGAGTACCAAGTGTTTTAAGTCTCTCGTAGGAAAGATACATCTGGAAAGCCATTCCCTCAAGTATGGCGCGGTATATTTCTTCTGCTTTTGTATGTATTGTAAGGCCTGTTATGGTGCCTCTGGCGTCCATTGAAAGGTCGGGATTGCCCGATGAGCCAAACTGTGGCAGAACCATAACTTCTGTACGGATATCCTTAATAGCATCGTCTATACAGGCATAAAAATCTTTACCAAGGGCTTCACAGTCCTTTTTAAATCCGCTTAAAACACTGTCACGGGCCCAGTTTTTCAAAGCGCCGCAGGTTGTTACCTCAAGGCTTGAAAGATATGTGTCGGGCAGAATATAGGGTATGCAGGTAAAGTCATTTTCAATCATATAGGGCGTCATAACCGCCTGAGGAAGCATTGTAAATAAAAATTCACATGTTCCCATACCGCATTCTCCGGTCTTCATATCAACAAGGCCGCTTCCAAGGGCCGCACAGCTTTGGTCATGGCCTCCTACGACCAGTTTCATATCGGGATTGAGGTGAAGTTCCTCAGCCACTTCGGGAAGTATTGTGCCTATTACCGTACAGGGCTTAACAGGTACAGACATCTGTTCTTTTCTTATGCCCGCAAGGGAGAGAAGCTCTTTAGACCAGTCCATCTTTTTTATGTCAAAGGCCATACTTCTGGCGGCTGACGAATAGCTTACCATACGCTTTCCCGTAAGCATATAGCCCACAAAATCCTCATAATAAAGGATTGCCGCCGCATTTTTTACGGCATCGGTGTTTCTGTTAAGCCACATATATTTCGGAAGGCCGTACAGCTCATTGGGAGGAAGTCCCGTTATTTCAAATATCCTCTGAGCGCCTATTTTTTCTATTATTTCGTTTGTTTCGGGTATACCTCTGCAATCGCCTGTGAGCATTGAATTTGCCAGAGCCCTGCCGTTTTTATCAAGGCATACGACAGATTCTCCCAGGCTTGTGACTGCCATTGCGTCTATTTTTTCGGGGCAGTTTTCTCCGACTTCCCTGAGAACTTCTTTGACATATTTCATTACCGTTTCAGGGTCAAGTTCACGGCGGCCGTCTCCGCCAAGTTCGTTGTATTTTCTGGAAGCTGTAAAAATAACATTTCCGTCTAAATCATATACAAGCATTTTGCTGCCGCTGGTTCCGACATCAAGTCCTGCGAATGCCATAAAGTCACCTCATTTACTGCTGTTTTGAACGGCTCTTTTTAAGTACGTCGATTACTACCGCGACTAAAATGATGATGCCTTTGAATACTTCCTGCCAGAAAGAGTTAATCATCATAAGGTTGAGACCGTTTGTTATTACGGCAATGATAAGTATACCGATTATTGTTCCGCCAACGGTTCCGACACCGCCTGACATACTTGTTCCGCCGATTACTACCGCTGCGATGGCGTCCATTTCAAATCCGCTTCCTAAAGTAGCGGCTGCTGAACCAAGACGTGCTGACCATACGATACCGCCGATACCGCAGAGAACACCGATAAGTATGTAAGGAATCATATTGTATTTTCTTACGTTTACGCCTGAGTACTGAGCGGCTGTTTTATTGCCGCCAAGGGCATATATGTAATATCCGAAACGTGTCTTATTAAGAAGTATCCAAGTGGCAATAAGAATTATTACCGCATAGATGATTATTATGGAAACTCCGCCGAAGCTTGTATTTCCAAGGGCTGTGTATGCGTCATTTCTTATACGGATAGTTACACCACCTGAGATTATCTCAGTAAGGCCTCGTCCTATACACTGGGTGGCCAGTGTGGCAACGAAGGCAGGAACCTGCAGGTATGCAATAGCGATACCGTTTATTGTTCCTATAAGAGCTCCTATGGCAAGACAGCAGATTACTGTAACCCATACGGGTGCTTCCATATTTGTTATCATATAAGCTCCGATTACACCTGTAAGACCTACTGTTGAGCCGACTGATATATCGATTTCGCCCATAAGTATTGCCATAAGCATACCGCAGCATATTATGGCATTTACTGAGTTAGCCTTTAAAAGGTTGAGCAGGTTGGAGCCTGTCATAAACTTTGGCGTATTGATAGTTACTATTACTACAAGCAGAATGAGACCTATGATTGTTCCGAGATTACGTTTAAGAAATGAGCCTTTAGCCGGAATAACCAAATCCTTTTTCTTTTCCATTGTTGTACCTCCTGAGTTTTGTTATTCTCTGTCTGTTGCAAACTTCATTATGGCTTCCTGCGAGAACTCTTCTTCTGACAGTTCGCCGGTTATTTTTCCTTCGCACATCACATAGCAGCGGTTGCACATATTGATGATTTCGGGAAGTTCGGATGATACCATAATTATGGATGCTCCGTTTGCCGCAAGTTCGTCAATGATGGCGTATATTTCTGCTTTTGAGCCTACGTCGATACCCCTTGTGGGCTCATCAAGGATTATTACCCTGGGGTCGTTTGTGAGCCATTTGCTCAGAACAACCTTCTGCTGGTTACCGCCGCTTAAGTTGCCTGCTATCTGTTTGGAAGAAGTGATCTTTATTGAGAATTTCTTTCTGTATTCTTCGACCATATTGTCCCAGGCTGCGTGTTTAACGCCTATACCGCTTATATAGTTTTTAAGTGAAACCAGACCCATATTGAACTTAACGTCATTTTTAAGTATAAGTCCTTCTGCACGTCGGTCTTCGGAAACGTATGCGATACCGTTATCAATGGCATCCCTTGGCTTTTTGATTTCTATTTTTTTGCCGTCAAGATATATTTCGCCGCCGGACTTATGAAGGGCACCGAATATGGTTTTCATAAGTTCTGTACGTCTTGCGCCGACAAGACCGGCAAAGCCTATTATTTCGCCGTATCTCGCATAGAAATTTATATCATTGAAATATTCTTTATGTGATAAGCCTTTTACCTCAAGGGAAACGCCTTTGATTTCGTGTTTGTTTCTTGTATAATAGCTGGTCAGTTCTCGGCCGACCATCATTTTTATAAGTTCGTCTTTATCGGCCTCAGCAGTGGGCACGCTGCCGACCATTTTTCCGTCTCGGAGAACTACTATTTTATCGGTTATGGTGAAGAGTTCTTCAAGACGATGAGAAATATATATTATTCCTACACCTTTCTTTTTAAGAAGGCGGATGATATCAAAAAGTGTCTCAACCTCACTCTGAGAAAGAGATGACGTAGGTTCGTCCATAACAACTATTTTTGCCTGAGCTGAAACGGCTTTAATAATTTCTACCAGCTGCTGCATACCGATGGAAAGATTTTCTACCAGCTGGTCAGCCCTGAGATTAAGATGAAGATCGTCTATAACTTTCTGGGTCTCTCTTTCCATTGCCTTTTCGTCTACAAATCCGAATTTATTTTTGATCTCACGGCCTAAAAAAACATTAGCGGCAATGGTTCTAGCAGGAACAAGTATGATTTCCTGATGAATGATCCTGATTCCGTTTGCTCCTGCGACAGCAGCGGAGCTGATATTTTTTAATTCTCCGTTTATATAGATATCTCCGGAGTCTGCCTTATAGATTCCTCCGAGTATTTTGATCAAAGTTGATTTTCCCGCTCCGTTTTCGCCGAGTATGGAAACTACTTCTCCCTCATCGACTGTAAGATTTACTCCGGTAAGAACAACATTTGAAGCAAATGATTTTGTGATGTTTTCCATCTTTAACAATTTAGTTTCATTCATAAGCCTACCTCGTATTCTTTGAAATCAAGCCTTTGAGTTATATAAAAAAAATTCGGCTCAAAATCAAATTTTGAGCCGAATCGTATAATCAAAGACAATTTACACGTCAGCCAATTCTCTGCCTTTCATTGTTTAAAGCAAACAGACTAAACTGTTTGACTAGTCAGCTGAAATTACTGCTCAAGTGAATCCCAAGCGTCAAGATCGTAATCATCGATGTTGTCAGCTGTGATGCTGTATGATTCGATACTTGTGTTGAACTCGATTTCTTCACCGTTTAAAAGAGCAACAGCAGACTGAACGCCTGTATATCCCATGTATGTAGGTCTCTGAGCTGAGCTCTGAACCATTGTACCATCTTTGATAGCATGTTTTCCGATGGGAGCGCCGTCTTTTCCGAGGATATCGATTGAACCTGTCTTGCCTGCTTCAGCAACTGCCTGAACAGCACCTAAAGCTGATGTGTCGTTGATAGCATAGATTACATCGATATTGTCGTGTGCCTGAAGTGCGTCTGATACAACTTCGAATGATGTTTCTGTTGAGCCGGCGCCTTCAACAACCTGTACTTCTACGAAAGCGTCAGGGTTATCTGTGTTATCTTTGATTCCCTGCCAGAAGCCGTCTACGTTGATGATGCATGATTCAGCTGTCTGAAGGTGAACGATAAGGATATTTGCTCCGTCAGGATGGTTTTCAGCAACCCACTGGCCTGAAAGGTAACCAAGCTGAGTATTGTCAGAAGCAATGATACCGTCAACGAGATCATAATCATCTTCTGTAATTACGTTATCGATATTGATAACTTTAACGCCTGCATCTTTACATGTCTGAAGAACTGTATGAGCACCTGCTGAATCGTAAGGAATGTAGATAAGAGCATCGATTCCTGCAGCGATCATATCATCGATCTGAGAAGCCTGCTGTGTGGGGTCATTCTGAGGATCGAAGTAGATGAGTTCGCATCCGAGTTCGTCACAAGCCTTCTGAACACCGTCTAATACAGCAGTAAAGTACTCGTTTGTAAGAGTATAAGGTGAGAAACCGATAGTATATGTACCATCACCCTCAGCAGTTGTTTCTTCTCCGCCTTCTTCAGTTTCTTCAGTTGTTGCTGTTGAAGAACAAGCAGCTACGGAAAGAACCATAATACCTGCTAAAATCACAGATAAAAATTTTTTCATAGAAATATCCTCCTTCTTATTGTTTTGAATTAGCTGAGCTCTATTTGATTGTACGAACATATTAGCATATCGATTTTTGTACTTCAATGCTGATTATTCATAAAATGTTAACTTGAAATTTGTTATAATTGTCTATTTGACGTTCGATTTAATATTAATATATGTTCGATTGTGTTTGAAAAAGGGAAAACTATTGCGAATCATTATTATTATGTTAGTTTAAAGTAAAGATTGGATTTTTTTGTATGTTCGATTGTGTTTGAATTTTAATGGTTAAATGATTGAATTATTTTTAAAAATACATTTTTTAATGAAAAAAATACTGCCAAAAAAATTGGCAGTACAATTAATGAATTTACGCTATTATAACGTCTACATTATATTTTTTTAAGAGATTGAGGCCTTCCTCGTCTATGCCCGAATCGGTAATGACTGCGCTTACCTGAGACAGGTTGGCAAAACCGTTAAGGTCATAGGTATTGAATTTAGAGGAGTCCGTCAAAAGATATATTTTTTTCGCCACGGAAAAAATGGAGCTTTTAAATCTCGCTTCGGGAGAGTAGCCGTCATAAAGCTTTCCGTCCGCACCTATGGCGGCGGCGCCTATAAATGCCATATCCAGCTGATATTTTTTTATCTGTTCCTCTGCGACGCTTCCTGAGCTGCAGTTTGTTATTCTTATCATTTCGCCGCCAAGCATTATAACCGACAAATTGTCGAAAAGAAGGGCATGTTCAGCCACTTTAAGGTGGTTTGTTACTATTACGGCCCTTGTATCCTTATCAAGATAATTTAAAACTATCCTGGTGGTGGAGCCTGCGTCTATAAAAACTCTCCTGCCGTTTTGTATTAGAGTAGCGGCCTTTGCGGCTATTTTTTCCTTGGCTTCCTTATGGGAGATGCGGGCCTCGTCAAAGGATATCATTCTTACGACAGGCTGGTTGTCCATTAATGCTCCGCCATGGGTTCTTGTTATATTATACTGCTGGGCGAGAAGATTCAGGTCCCTTCTGGCGGTCATTTCAGAAATGCCAAAACGCTCGGCAAGGTCCTTTACTTCGACCTTATGCTGTTTCTGGAGTATGTTAAGTATCGCCAGACATCTTTCATTTTTGTTCATTATGATGACACCTCTTTTGAGACGGCTGTTTACGGGTATATATAAACATTATAACATCAAAACGAACATATTCAAGCATATTCAAACATATTAAGCTCTTTTATAATATTTAATATCATTATCTGAAATAACCGGTTTGCATATAAAAAGCAGAAAGCCTGTTATAACGGCCTTCTGCCTGTTTTATAAAAAAATAATGGGGGTTAAAATGAAAATTTCTTTTTCAAATTATGCACTTTCTGAAGATTTTTGGCTCCGTCAGCACCCATACGCTCGGAGACTGCCACAATAAGGGCGTCTACCAGGGCCGCAGCCGAAGTCATGGAATGATATTCTCTCATTTCACCGCGGTATACATAAAGGTTTATGTCTGCGCGGTCTTCTTCGGGGGCATGTATCCTTCCGGAGAAACAAAGGGTTTTATATCCAGCTTCCTTTTTCTGTTCAAGAATGACCCTGCCTTCCCAGGAAATTTTTGAAAAGGCGAACATTATGACCAGGTCATCTTTATCGGCTCCGGCAAGAACCTCCAGTATTTCGCTGCCGCCGGAAGGTATCATTGCTACGTTAAGGCCGAGCCTTCTTAAGCGGAAATAAAGAAGATTTGCCACGGAAGCAGAAGCGCTCTTGGCATGGATAAATATTTTTTTTGCGGAAAGTATATCCTTTATGGCAGTATCAAATATATTTTCGTCCAGGTATTCCAGTGTTTTCTGAATATATAACTGCTGCTGCTGAAGATATGAAGCCGCGCTGAAAGAACCGTTGGTCAAAAGGGTGCCGGCAAGTTTTCCGGCAGGGCCTTCCAGATGATTCTGGTCTATTACAAGGCCTTTAAGCTGTTTAAAATCCTGACAGCCCACATGTCTGGCAAAACGGGAAATGGTGGCTTCGGATACATCCATTCTCTTTGCCAGCTGGCCTATGGTCATAAAAAGAAATTCTTCGCGGTTTCCTTCAATAAATTCCAGCAGTCTGTGTTCTGCCGGAGTAAGTTTATCTGATATCTGTGGGAATTGTAGATGCATTTTGTTTCTCCTTAAAGTAAAACAGATGCTTCGTTATGTATCTTTCCGTTTGTGGCTATTATGTCCGAGCGTCGGATGCAGGAGGGAATATTTCCCTGGTAGTCGGTGATTTTTCCGCCTGCTTCGCGGAGTATAAGACCGCCTGCCGCAAAATCCCATGGCATAAGTCCCTGCTCCGTATAGCCTTCAAGTCTGCCTGCTGCCACATAACACAGCTCTATGGAAGCCGCACCTATACGGCGTATGTCGTGGCATCGGTCGTAAAATTTTCTCATTATAGAAAATGCGGATTCGGACTTTTCTCTGCAGCCGGGATTTGTTCCTACGGAAAAGAGAGAGTCCGAAAGCCCGGACGCAGAGCTGACGGATATGGGCTTTCCGTTTAAAAAGGCTCCTTTTCCCTTAAATGCGGTAAACATTTCTCCAGAAAAGGGCTGGTATACTATGGCGCCTATGACATCTCCCTTGTCAGCTAAAGCCAGAGAAATGGCACTGTGGCAAAAATTATGTATAAGATTTGTTGTGCCGTCCACGGGGTCCAGTATCCAGAGTTTTTCTTCTGAGAGAATATCGGTATTATCCTTTTCCTCGCTGAAAAGACTGTACTGAGGCGCTATGGCCTTAAGACTGTTTTTAAGGTGTTCCTGAACGGCAAAATCAAGTTTTGTAACAAAATCGGTTTTCCCTTTTTCTTTTATATCAAGGTCAATATTATCGTTTACTATAAGTCTGCCGGCTATGCGGACAGCGCCTTCGGCACGGCGCATAATATCAAGCTGGTCATCGGACATACTGATTATACCTCCTTTTTCTGCTCATTAGAACCCCTTTCGGGAGATTTGCCAAGCAGTACGGATACGTAATTGCCTCCGAGGGCGTCTATTTCCTTAAGGGCCCTTTTGAGAAGGCAGGCTGTTTTTACTTTAAACGCGGCATCTTCGGATATGCATATTTCGTAATTTCCCTTAAGCATCTCGGAATAGAGATTTTGAGCCGTATTGACTGTTTCGTTGAATTTCGTTTTTATGCAGCCATACTGAACAGCCTGATGGGTATCGCTTCCGGAGATTACGGGCTTATTGAGTCTTTTTCCAAGCTCTAAAGTAAGTTTTTCGGTGAGCTCTTTGTGCTCGGCTATATCTTTTCCGTTCATATCAAAGAAATGAAAACGCTTAAGCTGAGTTTCCGGAAGCTCGGGAATATGACCTCCCTCTCTGAAGGGGTGGGCACCTCCGACTATGACCGGATAGTCTTCAAACATATCCATAAGTTCGCAAAAGGGAAGAAAGTTTCCTTTCTTTTTAAAGGGTTCAAGTCTCTTATTCAGCTCAAGGACTGCCTCAAGGGGCCCGATGGAGAGTATGTGCCCGCCTTCTGCTATATCCGTTTCCATTCCGGGAAATATGCGGAGACCGTCAAAGATTAGGGTATCTCCGTCCCTGTCCGAATGTTCGGCTATATAGTCATAGAGCTGGCAGAAGCCCTGGGTATTAAAATGTTCCGTAAGGCAGAGGGCATCAAGTCCCGAATTGGCTGCTTCCGAAAACAGCCAGTGAGTGTATTCCTGTGAAAAGGGAAGGTATTTTGCAAGCTTCCCATGGGTATGAAAATCTATGTACAATTTAAAGCTCCTCTCAAATTAATGTTGAAACCAGAATGGAAACAGCCACCCAGAGGAAAGAAACGGCTAAAAATATTTGGTCGTTATAGGTTACTTTCAAAGATGAGAGTTTCATTTTTCTGACTTCCTTGCTGACAGCCGCATAGCGGTAGCCTTTTATTTCAAGAGCCTCGACCGTTGTGCGGGAGCGCTTTGCAGTGTTCAGCATAAGAGGGTAGAAGGCGTGGATTATTACTTTTATTTGGTATATAAGGTATTTTATCTTTCCGATGAATGTATCCGATGAAGGAGGATTTCCGCGAAGTCTGTAGGAAAGAAGAACATTCTGAAATTCTTCCATCAGCATAGGCAGCATTCTGTAGGCGTATGATATGGAGAAGGAAAGACGCTCCGGACAGCCATACCACATAAGTCCGTTTGAAAGACGGTCGGGGTCAAGACCGGAAAAGACGGTTACGGAAGCCAGTGAAATAGTAGCCACCTTGAGTGTGAGCACAAGCAGAGGGGCAATGGCCGAGGCATTTCCTCCAAAAAGCAGTGTAACTATAAGGAGGTATCCCGTCTGCGAAAATACTCCGAGGGCAAACAAAAACAGGACAAGCCCCGCTATTCTGGCCATAATTGTAGTTGCCATAACCAGTATAAAACATCCAAGAAGGAAAGGTATATCGTTTACAAACCAGGGGACAATGCCGAAAAACAGATACCAGGCCAAAAGGATTCTTGGGTCAAGGGCAGCAATGGCGGTATCGTCATTGCCATAGGCATTTTTTAATACCTGGTTTCGGAGAAAATCCATTGAAAGTTTATCTAAAATGTTTTCTGAAAGCTTACTCATTGTTTTACTCATATTATTCTCCCGTAAATGAACTTAAAAACTCGTTTACCGTATAGCATAAGGCTTTTTCATCAAGGCATCTGCCCATGGCGAAAATTTCGGGAGGGCGTATGCCTACCTTATTGATAATATCGGCATTTCCGAAAATTTCGTCGCGTTTTCCGTCGGCTATGACTTTTCCCTGATAAAGGACTATGATTCGCTCCGCCCACTCGCATACAAGCTGCATATCATGGGTGGCAATCATAACCGTTTCGGTTATGTCCTTTATATCGTTCAGTGTACGCATTATTTCTTTTCTTGTTGCTATGTCGAGATTTGCCGTAGGCTCGTCAAGAAGAAGTATGCCGGGATTAAGAGCAATGCCGATGGCAAGACTGGCACGTCTCATCTGGCCTCCGGACAAAAGGCGTCCGTCTCTTGATTCAAGTTCTTTAAGGCGGAAACGTGAAAGAAGGGCGTCGGTTTTTTCTTCCCAGCCGTCTATGCCCCTTACCTGCATTGCATAGGATATATCTCCTCTTATGGAATCTTTTATGAACATATCTTCCGGATTTTGATATACAAGGGATATCTGCCGTGAAAGCTGTTCCGGCTTGATATCTTTCAGTATTTTTCCGTTAAGTTCTATATTTCCCGAGGAAGGCTTAATAAGGCCGACCATCATTTTCATAAGTGTGGATTTTCCAGCGCCGTTTGAACCTATGAGAGCTATTTTTTCGCCCCTGTGCAGGTCAAGATTCAGATTTTTGAATATGGTGCGGGGTTCGCCTTTTAATGATCTGTATGAAACGTCGATATCGTGGAAACTCATTACCGTTTCCATAGATTCCTGACGATGGTTTTCTTTTTTGGGCTGTGGTATAAAGGTAAGATTACCGAAAGCTTTCAGTCCGTCTTCTATCGTAACCGGAAGAAGTCCGCTTTCGGCTATGAGGCCTGATTTTTTCAGACTGTGGGCCGCCAAAGTTACCTGAGGAGGGAAAATATTGCTTTCCTGCAGCTCTTCCACCCTTGAAAGGGCTTCGCTTACAGGAAGTTTCCAGGAAAGACTGCCGTTTTTAAGAAGTATAACGTTTTTGCAGTAATCCGCTATGTATTCGGTATGATGTTCTATAACTATTATTGTTTTTCTGTAGTTCTGATTCAGATTTTTTAATATTTCGTATATTCTGTCAGCATGCATAGGGTCAAGCTGAGCGATTGGCTCATCAAGAATAAGAATATCAGGGCCAAGGGCAACAGCTCCTGCTAAAGCCAAAAGATGGGTCTGGCCGCCGGAAAGCTGCCATATATAATCATTTTCACGGCCCCCAAGACCACACTGGGAAAGGGCAGAAGTGCCTTTTTCGAGATAGTCTGTCATTCCGTAGTTTAGACAGGCATAGGAAGCGTCATCAAGGACCGTAGGGCGTACTATCTGATTTTCAAAATCCTGATATACATAGCCTACTTTGCGCGCCAGAGTGCTTATATCCGTTTCCTGGGTGTCAATATTGTCTACGGAGACCTTTCCTTCCATTTTTCCTGTTATAAAATGGGGGATAAGTCCGTTAAGTATTTTACATAAAGTGGATTTCCCACAGCCGTTGTTGCCAACGACTGCAAGGAAATCCCCGGCTTCGATGTCTAAATTAATATGTGACAGTGTGGGAGCTTTGGCTCCCGGATAAGTATATGATAAATCTTCTATCTTAATAATACTCATAATTTTAAACCGCCTTGGTAGAACTTTTCTTTTTAAGTATTGTAAGGACTGCAACTGCGATAACGGCAGCAACTACCATTCCTGCAGCAACTGCTGTGCCGCTTTCTGCCCAGCCTGCTTCCCAGTCAATGAGTGCAAGTCCGGATTCAGCCATCATTTCCGCACCGATTGCACAGGCAAAAGCAACTAAGCATCCTAATACGGTTTTTGCACTTATCTTTCCGAGACTTGTTTCGGGTGTTCTGGGCTGCATTCCAAGAAGGGGCTCGATTTTTCCGTAAAGTTTAGGAACAAGATAAAGTGTAGGGAGAAGACAGAAAAGTATTCCTGAGAATAAAAGGTCGTTTACAAAAGCAAAACCTTCTGTTGCAAAAACACTTTCGGGAAGTCCGGCTACGGCTTCGAAATCCTGAACTGCAAACTGAACTTTGAGTATATCAACTATTGTACCCATAAGGAGCTGAGCGCCTGTGCCTAATATGGCAGCAACACCAACCATAGTACGGTTTTTGGGATTTCTTACGAGACGTCCTGCTATATATACTCCGATGGTTACTGTGACGAATTTTTCTACTTCTCCAAGACCGCCAAACTGGCCGAGCATTATTTCGCTGAAAACGAGTTCACCGGTTGCTGCGCCAAGGGCTGCTGACATGGGGTCAAAAAGCATAGCAAGTACAAGAGGGATGAAAAGGAAATACTCTACTGAGAACTCTACGATTCCGACCTGGAATTTTGGAATTAACTCGGTAAAGAGTGTTGCCAGTCCGTATAAAGACATGGTAAGCACAAAAATCATTAATTTTTGAGACTGTGTGATTGTTGTTTTTGGGGTAGACATTTTGATTCCTCCATATAAATTAGATGATTGATATGATATTTATGAACAGGTATATTTTATCTAATCAATGTAAAGACAGATATCTCTATGCTGTAAAATGAAAGTTAATTTTTATAATGTGAAAAAATGAAAATAAATTTTAATAAAATGCTATGGAAGATAAAACAAATGGGTAAAATTTAAAAAGACTGCAGAACATATCTGCAGTCTTTTTCAGATAATCAGGCATTAAATACTGACCTTGCTTTTTTCATATTTTCACGGATATTTACTCCAAAGGGACAGTTTGATTCGCATTTTCCGCACATAAGACAGTCGTCTGCTTTAGCAGGAAGAGACTTGTAGTGCTCCATTACGGTTTCAGGCACGCTTTCCTGCTGGAGAGCCAGGTCAAGGAATTTTGTAACGGCAGCTATATCGATATGGGCAGGGCAGGGCTGGCAGTGGTTGCAGTACATACAGCGGCCTGTCATATGTATTGAATTTCCGGAAGCGAAAATATGTGAGTAGCTTCTTTCTTCATTGCTGAGGTCATAATATTTGACTGCTTCCAGTACTTCCTGTACAGTGTGGCAGCCTACGATTACTACCTTTACACCGTTACGGTCAAGGGCATACTGAATACACTGGGGGACAGTCATAGCCACGCCAAAGGGTGAGCTTTTTGCGTCAAGGAGTGTACCTGCGCCAAGGGGTTTCATAACCGTAATGGCAACGCCTGATGATTCGCATAAAGAATATAATTTCTGTCGTGCTTCATCTGCCACAAGATGCCCTTTTTCCATTCCCTTAAACTCCATAAGGTCATAAATGTCCGTATCTGAAGCTTCCATATCGTAGGCAGGATTTATACTGAACATAAGCACATCTATGTATCCCTTTTCCACAGCTTTAAGGGCAATATGGGGATTGTGGGAGCTCATACCGATATGACGGATAATGCCTTTTTCTTTAAGCTCCAGGGCATATTCATAAATGGGGCCTTCAAATACTGTTTTAAAATCGTCTTCGCTGTCCACGTAATGAATCATTCCTACATCTATATAGTCAGTCCTGAGACGGCTGAGCAGGTCTTTAAAAGAGGCCTTGGTCTTTTCTATGTCACGGGTGCGCATATACTGCTCGTCTTCATATACTGTGCATAAATGTCCCTGAATTATGAATCTTTCCCTGCGGCCTTCCAATGCTGCGCCTATATTGTCACGGGTAGGGGCCTGAGGCATAAATATATCGATATAATTAATACCGTTTTCATCGGCAGTATCTATTATTTTTTTGCTTTCTTCGGGAGTAAGGCCGTTAAACCATTCTCCTCCAAGACCGATTTCGCTTACAACAAGATTTGTTTTTCCAAGGGTTCTGTACTTCATTTTTACCTCCGTAATATATCGAATTTTTGATGCGTGTTATTTGATTCTGCGCTTAGTTTACAAAAGAATAAAAAAATATTATACTCGGATTATATAGTGCTTTGATAAGGCATACAAGTACGCACATTATTTTCAGAAGGTGAAAAAAAGTTCACTATTGGAGGATATATGGATAAAATTAAAGTTACCTGTGAGATGGAAGTTACATTAAAAATGATAGGAGGCAAATGCAAGCCCCTTATTTTGGACTTTCTTATAAGAAAGGGTACCCAGCGTTTCAGCAGCCTAATGCATGAGATAACCCAGGTTTCCCAGCGCACACTGACAAACCAGCTGAGGGAGCTTGAAAATGACGGTTTGATAGAGCGTAAAGTATATGCTGAGGTGCCGCCCAGGGTGGAATACAGCATAACAGAAAAGGGACGCTCCCTGGAAACCATACTGTATCTTATGTGCGAGTGGGGAGAAAGAAATATAGATGACCGTTTTGAAATGACAAATCCCCAGTGCCAGGGAGAAGACTGATTTTAGGGTAAATTAAATAAAGTTGTTAATACGAAGCAGGGCATATCATTAAAGATATGACCTGTTTTATTTTGTTGAAAATAATAATTAATATTATTTAATAAAAACTATTGACAAATAGCAAGTGATAGTTTATATTAGAACTAGAATAATTCTAATTTGGTGATGAGGTATGAGATACAATAAAGTTATTTTAGACATAATCAATAATTCAGATACCCACTTAACTGCTGAACAGGTATTTTTTGAACTTAAGAAGGAGTATCCTGCGGTGGCTCTGGCTACAGTATATAATAATCTGAACAGTCTCTGCCAGCAGGGGAAAATACGAAAAATAAGTGTGGAAGGCTGCACTGAAAGATACGACAAAAATACAAGACATGATCATCTTGTATGCCGCAGATGCGGTAAACTGTCGGATATACATCTGGAAGACATAACGGAGCAGCTGAAAAAACAAGTGGGGTTTGAGATAGACGGATATGACATTAAAGTACAGTATCTTTGTCCCGAATGTCGTGCCAAGGAAAATGATATGTAAAAAATACAGGTCCTTAGACTTGTAAATATATAATAAGGAGGTAATATTATGAGAAGTATAACAACATTAGATCTGCAGTATGCCCATAGGTTTTATGGATTTAAAGGAGAAGCACAGTATCTCCATGGACACACAGGTGTTCTGACTATTGAGGTTGAAGACACTGTAAACCCCGGAGTAAATATGGTATTCCCCTGTAATGAGATCCAGAAAACAGCTTGGGAAGTATTAAAGAATTTTGACCATGCACTTATTCTCAGGGAAGACGACCCCCTTCTTCCTGCTGTTCTTAAGGTTTATGAGGAACAGGGAATACGTGACGGAGCTCCTCAGAATCAGATGAAGGGCCCTGCATTTAAGACAGAACTTGCGACAGCTTATCCCGAGTGCCGCCTTGTGGTTACAAAGGAAACAATGACAGTAGAAGGTATGATAAAGATTGTTTATGATCTTCTTAAGGACAAACTCAATATTGCAAAAATTACATTTACAAGCGGTGTGAATGCTGCCAGCGCAGAATTTACAACAAAGAATGAAATTGACAGATGTCCTTGGTGCGGTATTGCTCTTAATGAAAACGGAGTATGCCCTAAGTGCGGATATAAAAAATCTTAATTTATTAAAAATCAAAAGAAATAAAAGTTCAGCCGGCAGTCTGGGATAGACTGCCGGCTGATTTTTATAGGGAATTTTATTATGTCAAAAGCTGTGGATTTATAATGTTAAACTGCGGATTCTCTCTGGAAATGCTGTTCCATTAAGTAGTTGAAAACAAAAGCGAAAGCAATTCCCACAACAACACCAAATATATTATTGGATACACGCAGAATAGCGGCTGCATTTACATCATACAGTGAAGTTGCTGTAAAAATAGCACCTATGCAGTTAATGGCTGTTTTATATTTGTAGTCAGTACAGAATCCGTAGCATATTCCGCCAAGGGGTCCTAAAGGCGGATGCAGAGATACTGGAAGTATTCTGAAAACGATTAAAAACAGAAGTGTTCCCATAACAGAACCGATTATTCTCTGTACAAAGCGTGGCTTTACATTTGTATTTACCGGATATGATGACAGCAGTGATGAACAGGCAAATCCGGCCCACATAAAATGTTCTACATTAAAAGCTCTGCCTAAAGTCAGAATAATGGCAATACCGAGGGCAAGCCTTACCTGCCAGCAGCTCTTTTCTGACTGGAGGTCAAATTTTTTTGCTATGTGATAAAATCTGATTTCTTTATTTTTATTTTTGTGTTTTGCAAAGAGGATAGCACCGCAGATAACATATCCTATGAGCATTACAATGCCCCTTTTTATAAGAAGGTCTCCTTCTACGGGATTGCCCATAAGATATATGTAGGCAAAGCCGTATAAAGCACCGTTTCCCATTTGAGGCGTATCACTGACCATAATTAATATTGCAAGAAATGCAAAAAAGTGAATAAATAGAGCAATTAAAGGATTTACCATACCGGACAAAACAGGAGCAAAGAGAAGAATTGCCAGTGTAATGCCAAGGCTTATGAGTGAATCGGAAATGCAGTATCCGAAATCTACAAAACGTACACTCAGAAGTATACAGAATATAACAACGGCAGCTGCGCTGTTTTCACTGCCAAATAACATTGACTGCGGAGCAATAAAGGCTATTGCAAATAATACTATCAAAACCGCACGGAGTGCCATAACTCCATAAAGACGGGCTTTTTCATGACTGCTCTGGCTTGATTTGATTTTCATTTTTAAAATCGAAGGGTCAAGCTGCAATTCGTTATAGAAATTCATAAATATCCCCCTAACATTTACTTATAAATATCATATCATTGTGTTGGCCTTGCATATAAGCTGAAAAAGAGTTTCAAAATCAGCTCCCATAGTCCGCCATAAATCATAAAAGGGCTGAAGAAGGAGTACGTAGTCTTTTTTTAGCTCCTCTATTCCTGTTTCCGTAAGTGAAAGGGTATAGCTTCTTTCGTCTTTCGGATGTTTCTGCTTTTCTATGCATCCCTTTTCATAGAGATTTTTTAAACATCTGCTGACGGCTTCTTTTTTCATACCGCTGCATTTGCTCAGCTCAAGGGGTGTGCTTTTTTCCGGATATAAGTAAAGAAAAGATAAAAGCTCCCTTTCGCTGGAAGTCAGCGTCTGAAGCTGTTCCTTTGAAAGCAGTTTTCTTGATAATCTATGTAATTCCTGCTGGTATTTAACCATCTGTACCCAGTCCAATTGGTCCATAAATACATATCCTTTCAAATCAAGTTAACAGTGTTAATTATAATTTGTTTTCAGATAATGTCAATACAAAATGACAAGATTTATAAAATTTATTAATACATGAAGTTTCACATAATAAAAAATCCACCTAATTAACAGGTGGATTCTTATAATAAAATTTAATTAGTGTATATTAGATTTCTTCAATACCTATTTCTTTTAAATATTCATAAATACCATTATAAAAATTTGGCAGCATTGTTATATCACTTTTATCGCCAGTAGGAATAAATATAATAAATCCTTGGCGTGCCCTAGTAAGTAATACACGATATGCATTTTTTAAATAAAGTATATTATCTTCGCTATTAATATTTTGCCATTTGGTGCCACTGAAATTAAAAAATTCAAAATGATTATTATTAAACCGTAAATTTGCATCCCAGCATAAAATAGTCCAGTCAAGTTCAAGGCCTTGAATATCAAACTCTGTTGCAGTTTCTTCTAAAAAATATGATGATCTTATATCGTCTTTTCCATTCAAAAACCAGTTGGGTGCATCTACTTTATTTTGTACCCATATACCATATTTACGTAAACGCTTTGCGCCTGAACTTGCAGTTAGGCCATAACGTTGAGAACCTTTTGCTTTTTGGCGGACCCAATTTTTAGCCACATCTAAATCTCTTGTAAGGCATATAGGATAAACATCTTTAAAACTTTTGTATAAGTCTTTAGCAGTAGAAATATCCACATCTAGTAATGCCTTTACAAAATCTGAAACATTTTCACTTCTAAATGAACGTAATGATACAGCTAGGTGCAAATCTTCTTCTATTTTATAATTAATTCCTTCTAATAATGTATCAAAGGTCTTTCCCTTTGAATACTCTTCATCGGTAATTTTATTTGAAAGATATACATCCCAGTGGGAATAATTATTCCTTATGGATTCAAACCAACCGTAAATACCAGCTGACTCGCCCTTATTTATTTCCTGACCTCCGCCAATAAGACATACAATTGTTGCCCAACCTTCGTGACGGTCAAGTATACTAATAAGAAATTCAGGTTCAGACATATTAAAGTCTAAAACACCTTTTTTTCTAGACATAAAATCTGCAAGATTAGGTTCATCCCAGGCACGCCGTGCTTCATCAAAAATTGCAACTCTTTCTATTGGTGGAGTGTCAACAGAAATTGCATCATCTCTAAAATGATGTATTATTTGTATAAATTCCTTTGCTTTACGTTTTGCTTCAGACTTTTTTACTTGATTTCTTTTTACATCATCTCTTGCTAATGCTTCTTGCAAAACATCAACGAGAGGGCCGTTACCAGAAAGAAATACAGCGTGTTCATTTTCATCTACCTTTTGGCGCTCGATTGCAATATTAAGACCAGCTAATGTCTTTCCGGCGCCAGGAACTCCGGTAACAAAACAAATTGATTTTTTATTATGGGCTTTACTATAATCAATAATTCTATTAATTGCACTGGTAGTTTGATTTAGATTTTTAGCACTAGCATCATTTCTTGAAATATCTTTTACATTGTGACCCATATATAGAGCTTGTGCCGCTTCAATAATTGTTGGGGTTGGCATATATATGGAATTAATCCATTTTTTCTCGTCAAAGCTAGGCTTTGAATATGTTTTACATACTTCATCTATATAATCTTTAATGCCATTTTCATTACAGCAGTAAGTTTCCAGTATATTTTTCTTAAGTACAGTTAAAGATATAGGCTTTTCTTTTGCTTTTGTACAAATAAGGATAGGAACCAAAAGTTTATCCTGACTTTCTTTGTGGAAACAACTGAGGTCAAGTGCATAGTCAGTAACTTGTTCAATGGCATAATTAGGATAAGACTTTTCTCCAACCTTAAATTCCAATAAAAAGATAATGCCTTTATACAAAAAGACATTATCTATTCTGTTTCCTATTCGGGGAATAGTATATTCAAATAATAACCACCCATCTTTAAAAGAAGACAGTTCTCTTTTTAGTATTGTAATTTCACTTTTCCAAGAGTTTTTTTGTAAATCATCGGTTGCAAACTGGTCATTGCCTGCGATGTCACCATATATAGACGAATCATCTTTAGCTAAAAAATCAGATAAACTACTTGAATAATATGCTCTATTCACAATGATGCCTCATTTCATCCTTTAAGATTAGAGATTGCTGACCACTTAATTTTTATAAGCACTTAAATAGGTTTTTAGTCATTACGAGACAGTAATACCACCGTCTCGACTGTACTTCCTTTGTCCCAACTCATTTCGTCGATCTCCTGACCGTTATAGAACACTGGGAACTTGAATTTGATATGCCTCAAAAATCGTCCATCCGGCAGTTCGTCCTCATAAATATCAACACGTTCCACGAAGCTGCTCAGAAACTCTTTCTTTTCAGCATCTGTAAATTTATCATACAGTTTATCAAAGTATAGCAGATATTGATACACGTTGTCACTACCCAGCTTTTGCTGGCGAATGTTTTGAATCCGCACTTCCACCTGAGCGATAGAATCTTCAATCTCGTCGATCTGGTCATAAAAATGATCCAGACGATCCTGCATATCCTGATACTTCCGGTCATAGTAGCGGTCTGTCACATCCAGACTATCCATCTGCTGTGCCAGTTTGTTTTTGGCCCCTAATACCTGCCGAAGCTGCTTGCGGAGATTTTCGATTTCCTGTTCCAACTCTCCGGTATCAATACGGGTGTTGATTTTCTGCCGAATAGCAGCTTCAAATTTCGGATTTTGTACCAGCTTTTTAATTACTTCTGCCACCGCTGCATTGACCTTATCTTCGCCCCATTGCTTTTTATATGTGCAGACATGCCCATCAACAGAACGGCGATGCTTGCAAGTGTAATAGAAATAGTCTTTGTATCGGGAGCCATCCTTTTTCTTCTTACGGTTGACATTGCCATACATACCGGCACCACAAATGGGGCAGCAGAGAATACCAGAAAGAAGATGTTCGTGCTCCAGGCTGTAGGTCTTTTCTCTCTTTACCCCAGTTCTTAATCGCCTGTCGTGTGCAGTGTTCCAGATTTCTTCTGACACAATCGCTTCATGAATACCATCATACAACATATAGGAATCCTGCTTGACGATATGGTAAGCATTGCGTTTGCCGGGGATTTTCTCATTTTTCCGTCTGCCATAAGCAAGTTTTCCGCAATAAACCGGATTATCCAAAACGCCCTTGATGAATGACGCTGCAAATGCATTTAGCGTATTGTTCTGACGTTTTTTCTTTTGGTATCCCTGCTGGTTCAGCCATGCAGCAATTCCGTTGACACCCATCGTCGTGTTGATGTATTTGTCGAAAATCAAGCGGATAATCTCTGCTTCATCCTCAGCGATTTCCAGTTCTCCGTCTACCAGTTTATAGCCGTAAGGAGCAAATCCGCCGTTCCATTTTCCTTCACGGGCTTTTTGACGGCGGCCTTCCATGGTCTGCACCAGAATATTCTCTCGTTCAATCTCGGCAACAGCAGAAAGCACCGAAATCATCAGCTTTCCGCTGTCTTTGGAGCTGTCGATTCCATCTTCCACGCAGATCAGGTTCACACCGAAATCCTGCATCTTTTGCAGTGAGGTCAATACATCAGCGGCATTACGGCCAAAACGGGATAACTTGAATACCAGCACGAAAGAAACATGATCTTTTCCTTCTTCGATGTCCCGCAGCATTTGCAAAAATTCAGGACGTCCCTCTACACTTTTTCCGGATTTTCCTTCATCAGAGTATTCACCGACAATTACCATGTCCTGAAAGTCTGCATACTTGCGAAGTTTGTCTTTCTGGGCATCCAGACTGTATCCATCTACCTGCATGGAAGTAGAAACTCTCGTATAGATATAACACTCCTTTTTCTTCATTTTACGTTGCCTCCATCCTGCATCGTTATGTAAATTGTGCCACTGTCAGCGGCACAATATTTTGGTTTTATGAATTACTAAAACATGTTATTTGTTGTCCCAACTTCATTTTATCACGCTGTCTTGTCCGCAGTCAATGAACTTGTTGGAAACTTTTTGGGATTCATACCTGATGACCCCTGTGTACCTTGTTTTGTTGTATCATTCATATCATTTTCTTCTGTTTTGGGAAGATCCAACTCTCCGCCATATTTTTCAATCATTCTGGCCAAAAAGTCGGTGCACCTCTCAAAATCAGCATTTACCATAGGCGCTCCTCCTGTTTGTCCTGATGACGATCCGAATGCTGCTGTTCTCGTTCACGCTGCCCTTGTTTGCGCAAGACTTCATCTACCAGGACCTGCAATTCCCGTAGTTTCTTGCTCTCTTTCCAAAGCAGGCTGGCCTGTGCTGATTGCTGGCGGTATTCCTGTTCCAATTGGCTCAGTTCATTCTTCCAAACATCTACTGGTGGTTCGCCGTCAGGCACAGCTTCTTTGAGCTTGCGTTTGGCCAAATAAAAACGTCGGAAGTCACTTTCATGCTCTTGCTTGAACTGCTCCCGACGTTTTTTGAATTTGAAAGTATTTAGTTTTTCCTGGAGGGATTTTAGCTCCTCGTATGCTTCTGCATGGCGCAGCAATTCTTCCAGAGCTTTGATCCGCTCCTGTTTTTCTCTGGTGCCCTCTTGCAAAATGTGGCGAGCATCCTCCATTTGCTCCATCTCCTTGCGAAGATCTTCCACGGTAAACAATTTGTGTTCGGATAAATAATTCACGGTTTCATTCAACCGTTTCAAATTCCCGACACGAGCCTTTTGTCTGGCGTAAGCGGGAAGATGCAGGGTGCCTCGGTTGCGTTCGCCATAATAGTCCTGAATCAACCGAACCAAATCCTGACTGGTTTGCTGTTTTCCCAATTCCTCCCGAAGGACCTCAATCCACAGCTTTAAGTCAGCAATCCGCTGTTTGAGATTTTTCAAAATACGATTGGTTGCCTTGATCCAGCAGTTCAATTCACCTTTTTCGGTACGGATACCTTTTTGTTCCATCTGGCGTACCACAGGTCCTTCATGAACAGTAGGCAGAATATCCAGTGCTTGATCTTCATAAGAACGGTGGTCGATACGGCAAGACAAGCCCTTCTGCTCAAATTTTGCGTTTACCATATTGGCCCATTGTTCCCGCCACAATTCCAAAGTTTCCGGTTTTCCCCAATCGGTGGTGGCAATAGCATCAAACACATAGTTTCCATGTTCGTCTCTAATGCGCTCTCCATTCTCGTCCAGATGATAAACTCTGTGCTGTTTGGCTCCCCAGGTTCCATCAGGATTCAGAGGCCGGATTGGCACCATGACATGAAAATGTGGATTTTGTATTCCATCACGTTCCGGGTCATGAACACAAAAATCCACGGTCATCCCGTCTCCCACAAAATACTGGAGAAGAAACGCTCTGGCAACCTCCAGATTTTCCTCAAATGTCAATTCATTTTGCAGGGCAATATCGAAGGAATAAGCCAACTGTGCATCGTGACGGCGCTCTGCTTTTTCCACTGCATTCCAGAGCGTCTGCCGGTCTGCATAAGCCATCGGAGCATGGGGCGGCAGCATAATCTCTGAATACATCACACCGCCCTTGCGGGTATAATCACTGGTTTCCCCATAATATTCGCTGTACAGTTTTTCGCCAGAACGATAGGCAGCACAGGCAACAGCTGATCGCCCTGCACTGCGTCCAATCTGGTCAACATGAAAATGAAAAAGCGCCATTTTATTTCCCTCCATTCTGCTGGGCACGATACCGATCAATGGCTTCCTGCACTGCGGTATTTACATCCGCTTGTTGGGCCAATTTTTCAAAAATCTGATACTGTTCCACTTTGGTCAAATACTGCACCTCCGGCCAAAAGCTGAGGACAGCACCACCAATATTGCAAAGAATATGGGTTCGCTTTTTGGCCTCGCCCTTGACCAGATATTTTTCACGATTGACCGCTCGCTGAAGCTGATGGGTGTACTGCTCCAATTTTTTCTCTGCGCTGACTTTCTCGGCCAGCAGATCGTCTTTGGTTTTCTTGTTTGGCATAATTACTCGTTCCTTTCTTCGAACAGGCATAAAAAATACCGCTTGCTGGTGCAAACGGTTTACAGGGAAGATAGCCGCATCAAGCGGCGCAAGAGGGAACCCCTCTTGTACGGAATGAAATTCCGCAAAACTTCCGTGCTTAGTAGTACGGAAGTTAACCTCGCAGAGCGCACAATACCGCCATTTAGGAGCGGTATAGAAGTGCGCCCTTAGTTCCCCTAAGGGATTTGGCTGTGTTCTAACCAGCCCCTTTCGTTTTTAACCATAGAGCCTCGAAGTGCTGTACGTACCGTACGCCGTACACCGTACAGTACGTACAGCATCCCCATGTTCAAAGTGCAAATTTTTCAGAATGATGGTCTTACCAGCACCTCGATTCCAACAAATCCACGCACCCGTTTACCTCCGGCAAGATAAATATTGTTGGTTGCCTCCACATTGTACTTTTTCTCGTTTTGAGCTAATTCGGAGCTAAGACGATTTGCGGCAAGTGCGTGCAGAGCATTGTCCTCGCACCACATTTTGTATGCTTCATAGATTGCTTTGGAGCTGGATTCTGCATCAGCCTTAAAGCGGATGTACCCCTCAGATTGCAAGAAGTCCAAAATGTTATTATTGCTTCTGCGAATCAACTCTACATTTTCTGCGCTTCGATTGCTTACTGTGAAACTGTAACCATTGGCAATCAGTCGGTGCAGTCCTTCCAGACACCAGAGGAAAATCCCCTCCAGCTCATCCAGCATTTTTTCAACCAGAAACGGATCGTCCTTCCGGCCAGCATGGCGCTCTTTTGTGGTAAGAATCAGCTGCCGACGATAAAAACCATCCGAATGATCATACAGAGAAGTAAGCGAACCATTTCCAAAGCAGAGAAATCGCACATACAACTGGCCTTGATAACTTTGGATTCCCTTGCGCTCCAAATCCATTTTTGCCTCGGCAGTAACAATAGATTTAATATAGTTGGTTTTGGGCAAGGCACTCATATCCATGTCGTCATCTACCATCAGAAGGCGATGTTCCAGATCGGCACGGGCAAACCGGTTCGTTTCTACTTTCTGAATATTTCCCACATTCATAGCACTGTGAAACATGGCATTGAGGATCAAACCAATACGGGATTTTCCCTCGCCGCCTCTGCCAATCAGCATAAGCATCTTCTGACCTTTGGTGGATGGAATCAGGCAGTAACCCAGATACTCCTGTAAAGTGAGGATATCGTCCTCCTCCAGCAGTTCTGAAAGAAATTGCAGCCAACGCAGAGGCTTTGGAGCATCTGGATTGTAGCTAACCGACAACCGATTGTTGCAGAAAACCTTTTTCGGTTCAAAATGGCCATCCAGAAAATAAATACCGTTGGCACAGTGGATGCGATCCAACTCCACCGGCAGCGGCTCAGAATAGGCTTGAATTTTCAAGCTCTCTAGCAAAGAAGAAGCCCGTTTAGAAAGATTAGTGGTTACGCAGCTTTGCACCATATCGATGATTTGACGTTTGACCAGCTCCTCACTTTCCACTGGGCCATCCACCGTAAATAAGGTTCCTCCAATACACCTCATAGGATGGGTTTTCAAAAATTCCTGGCAAAATAAAATTTCGTTAATGTGCTTGCCGTCGAACCAGTCCAGCTTGTCCTGACAGCTATTTTCAATTTTTTTCATGACATCCGTCCTCCTTTTTGTGTTCATTTCCGTCTGTGTTTTTTGTGTTCCTGCGGTAGTGGTATATCCTCCTATACCTGCAATTTAGAGGGATTTTCTTTACCCTCTGACATGGTTATGTTGGAATTTCAAAAAAACAGGCTAATGGCAGGACAGACCGATTTCAAAAAACAGGACAACGTGCTATAATAGACTTTAGAACAACAAAGTGAGGAGGGCATAAGGATGGACGTGGTACAACATCAGATACTGTCGCTGGATTTCTGGCAGGACACTGTGAGCTATGAGGGGAAAAACTTTCCGTCCGGTACCATAGGATGTGATGCTCTCAATATTCCCGCTGCTCTGATTAAACAGATTACGGAATTATGTGGGAGTTTGAATCTATTTATGGGAGCTATGCAGCTTGGTATGGCCAATGCCGAATTGTATACATCAGCCAGAGAAAGTGCTTTGCAAATTGTCCATAAACTAAAAGATACTCCTCCCTTTTCCTATCTGGATGAAAAGCAGATAACAGCATATATCCAGAAGGTGTTTTCGAATGAGTATCTGGAAAATGCCATGGCGTATGCCAAATCTCTTGCTTCCGGAAATTTGATGAATGCTCTGGACCCTCAATATCAAAAGGCACTGACACTTCTGCGAGTTGTCCCTGTGCTGGCACATTTGGGCTATTCTCTGGAACAGTTCCAGGATACTATGCTCCAGTTTGCGGAGTCGCTCAATACCGCAGAACAGGAACGGTCGCCAAGCGGATATGCTGCTTCCTTTGGGGACTTTTTCTCCAGTAATCCCAGCTTGTCGGAAGAGGATGGAAGTTGGATGTCCCTAACTAATGCTTCCGTACAGTATGTACCTGCGATACAGCCCGGCAGCGATACGCCGCAACTGGTCAAACGGATGCACTATGTGTCCTTTGTGGGGATGTTCCGATCTGACTTTTTTGAAGGGCTCTGTGTAGGCCATGCGCCGAAGAAATGCCCCATCTGCGGACGTTGGTTTTTGACCACCAATGCCCGGCATACCAAATACTGCGGTAATCTTGCCCCGGGGGATAAGCTCCATCGAACTTGCCGCCAGATTGGAAACCTGCAAGGAAGGTCACAGCGTGAACTTGCTGATGACCATCCTATCAAGCAGATTTATGAACGCCGCTGTAACACCATTAACCGGTATGTCAAGCGTGGGACTCTCGATGCTGACATTGCCAAACGTATGAAAAAGTTGGCCAAAGATAAAATGCTGCGGGCATTGAGCAACGTGTCTTATGCCAAAGGGTGTTATGAATCGGAAATGGAACAGGAATCTTTATTGCGAGAAGTAAAACAAAAGTAACAACTTAATGTATGAGGTATCTAATATGGGTGAATTTGATTTTACATATATTCTTCCAGAAAATTTTGAAAAGCGTGTTGTTCAGTACCTTTTGCAATTGGCCAATAGACAATTGGCAGAAGCTTTTCAGCACTGCAAGTATGAGTATGAAGATGTAGGTTTAGCATATTATGCTGGTCTAAGAGGGGATAACTGGAATAAAAGAGCTCTTGACTTTACATTTGAAGGTGCAGCCAAGGATATTTCCGTATTAAAATGTGCAGATAAAAAATTAAAAGACGCTATTGGAAAAGCTCTTAAACCAAGCGAGTCTGGATTCCTCATTAGAAACGTTGTTTATTTTGATGTGGATGTTTCATTGGAAGATGTAGCAAGTCCTTCGTCTAATGAGGAGAGATTAAATTGTGATATTCAAACAGCCAAAAATGTTCTCAATGATTTAGTCCAAATAGGAGAACGTGTATGTTGGAATGCTTTATTCAACGCTGAAAGTTCAGAAAATAGTATCAACGATTATTTTAGGGATATGTTTTTTGCTAAGGGGTATCTTGAAGTAAAAGATCAATCTCGACACGGTGTGTCTGCGAGCGGCAAAGATGCTGCTGAGGTTGATATCCTGTTAACTAAGGACGGGAAAGAAATCGGCATATTTGAAGGTATGAAATTAAATAGCATAAATGCCGATTATATAGACAGACATATCAATAAATCAATAACGAATTATAATGCCTTAGGTACCGCTACTTTTATTGTAGCCTATGTTAATTCAGCAAATTTTGAAGCATTTTGGGAAAGATACTCTGAACATATTCTGCACTATGATTTTCCACTACAGATAAAGGAAAATTTTTCTCCGTTAGTTCATCCCAATGCTGCGACACGGATGGCGTCAATGATTCTTACCAGGGACGGCTTTGATTTCCCAGTGTATTTTATTGCACTTAAAATAAGTTAGCAACTGAAAGTACATGACTGAAAGGAGGTGCGCCGATGCCGGAATACACATGGGACATGAAGGGATATGCCTCTAAATATGGATTTTATACCAGTGAAAACTTGTCTCGCCGAGAAGCAGAGCGCACCTTACAGTTAGAACCGGAACCGCCTAAAGAATCTGATTTGAACAACTATATCATCCAGGCACAACAGCAGAAGGATTTACGTTATTTGTCCTTCTTTCTGCATCACTATGAAAAGATGCTCAATGGACGAATTTATAGCTTTTGGCGCAGCGACGGCAACGAGCGATATGATCCAGAGCGCTTCCTTGACTATAAAATGACCTGTGTTGTGGCTGTGATTGAACGTTTTTCAGATTATGATCCCAGCACAGGAGCTGACTTTACAACCTATTTGTATCCTTTTATCACAGATGCTCTTCTTTCTTGTCGTATGCTGGAAGAAAGCTGGTCTGTGGATTCTCTGGACCAATACAAGAAAATCCGAGGAATTGCATGGAAATACCGCACATCGGGAGAAAACACAAAGAAAACCATCTCCGAATATGCGGCTGAAAAGAACTGCAAGCAGGAAACGGCTGCTGAATATCTGAATGCTGCAAAAGGGATTCGCAGCCGCCAGTCATTCTATGTTTCCCGACAAGATGAAGACAGCGAGGAAACCGGCGAAGATGTCAGTCGAGACGATTGCTGGGACTATGCCGAAATCCTCTGGAATGGTATCAAAGCCAAAGCCATTCAAAAAGCCTTCGATGCTCTTGACTATCGAGAACAAACGTTGTTGGAAAAACGCAACGCTATCTGTATGCGCTGCGGCAGAGTAAGTCCCATGAGCAGCCGTTCTTCCTTTGAGGAGCTTGCTACTCTGTTTGAAGGAAGCGGAACCAGCGGTGCGGAACGTGCATATCGCAAGGCGCTGGACAAACTCACCACTATTTTGGTAGAAGAGGGTATTCTGCACGCTGTGCGTCTAAAACGCAAAAACATTACCAGAAAGAAAAAAGAAATCGCCACCGCAATCTATCTGTATCAGGTAGACTACGATGGCGAATGGGGTGAAATATATTTTGACTTTGTGAACCGGACAACGGAAATCCGAAAACTTGCAGAATGGGATCGAATGATAAGTAAAGTATTCTCTAAAAAAGCAATTTGTTACATACAAACTCATCCCTTATTAGTCAACTTAAAAGAGATCGTAATTTCATTCTCTTTTTAAGAAAAATCACGAATTTTGCATTGAACAAGTTCGTTCAAACGAATATAATAGAAATGGTAATTGTTTGCTTTTACTGGAGGTGGATTCAATGCTGAATGGCTATATTACAACGCAGGAAGCTGCGCAGAAATGGAACATAAGCGCCCGACAAGTCCAAATCCTTTGTAAGAATAATCGTATAGAAGGTGCTGTACAGATCAATAGAATATGGCTGATACCTGCCAATGTCAGTAAACCCACGAACACCTATAAATATCAATCACAGCATAGTTTATAAATTACAATCGCAGTCGCAAACAGAGGGAGGGCTGCTGTTTTGAAAAAGAAAGAAGCAAGTGCAAGAATTAAAATCAATCGTCTGTTAGAAGAAGCTGGCTGGCGTTTCTTTGACGATGAAAACGGACCTGCAAATATACAGCTGGAACCCAATGTCAAAATGTCCAAAGCTGATTTGACAGGCCTGGGCGAAAATTTTGATAAGGTGAAGAATGGCTTTGTGGATTTTCTGCTCCTCGATGATAAAGGTAAGCCATTTATTGTGCTGGAAGCAAAAGCAGAGGATAAAGATCCCCTGGTCGGCAAGGAGCAGGCCAGAGAATATGCCAAATCTCTTTATCTCAAGTATGTGATTCTCTCCAACGGAAATCAGCATTATTTCTGGAATATTTACAAGGGAAACCCGCAGCTTATCACGGCTTTCCCCAGCTATGAAAGCATTCGGGAAAGTAAAGCCATGAACGCTGACCCAGCAAAACTATATTCGGAGGAAATTGGTGAGGATTATATTGCCGTAATCAAAAATCCTCGATATATGGAGGCACCCGAATACATAAATCCGGAAACTCGTCAGCAATTCCTATATGATAATGGGTTGCGCTTTCTCCGTCAGTATCAGATCAATGCGCTGAAAGCTTTGCAGGAATCTGTGCGACATGGAAATCAGAGATTTCTGTTTGAGATGGCAACCGGTACAGGCAAGACTCTCACTTCTGCTGCTGTAATTCGTCTTTTCTTGCGCAGCGGAAATGCGAATCGAGTGCTTTTCCTGGTGGACAGAATTGAGCTTGAAAATCAGGCTAAGAAAAACTTCCAGAATTATCTTGCTCCTGACTATCACACAGTTATCTTCAAGGAGAACGTAGATGATTGGCGGAAAGCGGAGGTTGTCGTTTCCACCGTACAAACGCTTATGTTCAACAATAAGTACAAGCGTTTTTTTAAGCCTACCGACTTTTCACTTATCATTGCCGATGAAAGTCATCGTTCCATCAATGGAAACAGCCGTGCTGTATTCGAGTATTTTCTCGGCTATAAGCTGGGACTGACGGCTACGCCCAAAGACTATATCAAGAATATTGATGTAGAAAAGCTAAAAGCAACTGATCCACGGGCATGGGAAAAACGGCAACTGCTCGATAGCTATAAAACCTTTGGCTGTGAAAGCGGTGACCCAACATACCGCTATTCACTGCTGGATGGAGTTCGTGACGGCTATTTGATCAATCCTACAGTAGTGGACGCCAGAACTGATATTACAACAAAACTATTGGCAGATGAAGGTTATGCCGTGATTTCGCAAGGGGATGAAGCGGACGAAGAACAGGAAGAAACCTACTTTGCCCGTGACTTTGAAAAGAAGTTTTTCTCCGAAGAAACCAACAAGATGTTTGTTAAAACTTTTATGGACAATGCGCTCCGTGACCCGATTACCGGAGAAATTGGCAAAGGCATCATCTTCTGCGTAAGCCGCAAACATGCAGCAAAAATCACACAGCTGCTGAACGTGTATGCGGATATGATGTTCCCCGGCAAATACTGTTCTGATTTTGCTATGCAGATCACATCAGACATTATGAACGCACAAACCTATACAATCAACTTTCAGAACAATAATCTGAGCGGAACAACCAATTTCCTGGAAGGGTATAAATCATCCAAGACCAGAATCTGTGTCACAGTGGGCATGATGACAACCGGGTATGACTGCGAAGATTTGCTGAACATCGGGTTACTGCGCCCTATCTTCTCTCCCACAGACTTTATTCAGATTAAGGGACGTGGTACACGAAAACATGATTTCATCTTCAAAGAGCGAAACGGCGGTCAGGAAATCGTCCATAAGTACCCCAAGGAAACATTCAAACTGTTCGACTTCTTTGGAAACTGCGAATATTTTGAAGAAAAGTTTGATTATGATGAGGTCTTAAAGTTGCCCCGCTTCCAAGGCAGCAGCGTGTCGCCAGGTACTCCACCTGTTGATCCGGATGGGTATGAAAACTTTGCTCCTGACCCGCTGAAAACACTGGTAGAGACCAAAATCGGTGCTGAAGGCATGAAGATTGACCGGATGTACTTTGATAAATTCGAGGAGACTGTCAAAGAAGATCCGGTTGCGAGAGAACAGTATGAGCAGGGCAACTATCCCGCTGTCATCCGCTATATTGATGACCACATTATGAATCAGCCCAACGAGTATTACACCTGGGACAAGCTGCGGCGCTCCATTGGCAGTGATCGCCGCATCACGGCCCGGGAAATTCTGGACAAAATCTTTGGTGTCCTGCCCTTCTTTAAGAGTAAAAAGGAATTGGTAGAGGATGAATTCGAGGGATATGCCCTGACGCACAGTATTCCGTCAGAAAAGTATGCCGATGTAAAAGAGTTCTTTGCCACTTATGTAACGGACAAAGATGTGCGCAGAGCCATCGAAGACCGAAAATTCCAGCTGCTTGGAACGGACATCAGCACATACACTATGGCTGATCTGAAGCATTTGGGGCTGGATAGTATGCAAAGCGTGGTAGATTACGTTGCCGATAACGTCAATGTATCCCGCTTTATGTAGGAGGAAAGAAAATGTTGACATTTGACGTAAAGCGCAAGATCAATACGCTGCGTGATATTTTGGTGGGCAAGGTGCCCGATCCCAAGGCGCAGGTTGAACAGATTACCATTGCGCTCATTTATAAATTCATGGATGACATGGATATAGAAGGTTTGGAATTTGGCGGCACACGGCAGTTTTTTACAGGTGAATATGAGAAGTATGCCTGGACGGAAATTATGAAGCCCGAAAACAGCGGGCAGCAAAGGGCTTTTCTCTATGCGGAAGGCATTGAAAAAATGGCTACGAACCCCAACCTTCCGCAGCTGTTCCGGGATATTTTCCGTGGAGCATATATCCCTTATCGGGACCCGGATACCTTGAATATGTTCCTCAAAGAAGTCAGCGACTTCTCGTATGACAACAGCGAGGATTTGGGCAATGCCTTTGAATATCTGCTGTCCATCATGGGCAGCCAGGGAGATGCCGGCCAGTTCCGCACGCCCCGCCACATCATTGACATGATGGTGGAAATCGTAGACCCGAAGAAAAACGAGACTATTCTGGACCCTGCCTGCGGTACAGCCGGTTTTCTGATCAGTGCCTATCGCCATATTCTGGCACAGAATAAGGATGAGGACGGTAAAAGCACGCTGACCGCCGATGACCGCAAGCGTTTGACGGAAAACTTTGCAGGGTACGATATTTCTCCCGATATGGTACGTCTGTCTCGGGTAAATATGTACCTTCACCATTTTACAAAGCCCAAAATCAGCGAATATGACACCCTAACCAGTGAAGAAAAATGGGATGACTGTTATGATGTCATCCTTGCAAATCCGCCTTTCATGACGCCAAAGGGCGGAATTATGCCCCACAGCCGCTATCGGGTAAAAGCTAAGCGCTCCGAAGTGCTGTTTGTGGACTACATTGCTGAGCACCTCAACCCAACAGGCCGGGCAGCCATCATTGTTCCGGAGGGTATTGTGTTCCAGTCTGCCAATGCTTACAAAGAACTTCGGAAATATCTGGTAGACGGCGGCTTGCTGTATGCGGTAATCTCACTACCTGCCGGTGTTTTCAACCCGTACAGTGGTGTTAAAACCAGTATTTTGCTCATTGATAAGTCTTTCGCCAGGTTAAAAGATGAAATCCTTTTTGTAAAACTGAACAATGACGGATTCGACCTGGGAGCACAGCGCCGTGAAATAAAAGGTAGCGAAATTCCAGAAATTATTCGTATAGTCAAGAAGTATCATGCTGATCTGGATCTGCAAACAGCAGATGATGAAATTCTTCATCACCCACTTGTAACTATTGGCAGTAAAAATGAAATTGCAAAACAGGATTATATTTTGGCTGGAGATCGGTACAAAGAAGAACAGCCAATTTCTAGCACTTGGCCAATTGTTACATTAGGAGAAGTGTGTGAGGTGATTTCAGGACAATCTCCTGAAGGAAAATTTTATAATGATATTGCTGAAGGTGTTCCTTTTTATCAGGGAAAAACTGAATTCACGGAAATTTATCTGGGTAAACCTAAAAAGTGGACGACAATGGTTACAAAAACGAGCTCTAAAAATGACATTGTTATGTCTGTAAGAGCACCTGTTGGACCGGTTAATATTGTAACCGAGGATATTTGCATTGGGAGGGGTTTAGCAGCTATTCGATGCAGCTCCAAAATACAATATAAGTATTTGTTTTATGTTTTAAAACAAATGGAAGATGAGATACAAGGAGATAACGGTGCTGCTTTTTCTTCAATCAATAGAAAACAAATTGAGCAAATAAAAATTCCGCTTCCTCCTATATCAGTACAGGAAGAAATTGTTGCTGAACTTGAGAGCTATCAAAGAATTATTGATGGAGCTAGACAAGTTATCGACAACTACAGACCCAACATTAAAATTGATTCCTGTTGGGAGTTAAAACCTTTAGCTCAAATCTGTGATGTAAGAGATGGCACACATGACAGTCCAAAGTTTATTCCGGATGGTTTTCCATTAGTAACTTCTAAAAATATCAAAAATGGAACAATTGTTTTAGATGATGTAAATTTCATTTCAAAGGAAGACTATGATAAAATTAATCAACGATCCAAGGTGGATAAAGGCGATATTCTTATGCCTATGATTGGAACAATAGGTAACCCTGTTATTGTTGATATTGAACCAACCTTTGCGATAAAAAATGTTGCACTAATAAAATTCTCGGGTCAAGAAGTGAAGGCAAAGTATGTATTATTTGTGCTGAACAGCTCTTTGTTTGCCAAATATATTGAGGCTACCAAACGTGGTGGTACTCAACATTTTATTTCACTAAAAGACATTCGCTCATTTAATATTCCTTGCCCGGCAGTGGAGATTCAAGAAAGCATTATAAGAGAGATTGAAGAAGAAATATCTATTGTAGAACAAAACAAACGGCTCATAGACATCTTTAAACAAAAACTAGCAGATAGAATTAGCGAAGTCTGGGGGGAATAGCACTATGTACGATGAAACGTTTAAGGACGCACTATATGGTGCTTTTCAGCCAGCCGATGAAGAATATGATCCATCATTCTTAGTTCGCCTCTTAGAGTATTTTCCGACTGATAAAGTGGATGTAGGAAGTGGCACTTATGACCAATACCTTTATGATTTGGAGAAGACAGTCGTAGATAACTATGAGAAAGGTAACTATCAGGTTTCTTTTTTCTATGCGCACCTCATTTTTATGAGCTACACCTACTATTGCGTTGATCATGCCTTTCAGACAAATCCGGATCGAATGAAAGATCTTTTTTACCCAATCAATGCTTATAACGGTAAAACAGATAAACCGGATATTGAAAATCACGCAAGTGTTTATGATTTCAGCAAAATTCCGGAAAAAGAAATATTCAAAGTCTTCCGTGCGCTGGAGATGGAAGATGAAAAAATAAAAGCGCTCTCAAAGTACATAAGCGATAGAGATGACTATGCTCATGCCACAGGACAAGGAAATATTTCTATCGATGCCCTGTCTCAAAATATACGGACAATAACCAAGCACATGGAAGCGTTGCACGAAATTTTTAAAGGACCAGCAAAAAACCTCTATGTTCAGTATTTACTTAGTCACTGTGAGATGGAGTATTCTGATGTTGTAGATGGTGTTTATGATTTCATCGTAGATAATATGTTATCGCTTCACGATTTGGAATACCTATGCCATTTAGGAATCAGCGGTATTAGAAATGAGAACGAAGAATTCAAAAGTAAATACAGATTTATTAAAAAAGTACACTGTACGTTTATCGAGTACTGCATGGAGAACATGGGAATAGATTCACCCAGTAGTTATACAGATTTGAGAGATGAAGCCTATCTGTATTATAAATATCAGGACAATGCCGTTGAGTATGTAGAGAATGAGCTTGGTGTCAGTGCTTATGAATGTGGAAAAGAAGGCGTGGAGTTTCCAGTTTATGAGTGCTTGGAATGCGGTGCGGAGCAGCTGGCTCATGATACAAAGGCACAAAAATACCATTGCTTTTCATGCGGAGAAGATTTTGACGAAAGCACCATTTCATTTTGCAGCCAATGTGGTGCTATTATGAAAGATAATGAAATTGACATCTGTCCAAACTGTATTGAGAATATAACGGCTGATTAAGGCGCAAAAAAGAGCAATCACATAAGGAGGAGTTGCGTTGGAAGCAGAAGAACGAAAAACAGCTATGAGCCACGATGAAATGCAGGATTATTGGGAAACGCTGTGCTCATTTACAGGCGAAGATATACCAAATGAAGTTAATCAACTGATGGCGAAAATTCGCTATCCAAGATTTTTGTATAAGTATCGTGCGGTGAATAACAATAATCTTGATGCTTTACGCTCTAATAAACTATTCTTCTCTAAAGCCAGCAGTTATGATGATCCGTTTGACACCTTTTTACATATTGATGTGGAGAAGATCCGTCAAGAATTTGTTAGTAACTATAGCTCCCCTGAGGCATTAGCAGCGTTAGCGAACGGGATGAAAGAAACCTTTCAAAATCAACCCGGCATCCCGCAAGAATTTATTCAGCAAGTTACGAATGTCGAAGGGTTAAAACAATTATTTGCAAATGGAATTACAAACCAATTTTTGTCCTATGTACTAACTTTGCGCTCAAAAATACAAGACGAGATTCTGTCCATCTGCTTTTCTGAAAATGGGTTTAATGAAACTCTGTGGTTAAAATACGCCGATATGCACAAGGGTTTTTGTCTTATGTATGACCTTAGTGATGCGGATAGTTCGCATTGTGGGAAATTGGACAAGTGCGCAAATTGTGGCGTCTATAAATATGGAACACGGATTTATCCAGTATATTATTCCAACACTCCACATGATGCAACCAATTTTGCAAAGTTTGTTATGGGACAAGATATGGTGCAGCAATTAGGAGTGCCTTTGCCAGACTTCATGCAAAAGGAATTAAAACCGCTTCCGTGGGAAGTCGAACGAAATAGCTTGATTAAAAAGGAATGCCACAAATATGATGAAGAATGGCGGATGCTTGCTAATTGCAAAATGAATCTCCCCGCAATGATAGAGTGTGTTCCGGCTGGAGTCATTATTGGATTGAGAACATCCCCAGTAGATAAAAATCTGATTATTTCCATGGCCAAAGAAGCCGGAGTCAAAAATATCTATCAATCCTACATCGATGAAAAAAACAGGCTGAACGCATATCTGCTCAAGGATGTATAGGAGTCTGAATAATGCAAAACACGGATGATCGCCTGACGGCAAATCATCCGTGTTTTCAGTATCAGATCATTTGAAAATGTTTCAGTGCGTCCATTATCGCCATTTCCTTTTCTGGCGGACACTTTGGCACTTTCGGGTTCTCGGATTTGGACAGGTTATAATTCTGACCAACCTCTAATCCACATTTGCGCTTAATCTGAGAGACATACAGGTTGGACACCTTCAAATGGTACTTCTCCCAAACATAAGCTTTGATTTCCTCGTAGGTTGCCTTGGTCTCAGCGGCAGTAGCGTCCAGCTCATCCAAATCCAGGTCGATCTCTATGGTGTCGTCTGGCTTTTGTTGGGACAAAAGAACAACCGTCTCCACATGTACCGTCTTAGGGAACATATCTACACATTTAACCTTTTTAACCTTATAGCCGTTTACCTCAAATATCTGAAGGTCCCTTGCCAGAGAAGTAGGTTTGCAGGAAACATAGACTATTTCCTTTGCACCAAAGTTTATTATTTTAAGGACAGCCTTGGGATTGATTCCGTCTCTGGGAGGGTCAACGATAATAAGGTCGGGTTTATCCTCAAGCTCCTCGACTTTTTTAAGTACGTCGCCGGCAATGAATGTACAGTTTTCTATGCCGTTTAATACTGCGTTGTCGTTAGCAGCCTTAACCGCTTCCTCAACTATTTCTATACCAATGACTTTTTTGCTTCCTTCGCTCATTATCTGGCCTATGGTTCCTGTTCCGCAGTAAAGGTCGAAAACTACTTTTCCGGAAGTATCTCCTGCAAACTCTCTTACTACAGAATAAAGCCTTTCAGCCCCTCTGGAGTTTGTCTGGAAGAATGAAAAAGCTGATATTTTAAATTTAAGGCCGAGAAGGGTCTCATAGAAATAATCATTTCCGTAAAGCACGGCCGTTGAATCACTCTGGACAACGTCTGAAAGAACATCATTTAATGTATGGAGCACACCGGCTATTTTTCCGTCTAAGTTAAGCTCAAGCATAGCTTTGGAATACTCTGACGGTTCAAATGTATATCCGCTGGTAGTTACAAGGTTTATAAGTATCTCGCCTGTGAATGCAGCCTTTCTTACTACAAGGTGTCTGAGCTCGCCGTCGCGTCTTTTCTTATGATAAAATTTAGTTCCTCTCTCAGTGAAAAAACGGAGGGTGCCGTCTATGATTTTCAAAAAGTCGCTGTCTACTATTTTGCAGTCTTTGAGAGTAACTACCTCATAGAAACTTCCTCTTTTTCTCATTCCGAGGGCAAGGTCGCCGTCCTTTTCGCTGTCTCCGAAAGAAAACTCACATTTGTTTCTGTAAGCGCTTTCACTGGGAGCAGGAACAAGACCTTCAAACTCAAAATCATCTATGCCGGCGTTTTTGAGTATTTTAAGGACCATATTTTTTTTCAGCTCGTTTTCGTTCTCGTAATTGATATGCTGATAGCTGCATCCGCCGCATATATCACAGTGGGAACAGCCCTTTTCAGTCTCCAGGGGAGAGGGAGAAAGCACTTCTCTGAGTTCTCCTTCAAGGGCTCCGTCACGCTTTTTTGTTATGCGTGCCAATATCTTCTGGCCGGGGAGAGTATTCTTTACTGTTATAGGTGTATCAAGTACAAGACCTTTTCCTTTGTTAGGAAATGATATATCTGTTATAACGGCTTCTACAATGTCGTTTCTTTTCATTTTTTAACTGTGCCTCCAATAAACTGTTTGATTTTTTTCATTAATGTGGTATACTGATAGAACAAAAATTTATTTTATAATAGGAGTGTAATAATTAATGGCTGAAAAAATCGAGGCAGGCAGCGTTGTAGAAGGAAAGGTAGTAAGGATAAAGCCCTTTGGAGCAATCGTCCAGTTAGAGGACGGAGGACAGGGACTTGTCCATATATCTCAGATAGCCAACGGATTTGTGCAGGATATTAATGACCATGTTACAATCGGAGATACAGTTAAAGTTAAAGTAATGTCCATTGATGAAGAAAATAAGAAGATTGCACTTTCCATCAGAGACGCTTTACCTAAGGCACCAAGACAGCAGAATTTCAAACCCAGAGAACATAAAAACAATTATGAACCAAGAGGAGCGAAACAGTCTGCAGCAGATACGGCGCAGCCCAAGGATCCTGTTAACGATTTTGAGGAAAAGATGAAAGAATGGCTCAAGCAGTCCAATGAGCGCCAGGCCGGCATCAATAAAAGAAACAATAGACGCAACGGCGGATATTGATTCATCTTTTAGCCATATTAATATATTATATAATCAGATTGAGTATTTTTCAACAATCAGACTTAGGAGGAAATAAAAATGCTGAATATAAGCGAAGAAAGAATTGCGGAACTTAAGGGAAAAGGCTTTCTTCTTATGAAAGATAAAGAGCACTTCAACGTTCGTTTTGTTGTGCCCGCAGGATGCATTGACGCTGAAAAAGTAGTTAAAATGTGTGATATAGCAAAAAAATACGGTTCAGGCGTTGTAATGCCTACAGTACGTTTCAGTCTTGAAGTACCCGGAATCAAATATGAGGACGTTGAGGCTGTAATGAAGGAATGTGACGAAGCAGGAATCATTTACGGCGGGACAGGCGCAAGAGTAAGACCTGTTGTTCCCTGCAAGGGTACAGAATGTAAATGGGGACTTATCGATACTCAGAAGATGGGTATGGATATTCACAATGCGTTCTTCCCCCAGACTGCTCCTCACAAATTCAAAATCAATATCACAGGCTGTCCCAATAACTGTGCAAAGGTACAGTTCAATGACCTTGGCATAATGGGCGCACCTAAGGGAATGGTTAAGATATTTGTAGGCGGAAAAGCCGGCAAGACAATTATTGAAGCTGAAGAAATCGGAAGAATCAAAGCTGAAAACGTTCTTAAGGCTGTTGAAATCTGCCTTGAGTTCTACAGAGCTCATGGAAAGACAAAGGAAAGATTCTGTGTAACTCTTGACAATATGAAGGGTACAGACGAATATACAAAATTTGTTGATGATATCTTAGCTCTTGCATAAGAAATATATAAGCCAGATGATAATTTAATCATCTGGCTTTATTTTTATGGTGGCAGAAATGGAAAAAACAATGAAAATGGCAGCGGCAGTATCCGGATGCTTCACAGTAATATTTATTCTGTTATATAAGTCTTTTGGCGGTAACATATTTCTTAGCACTTCCATAAGTCTTGGTACAGTATTTTATCATTTTGCATTCAGGATTGCTGTTGGAAATATATGTGACAAAGCTATTGAAGTCAGAGCATATCAAAGAAACGAAAAACATTATGTCGGAAAAAGGGAAATGAACTTTTATAGATATATAAGGGTAAAGAAATGGAAGAAATTTATACCGTCTTACGACAGCAGCCAGTTTGA
>ERZ791934.357-NODE-357-length-65062-cov-13.570446_pt1 | contig 65062 bp, 56 predicted proteins | sample MGYA00510125_ERZ791934 | MGnify/ENA primary metagenome ERZ791934 (study PRJEB30046, sample SAMN00993240) | human gut metagenome | study: EMG produced TPA metagenomics assembly of the A metagenome-wide association study of gut microbiota in type 2...
CAGCCCGCAAAGCCTTTATTTATGGGCTTTTTCGCAATTTAGTCCGCTACTCAAATTCAATCGTTCCCGGTGGCTTACTTGTCAGATCGTACATGACTCTGTTAACGCCTCTGACTTCATTGATAATTCTGTTCATTACCTTATTCAGTACTTCGTAAGGAATCTCTGCTGCTTCTGCAGTCATGAAATCAACTGTATTTACAGCTCTGAGCGCTACTGCGTAGTCATAAGTTCTCTCATCTCCCATAACCCCAACGCTTCGCATGTTTGTGAGACCTGCAAAATACTGTCCGATGCTGCGGTCAAGTCCGGCATTGGCAATCTCTTCACGGTAGATTGCGTCTGCATCCTGAACGATTTTTACTTTCTCAGCATTTACTTCTCCGATGATACGGATTCCAAGTCCCGGTCCCGGGAATGGCTGTCTGTATACGAGATATTCTGGAATTCCTAATTCCAGTCCTGCTTTACGTACTTCATCTTTGAATAAATCTCGAAGTGGCTCGATGATTTCTTTGAAATCTACATACTCAGGAAGTCCTCCTACATTGTGGTGAGATTTGATCACAGCAGATTCTCCGCCAAGTCCGCTCTCTACTACGTCTGGATAAATAGTTCCCTGTACTAAGAAATCAACCGCTCCGATTTTCTTTGCTTCTTCTTCAAATACACGGATAAATTCTTCTCCGATGATCTTACGCTTGCTTTCCGGCTCTTCTACACCTTTTAGTTTCTCATAGAAACGTTCTTGTGCGTTGACACGGATAAAGTTCAGGTCGTAGTTTCCTTCTGGTCCGAAAACCGCTTCTACTTCATCACCTTCATTTTTACGAAGAAGACCGTGGTCTACAAATACGCATGTCAGCTGTTCTCCGACTGCTTTGGAGAGCATTACTGCTGCTACAGAAGAGTCTACTCCACCGGAAAGTGCACAGAGAACTTTTCCATTTCCAACTCTTTCGCGGATTGCCTGAATAGATGATTCTACGAAAGAATCCATCTTCCAGTCTCCGGAGCATCCACATACATTGTATACGAAGTTGGACAGCATTTTTGTTCCTTCCTGTGTATGAAGTACTTCTGGATGGAACTGCACTGCGTAGAGTCCTTTCTCTTCATTTTCGACTGCCGCTACCGGACAGTCTGCTGTATAGGCTGAGATTTTGAAATCTGGTGCTGCCTGCTCGATGTAATCGTTATGGCTCATCCAGCAAATTGTCTTTTCAGATACATCTTTAAATAATTTCGATGTCGTATCTACATTCACTTCGATTTTTCCATACTCGCGAACTGGTGCCTTACATACATGTCCGCCCAGCAAATGCATCATCAACTGAGATCCGTAGCAGATGCCAAGAACCGGAATCCCCAGTTCAAATAACTCTGTGGAATATGTCGGTGAATCTGCTTCGTATGCGCTGTTCGGTCCTCCAGTCAGGATAATTCCCTTTGGATTCATTGCTTTTATTTCTTCTATATCTTTTTTGTAAGAATAGATTTCACAGTATACATTACATTCTCTTACACGTCTTGCAATCAGCTGATTGTATTGCCCGCCAAAGTCAAGAACGATGACTGTTTCATTTTTCACTATGTTTCCTCCTTGCGTTTTTTCATTTCTCTTGATAACAATTCTGACACGCACTTCTTTCAGTATTCTTAGCTATAAGATTTCCTGATTTGCATGCCTGTCAGTTCCCTGCAGTTGCTCTTTTTCCTGCAAACTGTCTGTGATGTTCTGTTGCCAATGTCATTATTATAAAGTAGGTTTTGCTGTTTTACAAGTTAAACTATCACTTTCCTTTTGCATTTCTTCTTTTCTTCCATGTTTTTCCAAAAAATCTACTTCTTTTGTATCAATCCTGCATGTATTTGCCATTTTATACTGTCGCCTTATGCTTCCATTTTCCACCCAGATATCGAATCACAAAGCAGATGGCGCGGAAAATCCAGTCGATGACCATTGCAACCCAGATTCCAAATACGCCTAGTCCCATATACTTTCCAAGGACATAGCTAAACGCAATCCGGAAGATCCACATGGAAAAGATCGACATATACATTGTGTACTGGACATCTCCTGCTGCACGAAGTGTACACGGAAGCGAAAATGATAATGGCCAAATCGTCACAACTGCAACTGCATGGAACAAAAGAATCTGCTCCGTTGTCTGTGCTGTGAGATCTGATAAATGATATACCTTTAAAATAGTAGGAATCAGCAGCGCAATAATAATATTTTCAACGATCATCCATGCATAAGTGATGATATGCAGTTTTCTTGTGTAATATTTTACCTGCTCATAATCCCTTGCTCCAACACACCTTGAGATAACAGTAATGATTGCCAGATTAATTGAGATTCCCGGAAGAATCTGGAACATTGCCACTGCATTTGAAACCGCATTCGCCGCAATAGCATATGTTCCAAAAGTAGATACCAGACTCAATACAAGAATTTTCCCCAACTGGAACATACTGTTCTCCAGTCCATTCGGAACACCAATCTTTAAGATATTTTTAACCATCGCACCATCAAATCGATAGCGGAATGTTTTTTCCAAGTGCAGCACCCTCTTGGAATTACATAAAAGAATGGTGATCAGAATCGCTGCAACTGCTCTGGAAACCAGTGTAGGAATTGCCACACCTTCTGTTCCGCAGTGGAAGCCATAAATTAAAATTGCATTTCCACTCACATTGATCACGTTCATGATCATGGACACGATCATTGGTATTTTCGAATCACCCATTGCACGGAAAATAGCGGCTCCTCCATTATAAAGAGCAATAAACGGAATGGATGCAGTTACGATCAGCAGATACGTATTGGCATGCTCCATAACATCTGCCTCTATTTTTCCAAATACACCGTGTAAAATAAAACTCTTGCATAGATATACAATTGCGGTCACTCCCACCGCACTGATTGTGACAAACCACACAAGCTGTCCCGCAGATTTACAAGCTTCTTCCTTCCTCTTCCTTCCAAGATACTGACCTGCGACAACAGCCCCACCAGTTGCCAAAGCCGAAAAAATATTGATAAGCAGTACAACGATATTATCAACCAAGGATACGCCAGACACTGCCGCCTCCCCGACACTCGCCACCATAATAGAATCTGCCATCCCTACGAGAACAGCTAAAAATTGTTCGATAATCAGCGGAATGATCAACGCAACCAGCGCTCTATTATCAAACAACTGCCTTTCTTTACTTATTTTCATCTCTCATCTCCTCCTGCCATATGTATTGTCATAGTCCCGATTTATCTCTTGCAACACCCAACCTGATTCTGACAATCCACAAAGTACAGCGCCTCTCTCTGCCGCTCCTTGTGCTTTATCAGATATTCATCTGACTATTTTATTATACGTCTGAAAAAAATAACAGACAAGGCTCTTTTTCTCTTCCCTAATTTTCCCCTCTCTTTTCCCTGCACCTTCCATTTGCATTACATATAGTTCTCTGTCTTGACGCTCTTCTCTTCCTCTGATAAAAAGAAGCGGAAAAGGAATCTCTACTATAGTCACAATAGGTATTCCTAATCCACTTCTGAAAGTACTTTTCTATTCCCCCTGCTGTTTCTTATGAAAGTTTTGTCTTTCCGATCATCAGGTTCAAAATCTCCACATCTGTCTGTTTCATTCCATTTTTTCCCATATAGCCGACCGCCTTTACAGTATCTTCCGCATTCTCCATGACAATTCCATCTCCGGCTTCAAAGCGGATACCTCTCATTGCCATCTCATGTCCTAAAATTGCTGACTGAAGCGCAGAGGAAATCTTTGCCGCACAGCTTGGCTTCGCACCGTCACAGACCATCCCTCCAATATTTGCAATCGTATTGATCACGGTATTTTCAATCTGTTCTTCTTCTCCCCCACATAAATATGTGATTGCCGCGCCTGCTCCTGCCGCTGCACATACCACTCCACAATAAGCTGAAAGAGCGCCAATATACCTCTTTTGATCCTGAGCAATCAAGTTGGAAACGCACAATGCTCTCAAAAGTTCTTCTTCTGTCTTCCCCTTTCCTTTGGCATACTCGACAACCGGAAGAGAACAAGTCATTCCTTGATTTCCAGAACCTGCATTGATAATCACCGGAAGAGAGCAGCCACTCATTCTAGCATCGGATCCTGCCGCTGCCCTGGAAATCATTTTCCACTTCAGCTGATCTCCTTCTTCTTCCCTGATAATCTTTCCAATCTGAGCTCCCCATGTATTTTGAAGGCCTTCCTCTGAAATCGCATAATTGTATTCAATCTGTCTCATTAGGACATCTTTCACATCCGCAATCTTCACTTCATTTGCAAAAGCCGTAATATCTTTGATATTCAGACAAGATTTATCCAGCTCATGTGCTGTAAATTTTTCTTCATTCTCATATACCACTTTTTGATTATGCTCAATTCTTGTAATGTTGGTATGTGCATGTTCAATTCTAACTGCCGCCTCTTCGCCTGATGCCCATACCCTCACTTCAATATAAAGGTTTGCAGTCCCTTCTTTTAATTTACACTCACAGTATCCCTCTTTAAAAAGCTGCCGTGTCTTTTCCCGGTCTTCTTCAGAAATACTCTGTAAAACTTCTAGTTCTCGATCTGCCTTTCCTCCGACAATTCCTAAGATAACCGCAGCCTCTACGCCTTTCATTCCTCCGGAATTTGGAACCTTTACCCCTTTTACATTTTTAATAATATTTCCGCTGCATAACACTTCCACTTTCTCCGGAAACTGTCCCAGCTCCTTTCTCGCCACCGCTGCTGCATACGCCAGAGCGATCGGTTCCGTACAGCCCAATGCCGGAACAAGCTCGCTTTTCAAAATTTCTACATACTTCTGATACAATTCCTGGTTCATTTCCATCCTCTTTTCTAACTGTGATTTTTCCTGTTTCTACCTTCTCATTCGTTTTTTCTGCCTTGTACTGATATAAATCGTATCAGTAGTCATACCAGCTCTTTCTTCTGATAATATCACTAATATGATTAATCGTCAATCAAGAATCCTTTCTCAAAATAAAATACAATCATCTCTGATAAATATTTACTTCTCTCTTTTTGTTCTGTGTGATTCATGATATAATTTCTTACTGCAAACACAAGGTTTTATAGCACGATCTATTTCCCCAATTTATTCATGGATAAGGATGGAATCTCATTAAGACTATTTATTCAAAACAAAGGACTTGAGCATTATGAGCAAAAAGAATTTAAAAGAAATTGTATATGATTCGGTATTGAACAGCATTTATTCCTCTGAATACCGTGCAAATGAAATTATCACAGAGACTTCACTAATTCAAAAATACGGTTACAGCAAGTCACCAATCCGTGAAGCTTTGACTGCCCTCTGCCACGAGGGCGTTTTAAAAAACATTCCAAGGTGTGGTTACCAAGTGATCGCACTCACCTCCGAGGACGTACAAAAAATGTTAGAATATCGAATGGTACTTGAAACCGGAATGCTGCGCCTCTGCTTCGACACTATCACTGAAAAACAGCTTTTGCATCTTGATGAGCTCTCTTCTCTCTGCAGCAAAAATACTGAGGATGTCATGGAGCATTGGATTTATAATATGGATTTTCACATTGCACTGCTTTCTCTCGGCGGCAACGACTATGCCTGCGCTCAACTGAAAAGCTGCATGAATATGTTATGGCGCGCCTATGCACAATTACACTGGAATAAATGGAGCCACTATAATATCCCGGCTGATATGAAATATCACGATTTAATTTTAGACGCAATCCGCCAAAAACGCCTGGAGGACGCGATTCATTATCTGAAAGAAGATTTAAATGACTTTGGAACTTCCTCTTCTTAAAAGTATGTAGCCTGACATAAAATCATCTCCCTTCTCACAAATAATCTATATCATCCGTAATTGTGTTAAGGGAGATGATTTTCTAATACCCCTCTCTAGAAATTATATTTTTACAATGCCTTCCGAAACGGTTAGTATCTATGCGCAATGTGCAGATATTTTTCCCTCGTCGCCATTCCTCCCCGAATATGACGCTCTGATTTGTTCTGATCCAGAACTTTTCTTGCACTCACTGCAAGCGCAGGATTAATTTGAAGCAAACGATCAGTTACATCTTTATGTACCGTACTTTTACTTACTCCAAATTTTTTCGCAGTCTGCCGCACTGTTGCATTTTCTTCAATAATATAATTGGCGATCGCAGCGGCACGCTCTTCGATATAATCTTTCATAGAAACCCCTGTATAATTTGTTTATACAAGATATGCAGAACGAATTTAATCTATGATTTATAAATAAGAAACACGCTCATAATCATATCAAAGTACTTATTTCTATCCATATCAAAGTACTTATTTCTATCCACTTCTTGCACTTTCTCCCTTTCTATGTTATTCTGTAACCACGGTTTGAAACGCTCCCGAATGCAAAGGCTACTTTGTTTTCGGGAGCGTTTTTTGTCTAAATTACGATTTATATTTTGGAGGCTATATGAATAAAACTATTTTTAAAGATTTTTCTAAATATGTTTCTTTCAATATTTTAGGGCAGATTGCTTATTCCTGTTATACGCTGGCAGATACTTTCTTCGTATCTGCGGACATTGGCACAAACGGGCTCACTGCACTGAATCTTGCTTTTCCTGTATTTTGTATTATCAGCGGAACTGGACTTATGATTGGTATTGGAGGCAGTTCCCGATTTTCTATCCTGAAAAGCCGTAATGAATCCAACACTGCTGATCAAGTATTTACCAATGGACTTATGCTGGTACTTTTGTTTGCTTCCATTTTCTTTTTTACAGGACTATTTGCTTCCCAGCATCTTGTAACAGTTCTAGGTGCAGACATCCAGGTGTTTGAAACAACAAATCGTTATCTGAAGGTTCTCATGCTATTTGCTCCTGCTTTTTTATTAAATCATTTCCTTCAGTGCTTTGTCAGAAATGATGGGAATCCTTCCCTTTCCATGGCAGCTATGATAACCGGAAGTTTTTCCAACATTGTTTTAGACTACATTTTTATTTTCCCTTTTCATATGGGCATTTTCGGGGCTGCCCTTGCAACCGGACTGTCACCAGTGATAAGTATGCTAGTATTGCTTCCATATTTTCTGAAAAAAAAGAATTCTTTTCATTTGACAATTCCGAATCTTGTTCAAATGAAAAGAACTACTGCCAACATCCTTGCAAATGGTATTCCGCCTTTTCTGACCGAAGCCGCTTCCGGTGTTGTGATGTTTTTATTTAACTTTATTATTCTGAGAATTTCCGGAAACACAGGCGTCGCAGCATTCAGTGTAATCAGCGTGATTTCGCTTGTGGTAATCTCCCTGTATACCGGTTTATCACAGGGAATACAGCCATTAATTAGCCAGAATCATGGGGCAGGAAATAAGAAAAATGTGCAAACGCTTTTGCGCTATTCCCTCATAACTTCTATCCTTTTATCCATTGTGATATATGGGATTATTTTCTTTCATGCACCCCGTCTCGTTTCTGTTTTTAACAGCGAACAAGATTTGATTTTAGCCAGCTATGCAATCCCCGGCTTAAAACTTTACTTTACCGCCTGCCCGTTTATCGGATTTAACATTGTTCTTTCGACCTATTTTATTTCCATAAACCATCCACTTCCGGCACAGATCATTTCCATACTCCGCAGCTTTTTTGTTTTAATACCAATGGCATGGATACTCTCTTACTGCTTTGGAATGCCCGGTGTCTGGCTGGCATATCCCGCAACAGAACTATTTGTATTTCTCTTTGCATTAACGAAGGGGCCGTGATTGTTCACGACCCCTTTTACTAAATTCGAACAGCATATCCACTCGAAACGCTTTTCCTGACTCTGCTCTAAATCCATTTTCTTTTTCTATAACCTATGGCAGCAATGATACCTGCACTCGCAGATAAAAGTAACAATTGCTCCCAAATATCTTTGCCATCTCCTGTTTCCACGTCATCTCTCTTTGGATTTTCCGGTTCCTTCTCTGGCTGAGGTGGGTTCTGTGGTACTTCTATTTCCCCCCATTCATTTTTAGGCTCTACTGTCACTTCATAAAAACAATTTCCGTTTTCATCTATTTCCGGAAGGAACACCAGGAAAGGGGCTGAGTGGAATTTCCCATTATCATAGGATACATCATTTTGTGAACTACACAGATACATCCCTTCCTCTAAAGAATGAAAAACTACTTTCCCATCATTTCCTGTTGCTCTGTTCTCTCCTTCCAGCTTTTCTTTCACCGCAAAGTCATGGAGCTGTTCTGCCGCCTTTTTCTGTCCGGAAGAAGTCATATCTTCCAAATTCACTTCCGCTTTTTTAAAGTCTCCATACAACTCCCATTTGTTTTTCACTTTTTCTCCTACTTTATACAAGGAAAACTCTGCCCCTGATAGTGCAATCGGTTCCCCTTGCTGCGTGACTCCGTGATAATATATCGTCAGAGTCCCGACACGTTCCGACGCCGACACAGGTTGAGGTATCCCAAAGTAAAACAGTATGAAAGTCACGATCATTAAAAAGACCCCGCCTATTCCTCTTTTCATTTCCTCTTTCTCCTCATTTCTTTTCTTTTTCTAGTCTTTTTCCATAACTGATAAACGATAAATATCAACACTAACACACCGATTGCTGCCAGTAACACTTTCACCTGGAACGGCAGTGTTGGTGTAATCTTTTCATCCGGTACCTGACGAACCGCCTCCTCATATGGGATTCGACTCCCTCTGACTAAAAGCCTGTGCGTATTGACTGCATATGGAGTACAGGTTACCAGTGTGGCATAGTCCTTTCCCGGCTCAATCGTCAGTGCCTTTGTATTCTCGGGCAACACCGTAAGAATCTGATCTATTTTATAGGCAAAGGTTTCTCCAAGAATCTTAAGGTAAAAAATATCTCCCTCTTTCATCTGATCTAAGTCTGTAAACAAAAGTTTCGATGGAAGCCCACGATGCCCCGTCAAAACTGTATGACTACTTTCTCCACCCACTGGTAAAGATGTTCCCTCAAAATGACCGACACCCGACTGCAGGATTCTCTCTTCGGTTCCATGATAAATAGGCAACTCTACATCAATCTTAGGAATTCTGATGTATCCCATCATTCCCGCTTCATTGGTGTTCAGAAGGCTTTGATATCTTGCATCTACTTCTTTCTTCAATGGCGAAAATGGATCCAGCAGCTCTATGTTTCCTAAAAGTTCCCGATTATATTGCCTTGCCGCTTCCAGCATTGCTTGTTTTTCACTTTCACTTAACCGCACAGCATTTTCATCATAAGACGAAATCACCCTTGCGCCATTTTTTTCATAGAGATAATTGCTGACTGTCGGATATAATAGTACGGAGAATGCAATAAGCAACACAATGATACGAAAAATATCTCCGATATAAAATTTTTTCTTCTGCACATTTTTTTTACGCATCTTTATTCCATTCTCCCTGCTGTTATATAAAAGCATGGGAAGACTGCCCGCAGGCAGTCCCCACACTGATGTGTCAAAATGCTAAATCATTAAGCACGTTTTCTTCTGCTGATTACAAAGCTTGCTGCTACAATCAGTACTAATGCAATACCTACCACTGTAAACAGAATGGTACCCATTCCACCAGTTCCCGGAAGGATTGTTCCTGTAGTATTTTCAATCTTGATAATTTTGTCACTTACATTTTCGCTGTCTTTGCTGATTGTCCAGTTATTCACGTCTCCATCCGCAGATTTTGCGATTGTAATTTTAATCGGAGCTGTAATACCATTGTATCCGTCCGGCGCCTCTGTCTCTACCAACCAGTAATCTCCCGCTTTCAAACCATTTAATTTCAGGTTAATACCTTCAGTTACTGCATTTCCAACAGATACCATATCATAACTTTTTGTATTCTTCTGATCCTCAGCTACCGTATAGCTACCGGCAGAACCTGTTACAGCAATCGCATTTGTATTATCTTTTGCATCCTGTTCTGTTTTGTAAAGACGGAAAGTTGCACCTGCAAGATAACCTTGCTCCTCTCCTCTGGCAAATTTGTGAATCTGTACTGGATACGTTGGTGTTTTCGCCTCTGACGGTGTTGTCATTGTTGTGTTATCCGGATCGTTCCCATATTCTAATTTAGCACTGTTCTTTGTTTCCACCACAGCTGCAGAGTTTACTTTTGCGTAGTATTTTACTGTAAATGTCTGTCCTTTGCTTCCCTGATTGTCCCTGATCCATTGGGATAAATCTAACAACATTGTACGATTGTCATTTCCACTTAACTGAGCCTTCTGTTCAGTAGCCGGTGTTTCCCCAATCTGTACAGATACCAGATAATTATTAGGATCATCCACTACTGTTCCGTTTGCATCTTTTACAAAATCAAGACCGTCTGTCAATGTATCATGAATTTTGTATGCATACTGTTCATATCCTGTTGTATCCGGAATCACACCTGTAATTGTATAGGTCACAACCTCTCCAATCTCAACGGTTTCTTTATCTGCTGTTTTCTCAATACTTGGTGCCTGACCTTTTAATTTAACTTCTGCACCTTCCAGTTTGTTTACTGATACGAGGGAGGACTGTATCTCTTTTGTTCCTGTCTGGTATACAAGATAGTAACCAAAATCCAAATTATTAAATGTGTGTTCTGTAACATCTCCTAATTTCCCTGAAGCTTGTGTTTCAGCAACTTGGTCATTCAAAGCTGCTGTTGTAAAATCATCGGCGAATTTCTGAATAGCCTCTCCCTTTAAGTTAGAAATTGCCTGATACAACTCTTCATTTGTAGCAGTACCTGGTTGTCCTAACGCAGTCGCAATCATTGCTTTATACTGCTTGTTTACTGTGTAAGCATAATGTGATCCACTCACTGTCAGATCAAATAATTTGTACACTTTGATCGTCTGCCCGTTTAATGTGTTTCCCTGATTCACTGTAACTTTCAAGCTTCCTTGATTTTCTGCTGCAAAGGCTGTCGTCGCCATTGCCAGTGTCATGATTGCTGTCAGTAAAACTGCCAGCACGCGTTTTAACTTTTTCATTGGTTCTCTCTCCTTTGTATGAATGATTATTTATAGTTACCCTGCCTTCTTTTGCTCTTCCTCTTTTTGTATCCCGTTACTGTCACAAAGCAAAGAAGCAGAACGCCTATCGCATAGATCCAAGCTGTTCCAGATCCTCCTGTTCCCGGAAGAAGGCTGTCCAGCCAGTTTTTCTTATTGGTTACTGTAATGCTGTAATGATACTTGTCGTTCTTTGGATAAGTAATTTCTGTCGTGTAACCGTCAACCTTTGTTTCACTGATATGGTATGTATAGTAATATTTCTTTCCGTCAGTTCCCTCATGGTATGCAGTATATTCCGGTCCGGAAAGAACCCTTTCCCATATATCTGGAGTTTGTGCATCCTCTTTTTTCAAAATAACTTCCTGATGGAAGGTTTCATCTGGAATCGTCTTTCCATCCACTTCGTAGGTTCTTGTAATCTGGAAGACAATCTCTTTTGGACGGTCTTTTTCTTCATCCTGTTTCCAAACCTTTTGGATGCGAAGTTCAATCAAGTCCTTACACGGATCCTGGATATCTGGCGCTGGCTCTTGACCTTCCGGTTCTGTAGGATTCGTCGGGGTATTATCCATCAATACTGCCATAGCTCCGTCTTCCTGATAGACATTGGCAGGTTCTGTTGCTGTACCATTTCCATTACCCATAAGTGCATCTTTTAAATCCTTAAACTTCACTACCTTATTTTCTGTCATATGACGAATCGTATAGATATTTTTCCATCCAGCCAGTGTTTCATGCTGCTCCTGCAGTTCGTTCTTAGATTGTCCAAGCAGATCTTCGTAAGAGGTATCACCGTTCCGGTAAATTCTGTAGCGATTTTCGTGACCTTCAATTCCTACAAGGTCATTAAATCCCCAGTTAGATTTTAAACTTGCCTTTCCGGTAAATGGACCTGTTAGCTCTTTTGCACCACGGATAACGTCTGCAAAATACATATTGTTATTCTCAAACAAGCCTTCGTTATTCCATCCTACAAATCCTCCGGCAATTCCGTATTCGCCTGTACCATTTGCGTTATTTCCGGCGCCACCGCCATATACATCATAGCCTTCTTTCACACCGGTTACGGTACAGGAATCCATTTTTGTCCGGTTTGCCTTGATCAGTGAAATATTAATTTCATTTTTCAGATATGCTTCATCGATCGTGCCACCTTCGGAGCAGTTGATCTCTATTTTACTATCTCCAATATAAATAGTTGCAAGGCTCTTATCCTTTGCCAGACCAACCTTAATATCCAGTCCAAACAAATTGATAGATACAAGTTCCCCGTCATATAGCGCATTGATTTCAATAATGCCCAAGTCGATTTTGATTACCTGACCCTTTTGCAATTCATCCAACTGGAGCGCCTTTAAAATCTGATTCACTACGCTTACCAGACCTTGAACTAATTTCGAATCCAGCTTGATGTCTGCAAGATACGCAAAGTTTGTTTTTCCCGCAAATCCTCCGGCAATCTGACCGCTTGTTACCTGTTTTAATCCATCTACTGTATCACCGGACATCCTTCCTAGATTCGCATATCCGGTAAATCCTCCGGCAATCTCTGCCTTGTCTTGTTTCTCTATCGTATTGTCGCTATGTACCGTAAATCCTTCTGGTATACCGGAAACACTGCATCGATCTACATGAGATCCGAAAATGTCCATTACACCTGCGCCTGCACTCAGTAGTTCTCCTAATGCCCCTAAGCTATCTAAATCTACGGTTCCGCTCTTTCCAAGATGTCCGATAAATCCTCCGGTATAATTCATTCCATTGACTCTGCGAAGGTTGGTCACTTCAGAATCTTTTACAGAGCCGTTAAGTAAAGCACCACCAAAGCCTCCGGCTGATCCTGAGTACACAGGATCATTTTTATACTCTGTCTTTTTGCTGTCTCTTGCCTGTACTTCCAAACCAACCTCAGCAGCACCTGACACATCAGAATCATAGATAAATGTTCGAAATGCATCCAACACGCTCGTTCCGCCAAGAGTTAAAATGGATTCCAGTATATTTGTATTGCCACCTTCACTGATTTGTGCTACCGCAGATACATCAGCCAGACCAAAAAATCCTCCGGCATATTCTCCACCGGTCACACTTCTAATATTCGATACATGTACACCGCTCTCTGCCTTGTTCAGTTCTCCGATCACAGCACCATTGATTTCCCCGGCAAATCCACCTGCTGCTGTTGCGTAAGCAGTATTTCCTGAACCGTCTGCATAGGCACCGTTAATAATGATTCCCCAGTCATCCCATGCACTGACATCTGCGCCTCGAACGGTAGCGATAGTTGTATTGAGTACAGATAACAAATCACCCGGTGCCTGGAGCAGACCTTGAAGCAATCCGCCAAGCAGACCACTGCTACTTGCTGTATCCAATGCTGCCGCGCTTGCCGGATCAATCTGACCCGCAAAGCCTCCTACCGCCTTTGTTCCCTCTACCTTTCTTACATTTGCCGCAAAACAGCGAGTATTGTTTGGATCTGGCACGGCATCCGTTGCACTGTAAGTGCTTCCCGCCGACCAGTTTCCCCAGATCTGTCCGCCGATCATATGACCGACATACCCTCCGGCATAACCAACTTTTTCTATCTTCAGTGAGGAATCCTTTTCTGGGATTCCCGTTGCCTTCACCGTCATTCCAGACTGGAAACCTGTAATATCTGAATTTCTGATTACTGGAACAAAAGTTTGTACTGCACTAACCGCATTTGTAATCGGAAGACCGATCAGAGAAACCTTTCCAACCTCGGCAACACCTCCGGTTGTCATTTCTCCTGCAAAGCCTCCGGCACTCTTGTATCCAATCACAGATTTTGCATCCCACGCATGTGCATTGGTAACTACTCCGGCTTTCATCCGACCCACATATCCTCCGGCCACTCCAGCCTCCATGTCCCTCGTTCCAACGTTTGTTCTTCCCGCTTTAGCATTATATCCATATGCGTATTCCTTAATCAATTCCTGTAATTCACCCTCGGTACCAACCGGCGTACTCGGGAACTGATCTCCATAAACGCCATCGCTTCCGACAGCCTCTGCCCACTTGTTCCAAGTATCTAAATCTACCTTTCGAAGTGGTCCGTAGACAGCCGTATTTGTTTCGGTCGGATAAACAGCACCTAAAAGACTTAAGACATTGCTTACCTCTAAAAGTCCAAACAAGAGTTCCAGATTTCCAGTTCCCGCTAAATCTGCTGTTTCCATTAATCCGGTAAAGCCTCCGGCAAATTCACCGCCGTATACAGAACGAATACGGATAGCGGCGCATTCTTTGCCGTTTGCTTCTGCCGCATATCCTTCAATTCTTCCCCCGTGATTGTAGCCAACGTAGCCACCAGCCAGCCCTCTCACACATTGGTTATCTGTAAATCCTTCTGCGCGGACTGCACCACCACAAGGAACACTGCTTGTCTGGCTATCTTCTATAATCGGAATAAATGACTGCACCACATTTGCAAGGCTGTCTGTTACATTTAAAAGGCCATCTAGAATACTGGTGTTTTCTAATACAGATGCAACATTTCCCGGTTCCATCATGCCGGCATAGCCTCCGGACGCTTCACGTCCGATTACATAGGCAAATAGATTCGCATCACTATTTTTAATGATCGTACCGGACATTTCTCCGATAAAGCCTCCCGCTTTTCCAAGATTTTGATTGTTTTTATCGCTGCCATCTGCCAATACCGAATAACCACCCACACAGCCGTTGACGTCAGAGTTTTCAATCGTCGATGCGACCACATCCAAAGCTTCCAGCACATTACTCAACTGAATATTTCCAAGAAGCTTTAAGCCACCTCCAACTGCTGCTGCCGAATCAATATCTACACATCCTGCATAGCCTCCGGCATATTTTCCACCTTTGACTGCATATTGTGAATTCGCTCCAAAGTAACTTTCGCCATTTGCAGACTCCAGACTATCGCCCGGCGGAGTCACCTTCGTATGCTTCAAAGAAGTCACATCCGAATCTCGGATCTGCACACCGCCGCCATAGCCAAGGTACCCTCCGGCACTGCTGCCGGTGTCTGTCGCTTCCACTGTAAATCCATGCTCTGCAGACTTCACACCTGCGGATTGAATTATCGGTATATAGACATTTAATACATGAAGCAACTGACTGATATCAAGATTTAAAATTCCTCCAAGCAGATTTAATCCATCTGAGGAAGCGGCTGCGCCGGCATCAATCTTTCCTGCAAAGCCCCCGGCATGAGATTCCCCCTTCACCTTCTCCAGACCATATACCGCATAGGCTTCCGGGCTAGTACTATTATCTACCTGCCCACTTTGTATTGCTCCTGCATAACCTCCGGCAAGCTGCCCTTCCACCTGCGGATTCTCTTCGTTGGGATTCTTTTCCTGGGATAAGAATGTCACAGTTGTATTTGTATATTTCGGAAGCAGATACGGTACTAAATTCAATAAAGAATCCACTTCTAAAATTCCTGGAAGCTTCAGGTTCCCATCGGCATCCTTCTCTGCAAGCCCCGCCAGTCCTCCGGTATGGGAACGACCGATAAATCCCCCGGCATAACTACTTTTTGTATGATCATGTTTTGCAATAACAGATTGTAGATTTTTGACATGGGAAGCCTCGACTATCGAAGCTACGGATTCTCCGATAAAGCCCCCGGCAGTGAAATCTTCACCATCCGTCAAGACTGCCGTTCCTTCGGAAATAATTTTGCATCCACTGTCAGCGCCCACGGTCTCACAATTCTTTATCGTAACCTGTATCCCATCTGCAAGAGACAAGACATTATTGAGTTTCACAAGTCCAAGAACGTCTAACCCTCCAGCTGATGCAAGGCTTCCCGCTCCAGTTCTTCCCGCAAAACCTCCCGTATAGTTTCCTGACTGAACACTCTGAATTCCACTTATCTTTACAGTATCAGCTGTTCCCCCAAGCATCAGTCCACAAGCTCCTGCAGCATATTTTTCAGTAGCCGTTACTTTCCACTCAGTTCCCTCGACAGACATCTGCATCAGTTCAAATGGGATAAACTGCCCTACACCAAGAGTATTATTTAACACACCGATCGCATCTGCCGTCACAACACTTCCGGCAACACCTCCGGCATATCTCTTTGCTGTCACCTCTTGTAAGCCGGTAACACTTCCACCGAAAGCCATTCCTTCCGCAGTAATCTTCACGCCGTCTCCTTGACCAACCATTCCTCCGGCATAGTCTCCGCCACTCTCAACTATAAGAGTCTTTCCCGCTACTGTACATCCGTGTATTTTTGATGGCATCACACCTGCTAATGTGAGAAGTTGATTTTTCTGTTCTTCCGTACCATTTGTCAGAATCTGTCCTAAAAGCTTAGAAACAGAATCTACCAAAGTTGGTTTCTTCTCATCCTCACCGCCAAGGGTTGTCCCAAATCCTACGGTTGCTCTTCCAGCAAAACCTCCGGCATATTTCTTCGCCTTTACACTCGAAAGACCTGATACCAACGAAGCACTGCTTATACTGTTTGCCATAGCTCCATTAAATCCACCAGCATAAGATTCCGTTGCCTCAATTTTAAGTCCCTCACTATTGACTGTACAGTTTTCCTGTCCTGATTTTGCATCAATCTCGTACAATGTAATTCCTGCATCGTTTAAAAGCCCCTTGATAATGGCATCTCGTTCCAATCCCGCAAAACCACCGGCACCATTTTTCGCCTGCACGGTTGTCAGACCTGAAACAGTCGCATTTGAAATTTTTGTCCCTGTCTGAATTCCGACAAAACCACCATTGTAGTCCTGAGCCGCATTTCCAATTGTTCCTGTTTTTAAAGTAACACTACACCCTGTAATCACTGGATTATGATATCCTGTCGGAATCAGATTTCCTAAAGGAACATCATTTTGTAATAACACAGTAATCAAATCACCCAGTCCAACCCCCGGAATAATATTTAAAAGCGTAGCCAATACTTTTACCACCGTTCCTAATATGCCGGATAACCCTTCGTACGTTTCCACACCTTCCGTAAATCCAACAAAACCACCGGAGATCCCTTTTGCACTAGTAACGGATGCCTGATCTACCGTACAATTTTCAATGTGGACATCTCCCACAATCCTGCCTGCAAAACTTCCTGTTGCAAATAGATCTGGGCTTTTCTGCTTCAGTGTCAGAAGATCTCTGAGTACATCTCCCAATTTCAAATTTCCCAAAATTGGCAGAAGACCGCTAAGTATGCCATCAAGTAAATCACCTACAACTCCGAGGACTTCTCCCAACAGGCCAAGCAAACCTTCCACTAAAGAATCTATGTTGTTATCTACTTCTGTGGACATATTATTCACATCTACCTGTTCTAGATGAATATTTTTCACAACTGCTGTTCCCGCAGAACCAAGTGTGTTTTCATCCAACTTATTCGAGATAGTTCCGAAGAAACCGATGCCACTTGTGGTCTTCATATTGAGAAGACCACTCTGGTCCACCTTGACATTTCGAATCGTTGGTACGACACCTGGCTGCATATTCAGCCGTCCTTCCATTTTTCCAGATAAATGAATCGGCGTCCAACTTCCATCTTTTTTATCTGAATTTTCTCCATTCGCACTCAAATCAATATCACGAAAAATAATATAATTTGCATCCGCTGAATATTTTAAATCACCATATTCCGCCCTTAGCTTTGTAATACCAGCAGTATCATCATTAGGTCGCCCCGTATCATCCACTCCACAAATTCTACTTTTCCCTAAAAGAACACTTCCTAAAAGTCCTCCAACCAAATTCAAAATACCATCTAAAATATTATTATCGTACAAGTTGACGTCTGCCAACTGATACATATCATTTTTTTCATAATATGTGTACTTATCCTTGATTACTTTGTCTGGAACCTTATGAAACACTTCTAAGTGTGTTGTTCCTCCTTCCGGTGCCACCATCTCCAATCCCAAATCGGCATCACCCGGATAATATGGTACATATGTCGGATCTTTTCCAAAAAGCCCTCCGACTAATCCAGCCGGAGTATAAACATAAAGCCTTGGAGTTACATGGGTACCACTTCCAATTGCCTGAAGTTGTGACTCATTTCCAATCAAAATATATTTCTTTCCATCAATTTCCTCATAAAGCTGCCCTGGTTTTGTTCTTCCATCTGGCTTTTCGCCTTGTAACGGATATGCTGCACCTTCTACATACTTCTCCGCCAAAAGCTCCGGCATCTGCTCCGTAAAGGATAGACTTAACACATAGTGATGTTCTTTGCTGTATGTCAGATATTCTTGTGCCTCCTCCGGGCTTTCCCCTGCCGGGGTCCCATCTTTGTACAAAAGCTGTCCCATACCCACTTTTTCAGGCATCATATCATTGGACATGATCGGTTCCTCTGCAGAATTTTCCGAAGCGATCAGACGAAGCTGATAGTTATTGTATATATAAACCGTATCACTTTCTTTTTCATATAAGATTGCATCTTCTTTCGGAGTTTCTGTAAATGTCCCGGTAAATCCTTCCGGCAACATCCATATATTTTCCGAAGACAAAGAGATTTCATTCATCAACATGTATCTGGCATCTGGTGCATAAGTGAGAACCTGTCCTGCCGAAAGCACTTCTTCCCCTGTGCCAAACTGCTCTTCCTGCATATCATAAATTCTTACAGGTGCTCCTGTCCCGATTGCCTCAAGTTGTCTGCTATGGTAGATTTTTATCACACCATTCTCATATAAGTCTGTAACATTCTTTTGCTCCTCTGGTATCTGCTCCGGCTGCCCTGTATTCTCTTCCACTTCTGTCTCTGTTTCTTCGAGAATCGGATTGGGTGATTCTTCGAATACCTCCTGTGCAGAAACCGTCAACGTCTGAAAAAAGATAGAGAAAACCAATACCCATGCGATTGCCTTTTTCCCTATGCTCCGCTCAAATATTTGTTTACTTTTTTTCTTCCCCACACTCTTCTCCTTCTGATATATATTTTTTTTGTAATGAACTGGTAAAAAATCAGTTTCCAACTTTCACTGAACACTTCCGCAAAAGCTTCATGTATATTCCCATCATTGCACTATTTTACCATCTTCCTACCAACGTCCCACCAACGCAAAAGATCCGTCAAATCCTTTTCAGATCTGACGGATCTTTGCAGCTATCCCATGCTAAGAATCTCTGCAAGAATATACTCTCCCCAGGAATATTCCGATAGAAATTCTCCCTCGAATTTATCTTTTTCTTGTACTTTATGATTCTTCCATGCATAATAATCGCACTCTACAATATCTGTATTCAACATCTGTCCTCTCGGTGTTGACAATAACAAGTCGGAAAGTCCTTCTGCTTCCAATATTTCCTTTAACCTTTTTAAAGCATTATAGTAAACCTTCATTTTTACATTGCTATATTCTCTTCCTTCCCAGATTACACTGTAAATTTCTTCATTGCTGATTTCTTTTCCACAACGCGTAGCAACCAATGCGAGTATTTCCTTCGCCTTTCCTCGCAGTGCGATCGGAACCCCACTTTTCAAAACATTAAATCTTCCAAACATCTGTATATAGATTTCTTTGTGCAAACTCTTCGAAAGAATTTGCATTTTCTGCATCATCATCTCTATTGTTTCTTTTTTATATGGCTTTACAATATAATAATCTCCACCAATTAAATTAGAATCACGAATATACTCATCGTAAGCGGAAATAAACACGATTAAAATACTCGGACAAATCTCTCGAATCTTCACTGCCAGTTCTATCCCGTTCATCCCCGGCATTTTGATATCTAGAAATGCTAATTCCACCGCATTTTCCTGTACAAATAAAAGTGCTTCCTCCGGGTTCTCAAACTGGGCTATCACATTCAAATTAGAAATCCCTTTGCTCAAACGCATAAAACTTCTCAACATAATCTGCTCATCATCTACGATAATTGCTCTCACTGCTTATTTCTCCTTTCACCGGAATTCTAACGGTAATTTTCGTTCCTTCTCCTACGATACTTTCTACCTGCACTTTTGCATTCATTAATTTTTCAAACCGGAAAATCAAACTCTGCAGTCCGGTAGAATCTCGTTCTTTCGTTTGGATCTCCCATCGGATCTTATCCACATCAAAACCGACTCCGTTGTCCTCTACCTGTATGACAATCTCGTCCGCCTCTCGACAGGAACGAATGATAACCATGCCTCCGATGCTTCCTCTCTCATAAATTCCATGTCGGATCGCATTTTCCACCAACGGCTGAATGCTGAGAGGAACAATCATAAAATCTGATTCTTGAATCTCATATTTCACTTGCAGCTTGTCGCCAAAACGCATTTTTTCTATGTTGACATATGCTTTGATATTCTCTATTTCCTGAGCAAACGAAGTAAACTCCTCGCTTGCCATCGATTTGATACACGCACGCAGATGCGTTGTAAAATCAAAGATTAAATCTGCGGCATAGTCTGGATTTTCTAAGACAATTTCCCTGATCGATGCCAACGAATTATAAAGAAAATGTGGCTGCATCTGACCGGTCGATATTTTGATTCTGGATTCGTTCAGCTGAATTTTCAATTTCTCCAGTTTCTTTTCTGCATTTTTCTGCGCATCCCGATATTTACTGATATCTATAACAAACCCATATCCGTACTGCTTCCCATCCGAACCATCCTTTACTTCTAAAGTATCTGAAAGCTTCAACATGGAGCCATCTCTACAGATCATGCTATATTCACAAGTGTAAGTTTCACCGCTGCCTTTGATCTTCTTCACGAATGCTTCGTATTTTTCCCGATCTTTTTCTGCCAGAAGATTCACATACTTCCTGTCATTCCCCAGAATCGCATTTAACTCATCTTCTGTATATCCAAGCATCTTCCGAAGTCCTTCATTAATATACTCTACACAATAGGATTCCTCTAGGCAAAAACGGTACAGTCCTATTTGTGCGCTGACCATGATCTCCATCACTTCATCAAACAATTCATGTTCCTGGGTCGTATCCATCACCGTCCCAAAGACAAGAAACTCACCGCCCCGCTCATCTTTTACAGGCACTAAAATATTTTTCACCCAGCAATTCTTTTCCGGAGATTGCCACATCGATTCAAACGTAATCACCTTTTGATACTGGATCACATTTTGTATTTCCCTGAAAAATCCGTCAAAATTGTATTCCGGATGCAGCTGTTTCCATTTATCAGCGCTTTTCATAAAATCAGTAATCTGTCTCCGCCCATATGTCTCTTGAAATTTTTTATTTCCGATAATGCTGTCGTCTTTCATATGATAGCGAAATACCGGGAATGTTAATTCATTCATCAACTGTTTATATCTATGATACTGATAAAAATGTTCCGTTTGCGGTTGTCTTTGCTTTCTGATATGTAAAACGATCAACATGATCGAAACAACAAGCGAAATAGCAAACAATACAAGAATGGTCCGCATGCTTCTCTCCACGACTTGATCGTTCTTTTCATATTGCAAAGCTGCCGCATCTTTCTCCACCATACTGAATATCGTCCAATCCTCCACACCACTTGGCATATACACAGCATACTGAATCTTATCATTCTGTCTGAAGCTCAATTGTCCAGACATTCCATCTCTTAAATTTTTCTTCAGTTCTTCTTTTTGTGTAGCAGAAAAGATAAAATTATCGCATCCATCAAACAAATTTTGTGCTAACAAGAACCGATCTTCTTCATCCCCCACTAATAGGATTTTCCCCTCTGGATCGACTAAAAACATGCTCGCATTTCCGGCAAACTGTATGTCTTCCACCAGAGTGTCTTCCACACTGGAAATCTTCTTACTTTTAAAGAGAATTCCTTCCAGTTTCCCTTGGATGCATAGCGGAATTGTATAAAGAAGTTCTGCTTCCTCAAATCCCATCGATTCCTCAAGCAGTACACATTTCTCAGCTGTATGTCCTCCCCCCGCAGACAAAATGTGTGCAAAGTGCTCTTCTGAGCTTATATTCCCAAGTTTCTCTCCATTCCACTTGATTACATTTCCAGACAAATCCGAAAATCCTAACATGGTAATGTTTTCCTCTTCTCTCATCAACTCCCAGATATGATTGAACTGTTCCGTTTCTATTTTCCCATTGCTAAATGCCAATATACTGTTGATCACACGTAACTGTACATATTCTCGGTTAATAATTTTCTCCAACATTGTCACCTGCATTTGCACCTTCGCCTTCAGCTCATCAAATGCTTTGTTTTTCACATTTTGTTCTAAGGTGAGCTGGATGATTCCATACGCAATCATAAGTATCGTACTGATCATGATCAGATACAATCCAAAATAAGTGATTGCTGATTTCCGCTCCCTGTTTCTTCCCTTCCGTTTCATGATAAACTGTCCTCACAAATCTCCCATATCATTCCTTTATATTTTTTAAATTATACCATACAACGATATTTTTCTGTATATTTTTTATTCTTTTCGCCACATATTTTTTCATATATTAGCAATTTTCACAAAAAGCGCAAAAAAATAGTCATTGAAGTGATTTCTTCAACAACTATCTTTCTAATTTCGGCCGATCAATCTCTATTTTATTTCCTGTTTGCCCTATGTTTCTTAATGGCAAAAAACAGAATCAGAAAACCACTGATCAACAAAATACATAACAATATCAACACTGGTGCGTAATCTCCTGTCTGCACAGGCTTGTTCTGTTCTACAGAAGTTTTCGGCAATTCATATCGATTGAGAAAACGAACCGACTCTTTTTTTGTCTCCGCTTCCCCCTGCTCCAATGCCACCACCGTGATTTCCAGTTCCTTAGAAGCATCTGCAGTACAATATACCGTCACATTATACACACATGGATCATATGTATAATATTTTGCATTCCCTTTCTGTTGGGTAATCTCATACTGATAAATACCCGGCTGTGTAAATTTTATAGATGGAAATTCTTTTTTTCCCTGTCCTTGTATCTCCATCACAACTTGCTGACTCTCTGCCTGTTCCGGCATAGGAGCATTTTGTGTCAGTGCCTTCATTCGGATTACAAATGTTTCCGGCTGTACAGGCCTGTCACCTTCCAAAACGATTTCAACAGGAAGCCGAAAGCTTGTTTCCATTGCATATACTTGCATCAGACTTTTGCTGGATAGCAACACCATAATCAAAATAGAAAACAAAGTTCTTTTTATCTTTTTCACATATTATTCCTCCCTGTCTGCGTCCTTTTCCGGTATCATCTGTGCCAAAACCACAGTTCTCGCATCTGTAAATTCCGACGTACATGTAGTCAAAGCTACCATTTGCGGATGTTCACACTTCTCTAAATCATCTAATACGTCTTCTCTGGCAAAAAGTGCATGGCTCCGGATATAATCCAGCTGCCCTTCTTTCCATGTCTTTGGCCAATTGCGTAATTGGAAGATGTGGTCGTCTGAAACCCCGGTAATTAATACAGCTGCAACTTTTAGGCGATAAACCCGATCTGGTAGCAGTAACGTACCAGTATCATTTTTTTTGAAAAATGCCTTCTTTTTATATAGATCCAAATCTCCAAACATATTTCCACTATCCATATGATGGCCATACAAAAGATGATAAGAATCTGAAAAATCTTTTGCATTCTGGCTGTCCAGAAAAATACTTCCTGCAAGAGCAAATTCCCCATAGACATCCCGATTAATATAGGTAAGATTCGTTTCTCCCTGCAATACCGGGAAATCAATATGAGTTCCATCCATAGTGATCCAGGCACATACATCCGGATTGATTGAAAGCAATTTGGAGAAATCTGGTCGTTCTTTATCCGGCTTAAGCTTTAGCATATCCTCCTGAACATTTTCTGCGGCAGAATAAACTCTATGGTTATCGTTCAAAACAAATAATGCATAGGCAGCGGCAATGATGAAAATAACAATCAGAAAAAAACTGATTATAAAATTCAGAAAACGTTGTATATATCCAGAAATCTTATATCCCACTGTTCTGCTCCCTTTCGTCTGTCCGCCTGATTTTGTGCAGAAGCTCCTCCGTGAATCTACGGAGGAGCCCACGACCTGCTTCTTCTATATTTTTTTACTCTTCTCTTCTTCTGCGGCTTTTTACAATCATCATACCTGCTCCGAGGACAACAAGTGCAAGGATCATGATATATGGAAGCGAATCTAAGTGGATACCTGTATTTGGTTTCACCATATCGCTGTCTTCATCATTCATTCCCTTACTGTTTGCAATGATGATATTGTTATTCGTATCTTTTCCGACTGTACCGGTTGCAGAAAGGCTTTTTCCATGATCCGCCTTAGGATCACTCGGTGTCGGATTGTCTAATGCTTTTCCACCACCGTAGTAAGCTACCGTATATCCTTTGGATGGATCATTGAGATTATCTGCGGTCAATTCACCGATATGCTTATCATCCTCTTTTACTGTATAAGCTACTCCTGCCGGAACACCACTAAATACAACTGTCTGGTCATCTTTCATTGAGAGGTTTACCGTTGCTGTATATCCTCGTGTATCATCTCCTGTCCATCCAGATCCTTCACCCACTTTTTTAATAGATCCGCCGGTATAGCTAATATCACTGCGAACTGGTTTTTCTGAAGTCAAGGTTACTGTTACATCAAAGTTCTGATCATGACTTGCAAGCGGTCCACGTACCTGTTTCATAATTTTAAATTTTGCCAGTTCTGCTGCATCTGGATCCTGACCATCTGGTCCCGGAATTGGTGTGATCGGATCTGGTTCTGGTTTGTCCGGATCTGGAGTTGGAATCGGGTTCGGATTTGGTTCTGGTTTCGGATCTGGAGACTCTGGATCAATTTCTCCATCTAACAGATATTTGTTTTTAAAATCACCTTTTTTATTTCCATTATCCTGAGTGTTATCATTTCCTGCTCCGATTCCGGCATCTTCCGATGTGACCGTTACAAATTTTTTCAGATCTCCTCCATCATATTTTACGACAACCTGAATATAAACGGCTTTCTTATCGTATACTACACCTGCGGAATCTTTGGAATCTGGTGTATGTGCAGACGGAGACTGCTCTTTAATCTCATAGTTATATTTACCAGGTACTGTGTAAGTCGGTACTGTCACTGCAATATCATTTGTAATCGCACTCACTTTTAAATCTGCCACACTCAAGTTCGGCGCTGCACTTATGTCTACAGGTGCTGCTTTACAAGTAGATACAAATTTCAAAGTTTCATCTGGATATTGTTCTGCGAGTGCATTCTCATCTAATTTCACATATTTTTTTTCAATTTTAAACTCCGATGGTTGGTTCGCCGGGCTTCCTTCGGTAGGATAATTTGATGGTGCTGCAAATACTGGGATACTCATGCAAAATGCTAATACTATGACCAGTATTGCTGACAATTTTTTCTTCATAGTTTTTCTCCTTTTCATCGTATATTTACAAGTTTCTCTGCAAAGTTAAAATCCTCTGCGGCGGACAATGGTAATGACCTTGCCCTTGATCGCTTCTTCCGGCAGTGGACCAAAGTCCCTGCTGTCAGAAGATTGTGTGCGGTAGTCGCCGAGAATGAAAACATACCCTTCCGGCACTTGAAAAGGATATTTCAGAAGTGTCTTAGGTTCGGTAGGATAAAGAATCTCACCGGATTGCACTGTACCGTTGACATACAGATGACCGTCCTCATCCATATCTACATAATCGCTTCCCTTTGCTACCACACGGGATGCACAGATTTCCCTGTCCATCTCATACAGGATCAAATCGTCCTTTTGGATTTCCTTCTCTAGCCGAAATCCAAGAACGAGATCCCCATCTTTCAACGATGGAAACATCGCATTTCCATTGAGCTGACAGATCAGAAATACTTTGGAAAACAGGATGTAAAACAGAAGCACCAGCCCTGCCAGCCGCAATCCAAGATCCAGCCAGCCTCTGCGGTCCAGAATCGCATTTCTTCGTCGCTGAATCACCTGTGCTGCTGTCAGTTCTGTATTTGGGTGTTTTCTCTTCATCAGTCAGAATTCTCTCCGCGGACTTTGGTGCGCTCTTTTAACAAAAGATCATATCTTTTTCGCTCCCATGCAAGAGCCTCCTCATATAGATGATTCAACTCCTGTATTTTCTTCCAAACATCCGCCTCATCTACCCCAAAGAGCCTTTTTTTGAACTTCACTTGTTCTAAGTATTCTGTAATCCTGTTTTCCTGTTGTCTTTCCGGATCTTTTTTTATATTTTTTTTGGAATCTATCGCACTCCCTCCTTTATTCTCTCTCTATTCTGTTTTTCTTTCTTCTCCAGAAAAACAAAACAGCGGCAATACTTATAAGGATCAACATCCATACATACAGGCTTTTCTCTAAATAAATCCCTGTATCTGGCGTTGCATCTTCTGTATTTTTGTTTGTGACTTTCAGTTCTACCACATCCCCCGGCATTCCGGTAATTTCACAGGTCATAACGGCTATATTTTGATCTTTATTTTCCAATGCAGGGGTTTCTACTAAGTAACTGCCGTCTTGATTTTTTTGCGAAATCGAAATATCGTATTTTAATGTATCAACGGCCTCCCTAATCTCAAGCTCAGAACCAATCTCTACATGCTGTAACGTAATCGTATCACCATCTTTCAGAGAAGCAGTTACCGTCTTACTCATTGTCATGCCGTCTTCCCAATAAAGAACCTCCATAGCAAATGGCTTATCATGCTCTCCAAATGGACCGGTGACTTCCTTGGAAATCTTAACAGTCACTCCTCCTTTGTGCGGATGATTGACCACATGTCTATCCGCAAGAGGCTTCCAGATGTTTGTCTGTGGATCTTTTTCGTACAAGAACAAAATCTCATCTTCGACATCTACCATGTACAATGCCATATTATCCTGATACTGCGTCTTCCCTGTCTCTCCTTTATTCGGAGTAGTGGATTCTACCATCCAGTATCTGCCTTTTTTCATCTCTTTTGGCAATTGTAGCATTCCTTTTTCATCTGTCTTATATCCCCGGTCGTTCACCGGCTGACACTTCTTCCCATCCTTTTTCAGAACTACTTCACCATTCTTAGAATCCTCATCATATTCTACCGTATATCCCGTGTCGTCTACATATTCCGAAGTGCCTTCCTTATACGGTACTTCATAGAACATAAATTCCGCACCTGCAAGACGATTTCTTGGAAGATCATCTGTCTTTAAGAAACTTCGTTCTGCCAGATTGAAATGTAAATTCTGCACTTCCAGTTCTATTTTGGAAATGTTTTGGAATTCGTCCTCATTCTTTGGTGACAATAACTGTCCCGTCGAATCTTTGTACTGAATCTTAGGATAAATGACTTCGTAGTACAGGAATCCATCTCCAAACTCTGGAGAATAGTGTGTCTTTCCAATTTCAACTTCTTCTATTTTATATTCCACCGGCTTCTTATCCAAAAACAGCGGAACTTTATCGACCGTGTATTCCCAACCATTTTCTTCATTCAGAAGGATTTCTTGTCCGGTAGATATTCCATCTCGGTACAAGCGTATTTTTACCTGCTTTTCCGTCAACGCATCGTTTTTGTTCTCCCACATCTTTTTTATATGCAGGCTGCTTGTTTTGGAAAAGTTTCGGATATTCAGACTTGTATCTCCCCGTGGTATTAATACTGCCTTGCCATCTATCTGTCCATTTTCCGGAGCTATGACAGCCTCTTGATTCTCTCCGGCTTTTCTGTCTACCAGTTTTGCCTCTGTAATTTTAAATGCTCCGTTTGCGATCTCTACAGTGATCTGTACATCTCCTGTATCTACGTATCCTGTTGGTACATTTGTTTCCCGCAGCAAATAGGTTTCTGTCGCTGTCCGATTCTTTCCTGTTTCATCCTGTAATGGAATGATAAGTTCTGCAATTCCATTTTTATCCGTTGTGATCGAATCTTTCTTAGCGCCGTCCAGACTGACATCAAAGGTAATTTTCTCCATTCCCTGTCCGGTAGACGCATCAAATTTATTCAGCGTAAGCACTCCCGGTTTCTGATAACGGTTTTCCAGTTCAATAGTAAGGGATTCTCCTCCACGCCCCATACCACGACCTGTGAATTTAATTCCACTATCCGGATACAATTCCCAGGAATTTACATTTTCTCCCTGCTCATGGGAATTGTGAACATTATACCAACCTGAGAACTTTACTTTTGGATTATCTGGCTTATAATTGTGTTCTTTTAAAGTGTACTTCCAAAATGGATCGGCTTTGACAATCCATGTACAGCTTGTATGTGTTTTATCATCCCACGTTCCCACAATCTCCGTTGGTAACTCTTCTGCAGCAGAAGCTTCCGCATCTGGTGTCTGTCCATCCTCTGAAGGAAGCACAAGCTTCATATGCTGATGAAATGCCGGCGGTTGCGGCGTTCCATCTGAAAATGTTTCATCCATATCGATGCCGATGTAATAATTTTTCTTGATCGCTTCAATCTCTTCCGGCATTCCAACGAAATCTTTCTTTACTGTCAAATATCCGTTTTTTGCTACAATACGTCCATCAATATGCCATCCATCTGACATTTCGCTTTTGAACGAATACCAGTAAATTGTAAAGAATTCTGTATCTAATTTTGAGGAAGGGATCTCCTTGTCACCGATGCGGATCGTACGTCCACTTTCCCGGATTGTCTGGAACACTTCTTCATCCGAAGGGATCCTGTCTATCTTATAGATACGGTCCCCATTCCCTATGTATCCAGGATCTGGTCTTGTTCCTTGAAGAAGCTCCATTACTCTCTTATGTCCATTTGCATAATGTTCCCATGTGGTTGGATTCTTATTTCCGAGAACCGGAACATCATGTAAGGTGTTTGCCTTTATATTACAGTTTGCCACCGCAACCGCGCTTGTATAGTCATCTTCATTCACTGACGGCAAAGCCACCGAACCATCTTCCGGCATCGCCGACTTACAGATATAAAATTGTACTTGCCTTCGGCCTTGGTCGCTCACCTTATTCCATGCCGCATAGAAAACGATCGGTTCCTGCGCGTTCTTCCTAATCTCTGAAAGTTGTGCTCCCGCATCACATTCCTGCCAGCGCCCTTTGCTATCTCTGTAATCCCAATGATCAAATTCATACTGTTCCAGTTCTTTACTGTCATTATCTTCGTGGTCATAAGTTAGCGGATATGGTGATTTGATCTTATACTCTTCATCCTGCCCCTTCGGAATGTCTTCTGTAAATCTTGTCTTATTTCCAACCTGAGGTGTCAACTTGGCTTCTTTTGGAAGCTTCTTCATATAGCGAGTCGTATCGTAGATTACCCTGACTGTATTCGAATCCTGCGGCTTATCTGCGACAACCTTGTAGGATGAGGCGATACTTGACCATTCAAATTTCAATTTATCATCTCCGGATGGTGTCGGGAAAATATCATCCACATTTTTGTCATCAGATGTACAACTCCAAATAATATTCTTTCCCTGATACTCTCCTTCTAGTGTCGCTTTCTTCGGAACCTCTACGCTATAGTTTTCTCCATGAGCTACATATTGTCTCAAAACAGCCTGTCCTTTTGTCAGGTTCAGTGGATCCATCACTTCCACCAGATGGAAGCTTCCCTCCACATCAAAATGTCGTCCTGCAACTCCAATCTGAGCGGAGAGCCCTGTCAACCGGTCAAAATAGCTCTCAATTTTATCTGGGTTCAATGGGTTTGGCTGTGAAAAATAATAGACCGATACATCGTGTCCCTTTTTCAGAACAGGAATATACCATGTGCCGTCGTTATCTTTGTAAGGATGCTGTACAAATACTCGGGTATCTGTCGCATAACCAAACAATATTTTTTCCTTCCCATCTGCTCCCGGTTCTAATTTCTCCGGGGTAAATCCAAACTCCTTGTAAACCTGTGAAATTGTGTCATCTTTTCTGGCTCTCAGATAATATCGGCTGTCACGTCCACTGTTTGCTTTCGTAATGTAATGCTGCTCGGCATTGATATTTTTTACCAGCTTATAATCTCCATCGATAAATACATAAAAACTGATATTCGCTTCTTTTGTCTCCGCCGGCTTTTCTGTGTTATCCGGAACAATCACATACGGCCGTACTGCATCTTCCGGCTGAATCGTAAAACTCATTGTATGATCGGCTTCATTTTTTACTCCGGTAATCCCCGAAAGTGTACCATCTTCTCTTCTACATTCCCAGTTTACTTCCTTCGTCTGCCCTTCCACACGCGGCTTAGTACTGACAGTTCTTGTAAGCGTTGTTTTTCTTGCTACAAAATCCATAGCTGGAAGATTCACTAAATCTGTAGGACTATAGACCTGTCCATCCTCATCCTGCACTGTCACACTGTAAAATCCATTATACCGATCATCGTGGTATTCCATCAATGTCTTTACATTCAAAAGAGGTAAGATCTCTCCATCCGGCAGATAGTACACATCCATTGGCTCTCCGGTCTTTCCTATATAAATACAATCATGACCATTTTGTGTATATTTACCTGCACTATGAATGCTGTCGTAATCTCTCTTAGAATAATAGAAACGCTCTCGGCTTCCATTTTGGATGGAACCATCATAATGAAACTTTTCTAAGTATTTTGTTAATTGTTCATTAGAAATATAATAATAAGTAGTTCCCGACTTACTTGTAGTATCTTTCAGAACAGGAACTTCTGCCTGCTCTACATTGTATCTCTCATAATCTACAAACGTGTAAAATTTGATATTCAAGGTCTCTGGTGCAAATGTATTACATGCAATGGTGTACGGCTGTTCTATCCTCTGAATACTAAATTCCAGCCCCTGCTCACTTTTTACCGGCTGGATCGTCTTTTTCTCATCCTCACTGACACAAAGCCATTCACTTGCCTGTGTCTCCCCCGGATCGACTGCGATTATAACATCATCATCTTTCTTATGGTAAGTCACAGTTCGGCTTCCATCCGGATGTATAACTGTCACAGAATAAAAGCTGTGCCTGTTCTGCTTCAGCTGCTCCGGATTATTCTCCGGTACTTCTTCACTTTTATCCGCGCCTTTTGGCATATAATAAACATCTGTTGGTACAGTCGTGTTTTGATTTTCCAATGTATAGGATACGTATTGCTTTCCTTTATACGTTGCCATTGCCGCATGGGCTAACGTCTTCTCTCCACGGACTGCATATGGAAAAAATTTACCGAACTGCTGGTCTGTCTCTTTCAGACCATATTCTTTATAAATCTCTGCCAGATCGCTGACAGAAAGAAAACATCTACCCTGGCGATTCCACTTATACACTTTTTTCAGTGAATCACTTGGCAGCTTTCGGATCTCATTGTCTACATATACATAAAACTGAAGATCAAATGCTGTCTGATCTGCTCTTTGTATCACATAAGACTGCGAGATATTTCCGATTGTAAACTTTGTCTGATTTCCAGCTTCTACAGTCCCATCTATCACGGTATCATCCGCTCCGATACAGGTCCATTCAATCCGATCCGTCTGTTCTGCCGACTCAGGATTAAAATCAGACACCGTCATTTCCATTGTAGTTCCTGTCAGCGCATAGCGAATCCGATCTTGTCCTTCGCCGCTTACTTCCACGGAATAGAAAGAATTATCATTTTTTACTGCTTTCTCTAAAGTCAGATACCCACCTTTTCCATTCGGGAGATAGTAAACATCTACCGGTACGCTTTGCTGATCCTCCCCATCATTATATGAAACATATGTTTTTCCAGAATCTGTATCTTCATGAACTGTTCCGTATTCTATTCCTTTTTTTCCTCTGTAAGCAGATACAAACTTATGATATGCATCCGGATTCTGTCCATCGTTTCCTCTTGTGAATCCAAATTCTTCATACACCGATACCAGATCATCTACAGAAATTCCATGATATGTCGTTCGTCCATCCTTCCATGTGGCAATGCTGGTAATTCCATTGTTCTGAAGTTTTACCTTTTCCCCACCGATGATAATGTAAAAATCAATATCAAACCCCTGTGCAATCTCCTGAAGCTTCGATACTTCCTCTTTCTCTTCCTGCTGCTCAGATGATTTTTCTGTTTCCGGTGCAGCTGCTTCTGGAATGTTTTCCTTTTTCGGATCAGTTTCTTTTTCCGGGATACTTTCTTCCTCCGGAACCTCTTCTTTTTCCGGGATACTTTCTTCCTCCGGAACCTCTTCTTTTTCCGGAACACTTCCTTCTTCCGGAAGGTCTTCTTTTTCTGGAGTACTTTCCCCTTCCGGGATGACTTCTTCCGGAATCGTTCCTTCCTCTAATGAACTTTCCCCACCAGGAATCCCCTCCTCTGTCGTGGGAGTTTCTTCCTGTTGCGTCAGTTCCTTCTCCGCCAATGCCTCCTCTCCAGACAGATGTTCTTCTGTGAGTGAAATCTCCTCTTGTGGTACTGATTTCATCCTGTTTTCTGTTTTTACAGTGGATATATCTGCTGCTAAAGCTGTTGTTCCCACACTATTCATACATAAAATCAATAGAAGTGTCCAGGCTATCCACCGTAGCCACGCTTTTTTTCTCTTCACACCGTTTCCTCCTCACATAATTGCCTATTTTTTATACAAGATGATTTACAGTTCCTATAACGTTCATCTCCAAAACTATCACTGTAAGTCCTCCGTAGCCGCATATATTTGGTATCAACGATACATGAACCTTACTCATCGGATCAGATTATCCTGCTCCTTTTCATATTTTCCGTTTACTTCACTGTCTATATCTTATCACTCAAATACCAACGACTAACCAACGGATTTGTATTGCTTGTCTACTGATATGCAAAAGAGCAGACAGCTGATTCATACCATTTTCCACCCAGTCTTAAAATAAAAAAACTGCCACCAGATTTTAAAATCTGATAGCAGAAATCATTTTCTTTTTTCATTGTCTACGGTCGAATAGCTACCTTAATGACACCTTCTTTTCGATTTTCAAAAATATCATATGCCTGTTCAATCTCTCTTAGCGGAAATGTATGGGTAAGTAACGGTGTCGTATCGATTTTCTTCTGTTCTATTAACCGTAAAATTTCATCACAGTCACATCCGTCTACCCCTCCGGTCTTGAACGTGAGATTTTTTCCATACATCTGTGGCAATGGCAAGATTTGTTCTTCTTCATAAAGAGCTACCACAGTCACAATGGCATTTGGTCTGGCTACCTTCCATGCCAGTTCAAAAGTATTCCTTCCTCCCGCTACTTCCAGCACGCGATCAGCTCCACCATGTCTACTGTGTTGTCTGACAAATTCCTCGACATCAGTTTCTTTTGGATTTACTACAAGCACATTCGGATAATGCTCTTTCACAAATGTAATTCTCTCGTGATCCACCTCACACAAAATAATCTTTTCAGGATTCTTCAACATCACACATAAAAGTGTACAGATTCCCGTTGGCCCCCCGCCAATGATGACTACAGTATCCTCGCTTCCTATTTCAGAAATTTTTGTTGCCCAGTATCCGGTAGCCAGAACATCTCCGACAAACAATGCCTCTTCATCCGTAATCGCATCTCCAATCCGATTCAATCCCTGATTGGCATAAGGCACACGCACATATTCTGTCTGCCCTCCGTCTATCCTGCATCCCAAAGCCCATCCGCCATTTTTATCTGTGCAGTTATTCACATAACCATTTTGGCAGAAAAAGCAATTTCCACAAAAAGTCTCTACATTTACAGCTACACGATCTCCAGGTTTTACTTTGGTCACCTTGCTTCCTACTTCCTCCACAATGCCAACCATCTCATGTCCTACTGTAATTCCCGGTACCGCCCTTGGAACTGCTCCATGTTTGATATGAATATCGCTCGAACAAATACTCGCCAGCGTTACGCGGACGATCGCGTCCTCTTCCTCTTGAAGAACCGGCTTCTCTTTTTCTTCCAACATAAATTTTCCCTGCTCTTTGTATGTATATGCAAGCATCTTCTTTCCTCCCAATCCTATTCAACACCGTTAACATCTATTTTTCTTTCATTTTAGCTGACTTTTCCATCACCAAATCCGAACGCTCCACATAGCAATCAGAAATCCTAGCAGGAACCCGAGATTGACAGCTGTAAAATACATTGTGTATCTTCTTTTTTCTCCTGGATAGGCCGCTATGAGAAAACGATACGAAATTAAACTCGCCATGGATGCGATCATAGTTCCCAATCCTCCGAGGTTTGTTCCGATAATCAATTCCGACCACTGATCTGTAAATCCTGAAAGTAACAGTGCTGCCGGAACATTGCTGATTACCTGCGAAGAAATGACCGCAGTCAATATTTCATTCCCATTCAAAATACTCTTCAGGAAATTACAGAATATAGAAATTCGCCCCATATTTCCAATAAAGATAAAAAATCCTGCAAAAGTAAGAAGAAGAGAGTAATCGATTTCTTTAAAAGTTCCACGGTCCATCACAAACACTGCCAAAATTGTCACGAGCATCACAACCCAAACAGGAAGCAAATGAGATACGCAAAGAAGACACAATAGAAAAATTATTGCATAAATAGCTACTTTCCACGGATTTTTCACCTTTTCGCTTTCCCGCATCTGTAAATCACCAAGCACAACACATTTTCTCAACAAAATCATTCCAAGCAACATCACTGCTGCAAGTAGTGTGTACGGCAGCATCAATTTAAAAAATGCACTCAATGCCATTCCTGATTTGGAATACAGATAAAGGTTCTGTGGATTCCCAATTGGGGTAAACATGCTTCCTAAATTTGCCGCAACTGTCTGCATGACAACTACCGGAACAATTCGTTTTCTCATACCTGCCATCTCCAGCACCTGTATTGCAAATGGCACAAATGTAATTAAAGCTACATCATTTGTGATCAACATACTAAACACAAAACATAAAAACACAAGAATCAGTTCCATCTGCCGACTATTCTTCACAACTGTGATCAATCTTCCAGCCGCCTGTCCAAATACTCCTTCCCGGCTCAGGCCTGCCATGACTGCCATCAGACAAAATAGTAACCCTAGTGTATGAAAATCAATATAGTTCAAATATTCCATATCTGGCGGCACAACAAACGATGAGATTCCTGCCAGTATCCATGCGATCATCAAAATCTTATTCATTTTCCCTTCTCCTTATTGCATTGCGTGGGCATAATCCGCAACGATTGCAAACATCAAAAATATAACAACAAAAACCACGTTACCTCTCTCGTAAATGTATTTCTACTTTAATCTAGTAGTTCAACAGAACATATTTCTAAAATTTTTACTTAGATACATCCACCAAATCATTTAATCAATCACCCTTTTTATTACTCTTTGATTATTGTAATACCACATGTACACCACTTTATCATATTCATTGATTTCAATAACGCTATTCGGCTTTTGTCTTTCCACTTCTAATATGTACATTTCTTTTTCATATGCAAAGTTTCATTTCCTTTTCATTATACGTAAGCGCATAGTTTCGGGGTGTCCCCAAAACATACTTCCAGAATCCCATTGTAGACGCAGGAATTTGGTTTTCCAGGCACCATGTTTTACAAGATTGCCCACTTGCTTGAAAAGCATGAATCCGTCCAGACCACAATGCAAGTTTTTCCTCTTTTTTCATAATGATACAGTTCCTTTCTTATTCTGAGGTAATTGTATCAGAAAAATGTAGTGCAAAACAGATACGGATGATTACCTACTTACGGTCATTTGTACTCTGTGTACAGGTTTCTTTTCTCTTGTCATAGTAAAAGGCCTCCTTATGATAATTTATTTTATCATAGAAGACCTTCTAAAACATTCTTTACAGAAAAAGTTTCACACTCTCGCCTGTCTTGTGCATCCGTTGTTAGAATACTTGATAGTTGATTTTATATTAAGTTTATGGCAAATGCGCAGCACACGTTTATCGTTTACATCAATACCATGATATCGTTTCAAATCATCTCTGATCCTTCGATAGCCTTTATCCGGTGAGTCTGTATGAATCTTTTCTATCTCGTCGGCAATAAACCTATTCTTTTGCTTACTTTTAGGAATTTCTCTGTGTAGCCATTTATAATAAGCTGCTCTAGAAACATTACCAAGTTTACAAAGTGCAGCGATTGGATAATTATGTTCTTTGTGTTCTTCTTTGATTGCCTGATATATATGTTCATGACGGACCAGGCTTAGCCCCGCCTCTTCTCTATTTCTTCGAGTTTTTTTAAAAAGATGCCTCCATTTCAGCACGTTCTTTTTCTGCTTTTAAAATTTTAACTTCAGCACGCAGCTTTTCTAATTCACTCATCTCATCGAGACGTTTTCGTTTGCCATGGTTATCTCTTAAATATTGACATAGAACCTTTATTATTTCACTTGTTTACCTAGAAGGGAGCATATCAATTACTTAGTGCGACAGCCCCATATCAGTGCGCTATCACTTTCATTTCTATTATCTTTTAATAATAAATATCTTCAAGAATAAACAAGAAATAGTTATCTAGACCTTCTCCTGCAGTTGCAAAATCAGCTGCAACTGCCATATGTTCTTTCGAGAATTTATTTAAAAATTCTACACTACGTACATCTTCTGGTTTTAGGTTGTTGTCATGCATATATTTTACAAGTTCAACCTGAAACTGTGGTGTATAAACCTGAGAAGGCATTGCCCATCCTGATAATTTTCCTGTCATACCAGCATCTTTTGCTTTTTCAGTAATCATATCATTAATTTTTGTATAATCTCCAAGATCCTCTGGTGTAATTTCCAAGTTAAGAACTGTTGGATATGCCTGTGTTGGTGTTGGACAACATTGTTCCGCTACGATAAATTTAAGTTTAAATGCTTCGTCAAGAATAACATCATACATTGGACAGTTTGTTCCAAAAATATTAGTGTCTGGTCCATATTTTTCAATCTGTCTTGGAATATCTTCTCTTAAGAACTGTAACATTGCTGCTCTACCATTTCCTGTTTGCGGATCTGGTGTTGTAACTTCTACAAATTCCATACCAAGTTCTTCGCAAGTAGCCTTCATGGCATCTCTTCTCTGTACTTTACTTTCAGAAGCCATATGTGTTGGGAATGAATAATGAATAAATGTCTTTGCTCCCATTTCTTTTGCTTTTGTTGGAATTGTAACTCCTCGTCTAACCCAGTCAGTACCAAGTGAAATATCAATATATTCATTCATTAATTCAGGGTCATCATTACTTGTTACAATAGATACAATGTCCGGTCTTGTTTCGCGAATCTTCTGGAATGCAGGAACAATTCCTTCCATCCCCATGTTAAACAGAATATATTTCACTTCTGGATCATCTGCTAAGCTTGTGACAACCGAAATACATCCTTCTTTATTCTGATAATCTTCTGGTAAAGTTTTGTGAACAACAAGATCTGGATATTTTGCAACCATCTCTTGTGCCCCTCTGAATTCATCCTCACTAATTGTGAGTGTTGGAGTTACAATACCAATCTTATATGCTTCTCCCTCTTCTTTTCCTTCTGTTTCAACCTTTTCTTTCTCTGGTGTCTTTGTTTCACCACATCCTGCAAGTAACCCTGCTGTCATTGCAAGAGCAAGAAACATACTTAACACTCTCTTTTTCATTTGTGTTCCTCCTTTTAAAAATTAATGAGATTTATTTAAAGGCATCGCCTCTAAACCTAACTGATCTTTCTTTGCTTTCTCTGCTCTCAAGTTTAGAATAATTGCAATTACAATAATTCCATATGCTAAGAATGAGCGGAAATACTCTCCAACGGATGGATTATTAAATAGATTCTGCCCTGCCAATGGAGAGGTAATAAACAACGCGTGGAACAACAGTACTCCAATAAAACAATTTCTTATCTTCGCTTGTTTTATTGTCGCTCCACCCACTAAAATTGCTGCCGCAGCATAAGTATCGATTCCCAAATGACCTGTGTAAACATTCATCGTTCCATAATCTGCAATCAATAGCAACTGGCTCATAGCTGCAAAAACAGTAGAAATAATAATGCATAGCGCACGGATTCGCGCACTGGAGATTCCAAGCATATTTGCAGTATTACGATTCATTCCAACCGCTCGTGACAAAACTCCCAGCCTGGTTTTTTGAATATAGCAAAGAAGCAATGTAAAAAACAAAATCAATATTAGTGGAAATAATGACACTTGTCTTCCCCCGATTGTTACCGGAAGAATCTGATCAAATGCCTCACTAATATTTTTTGCATCTATAACACTTTTTACTCCGATGCCTCGATCTAACATAATAGCTTCATTCTTTGGTACAATAATTGTTCCATAACCTACCATAAAAATAAATTGATACATAACCGAACTAATTTGTCCAATCATAATGGACACAATCATTTCACGCTCTGTGGCCTTATTTAGCAACCAAGCCACAAGCATTCCAAAGATAATAGCCAATATCATGCTCACTATGAGTGTAAATGCAATCACCTTAATTCCGGTATAATTAAAATCTAACGCAAACACAATCGCCATCTGCGTAGAAATGGCTCCAACAACTATGGCAAAATTAATTCCCATTCCACAGGCAACCGGAAGAATTAATGCCAATGTAAAAAGCACATTACGAATAAATCTTGTATACACCTCAGATGCCAGGAACCCAAAACTAATTCCTGAATACTGAAAGGCAATAAAAGTCAATACGAATACCAGAATTGGCACTATATTATTTTTGATTCTTTTCATATCTGGCATCCTTTCTTTCAAATATAAATGCATATAAAATAATTCCACTTGTTACAATCGTTCGTGATAACTCTGCCATCTCTGGAATTAGAAGTGCATTTGCTACCGGAATAGATAATAGATATGTTGTCTGATATAGAAATGCACCTATCATTACATTCTTTACTGCTGCCTTATTTTGAGTAGCACCACCAATTACAATTGCAGAAATTGCCGGAAAACTCATCATAAACGGCCCATCATACAAATGCAAAATTCCATAACTTTGAGAATACACAACTACACCAATTGCAGCGATTACCGTAGACATCACAATACCTATTGTTCGATACCTATTCACATTGATTCCACTTAGTTGTACAAATTTTTCATTCTCTGCAATCGATGAAAAAATCATTCCTGTTCTTGTTTTCGAAAACAACCAAAGGAGTACTCCCATTCCCATGAAACAGAGGAATAACCCAACTGGAATAACAATTTCTCCTATCTTTACTTGCCAGAGATTGTCCAATATTTTTGCAAAATATGTATCTAAGTTTACTTTTGGCCGAAGTCCTTGACCACCAATTGGATACAACATTTGTCTATTTGTCACAGGTACAAATGTATAGAATAAGTTCATAATAGGAATGAACGAATATCCTGCAAATGTACCTACAATCTCTTCATTCAACTTCAAATGATTTAAAATTTTTGCATAAAGATAACCAAAAACGACTGCTACAACACATCCTACTGCAATCGAAACTAAAAATCCTGTCCAAGATGTCAGTCTATAATTTAATGCAAAAATCATTCCCCAAAGTCCTGCTGAAAGGCCTATAGACATACCAAAGTTTCTTCCTGCTCCTACATTAATCATTGGTATCAAAGATAATACAATGATTCCATTCATCGCCCATTTGATCAACGCATCATTCACAATACTGACCATACTGATATCTACAGCAACTGCCGCTATCAAAAGAACAACCATGAAAAGGAACATGATAATCTGCGGCGGATTCATTCGTTTATTCTTCATTTTGTTCCCTCCCATACAGTGAAAGTGTGATTTCTTCAAGATCCATATTTTTATCAAAGATTTTAAACACTTGTCCTTGATACATAACAACCACACGATCACAAATACGAATCAATTCTTCCAGCTCTCCAGATGAAATCACCACTGTTGTGTTATATTCCTGATTCATTCCTACCAAGGAATTCAAGATTAACTCCTTAGAATACACATCGATTCCTCGTGTTGGCTCACCTACAAAAAGTAATTCTGGACAAAATGTAATTGCTCTCCCTATACAAACTTTTTGTTGGTTTCCACCACTTAAATCTTTCACATTTTGATTTGGTCCTGCACAAACAATATTTAATTTTTCTATCATTTTTTCTGTGTGTTGAATCACTGTTTTCTTTTTTAAAAATGACAACGGAAGAAATTTCTCCATGGCATAAAATTCAGGATGTGATCCTTCTGTTCCAAAAATAATATTTTTCCATATTGGACTTTCCAAAAACAAACTTGTATTTGCGCGATCTTCTGAAAGATAATACAATTTTTTATCAATCAGCTGTGCAGTATTTCCAGGAGTCAGCTTTTCCCCTTTATACCACACATCATAAAATGCCTTTCTGAGTCCAAATAAGCCTTCTGAAAATTGTTCTTGTCCCTGACCTGCAAGACCTGTAATTCCAACAATCTCACCTTCATATATTTCGAAATCTTGTCCACTTCCTTGAATATTTTGATATCGCATCAACACATGATCAAACTCAGTTTTCTTCTTACGGATAGCCTTAATCACTTCTGTACCAACCATATCTTCTGCGAAATGATCTACAGAAAACGCTTCTTTTTCATAGTCAGAAATTAGATTTCCATCACGAAGCACAAATACCTTATCACATATCTCCATAATTTCCTCTAGGCGATGTGAAATAAATATAACAGCAATATTTTTTGCTGCAATCTCCTTTATACAATTTAGCAATTTTTCTGTTTCTGTAATATTCAGTGAACTGGTTGGTTCATCTAAAATAAGCAAGCGTATATTTTTATTATCTAACTCTCGTGCAATCTCTACAAATTGTTTTTGATTCAATGATAAAAAATCAATACTTATCTCCGGCGAAATATCTGATCCTATCATATGTAACAATTCTTCTGCTTCTTGCTCATTTTTCTTTTCATCCAAATATGCAAGTTCTGGAACCAGAAAGCCTTTATGTTTTACATTCTCTTTATTAATTTTAATATTCTCAGTTGCACTCATACTACTGAAAAGAGCCAACTCTTGATGTACCATTGCAATTCCACACTCAATAGACTTCAAATGGTTATTTATAAGAACTTCTTCTCCATCTAAAAAAATCTTTCCTTCGTACCCTCCAGATTTTGCGATTTTTTCATGTCCATTGAGAATGTTCATTAAAGTACTTTTCCCTGAACCATTAGCCCCAATCAATCCATAAATCTTCCCAAACTCAATGGTCATACTTACATTATTGAGAACATAATTTCCATCAAATTGCTTTGATAAATTTTTTATTTCTAGCATTTGTACTCAAATCTTCCTCTCATTTGTTCACACTTTTTTCACATTTAGGTTTAGTTTATCAAAAAATACTCTTATAAACAAATAGATTTTATCTATAAATAATCTTCTACAAACAGCAAAATATTGCTTCCCCTTTTGTCCGTAACCACTGATTCATGCTCCAATTCCCCGCAATCAACACTACTTCCACCACGAGCAAAAAGAAATAAGGTGTCACCAATGCACGTAGTATAAAGTACATTCCACCAAGTGTCACTATAAAAGCCCAGCTTCCAAACAATGTGATTGTAACACTCATCCCTTGTTTTACTGGTACTGCTTCATTGGTCCACAGAAGATTTGGAAACTTCAAATTACATACTAATCCAAATTGTGCATAAAAAATAAAACTAAATATAATAATTGTAAGTATTCCCAAATCCAAAACATTCAGTTTGAAAATCAATTCTGTATACTCCGTTTGAATAGTACACCTTTTCCGGGAATTCAGAGCAACTAAATCCGATATTTTAGAGCAGGTATTTCCGCTCTATGGTGCAATCATCAGATTACATAGTCTGAAGTTCAGCAAATTTGCAAGATCAACTCATAGTAAAAATACGATAAAAATGCAATCTGTAAAAATCGCAGATTGCATTTTTGTTTAATATACTATTTTATTTAGCGCTTACATATGATCTCCATAAAAACACTTTCATTTGTGTACAGAACAAAGTTTCCTATAACATAAAAATCCCCGGCGGACTGTTTCTGATATGCTCATACTCAAGTCCGTCAGGGATTGATTCATTTCTGACAAAATTTGTGCTTATTTACTTTCCATCCATTATCATTATAATAGAAATTTTATTTCCTGATCTGATTCAGCCTGTCATTTATTGCAAGCAATTGTTCTTTACTCACTTCGTTTATTTTCTCTGCTTCTCCGGCCTTGCCTGTCATCTGACTGGTAATCCCCATCATATTGATCATTCGGAGTACCGTGAATCCACTCAGCATCTTCATCATGCCACTGTTCATTCCACCGCCTTGTGCCTTTGCCTGTCCAAAGCTCTGAAACAATTCCTGCATGACTTTATTTCCATCCTCATTCGACATAATATCGCCCACCGTATCATTTAACGAGAAGAAACCATCCGGTGCCGTGATATCAAACCAATTTAAAACAGCACCTTTTTCTTTCAGACGGTACGCTTCATTAAACTTCTCAACTTTTTTGATAAAGCTTTCATCCCGGCATTCGCCTGCCACTGCTAGAAGCTTTGTCTCACCCTGCTTCGGATCTGAGGTATGCCAATTCAGTGCTTCACATCCATATTCACTCATGCCGATCGGGATCTTTGGAAACTCTTTGTGGAATTCATCCATCCACGGGCCATTCATTGAAGTGTCTCCACCATACCATCCATAATAATGATTATAAGAAACTACATCCGAGATCTGAATATACGGATTATGCATGTCACACATCGAAACTACCGCCATAGTTGTCAGCCTTCTCAGACTCATTCATTCTTTTCTTCATAATTCATTTTCTTTAAAAATGTCATTGGCGACATATGATAATATTTTTTAAAAGCACGATAAAAGTTACTGTACTGTCCAAAACCACATAATGAAAAAATATCCGTTGGTTTTTCCCCACTGATCAATAATTGTCTTGCCATGATCATCCGTTTTTCCAGAACATACTGATATATGCTCTTTCCTATTGCATTTTCGAAACTTCTGGACAAATAAAACTTGCTGATATAAAAACGGTTACACAAAAAATCCAGTGTCAGATTCTCTGTATAATGTAAATTGATATACCGGATTACCTGCTGGATATTCGCATTTCCTGCCATTGTATTCAGATTTAAATGTCTCTCCAGTAAGATAAGCAGATGTTCTACCAGCGAATCACACATAATGTCATAGCCAAATTCTTTCTCATGCATTTCATAGCGTAATTCCAAAAGCATATTTATGATTTTTTTCCGCATTGCCGGATCTTCCCGGAGCAGATATCCTTTCTTCTCTGCCGAAACAAAACACTGGTTCAGATTAGTTTTCCTGCTTGAAATGCGGTTCAGATACCATGGATTGAGCCAAAGGATCACTCTGTCTGCTTCCCTCTCTGAAATTATTTCCTGATGTTCTGTCATAGGAGGAAGCAGCACAATATCTTCTTTCTCTAATTCAATTTTTTTGCCATCGACTGTAAATGTTATGTTTCCGTCTAATGCACAGTAGATTTCAAAAAAATCATGCCGTTCCACTCCTGCATTTTGTATCGCTGTGGTACAAAAACGATGCACTTCCATGCTGGAACTGATCATGACTTGATACCCTAAGTATTCATCATATAGTTCATTATTTTTCATCTCTGTATATTATTATAACGCCTTCTTTTCTGTTTAACGTAATCTCAATGACACCTTCTTCGCGTTCTATAAATTCTGCCTTTTTACCATCTATTTCAACATCATAGTGATATAGCGAATTCATGACAATCAGAAGCACGCCCGTATGTGTTCCTGTGGTACTGTATACAATTTCTGCATGATCCACATCCTCAGAAATTTCTTTCTTTTCAATCCAGGTATCATATCCGGTTGTTAAAGTTCCTCTCTTGTAGTACGCATTATACCATATAGAAATTGGAGTAGAAAGTCCGCTAAACTGGTGAAACCAGCCGCCACGTTCCGTTTCAATCTGTATCATTTCAAATGTATTATAACTGAATTCAATCTCCTGCTTCCAGGAATTCAGTCCTCTGTGTGCAATATCAAATGCAAATTGTCCCTCTCCTATATCAAGCATTGCTTTCCATAAGAAATACTGATACGGACACCAGACACTTCCGTTCCAATAGCCGTTATCGTAATAATAGCTGGCAGACATATCAACCGTAGAAATTCCAACCGGGGACCACAGTTCCTCTGGAGATTTCAGGTGCTTTAACAACTGTTTTTCCTGCTCTTTTGAGCAAATTCCTGCGATCAACGGCGTAACACCATCTACTCCCTTGTTATAATTTTCTCCTGCCTCAGTCCGCAAAATATGGACTCCCTCCTGCCCCTGCACAGCATAGCCAAAATATCCGCTCTCTTCATCCCATGCATATGCCAGCAATGCGTTCTTTACACGTTCAATATCCCGCTCAAATTCCGGCAGATTCTCCTCATATCCAAATGCCTTTGAAATCTGTTTCATAAATTTTGCAATACGGATAAAATGTACATTACTGCAGACCGGTGATACTACCTGCTCCATATTCTTTCGATGTAACTCCACCTGCGGTGGATAATCGTCCATTCCACTTGCATTGTAAAAATAGTCATATACTGTCAGAAGACCATTTCCAAGTCTTGACATTGTGGATCCTTCCGTCCTGCCAGCCATATAACGATAGTAACGTAAAAACATCGGATAGTATTTCTTCAAATTTTCCCGTTCTTTTGCATCCGCCCGATTTAATATCTCGTAATACAAATAAAACTGTGTTGGGACAAGTGAACCATGTGCCACAAATGCGAAATCTGTATTATCTGGTTCGGATAAGTAAGTGTCCATTACATATTCTGCAAGTTTTGAGGAATAATCTAACATTCCAAGTCCAATAAATCCGGAATCCCACGTATACAGACTGTCCCATCTTTTTCCCGGTGTATAATGCGCAATGTATTCACCATGCCGCCTGATTGGATACACAATATTACTATATAATGCAGATTTCATCATCCGTCCTGTAAATTCAAATGGATTTCCCTCTTCATTGGCACAATTTTCTTTTTTTACAATGCTTCTGCATTGTTTCCAGAAAATTTCTAATTCAGCTTTTGAATAATTACGTTCTTTTGTACTGATGTATGCATATTCCGTTCTGACACTTTTTCCGGGAACAAATAACGCTTCTGCAACATTAATATGATAAAAGCCTTCATCCGAATGTTTATCCTGAAATGCACCCGAAAAACTTCTCGTCAGATTATCATAAGTGGCATCTGAATTTGCAAGGCGTGATACTAATGCATCCTCAATACAGCCCGAATACAATTTTCTGCTTCTGACACGCTTGCTTAAAATGCTAAGATATATTGGATTTTCCTTATAGTTGTACTGATATTTTATATGATCATTCTCGCACTCAACTTTTGGGATTACATTACGAGCCTCTTCTGTTATTCCGACTTCCTTTTTGTCTGATTTTTCACAAACACATAAAAAATCAAGCATTATTCCATTACTCTGTTCGCTGAAAGCTTCCATTTTAAAGATGAACTCTTTATCTGAAATCTTTCCGATTGGAACATAGCAGATTCCACTCTCTTTTGTTGCAGCAAAATGGATTGTTCCAACATTGCTTTGAAAAATTACATCTCCCTCATCCTGCAATGTACGATATCTTATCGCTAACACTGCATCCTGATACGATTCCTTTAATTTTACCTGATAAGAAACTTTGTCGCCCTGATTGCCGCCAAACGCTTTCAATCCAAGATAACGCATAAAGAATGCATAGTAGGACATTCCCAATCCATTGTCATCCGTAAATCCATCGACCAGAATCTCTCCCTTTTTCATGGCATCCAGATTCAGGTGTTCCCATGGAACTGCTTTTCCAAACTCCAAATTTTCATAATCGACAGCATTCCACGCATCACTTTTTTCCGGTACTTTTTTCGTGTATACTCTGCTTTTCGGATATTCCTCTGCGGCAAAATAATTGATAAGGCAATTCTGGTTTTTATCCGTATTATTATGGAAGGAAACCCGGATTCCCCAGGTTTCCTCCTCAATCTCAAAGAAATCTACGTCTGCATATAACTGATCTTTGCAAAGAAGCTCATAGCGATATCTATAATATTTTCCATTACTATCACAATCCCACGGATGATACTCAGATGGGATTGTAACGTTTGGAGCCGGTACATTGCTGTTCGCATATGTCGGATGTATCACAAAATCAAATCTTGCTCCTGGAACAGCACTCTCCTTCATAATTCTTGAAATACCCATATACTTTTTCGAATATGGTCCCCACAATGGAATTATATTTTTATTTTCGTCTCTCATAATTATGCCTTTACAGCATTTTTCTGCTGTGTTTCAGCAATGCTGTCCTCAATCTCCTTCATTTTTTCACCAGTCAATGGATAGAACTTCATTGCAATAATAGAAGCAATCCATCCCAAAATCGGCATGCCACAGAATAATAAAATTGTGATCATCAGAATTTCAGGTGTGCTTGCATCTCCCACCTGTGGCACTGAATTTTTATATCCTATGACAGCTACAAATGCTCCAACAGCTGTAGTTGCAAATGATGAAATAAGTTTATCAATAAAGGAGTATACGGTTGCAATTAGTCCCGGCACATAATGCCCACTTCTATACACTTCATAATCGGTGCAGTCTGCCATCATTGGAATCATCATATTACTTCCGATATTACGAATTCCATTCAATGCAATAATAAGAACTACAAATGCAATATTCATAAATCCAAAGGACTTCAAATCAATCTTCGTTGGATCACCAAAAATCAGAAGCAGTGTAATTGCGAGCTGAACAGCAATACATCCATATACAGTCGCTACATACGTCTTTTTCTGTCCGGCTTGTCTTGCTCCCATAATACCTATTACAAGTAAAATAATGTTTGGAATCATTGTGATAGCAGACAATCTTCCCATTACTGCATAGTCACCAATAATAATTCCATAAAGCATAACACCTACGATGGAATTTCCTGCAATACTTGATGCAAGTTTATCTGTAGACTCGGAAATAACTAACATCTGAAGTGCTCTGTTGTGTTTTAATACTTCCCAATAAGTTTTGAAGCTGACTTTTTCTTCCTTATTTTTTACCATGCTGTTGTAGTATACCGGTTTATCTTTTGGAGCAATGGCAATCAGTGAGCAGATCATTAATACAAAAGCAATTGCAATTACCCAGACAATGATCTCACTGAAGAATTCAAGTGTCATTCCGCCATATTTCGGAACAAGGTAATTGGAAACAAGCATTATAATTCCGGTCTGTAAGAACAGCATAAAAAAGCCTGTAAAGAAACCGTAAATCGGTCTCTGTTTTGGATCGTTTGTAAGTAAAGTCTGTGCAGAAGTTGTGACTGTTCCCTGAACGGTATAACCAATAATGTAAAGTGCATACACAACAATAAAATATGGGATCTGGAGTGCTTCCGGAACTAAATGCGTGGTCTTATATAATAAGATCATGCTTAATGCAAGAAGCGCATTGCCGACAACAAGGAATGGGCGGAATTTTCCAAAACGTCCATTGGTATGATCGATCAGCCATCCAATGATCGGATCTGTAAATCCATCAAAAATTCGCATAGCAGTTGCCAGTGTAGATACAAATACTACAGACATTCCTAAAATTCCATTTGCATAGTAAGATACATACATCATTAAAAACAGATACATATTTGTTGACATCATATTTAATGCAAACAATGCGATCTGCCATGTTTTCGCACGGTTATATTTCGTTGCTTCGTTCATTGTAATTCCTCCTAAAAACATTGTTTAACATTTTCAAATCATGATTTTAAGTGGATTTTAGCATTGAACTTTTTCAGTGTACATTGCATATATTTTCTATAACATTGCGATTATTGCCTTGACTCTCCAAGAATTTACTCCACGATCACATGATATTTGAAAATCTGGTCATCCAGATTCTGGAATACGTAACCGATCTCCCCTGCCAACATTGCAACGGTCTTTTCTGCCATGTCGCTACCACCGTAGTAGATGCTGCCGCCCACCGGCTTTAACAGACCTTTTAACAGCTTTACAAGAGTCGTTTTTCCTGCGCCGTTCTGACCGATGATCGCAGTTGGTCTGTGGTCAATTGTAAGGTTTATGTCCTGCAGAACCGGAACATTTTCGAGATATTGAAATTCCAGATGTTCAATGTCAAAAACATTTTTCTTACAACTTATAGTCAGTTTCATGCTTTCATCTGTAGTTACAGAATCTTCAATCTGCCCATTCTTATTTTTCATATCTTTATAAAGTGCGTGAGCTGAAACGGAAACAGGAAAATCTCAATCAGTATCTCGGACGGACGCAGCCCGATCCGGCACAGGAACAACAGGAGAAAAAGATACTCCGAACCTGTAAATTGGCAAAAAATAAAGGTGCGCAAGGCGCCCCTATCCTAAACCTCTTGCAAAATCCGCAAGGCTGGTTTATAATCAGATTAGAAAACCGAAGGATATTGGAGTATCCAACGGTTGCACAATCGGAAACTTATAAAGCGTTAAGTTTATTAACGGATTACAGGCTATCCCTACTGCTCTAATCTGACTGAAAAACATTATATCATGTGGTGTCGAATTTTGCTAGTACCGACTCCCATTCATTCTGCCGCTTCCAAAGAAATTTCTGCAAATTCCTCATCGGTCATGCTCTGGAGCTTACCTAACCTATTCGGTTTACACCATATTTCTTTAACACGAACTGATATACCCCCTGAACAGTAATTCTTTTGATAGCCAGTTTGTCTTTTATTTCATTCCTGTATTCATCTAATTTACTTCCCTTGTTTCGCTTATCAGACCTCCCTTCATAACCATTGTGGTATTTTTTAACTGTCCTCCAGTCCATACCATACTTTCTTCCCAGAGCAGCATAGTTGGGCTTGATATCAAGACTATCCATAACTGCCAGTTCTCCTTTAAGATTATTTTTCATGCAGTGTTCACCTCCATAAGGAAGTGTAACAATACACCTAAAAATACAAAATAAGAATGTAGGTTTTCCGACATTTTTATATGCCATATTTCCTACATTCTTATATTAGCATTTGCATACGCTCTGAAAAGCTTTCTTTAAATTATTGGCATAATCCAGTTCTGTGCCTTTCATCGGCAGTTTAATCAGCCTTATTCCTCTTTGCTTGCACATATATGCTTTCATTATTTCTATATTCTTGTCAGCACTTCCTGACTCAATAGCCAACTTCTCTGAAGCTATGTATGTTTCAAGCGGAACTCCAAGCAATCGGTCAGAACCAAGTTCTGCTTTCAAACCTTTCCTATTAGAATAATAGCTGACCGCCAAAGCAGGAAATAATGACAAATACTCCTGCTCACAAAATCGACAGCCTTTATTCAATATCGTTCTTTCATTTATCTTCATACTCCACGAATGACCGTGCCTGCATTTCCACCACGCTCTCTTTTCCGAAATTCGTGATACCTCTGTAGTTTTCAGTTTATTCTGTTCATAATCCCATTCGCTAAGAAGCTGACTGTCTGTTGTCGCCAAATCATTATATCCGGCAAGGACTTCTCTCTCTGCACAAACGGGGCATACCGTACCTTTCACACGGGCATTGATAACAGATTTCCACTCGTTACCGCATTTACTGCATCTCCACCAGACATTTTTCCTCGACTTTGCATTTACTTCATCAGGCTTCAATGGCAAGTTCTTCTCCGACCACTCCGAAACAAGCTCCCGGTGTACTTTTGCTAAACTGTTATTCATAGCCAAACCTCAACCTCCTTGTGCTTAGAGTATATGAAGTTTTGGCTTTATCTTGTAGTTTGCGAATATCCGTATAAATAGAAAAAGCCCTTTGAGAAAGGGATTTCTCCTCTTCGTTAAGACCTAGTTCATTACATATTACTTGCTATCCATCATACCTTATTCTTTCTACCAGCGTTTCCTTTTTCAGATTACTGCTTAAAACGCAGGAAAGTACAATCTGCAACAGACCGACCAAAAAAATCATAATAAAAATTGGTACGATTGGAACATGATAGATATTCATTCCAAATATTCCATTATGTTTTGCATAGGAAAAAAGTGCATAGCCGAGCGGCAGACCAATGATCAAAGCTACGCATATGGTACCAACCGTAACCATCAGTCCCTGTAACTGCAGGCATAAATTTAATTGTTTATTTGTCATACCCACAGCCTGTAATATACCATATTCCTGCTTTTTTGTCGTAATATTCATGATCATGGTATTCGCCATATTCATAAACCCGATGAGTCCTACAATAGCCATAAACAGATAACAGCCAAGCTTCATCATGCTGCTTGCAAATTCGGCAGATTGTAACTGCGCATGATAAGTATCCATTTTTATATGCGAAGTATTAGAAATCAAAGTATTCAGACTTTGTTCTACAGATGCCACATCTTTTTTATCACAGTCCACCCACAGATAGCCATAGGCTGTTCCTCTCGGATTCATGGAACGATATACACCTTCCGGAATGACAAGATAAGTGTCCGCACTTACAAAAGATCCTGCAATCTTTCCCTGATAGGTATAGGTTCCACTTCCATTCTCAAAGTCAAATGCAATGGATTCACCCGGAGCATATCCATCTTGTTCCATCCACGTTGACCAGCCAAAGAAAATATCACCATTCTTTACCGCCTGATCATAGTCCATAGAGCCAATATCCCCTTCTTGGTGCATAAAATCAAAATCCTTTTTACTCACAATAGTAGCCGGAAATCTTGTTCCGTTCAGATTTACAGAGACAATCTCTCTCGTCATGACATCTGTTACTCCCGGAATGCTTTTGATTTCTTCAATCAGCGAATCATTCAATGGATCATCCGTCAGAATCGTATCCAGATTATTCTCCGGATATCTTTCATCATACTCAGCAGAATAGTCAAGCTGCAGTTCAAATTGTCCATGATTAACGGAAAGACGTGCTTCATGCTCCGTGTCAATATTCCCAACATAATTAGAGATAATTACAAACAATACACAGGAAAGCCCCATGGTAAGAATCGTAGCAATGGTTCTTTTCGGATTGCCTGTCACATTTGACATTGCCATGGAGAAAACGGTGACATCTTTTCTGCCTTTTCGTCTGCCCTGTTTTTGCGTTTTGGAGCCGTCAAGATACCGTGTCGCTTCGATGGGTGAAATCCGGGAAACAATTTTCATGGGTTTGCGCAGAGCCAAAACGACCGTAAGAAACGATACAAAAATGCAGATGAGCATAATTGTCAGTGAAAACAGAGGCACCTGATGGTTCTTGATTCCGGACGATACCAGATTTCCCTGCTCCACCAGCCAGTTGAAGCTGACTTTTGCAATCAGGAAACCAAACAGCAGCCCCAGCGGTATCGAAGGAACCGTCAGAAGAATGCCCTCACGAAAGATCAACTGCTTCATCTGCTTTCTGGTTGCACCCAGCGCCTTGATTTTTCCGTACTCCTGAACCTTCTGGGCAATCCCGACCTGGAAGATATTATAAATGACCACAACAGAAAACAGCACGATTCCGAGGATCAGGGTTCCACAAACCACAATCATTTCATAGCTCGGCTGCAATACCCACTGCAGGTAGAGGTCATTGATGATCACGTTTTTCTGGTCAATGCCGCAGGAATCCGCGATTTCTTTTATAACAGGCGCAACATTATTCATAGATACATTTGCAGAATCGCTCAAGGTAAAATAGATATTATATTGCCTGTCACCCTCCGCAACACGCTCATTATAAAAATCCTGCGAACCGAATACAACATAGGAAGCCTCGATGGTATATTCATCCCGGTCATATAAAATCCCGCTGACAGTAAATTCCACCGGTGCGTATTCCGACTGCATACCGGAACGGTACTCCAATGTTACGGTGTCTCCGACCTTTACATCATGGTATCCCACTGCATCAAAGAAAGTGCGTCCTGCGGCAATTTCCTGCGCCTTTTCCGGATAGGTACCTTCCTTCAACACATATTCCTGATTATAGGGAAGCATTTTCCTGACCGTTTCATCCGCACTGACAAAGCCGCCATTTTCATTTCCTTTCAGGATGCCCTCCGTACACATGATGCCGATATCAGATATCTCAGCTCTGCGTTCCACTTCTTTTAATTGCGTACCATCTGCGGCGATAAACAGGCCGTAGTTGCTTCCGTATGAGCCTGCCGCCTGACTTTTCTGCAAACGTATCATTCCATTTCCCACAGTACTGATAATCACAAGCAGCATCGTGGTCAGACATATGGACATCATAATCAGTATACTTCTTGTCCTGTTCCTTTTGTCATTGCTATATGCAATCCTGCTTATTGTTTTCATCTGAAATCCACCACCTGTCCGTCCTCAATCACCAGAATACGATCAGCGACCTGTGCAATTTCGTCATCATGGGTAATCATTACAATTGTCTGTCCATATTTTTTTGCTGTCATCTTAAGCAGAGCGATTACCTCATCACTGGTCTTAGAATCAAGATTTCCTGTCGGCTCATCTGCAAATATAATTTCCGGACGATTCACCAGTGCTCTTGCAATTGCTACTCTCTGCTGCTGTCCTCCGGATAACTGATTTGGCAGATTATAAATCCGGTTTTCAATCCCCAGAGTTGCAATAATATCATTTACATACGCTTCATCCACTTTTCTTCCATCCAGCCCCAGTGGCAGTACAATATTTTCCCAGACATTAACAGATGAAACCAGATTAAATGCCTGAAAAACAAATCCGATTTTTCTTCTGCGGAAAACAGCAAGGGCATCTTCCTTCATCCTGTATAAATCTTTCCCTGCTAAAGTAACACTGCCTTTTGTCGGGGTGTCTAGCCCTCCAAGCATATGAAGTAATGTACTTTTACCGGAACCTGACTTTCCGACAATTGCGACAAATTCTCCCTGCTCAATCTGAATGTCCACCTGATTGACCGCTTTGACCTGATTCTCACCTGCGCCATAAAATTTACAAAGCTGCTTGGTTTCTAATATCACACTCATGTGTTGCCTCCTTTTTAATTCTGTAAAGTGTACCTTTTCAACCTACATCCAAATTGTATCAGGACAATCTTTCATTTCACTTTCAAAAAACGAGCAGAAATCTTACAGAATTGTAAGATTTCTGCTCACTTAAAATTTAACCAACATACGGTAATTGAATCACAAACGTGCTTCCTTTTTTCTTTTTGCCGGAGGTTACCGTAATCATACCTGCGTGCTTTTCGATAATTTCTCTCGATAGAAAAAGTCCAATTCCTGTACCACTCTTTTCCATGACCTCCCTGGAACTTCCTCTGTAAAATCGTTGAAAAATTTTGTGATACTCATTCTGCGGAATACCAATTCCCTGATCCTCAATTTCCATTCTTACAAGATCGTTTCTTTTTTGTAACCGGATAAATATTTTTGAACCACACGGACTGTACTTGACCGCATTATCCAGAACGTTGATCACAGCTTCGCCAAGCCACCTTTTATCTTGCATAATCGTGCATGTTTCCAGCTCTTTTTCATAGTCAAAAACGAATTCAATTTCTTTCTCATCCGCTTTAGGATAAGTGCGGTTCACAGCAGATATGACAGTATCCATAAGCGGAAGTTTTTTCTTATTAATCTGAATCAGTCCAGTTTCCATCTTGGATATTTCAAGAAGCGACTGCAATAATGTCTCCAGTCCATCCAGAGCACTCCGACAACGGATACGAAACTCCGCCTGTTCTGTGGCACTTAAGTCATTCTGCATCAACACACTAAAACATGTATCCAAAGCTGCAACCGGTGTCTTTAACTGGTGAGAAATATCAGAAACCATTTCTTTCGTGTTCTCCTTTTCTGCCCTTGCTTCTTCCTTTATCAACTGAATATGATGTCCGATTGCTTCAAGCTGGTCATTCAATTTTTCCAGTTCTGCATGATTTTCCGTTTTCAGTAAATCATCAAATTTATTTTCACGGAATCTAATCAGAATTTCTTCCAACTGGTCTAAAATTTTCTGATGACACGCATCTTCTTTTTTCTTCCAATAAAGTAAAAAAGTCAAAAGAAGCACGCATATCACAGTGCTTACAGCACCGGTCACCATAACCTGATGCCGGAATTGCGAATAAAATGCATTCCCTTTATTCCCCCAGTATCCATATTGCTCCAATAATCGCCTTCCCTGTTCGTTAGTTTCAATATCCTTATCCTTAAGCAATTCCGAAACAGCATCCAGCCCGGAAAATTCTTCCTTTGCAGCAATCTCTGTCATAAGATTCATTTTATATTTATAATCTTCATAAAACACATACGTGGTAAAGCAATTTAATATTGCAAACACTAATATGACCGGCAATACCAACGACAAGGCTGATGTGAGTTTCCTGTGATATCTCTTTGTCACTGCCTTACCTCCTGATTCCATATATATCCAAGTCCTCTGATATTCTTTATATAGACCGGTGCAGCCGGATTGTCTTCAATTTTCTCACGGAGTCTTCTGATATTGACAGCGATTGTATTTTCATCCACAAAATCCCCTTCCAGATCAAACACATTTTCCAATATTTGTGTTTTTGAAAGAATCTGTTTCGGATTCCGAAGAAAAAAAGTCAGCATTTTCAACTCCGTTTTTGTCAGACTGATTTCACAACTCTTTATCAAAACTTTCATTTCTCCTGCGATAAATACGATATCTCCCGAAATCATCTTTCCGGCTTCCGTTTTCTCCTGTCTGCGGCGGAAATGTGCTTCTATTTTCAAAAGAAGTACCGAAAGACTAAACGGCTTTGTAATATAATCATCTGCCCCTGCTTCATATCCCATAACCTGATCCATCTCCTGATCTAGTGCCGTAAGGCAGATAATGTATGTATTTTGACTGCATCTCATCCACCTTACAAATTCCAGTCCATTCCCATCCGGAAGATTCACATCACAAATGGTAACATCCACATTATGATCACTTGCAATTCTTTTCGCTTTTTTCACTGATTCTGCTGAAAAAACCTCATATCCGGATTTTTTCAGTGAGAATGTAATTCCACGATTTAAATTTTCATCATCTTCAACCACGAGTATACCTGGCATAGCATATGCACCTCTCTTTATTAACTTTCAAGAATGCCTCGGCATTCTTGCTGCGAGGTGCGCGTCATGCAATTGCATGACATACTTCTGCTGCGCACCTCTGCAATCCTGCCAGAGGCTATATCATTCTGTTTTCATAATCTTGTAACTCATGGAAAATATCATCCACATATGATTGTCGCATACTTTCAAACTACTCGCTACATTCTTTAACTTTTTAATAGCATCCTCAAAATCATCAAGCATATTTTTCGCTGCTTGCTTATTTTTCTTGGCGAAAAGCAAATACTGTACAAACTGGTTCAAGTCTTCTTCTGCTTCAGCTGTTACAACGCCTTTATAATCCATATTTTCCTCTCATATCCGAAATTACATCATCTGCATTTCGGTAATTTCCCTTTTTTGAAGATTCTCTGGATTGTTCCAGTCTTTGAAGCATCTCTTCTTCTGTCATAGATGTATAAGGATTATGCACAGTTCGTTTTATTTCAAATGGAAATCCATTATATGCAACTGCCTGCGTTAAAAACATCCTTATTGCTGATGTCGTGTCAGTTCCAAGATCTCTAAAAAGCTGATCTGATTTATTTTTTAAGTCATCGTCTACCCTGATCTGAATTGTACTTGCCATTTTAGATACCTCCTTTTTCTTCATTATAATGTCATTTCATTGCTAATTCAATACAATTGTATTGATATTCCACTTATTTCTATGCACTTATCCAATATAGCCAAGTGGCAGACCAACGATAAGTACTACACATATGGTGCCAACCTTGTCAATCTTATACACTGCTTTGGCTTCTTTCGCCAGCTCCTGAAACTTTGTCAGTCCAATGCTATAAAGCTCTGCCCCTTCTTGATAGCGAACAAATTTCTTTGCTATTTTCTTTGTTTTCTCTACATCTTTACGTGCATATCCCATACACGACACCTCCTTTTTTGCAAAAAAAAGCAGCTAACCTATTTTTCATAGACTAACTGCTCGTGTTTTAGTTCCATATTCTGTTTTAATTTACTGAAACGTCTTCTGTTTGACTTAACTGTTCATGAACATCACATCCACCATACATAATTCGCACTATATATCAAATCTACCGGACTTCCCGTCGGATTGTTCACATATTCCTGAATCATGTCTACAAGAGTAGTTTTTCCCGTAGCACTGTCTCCACGAATAATTGTCAAATTTCTCCGAAGTTCAAAATCATATTTTAAACGTTTTGTTCATACAATAACTCTATGTTTCCCTCTCATCGTACCACCTCTCCGTTAGACAAATTCTCCGGCAATCGATACCAGTTCTTTTAAAGGTTTATCATCCATTCCTTTATTCTTTCGTCCATATTACACCCTATTCTGGATGAAACTTTCAATAGTTGGATAAAAACTGTTGTTTCAAATATATAAACCTAAATTAACTCGTTGTGCTAGATTAGTAATTTATCACTTAAAAATCAAATGCATATTTGTGAATCTTTCTAATGAATGTTTTTCCTTTTCAATAAATTACCAGGTCTGTTTAAAAGTACCCGGAGCAATTAAATCATCTTGAGAAATAAATTCAATAAAATCCTCTACTTTTCCTTCATACTTTTCTGCAAAATCATCAGCCATATCTGCCTTTTCATCATCTGTAAAACCTTTCAATTCATTGAAAAGCACATGCTCCAAATTGCAAGAATTAAAATAGATTCTATAACTGACACCATTGATTTTTCCGGAAGAATATAATTTTGATAATATTTCTGCTTTTTGCGTATGCTTTCGTATTAAATAATCCGGATATTTTGTTTCTATACGATCCAAATAATATCTAACTCCCTCAATATCCTTTTCCACAATCGCATCATTGCAAAAAGCTCCGTCCATATCAACAATGTGTATGATTTTTAAAAAGTCCTCTCTCTTGTACCCGTATTTTTGTTTTACTGATTCAATTAAATTGTTAATCTTGGATAGTATATTATCTGTTGATGTATAATCCTTTGTCGTGATATCTCCATGAACTACTGCAAACTGAATTTCCGCACTTGAAAAATATTCTTTTAAAATGGAACCCAATGCAGCTTCATCACTCGGTCCTTCTACAATAACTGCAATTACTTTTTTCTCATTCACCGCGAACACCCCGCCCTGCTTTTCTAAATGCTCTGGCAATTTTCAAACTATCGGTTTCTTCATAAATTTGTTCTGATTGACCGCCCAATGTAATGCTTCTGATATACATATTGCGAAGGTTGTTGCTTTCCCTTACGTTTTTCATATGGATATAACGATTATCTGGATTCGTAGTAGAGAACATAATGCTTTCCTTATCAATCATTTCAAGTGCCCGAAGATTATGTGAAGTGAAGATCAATTGTCCTTTTGCACTCTTTTTGAAAATATCAAGCAGCTCTCCCAACATATATTCAAAAATTCCAGAATCAAGCTCGTCAATCACAAGGCAAATCGAAGGATTTCCAAATGCCTGTATGAGTGCATTCAGAATAGACATGATTTTAATAATTCCTTCCGACTCCATTCTAATCGGAATCTCTTTCATACCCTCTCTCTTTGACATTAGTTCCAGCTTCCATCCTTCTTCTCCATTATCCAATGACTGTTTCCCGTAATTTTTAATCGTTACCTGCAATCCCGGAATGATTGTGTATAACACAATATTGATCTGTTCAACAATTGTCTCTAACAGATTTTTTTCTCCTCATCCACCAGAATTGGTTCTGTCAAAGAAACTGCAAAATCCCCTTTTGCTCCAATATTATCATTTTCAATCCGAAAAGCCATCGGTAAAACAAAATTAGCAGAAATCACACCTGAATGCGTATTGCGAATCACAAATAAATCTTTCAATGCAAATTCAAACAGAGAAGAAATAATAACCGAGAATTGTTGAAATCCATTTTTATATTCTCTGCAGAATATTTCCCGACTGCTTTCACCAAAAATATAAGAGCAATTACTTTTTTCTGCCATTTTACGTGCTACAATCAAATCTGTTTTTACTGTTTCATGAGCTGCCAGACCATTTATGTTATGGTAAGCAGTTTTCTCTCTGAGGAAGAGAAAAAGATTGTTGCCGCCCACGAACTCGGTCACATCATTCTGCATCGTTCTCAGCTCAAAATGGCGCCGATGAAAGATGATGTCTTATATAACATGAGGGATAATACGGAATACGAAGCGAACCTTTTCGCTGCAGATCTTATCCTGGATGATAAAGAAATCGCAGACCTGTCAAAGAACGAAGACCTGAACTATTTCGGGCTCTGTAGCTGCTTAAATTCCAGTCCGGAACTCATGAGTTTCAAGTTATACAGTCTGATCAAGCGCGGTCAGAACTACAATATGCCACTGGAAATACAGAGCAATTTCCTGGCCAAATAAAATTTGCCCGTTCCATACAACCGAACGGGCTTTTCTTGTATCCATATGTGAAGATTCTTTTATTTCAGTTCTCCATGCTTATTTTCAAATTCTATGATTGCCTGACGTATTAAATATAACACTTCTCCATTGATCGAACGCCCTTCAAATTCTGCCAGGCTTTTCAGTTTTTTATGCGTTTCAGCATCAATCCGTAATCCTAAATGCTTCTCTTTCTCCATGATTATTCTCTCCATCTCTATAAGTACATATTAAGTTCATATTTCAAGTTCATTTTAAGTACAAATAATGGTAGAATGTTTTAAACGGACTTATTTTAAGTACACTATATTTTTTCACGGAGGAATTCGATTATGCATGAAAAAAGAAAAAAATATTATCATATCAGGAAAGATTTATTCTGGTGCACCATCCTATTAGCTGTATCCTTTCTCATCGGTTATGCTATCCATCAACATCACGGTATTTTTCTAACACATTCCCTGAAAGCAGACGCCCCAAAAGAACGGATAGAAATAACCTTTGACGATCTGCAATCAAGCCTGAAAGATATCTCTACATGCTATTTATGTGGAAGTTCTGATTATAGTATGATGGACTATTATCGAAAATTTGATACGGTTGGACTGATTTCTCTTAATGATTGGTACGTCTTAGATTTCCAACTGAAAGCATATGATGAAAGCGGAAATGAAATATTAAATAAGACCAGTTCAAATATGCTTTTTGGAAACACAGGCGAAATCACCTATTCCTCACATGGAGATGTTTCCAGAGGAATGGCTGAGATAGATATCACGTTACCGGAAAACTACAAATTGAACAAAAGAAATCTAACGGATCATCTCTGCCAAAGTTGCCTTGATAAAGTTGCTGCTTCCTTAGAATATTGGAAATATAAAAATGAAAAGAAAGAACCAATCCCGCTATGTTTGGTCGATTTTAAAACTCTTGATATCTATTCCTTACAAGATTATTACCGATCAATTTTCATCCGGGATTATTATGTAGAAATGGATTTTAAAGACAATTCTGTAGAAACAAAAGCCTTTTATCTGCCAGAAAGATAAAAATTATAATATACTGAAAAAACGACAAATTTGAATTGAGATTTCACCTGTTTTAAGAAATTTAATAACTGTTATATTTTGTTATTAAATTCTCCGCAAACCATTGAAAACACTGGATTTGCCGCAGGTGAGCTTTCCCTTATTGTTTCCCTTGTGTTATATCGTTCCACCAGTGTTTACGAACTCTGATAAGGGAAAATACAAGGGCAAAAAAATTATATAAAACAGTATAACACAAAATAAAAGTGACATGGTAAACTGATTGAAATGCTTCTGATTTTTGTAACAAATAATTGATTGAACGATAAGGAGATAAGATACGATGAGAACAATATTTGCAGAATATAATCCCGGACGAAACAGCATTGATGTTTATACCAGTGCAGACTATATGCTTCGCATTGACTGCTGGGAAGCAGAAAAGAATTTGAGAACCACACCCGGATCAGATTGTGCATTAAACACACTTGCCATTGATGAACCACTAGAATATGCGAGACTGTATCTTGATGGGAATTTACAGATGTGGGTAGATGCAGAAGATTCCTTGACATTATAGTAATGTTCAAAAAAAGCTCTCTGTGCAATGCACAGGAGCTTTTTATATGTAGACCTCTATTTATTTGTGCTGTCTGCATCAATTACAGACTGAATCTGCTTCATAAGGGCATCATAGTTGTCCTTGTTATCAATTCCGCCGAGCATTGGGTCGCCTACAATATTGCCATTTCTGTCAACAAGTATAGTTGTTGGAAAGGCCATGATTTCTGAGGCATATTTACCGGCAGCACTAGAGGAGTCAATTGACAGATTACGATATTTGACACCCTGGCTTTCAAGAACAGGGATAGCCTCTTTGATAGCTGTTTTATTGCCATCGAAGGTCTCAGTGTTGATGCCAACAACTTCTCCGCCCATTGATTTGATAGCATCATTTAATTCGTTAAGCTTGGATAATTCAGCGACACATGGTTTGCAGCCGGTAAACCAGAAATTGACGACTGTTACTGCATTACCGGAAAACAGGCTGTCATCAACCTTATTGCCATCAAAATCCTCACCGGAAAAATCACTGAATACAGATGAGGCATTAGAGCTGTCCTTCTTGTTATCGTCTGATGATGTATTTTTGTTTTCAAGCTCTGCTATCTGTTCCTCCATTTTTCGTATGGTTTCAATATCCTCATTAAGTGTTTTAAGCTCATCGTCTGTGAATGAATTCTTGTTTGATTCTACGGTACCGGCAAGATAATCAGCATAATTTCCGTTTGGATCGGCGTCACTTTTGTTCATCATGCCAAATGCCTTGTTCCACACATCAGCGTGATCTGCAAAAAGCTGATTTTCCTGCTGATATAAATCATCAAGCCTGGAATCTGATTTGCCGGATGCTTCTGAGCCGGCTTCAGTCTGAGTGTTCTTAGAATCTGTTGTGGAAGCTTGCTTTACGCCACATGCTGTAAGTGATAATGCTATGCAGAGTGTAAAAATAGAAATAAATGATAATTTGTTTTTCATGAGTAATTTCTCCTTTAAAATAATAATAAAATGTTTAATAGCTATCTGTTGTCATTTTTTTGACATGATTTTCCCATAAACCGGTAGCAGATGGCGTTCTTCGGACAGGCCTTTATGCAGGCACCGCAGCGTATGCACTCGGGATGATCCGGTGTCTTACACACATCCACATCCATCTTACATGCCTTTGAGCATTGACCGCATCCGACACATTTGCTGCTATCAACGGTGATTTTGAGCAGGCTGACCTTATTAAATAATGAGTAGATTGCTCCAAGCGGACAAATCCATTTACAGAAGGGCCTGTAAAATAAGATACTTAGTACAATCACTGCAATTAAAATCATACACTTGAAAGAAAAAAGCTTTCCCAGCGCAGAACGGATAGCAGCATTTCCAATAGATAACGGTATAGCACCCTCTAAAACACCCTGAGGACAGATATATTTGCAGAAGAACGGATCTCCCATTCCTATAGAGTTCGTTACAAGCATCGGAAGAAGTATAACGAAAACAATAAGAATGACATATTTTAGGTACCTAAGAGGCTTTAGTTTGGCTGTGGATAATTTCTTTCCGGGGATTTTATGAAGTAAATCCTGAAACCATCCAAATGGGCACAAAAAACCACATATAAATCTGCCGAGAGTTACACCGAGTAAAATAAAAAATCCGGTTATGTAGTATGAAAACTTAAATTTTGATGATCCGACAACTGCCTGAAATGCCCCTATTGGACAGGCTCCTGCCGCGGCAGGGCAGGAGTAGCAGTTTAATCCGGGTACGCATACCGTTTTTACATTGCCCTGATATATTTTACCTTTAAATAAATTTGGAATATGAATATTGGTCAGCAGCGTTGCTGCGGCCTGTATCCAGCCACGTATTTTTGCCAGTTTTCTTGATAGTAATTTCTTTTCCTTATCCAATTCCGACACACTCCAAACATAGTTTTATTGCTTTACCAAGCACTGTAGCCGCCTCACCTCTGACTGCACCATAGCTTATCATGGATACACCAAGGATAAGCAGAATGATTTGACATGTTTTTTGGTATTTCAACATAATGTTGCTCCTTTTTGTTGTATTGTTGACCAGCTGACTTTGGTATTATACAATATAGGTTGTAAAATTATTGTTAAGAAGCAGGAGAACATTTTGAGATTATTAATTGTTGAGGATGAGAAACAAATATGTGATATGGTTGCAAAGAGTCTGTATGCTGCCGGTTATGAGGTGGATACCTGTTATGATGGGAAAGAGGCTCTTGAATGTATACTGTCGGAGAATTATGATCTGATAGTTTTGGATTTGAATCTGCCGGGGATGGATGGCATGGAGCTTCTTAAGGAGCTTAGAAAATACAATGATGAAACTAAGGTTTTGATATTATCTGCAAGAGGTCAGATTGCTGATAAGGTAGAGGGACTGGATGCAGGAGCAAATGATTACATGGAAAAACCATTCCATCTGCAGGAGCTTGAGGCACGTATCAGAAGCCTGACAAGAAGGAAATTTGTACAGAATGATATATGTCTTAAATGCGGAGAAATAAAGTTTGATACGATTAAACGCGAGGCATATGCAAAGGAAGAGCCGGTTCCACTGACAAGAAAAGAGAATGGTATTTTGGAATATTTACTTATCAATATAGGCAGACCGGTGAGTCAGGAGGAGCTGATAGAGCATGTGTGGGATGCCACGGCAGACAGCTTTAGCGGAGCAATCAGGGTACATATGTCTTCACTTAGAAAAAAGCTCAAGGCGAAGCTGGGATATGATCCCATTCAGAACAAGGTAGGTGAAGGCTATAAAATACGGGAGGAGTCTGACAGATGAAAAGAATGTCGCTACAGTGGAGACTTACGTGCATTACTACATTGTGTATTGCTATTATATGTGGCTGCCTGACTATGTTTGTCTATAAAAATGGTGTGCATTACATCGATTCTCTGCAGGATGCGGTAGAGTCACAGTGGGATGAAAAAGGAAACAAATCAGATGAAATATATATCTGCATACCGGACGATAAGTGGGATGAGTTTGCGGATGAATTTTCGTTTCAGGTGTACAATAATAAGGCCGACTATAAAAGAAACAGTCTGATAATCACGGTTTTGCTGGCGCTTTTGGGAGGTGTCGTCACTTATTTTATAAGCGGGCATGCACTCAGACCAATCAGGGAGTTTTCAGATAAAATTGAAGAGGTACAGGCTCAGAATCTGTCTGATTCAAGAATAGAGGAAAACAATGTTAAGGAACTGAACCAGCTGGGTATTTCTTATAATAAGATGCTTGAGCGTCTGTCGGAAGCATTTGAGATACAGAGACAGTTTACTGCAAATGCAGCACATGAGCTGCGTACTCCATTAGCGTTAATGCAGGTACAGCTTGATTTATATAATTCTGCCTCTCACCCGGGAAATGATGCAGACACTTTGCAGACCATAAAAATGGTTACGGAACAAAATGATAAATTAAACAGGATGGTAAAGACTCTTCTTGACATGAGTGAGCTTCAGACGGTGGGAAGGGATGATAAAATTATATTGGATGCTATTGTTGAAGAGGTTTTGGCAGACCTTGAGCCTCTTGCCGTGGAAAAGAATATAAAGCTGATTGGAAAATGTGAGGATGCCACTATGATAGGCAGTGATATCCTTATTTACAGGCTTGTATACAATCTGGTTGAGAATGCCATCAAATATAATCATCCGCTCGGACAGGTTACAGTAACCGCATATCAGAGAAACAAGCATGTTTATCTGTCTGTAGAAGATACGGGAAGCGGAATACCAAAGGAGCTTAGGGAGAGAGTGTTCGAGCCATTCTTCCGTGTGGATAAATCCAGAAGCCGGGAGCTGGGTGGCGTAGGGCTAGGTCTTGCTTTTGTCCGTGAAATCGTTAGAGTACATGATGGCAGTATTTGTATCAAATCAGGCAAGACTGGGGGAACGATTTTCGAGGTGACTTTTGCACAGCATTCAATGTAGCGTTCCATTTTACACATTTGTCAACGCTATTAAAACAGATTTGCTAAATGAGAAAAATAGAATAATTTGTTATTTGACTGAGAATAATTTCTTCTCAGCGTTTCCGACAACTATTTTCTTTCCTTTGACACCTTCTCACTTATTCTCTGATAGATTTCCTTTGTCTCTGCGTCATTTTCCCCATTTACAACTAATATTTTTCCATCTATGTTCACGACAACATATGAATGGCAGGAGGCATGAGTGTAGCGGATATAATCTCCGAAGATATCGTTTTTGAAGTTTCCCATAGCATACTTTAGGTTTCCAAAACCATTAGTTCTGTAATCATTATCGTTCTGCAATACATTTTCTTCATAAGAAATGCTATCAATTTGCGAATACTCCCTGTATAATCATTCCATCCTTTTGCTTCAATGTTAAAATGACGATCATTACAACGAATCTGAATGCTTCCCCAAAACAAAGTCCATATAGTAAACACAATAGCGGAAATTGCGATGATCAGATATATCACACTTTTTTTGTATTATACTAAATTTTTAAGCCTTCTCCGGTTGCCAGCTTTTTCTTATAAAAAAAGTAGGAGTAGAGAATGCTAATGATTGCAGCTGCCATAATGCTTATAATATACACAACCAATGCAGCCATGCTTTCCCCAAAAAGTCCACAAAGCATACATAAAATACCTAATGCCATCCATAATTTGCCGCTGAATCTATGTGTTTCCCTAAAGTGGAGAGACCCTATTTTCATCTGAAATCACTAAGACTCTTTCAACTATCATCATCTTTTTTAACCTAAAATCAATGCACATATTTTTTCTCTAAGCAAGTCGATTACAGTATCTATAAATTCTCCAGCAAATAAAATAGAAATCAGAACACCTCCCATACAAGCCAGAAAAGCTGCCTGGAGCCAGTCTTGGTAACAGATCACTGTTCCTATGAGCAACGCCATAATTCCGAATCCCAATATCTTTTTTGCGATTGCCACCATATGTACCAGTAACTTCACTCCGGCACCTATGATTGAAATTATAAACCACAATGGAATCAACAACACTTTTCCTGCCACTTTTAAAATACCCATATCTGTCCTCCTATCTTGCCAGC